>Ga0209796_10000253_pt1 | contig 47414 bp, 39 predicted proteins | sample AgamicOrSfrz_FD_187167 | JGI IMG/M metagenome (GOLD analysis project Ga0209796, IMG submission 187167) | Agave microbial communities from Guanajuato, Mexico - Or.Sf.rz (SPAdes) (version 2) | ecosystem: Host-associated > Plants > Phyllosphere > Phylloplane/Leaf | place: Guanajuato, Mexico...
GGTCACGTTTCTGGTTCGCGAGACATTGTGCGAGCTGAGCTTTAAGGAGCGTGACTGGGAAGTGAAAGCTGTTCTCGCTTACGAAACGAAGAAGTAGCGGTATGCGGGGAGTAATCCCCGCCTATCCTGTTGTCGGTTTGGTTCGGGCACCCGTTTTTTTGCCCCGTCTGGTGTATCGCCAGGCGGGGCATTTTTATTTCTGCCTTTCTCTGTCGGCCAGCCTAAGGTCAATTTTTGCTGCAATCTAAACGTTTTCTGAAAGATGATTTTGGCTGGATAAATGCACAGGTAAGTGGCGCTTTTTCAGTCCGGGAGGGAGTAGTATTGCGGCGGGTGCCTGATGCTTTCTGAGCGCAGGCAGGTGTGGTGGGCCAGAAAGCAAATGCCCCGGAGATGTTTCCCTCAACCGGGGCTACCACAACCAAACCTAAGCAATTTGGATGGTAGCCCCTTCTTAGCAAGGAGGCAATGACATGCTTAACAAGTACGCCTTTGCGGCGATCCTGGTAATGGGTTTAACCGTGTTGGGGGTCACGTTTCTGGTTCGCGAGACATTGTGCGAGCTGAGCTTTAAGGAGCGTGACTGGGAAGTGAAAGCTGTTCTCGCTTACGAAACGAAGAAGTAGCGGTATGCGGGGAGTAATCCCCGCCTATCCGGTTGTCGGTTTGGTACAGGCACCCATTTTTTTGCCCCGTCTGGCTTATCACCAGGCGGGGCATTTTTACGTCCGCACCCGCTCAACCGTCTCCTGCCAGGCTTGCCAGCGGGTCTGCAGTCGGGCGTGGCGCGCCATATCCGGGGTAAAAGTGACATGCTCCGGCAGATACTGGCGCAGCTGCGCGGTAGTCAGGTTAAACAGCGCCTTACGGGCCAGCAGGGCGGCCCCCATGGCTGAGAGTTCCGGCACGTCGCTGCGCATCACCGGGCAGCCAAGCAGATCCGCCTGGTACTGCATCAGCCAGTCGTTTTTCGTCGGCCCGCCGTCGACCATCAGCGCATTCAGCGTAAAGCCCGGATGGACGCGCATCGCCTGCACCACGTCAGCAATCTGATAGGCAATTGCCTCCAGCGCCGCACGGATCAGGTGCGCCCGCTTCACGCCCCGGCTCAGGCCGTGGATCATGCCGCGTGCGTTTTCATCCCACCAGGGTGCCCCAAGGCCGGTAAGCGCTGGCACAAAATAGACACCAAGCGTGGAATCCACCGAGCGGGGCAGGGTGTTCAGCTCATGGATCAGCTCTGCCTGCGACAGCTCACTCAAGCCGGTGCTGTCTGCCATCCATGCCACCGCATCGCCGGTGTGGGGAATATTGCCCTCCAGCCCGTAGACCAGGGTCTCGCCGTCATGCCACGCCACGGTGGTGGCCAGCGCGCTGACATCGCAGTGTGCGGAGGAGACCGGTGCCATTACCGACGACCCGGTGCCGTAGGTTGCTTTCACGCAGCCTTCAGCGCCCAGCCCGTGGGCAAACAGCGCGGCGTGGGAATCACCGATCATCGCCATCACCGGCAGTCCGTCAGGGATCGACGGGCAACCGCGGGTATAACCAAACAGTCCGCTGGAAGGTTTGATATCAGGCAGCGCCGCACGCGGGATGCCAAACAGCGCCAGCATCTCCGGGTCCCAGTCGGCGGTATGCAGGTTCATCAGCTGGGTACGGGCGGCGTTAGCATGGTCGCAGCTGAAGGACTGACCCTGCGTCAACTGCCACAGCAGCCAGCTGTCTACGGTGCCCAGGCAGATTTCACCCCGGGTGGCGCGCTGTGCGCCGTCGGGCGTGTTATCCAGCAGCCAGCGCATTTTGGAGCCTGAAAACAGCGGCGCGATAGGCAGGCCCGTTGCCGCCTTGATGCGTGGTCCATGGCCTTGTTCCCGCAGCTGATGACAAAAGGCCGCGGTGCGGGAACACTGCCAACTGAGTGCCGGCGCAATAGGCTGGCCGGTCGCCCGATCCCAGCCCACCACGGTTTCACGCTGATTGCTGATTGCCAGCGCAGCAACGCGATCTGCCCCGACGGAGGCAATCGTCCGGGCGACTACCTCGAAAGAGGCCGCCACCAGCAGTTCGGCGGATTGTTCTACCCAGCCTTCGTGCGGAGTCTGGATCGCCAGCGCCTGGGAGAAGCTCGCCACGACGTGCCCCTTCGCGTCCAGCGCCACCGCTTTCGCATTGGTGGTGCCCTCATCGAGGGCAATAATAATGTCCTTGTTCACCGACATAGCGGCCTCCTGCCTTAACGATGAAGATAGGTTGAGACGCCAAGGTAGCGGGTGAAGGCTTCATGCAGGATCTCCGCGCTGGCGGAGTGGTTCATCGCCACGTGATGCTCAAAACCGTTGCGGCAGATCCAGTTCAGCAGGTTTTCCAGATGCGGAACCTGAATCACCGCCCGGCAGCCCACCGTATCCAGCGGATCGTCTACCGACTGGCCCTGGCCTACATAGGCTTTGATTTCCCCGGTGAGATCGTCGGTGCTCAGGCGGAAGTAGGTGAGCGGGCCGCTTTTCAGACGACCGTGGACCGCGCCACAGGTGTTCTCTTTCCCCACCGTGGTGCCGATGATGTCGGCGGTGCCCATGTGTGGCGATTCCAGGCTGGAAGCGGCGAAGTTACCGCAGTGGAACAGGACACATTTGTCGCGATCGTCGCCGAAGTTGTTGTTCCAGTCGGCAATCGAGGCGGGATTCATATTGCTGCTTGCCAGAGCGTACATAGAGAGCGCCCCCATCACGTCCACTTCGCAGGCGCTCGGCATCAGCTGGCCGGACATTACGCTCATGATCGAGCAGACGTTAATGCCGAGGTTCTCCTGCAGGGAGGTCCAGCACTGGATAGCGGTAGTGTCGATGTCGTTAGCGACCACCCACTCGCTGATCACCACAAACAGCTTCGCCATGGTCACCAGCTTGTCGGCCGGTATGCGGCTGGCGTCGGCGTTGTCGATCAGGATCCGGCGTTTTTCATCCACGCGGATATCGTCATCGCGCAGGGTTTTAATGCGGGTAAACACTTCAGACAGGTCGAGGGTTTCCACGGCAATGCCGAGGCGTTCCAGCAGCTTCTCGCTGTAGCGCACGGTGTTAAAGCCTGCCGGGCGGGCACCGATGGCCCCCACGCGCACCCCTCGCATACTGCTTACCACGCGGCACACCTGCTCGAAACGCTTCAGATCCTGCTCAAACACCTCCCCGGTCAGGGCGCAAACATGCTGGGAGGTGAGGGTAAAGGGAATGCCATACTGGCGCAGGTTGTTGCACAGGGAGATCTTGCCGCAGAAGCTGTCGCGGCGGGTCGCCAGCCCCATCTTGTCGAGATTGTCTTCCTCGGCCTGTACCAGCACCGGCACGTTCAGGCCGGAGAGACGCAGGGTTTCCGCCACCGCTTTTTCATCACCAAAGTTAGGCAGCAGCACCACCACACCGTGAATACGATCGCGATGGGCACGAAACAGCTCGGCGCAGACTTTCGCATCCTGACGGGTTTCGACGCCGCCCAGTTCGGTCTGGCTGGGATCGAGCATCACGGTGTTGATCCCCAGGCGGCCAAACAGGGCGATTGCCTGCTCGCGCGCTTCTGCCACCAGATAGCTCGGGAAAAATCCGCGGTTGCCGATGATCACGCCCATTGTGAGTTGTTGAGGAATTCGGGACATTGCTTTTTTCTCCAGTAAGATGTTGTTGTTATTTTCAGCAAAGTTGTCGCGTCAGCATTTCCCGGGCGTGTTTCACCACCCCCGCGACATCAATCTCGTGGCGTGCCCGCGTTGACGCTCTGTCGGCGGCAATCGCGTATTGTCCATCCGGGATCCCCAGCCGTTTCAGCGGCACGGCGCATCCGGCTTCGGCCAGCACTTCCGCCACCAGGCTGCCGACGCCGCCGTTGACGTTATGCTCCTCGACGCTCACCACCGCCTTGCAGGATCGCATGGCTGCCAGTAACTGTTGGGTATCACAGGGACGAATAGATGGAACGCTGATAACAGTGGCGTCAATACCTTCTTCCGCGAGTTGTGCGGCGGCTTCCACTATTTCATGTACGGTGGAACCCATTGCCACCAGCGCCACATCCTGACCCACACGCAGGACATCAATCTTGCCTGGGGCAAACTGGTAGTTTTCGTCATGCAGCTCCGGCAGGTTTTTCCCGTCCAGACGGATATAGACCGGCCCCACGTGGTCGAGCGCGTAGTCAATGATCTGGCGGCATTCGTTCGGGCTGGAGGGGGCGTAAATTTCGATATTGCCGAAGCCGCGCATAATGGCGATATCGTCGATGCTGTGGTGGGTGCTGGCGAGCGGGCCGTAGCTGGCACCCGCGTTCAGACCGAACAGCTTCACATTGGTGTTGTTGTAGCAGATATCGACTTTGATCTGCTCGTTAGCGCGCGAGATCAAAAACGGCGCGGCGTTACAGGTGACGGCGATCTTGCCGCCAATCGCCAGCCCGGCGGCAGCACCGACCAGCGTCTGCTCGGCGATACCGACGTTCACCAGGCGGCCCGGAAAACGCTGCATAAACGGGGCGATTTTTGCCGTGGAGGTGGAGTCTGCCACCACCGGGACCAGGTCCACGCCGCGATCGACGGCATCAATAAAGGCATTAACCATCACCGTGGCGAGGTGTTCGCTATTACTCATCTTTCAGTTCCTCCAGCGCCAGTTCAATTTCTTCCCCTTTCGGCACGCGGTGGTGCCATTCAGGCCGTCCCTGAATAAACGAGATCCCCGCGCCTTTGGTGGTATGGGCGATCACGACATGCGGTTTGCCGTTGGGCGTCAGGCCTTCAAGCGTGGCGACCACATCCGCCATGTCATTACCGTTACAGCCGGTGACCTCCAGGCCAAAGGCTTTCCACTTCGCATCCAGCGGATCGGTATTGAGGATCTCTTTGGTGGAGCCAGCCAGTTGCAGGTTGTTTTTGTCATTGATAATAAACAGGTTATCCAGCTGGTAATGGGCAGCCACCAGCGCGGCTTCCCAGTTGCTGCCTTCCGCCAGTTCACCGTCGCCGGTCACCACAAACACCCGGCGTTTACTGTTGTTGCGTTTCGCGGCCAGCGCGATCCCCACCGCCACCGGCAGGCCATGCCCCAGTGCTCCAGTGTTCAGCTCAATACCGGGGGTTTTGTGTTTGACCGGATGGCCAGGCAGGTGAGAGTCGGCATGCTGATAGGTGGACAGCCACTCGACCGGGATAAACCCGGCCTCGGCCAGCACGCAGTAATAGCCGCCCACCGCGTGGCCTTTCGACTGGATGTAGACATCGCGTTCATCGCTGTCCTTCAGCTGCGGGGAGCAGTTCAGAATGCGGAAGTAGAGGGCGGTGAGCAGTTCAACCTGCGAAAGATCGGCGCCGGTATGGCCGCCCGCCGGGCTTTCGGCATTCAGCACGATGATCCGGCGACGTATCGAGCGCGCCCGGGATTCAAGCTCCGCGATGGAGAGCGAAAACGGATTCATAACATACCTCCTGAATTTATAATCTGTTGTGAATAATTATTCCAGCCGGGTGCGTTATTTCCCTGTTCTCATTGTCACAGCAGGGAGTTATGACCGCTTTGAATATATATTCAATGCTGATTTATTATTCATGTAATGTAAGATATGCCTTGCCCCGGGGTTTGTCTACGCTTTGAGCGGGCAAATTTCGAAGAAAGGAGAAAAGGATCACATTTGCCCGCGGGATCGTACCGGCGCTTGCTTGTTAAATATTCAGTGATGAATAAAAATAACGGCAGCCGATTAAGGGGAACGTTATGTCGAAGCAGGATGAACAGCGATTACTGGTCAAGATCGCCACACTGTATTACAGCGAGAATAAAAAGCAGTCCGAGATTGCCTCGCTACTGCATCTCTCGCAATCTTTTGTGTCGCGGGCGCTGACGCGCTGCCAGAAAGAGGGGCTGGTAAAAATTACCGTCGTCCAGCCCACCAACATTTTTGTCTCGCTGGAAAAGGCGCTGGAAGAGCAGTACGGCATCCGCCAGGCCATCGTGGTGGACGTGGGGGAGAACCCCTCCAACGCTCAGATTAAACACGCCATCGGCAGCGCGGCGGCGCACTATGTTGAAACCCGCCTGCGCCCGGAAGACCTGGTGGGGATCTCCTCCTGGAGCAGCACCATCCGCTGCATGGTGGATGAGATGCACCCGCAGAATATCCGTGCCGCCGGGGTGATCCAGCTGCTCGGTGGGGTAGGGCCGAATGGCAACGTGCAGGCGACCATCCTCACCCAGCAGCTGGCGGCGCACCTCGGTTGCCCGGCGTGGCTGTTGCCGTCGCAAAGTATTGAGCATTCGGTTGAAGAGCGTGCGCGCCTGGTGAGCAGCCCGGACGTGGCGGGCGTGGTGAGCAAATTCGCGGAAGTGGATGTGGCGATTGTCGGCATCGGCGAGCTGGAGCCTTCGCAGCTGCTGAAAAACTCCGGTAACTACTACAACGAGGACATGCTCAAACTGCTGGCCGAACGCGGGGCGGTAGGGGATATCTGCCTGCATTATTACGACGCCAACGGCGAGCCGGTCCTGAGCCCGGAAGAGGATCCGGTCATCGGGATGGAGCTGGCGCAGATCCGCGCCTGCCCGCAGGTGATTGCTCTGGCTGGTGGTGCCGAAAAAGGCAATGCCATCCGCGGGGCGCTGGAGGGGAACTACATCAATGTGTTAATCACCGACTACCCGACGGCGCGCAGTTTGTTGAAAGAGGCGTAAGTCACCTGAGAGCGGTACGGCCTGATGCCTTTGTCCAGGCTCTCACACACAGGGCGGTGGGATCCACAGTAATTTTATTGCCCTTAAAGCAATGAAATAATCACAATATTTTAAAAGACTTACAGCGACTTCCCTGTCCGGCTGAAAATCGCCGAAGCGTTTCCGGAAGGCCGGGGCGAGGCGCAGGGACGCGCCGAGAGGGCATAGCCTGCAGGGATGCAGGCTGGTGCCCGACCCGAAAGCCTGAAGGAATAAGCTGAGGGTACCGCGAAGCGGCGATTTTCCTGGCCGGGAGCCGGGGTAGCCAGGGGGGAGGCGGCGAGCCCCCCTGGCACGTTCACGGGTGATGCGGCTGAAAGAGAAGTGCAGAACGTAAAGTGAACGGAACCACCACCTGAGTCGCATGTTCCCCTCACCCCAGCCCTCTCCCCAAAGAGGAGAGGGGGCCGACCGTGCCAATTTTTTGTGGGGCTCCCTCAGCCCACAGGGAGTCCGCATGTTTCCCCTCACCCCAACCCTCTCCCCAAAGAGGAGAGGGAGCCGACCGTGCCAATTTTTGTGGGGCTCCCTAAGCCCACAGGGAGGTCGCATGTTTCCCCTCACCCCAGCCCTCTCCCTAAAGAGGAGAGGGGGCCGACCGTGCCAATTTTTCGTGGGGCTCCCTCAGCCCACAGGGAGTCCGCATGTTTCCCCTCACCCCAGCCCTCTCCCCAAAGAGGAGAGGGGGCCGACCGTGCCAATTTTTTGTGGGGCACCCTAAGCCCACAGGGAGTCCGCATGTTTCCCCTCACCCTAACCCTCTCCCCAAAGAGGAGAGGGGGCTGACCGTGCCAATATTTTTTGTCGGGAACCCACAGGGAGAAGGTACAAACATTAAAAACGGCAACCCGGGTTGCCGTTTTGCGTTTGCCTCCGTCACACGGCTTAGAGCCCATTCAGACGCTATTTCCCCTCCATTACCGCCTTTTGCGCCACTACCGCCGCTTTCTGCTGCATCCGGTTTTGCATCTGGTCGATAATCACCGCAACGATAATCACAATCCCCTTGATCACCATCTGCCAGAACTCGCTAACGCCCATCATCACCAGGCCGTCGGCCAGGAAGCCGATCACAAAAGCGCCGATCAGCGTGCCGAGAATGGTGCCACGCCCACCAGCCAGCGAGGTGCCGCCCAGGACCACCGCGGCGATGGCGTTCATCTCAAACGCGGTGCCGTTGGCCGGGTGGCTTGCCAGCAGTTGCGCGGAGACCACAATCCCGGCGATAGCGGCGCAGAAGCCCGACAGGGTATAGACCAGCACCTTGACCTGCTTCACCCGCACCCCGGAAAGCTCGGCGGCGCGCTCGTTATCACCAATGGCATAAACGTGGCGACCAAACGGCAGACGGCGAGCGATGTAGGCGATCACCAGCGCCAGCACGATCATCATCCAGATGGCCCACGGAATACCGAGCAGCGTCCCGGCACCAATCTCATCGAAGCCAGTATTGCCCAACTGCGGGTTGCCGGACAGCCCCGGGAAGGTCTGGCCGTCGGAGGTGAGCATCGAGGCCCCGCGCAGCACGTACATGGTGCCAAGGGTGCAAATGAACGGGGCGACGTTATAGCGGGTGATGATCCAGCCATTCACCGCCCCGATAAGCGCGCCAATCAGCAGCACGACGGGCACGATAACCCACACACTCGGGAAAATAGCGATGCCAAACATCGGCAGCACAATCCCTTTGGTGATCATCCACCCGGCGATCATCCCGCACAGTCCCAGCGTCGCCCCAATCGACAGGTCGATCCCGGCGGTGATGATCACGAAGGTGATCCCCAGCGCCAGAAACGCGTTGATCGCGATATGCTTAATCATGATCACCAGGCTGCCCGCGGAGAGAAAGCCCGGCACGGTCATGGTGAAAAAGCCGACAATTAAAAACAGCGCAATGAAGGTGCGCATTTTCAGCAACAGCAGAAGCAGTTTTTCCCGGGAAGGCGCGGCCCCTTTTTGCGGCACCAGCGCGACAGACTGTGTTGTTTTCATCTTAGAACCCCTGAGCACTTGCAGTTACCAGTGCCGATTCATCGGCCCGATCGCGAACAATATCGGCGGTCAGTTTGCCGCCGGACATCACCAGAATGCGGTCCGATACCGCCATAATTTCTTTCAGGTCCGAGGTGGAAAACACCACCGCGATACCCTGCTGCGACAGCTGCACCATCATGCGAAACACATCCGCTTTGGCGCCCACGTCAATGCCGCGTGTCGGCTCATCAAGGAACAGCACCTTCGGATTGGTCAGCAGCGAGCGGCCAATCACCACTTTTTGCTGATTGCCGCCGCTGAGTGCCTGGATCTCTACCTCCGGGGTGGAGACCTTGATCGACAGATTGCCAATGGTGCTGGCCACGACCTCCTGTTCCGCTTTCTGCGCAATGGTGAAACCGCGCTGCAAACGTCGCCACAGGCTGGCGATGGTCAGGTTGCTGGCCACCGACGAACCGGGGAAAATCCCGGTGCGTTTGCGGTCTTCCGGCACCAGGCTCATCCCCATGCGGATACGCTCGGCGGTGGTTAAACGCTGCGGCACCGGTTTGCTGTCGAGCCACAGCTTGCCCAGATAGTTGCGCTCGGTGCCGAGCATGCACTCGAACAGCTCGGTACGCCCGGCCCCCATCAGGCCGTAAATACCGACAATCTCTCCGGCGTTCACCTGGAAGCTGACGTCGTTGACCACCGTGTTGCCCGCAGCATTCACGCAGGTGATATGTTCGGCCTCCAGCACCGGTGCGCCAAAGGTGCGGCCCGGCTCGAGGAAATTGCTCACCGGATCGCTACCGAGCATCTCGCGCACAATCCACGGCACGTCGATATCCTCTACCTTCGCCTCGGCCTGGAATTTGCCGTCGCGCAGGATGGTGATCACATCGCCTATCGCCATCAGCTCTTCCAGCCGGTGGGAGATATAGATGATGGTGACCCCCTGGCGGGTCAGCTCGCGGATCACCCGAAACAGGATCTCCACCTCGGTTTTGCTGAGTGCCGAGGTAGGCTCGTCGAGGATCAGAATGTCGGCGTCCTCCGCCAGCGCCTTGGCGATCTCAATCAGCTGCTGCTGCCCCACCTTCAGGTTGCCAACCAGCTCGCGCGGGGAGATGGGCTGATCGAGGCGTTTCAGCAGCGCCGCGGTGCGGGACTCCTGCTCCGCCTCGTTGATCGGCGTCACGCCCTTTTGCAGCTCCCGGCCAAGGAAGACGTTTTCCGCCACGTTGAGGTTCTCAAACAGGTTCAGCTCCTGGTGCACCATGCCAATGCCGTGAGCGGCGGCATCGCGGGTGCTGGAGAACGCCACCTGTTTGCCGTTGAGCCACATCTCGCCAAGGCTGGGCTGTTGCACCCCGGCAAGGATTTTCATCAGCGTCGATTTCCCGGCGCCGTTCTCACCGATAATGACGTTCACTTTGCCGCGCCAGACGCGGTAATCGACCTTATCCAGCGCCACGGTTCCGGGGAACAGCATCGAGATGCCCTGGGTGCTGAGGATAATGTCCTCTGCCGGGTTATCGCTCATCACGGTGCCTCCTGTTTCAGTTCCAGCGCCGCCGCCTCGTTCGCTTTTCCGCCCGTGAGGGTGGTGGCGAACAGCACGGTGGCATTTTTGCCGCGCCAGCTGTCATCCACTTTAGGCAGATGCTTCACCGCCTCGCGGTTTAAGGCGCGGGAGAGCTGGGCATACTGCACCTGGTTGGTAAATTCATCGAAACGGAAACCGGCGGCGTCGCGGATGGCGTTACCGCGCATCACCGGGCCGCTCTGGATCTCAAGCGGCTGGCCGTTCACCGTCATCACCAGTTTCTGCTCGTTGGCATTGCTGGCTTCCACGCGCTCCACTTTGCCGCTCAGCCGTACAAAGACGCTCTGCGGCTTGTCAGAGGGCGTTTTCAGCTGGGTGGAGAGGGCGCTGGCATCCAGCGCATGATTTTTGGCGGCGTCGAGGATCCGCGGCTGCCAGGTTTGTTGCGCGATCTGCTGGGGTGTCTGGTTGTCAAAGCTGGCTTTGGCGTTGGGATCGGCAGGCATGATTGGCTTGCCGTTCTCATCCAGATCCACCACCGTACAGGCCGTCAGCAACAGGGCGGCTGCGCCTGTCAGCGCCGCGCCCCATTGTGTTAAACGCATACGGCCTCCGCTTATTTGCTGAGGTTAAACAGGTTCAGCTTGCTGGCATTGGTTTCATCGATCAGCACGCAATCCATCAGCTGCTTCTCGTCTTTTTGCGCTTTGCCATTTTTCAGGTAGTAATCCGCCTGTTCCACCGCCATCTGCGCCTGCTGCCAGCCCGGTTGCAGGACCGTGGCTTTGATGTTGCCGTTTTTCAGGATCGAGTCGCGGGTGTAGTCGCTGCCGTCAAAGCCGACCACAATCACGTTGTTCTTCCCGGCGGCCTTCAGCGCCGCTTCAGCACCCAGCGCCATGGTGTCGTTACCGGAGATCACGCCGACGATATCGGGGTTGGTTTGCAGAATGGCTTCCATACGGGTAAAGGCTTCGGTCTGGCTCCAGTTAGCGGTCTGCTGCGCCACCATCTTCATGTCCGGGTAGTCGTCCAGAACATCGTGGTAACCCTGGGAGCGCACATGGGCGTTGGTGTCCGACGGACGGCCCAGCAGCTCAACGTATTTGCCTTTGCCGTCCAGCAGCTTCACGAACTTCTCTGCACCCAGCTGCGCCCCCTGATAGTTGTTCGACACAATCTGCGCCACCGCAATACCGGTTTTGTTGATTTCGCGATCGATCAGGAAGGCAGGGACGCCTGCCGCTTTGGCCTTCTCCAGCGGACCGACGGTGGCATCTGCCCCGGCGTTGTCCAGAATGATCGCTTTCGCTTTACGGGCGATGGCGGTCTCAATCAGCTGGTTTTGTTTGTTCACGTCGTCGTCATGCGAGGCGACAAGCGTGGTGTAACCCAGCTCTTTTGCCTTCGCTGCCGCGCCGTCGGCTTCTGCCTTGAAGAACGGGTTGTCGTGTGAGGGAGTAATAATCGCAATGAGTCCGTTATCGGCGGCAAACAGGGAACCGGAAGCGGCGATCATTGAGGCCAGTAAAGCGGATTTTACAAAGGTCGTGTTCATTCTTTTTCTCCACATTGAATATTTATTCAATAATGATTTATTATTCAATGTAACGATAAGACTGCCTGCTAAAACTGTCTACGGTTTAGGCAGCTAATTTGTTTAAAAGGAGAAAAGGATCACGATCCTGAGCCGTTATGCATCACAGATCAGGGTGATAACCTGTGCGTCGATGCGGCACCAGTGAAGGGTAAATGCCTGATTTTGTACAAAGGGCGGGAGAGGGCAGGTGAGGGTTAAAGTCAGGGTGTCGGACGTAAGTGCCGTCACGCGCGCACTCTCGAAGCCCATCCACGTCTGCACCCGGGGGAACAGCGCTTTGAACAGGCTCTCTTTCGCGCTGAAGGCGAGCGTGAAGGCCAGATCGAAGGGGAGGCCGCTCTCCGCGAGCCGTTGAGCCTCCTGGGTATCGACTACGCCGTCCTGAATATCACGGGCTTCATTTTCGGCAATGATGGCTTCACAATCGATACCCACAAGGCCCTTTTCCTGACATATCGCTACCGCTAGCGAACCGCTGTGTGAAATGCTGCCGCAGACACCCGCAGGCCACAGCGGTTCGCCGCTGGTGCCGATGCCGGGAAGGGTTTGGCGGTTCAGGGCATGAAACGCGGCGATGCGCCCGGCGAGATGATCGGCTTTGCGCTTGCGCCCGGCACTGCTCAGCTGTTCATGGTGAGGAAGCCACAGAAGATCGGCCTCGGTAAAGGTCGCGGGATCGAAGGTAATTTGATGGACGGTGCGCCCGGCCATAAGAAACGTAGAGTAAGTCGTCTGCATGTGCTTCTCACCACGCAAAAAAGGGCATTTATGGTAGCACACGCGCCCGGACGGTTCCCTCTCCCTTAAGGAGAGCGGGATCACCCGTCATTTTCTTACGCTTAATGCAATGAAATAATTACAGAATAATAAACGACTTACAGCGACTCCCTGGTCCGGCTGAAAATCGACGAAGCGTTTCCGAAAGGCCGGGGCGAGGCGCAGGGACGCGCCGAGAGGGCATAGCCTGCAGGGATGCAGGCTGGTGCCCGACCCGAAAGCCTGGAGGAATAAGCTGAGTGCACCGCGAAGCGGCGATTTTCTTTGCCGGGAGCCGGGGTAGCCAGGGGGGAGGCGGCGAGCCCCCCTGGCACGTTCACGGGTGACGCGCCTGACAGAGAAGTGCAGAACGTAAGGTGAACGGAACCGCCACCTGAGCCGCATGTACCCCTCACCCCAACCCTCTCCCCATAGGGGAGAGGGAGCCAACTGTGCCAATATCAGGAGAGGGGGCCAACCGTGCCACTGTTTTTTGCGAGGATCCTTTAAACCTTGACGAACAGGGCGTAAAGCATCAGAACTGCGTATTTACGCTCATATACCAGGTCCGTCCCGGTTCGTTATAGGTATACGCGCCCGCGCCATACATATACGCCCCGGTAGTGGTATTCCCGGTAGTCTGGGCATTACCCGCACGCCACTGACGTTTATCGAAGACGTTATCCACGCCACCGGTCAGGCTGACGTATTTGGTCACGTCCCAGGTCGCGCTCAGGCCGACGATGCTGTAAGGGCTAACTTCGTCCTTCTCAGAACCACTCACCGGCTGACCTTTGTAGTTGTACTTCTTCGGCTGCTGCTTGCCGTACCAGGTGAAGGTCGACTGCAGCGACACATCCTGCTGTACCTGCCAGCTCAGGGTTGAGTTCAGCGTGTACTCCGGGATGATCGACAGGCGGTCGCCGGTCTCCTTGTTCTTGCTTTGCAGCATGTAAGTTACGTTGTTCGTCCAGTTGATGGTGTCGCTCACCGGCACGTTCAGCGTGCCCTCCAGCCCTTCCACCACCGCTTTCGGCACGTTTTCCCACTGATAGATATCGGTCTGCACTTTACCGGAAGAGGTATGACCCACCGGGGCGTAGCCCGCTTCAATCTTGTCGCGATAGTCGTTACGGAACCAGGTCACGCCCGCCAGCCAGCCGTCGCGTTTCCACTCCAGGCCGATCTCTTTGTTGATGCTGGTTTCGGCTTTCAGATCCTCGTTACCCAGCATATAACAGCCGACGCCGTCCGAACTTGCATAGCAACCCTGGCCCTTGCTGTAGAGCAGGTAGTTCGGGTTGGTCTGATACAGGCTCGGGGCTTTATAGGCCCGGGCGATCCCCATCTTCAGGGTGAAATCATCCCCCAGACCTTGCGACAGGTTCAGGGACGGACTCCAGTTGTTGCCCACGATGGAGTGATGATCGAAGCGCAGCGCCGGGGTCAGCATGGTGCTGTCGGTCAGCTCCATGTTGTTCTCCGCGAACAGGGAGAAGATTTCGGCATCTGAGTACGGGCTGCGGTTGTTGCTCATCCCCGGAATGGCGCCGCCCTGCAAGGTCTGGCCGTTGGAGGACATATCCTTCATCCGCTGCTGATCCCACTCGGTGCCCAGGGTCAGGTTCTGGTTGACGATAAAGTCGATCGGCAGGTTGATTTCGCTGTGCAGCATCACGTCAGACAGGTCGGTATCGGTGAACTTATTGCTGTTAAACAGCCCTTCCAGACCGCCCGCCAACCCTTCGCCCAGACGCGAGTTGCGGGTGTGTTCGTACTGCGCCCAGTTGTTGGTGGTGATGCCATTATCCCAGCCGCCGGTCCAGGTGAGCGCGAAGTTCTGGCGATAGAGACGGTTGGTCTCTTTGCCGTAGTTCTTCTTCACCAGCCCGTTGCTGCTGTTGTCGTTGTTGGTGTTCTGCGTATCGCCTGCGTAAAGGTTGTTCTGGCGGCTGTAACCGGCCTCAAACTGCAGGGCCTGCATCGGGGCAAAGTCCCAGCGCAGCACGCCGTTGATGTCTTTGTTCTCGACCCCTTCGCGTCCGGCAGGCAGCGTATCGGCATAGGCACCGGTACGTTCAGACTGATGGCCCTGGTTGATATCCCATGCGTCGGCCTGGGTTTTATCCAGGTTGCCGTACAGGCGGAAGCTGAAATCTCCGCCGAGCGGGCCATTCAGGCTAAAGTTGGTGCGTTTGGTGGAGCCTTCTTCATTGTGCTCAGGGGCGTTCAGATAGGTGTTCCAGGAGCCATGCCACTCGTTGCTGACCTTTTTGGTGATGATATTCACCACGCCGCCCGCTGCGCCGTTACCGTAACGTGCAGCCGCCGGGCCACGGATCACCTCGATGCGCTCGATCATCTCTGGCGGCACCCAGCCGGTATCGCCGCGGGTATCACGCTCGCCGCGCCAGCCCAGACGGATAGAGTTGCGGCTGGTCACCGGCTTACCGTCAATCAGGATCAGGGTATTTTCAGGACCCATGCCGCGGATATCAATCTGGCGATTGTTGCCGCGCTGGCCGCTGGTGGAGTTACCGGTGAGGTTGACGCCCGGCATGGTGCGGATGATCTCTGACACATCGCGCGCGGCGGGATTTTTACGGATCTCATCCGCGGTGATAGTGGAGACGCCCGGCGCCTGCAGGTTCTGCTCGGCGGCGGTGATCACCATGGTATCTTCGTTAGCCGCGGTATCGGCTGCCATCGCAGGCAGTGCCGCACCGTAAATCCCCAGATTGACCAGTAAGGCCAGTGAGTGAAGTTTGTTATTCATTGTCTGTCCTGCTTTTCAATGCCGCATGCCTCAAGGCTCCGTCCCGAATGGGTGAGGCGGCGGAAGGATATCGCCCGCAGTCTGCGAAAACCTCTCTGTCCTGAGTCAGTACGCAGCGCATGGCATGGTTATTTAATGTGCGCGCTTCCCACAGCGCGCCCATACGCTATTGCAAATGAAAATAGTTATCAATAATATTATCGATATTGTTTATCTTTTATCAAAAAAACCGAACAGGTCATGGGGTTATATCGGTGACGACGCTGGAAACGGGGAGCGATGGCTGGTGGCTGTCGAAGCAGGGGCCGGAGTGGGTACGGGAAGACGACCATTACCGGGTGACGTTCTGGTGGCGCGATCCGGCTGGAACAGAGCAGACCTCGCCGCTGAAGCGGGTGTGGATCTACATCACCGGCGTGACCGATCACCACCACAATGCCCGCCCGCAGACGCTGGTGCGCATTGCCGGAACCGATGTCTGGCAGTGGCAGGGCGAGTTCAGCCCGACCTGGCGCGGCAGTTACTGTTTTATCCCCTCAACCCATGAAGATGACTTTGCCGAGACGGTATTTGCTACCGATCCGCCGGACCGCATGGCGCTGCGCGAAGGCTGGCGCAAGCTGCTGCCGCATGCCGTCGCCGATCCGCTTAACCGCCAGCACTGGCGCGGCGGGCGCGGCCATCCGGTATCGGCGCTTGAGATGCCCGAGGCACCGGTTCAGCCCGGCTGGGATCGGCTCGACACCGCTTATCGTCCTCCGCACTGTATTGCCTGGCAAAGTACCCGCCTCGGCAATACCCGCCGGGTCTGGATCTTCACCACCGGTGAGGACACCCCTCATGAGCGCCCGCTGGCGGTGCTGCTTGACGGCCAGTTCTGGGCCGAAAGCATGCCGGTATGGCCCGCGCTGACGGCGCTGACTGAGCAAGGCCAACTGCCCCCCGCCGTTTATGTGCTGATCGATGTGATAGACACCGTCCACCGCAGCCACGAGCTGCCCTGTAACCCCGATTTCTGGGTGGCGGTACAGCAGGAATTACTTCCCGAGGTGCATAAGCTGGCCCCGTTCAGCGACCGCGCCGATCGTACCGTGGTCGCCGGGCAGAGCTTCGGCGGGCTTTCCGCGTTGTATGCCGGGCTGCACTGGCCCGCGCGTTTTGGCTGCGTGCTCAGCCAGTCCGGCTCCTTCTGGTGGCCCCACCGCGGCGGCAAGCAGGACGGCCTGATCCTTGAGCAGCTTAAAAACCACCAACTGTCGGCACAGGGGCTGCGCATCGTCCTTGAGGCGGGGCGACGGGAACCCCTGATTTACCGCGCCTGTCAGGCGCTGTACGCCGAACTACAGCACACCCGGCAGCCGGTTATCTGGCGACCGGTTGAGGGTGGACATGATGCACTTTGCTGGCGGGGAGGGCTGACGCAGGGGCTGATGACTCTCTGGCAGCCGATTATTTAATCACGGAGTCTGGTATGGAATTCAGTAACCCCTTCGACGATCCACAGGGTCTGTTCACCCTGGTGCAAAACGCGCAACAGCAGTACAGCCTGTGGCCGCAGCAGTGCGCCTTGCCGGAAGGCTGGCGCGTGGTGTGCGAGCCGCAGTCGCAGGAAGCTTGTCAGCAGTGGCTTGCTGCCCACTGGCAAACGCTGATCCCGGCCCATTTTGCACAGGTGAACCCATGAGCGCTGCCTATCCTCTTGTTGCCGCCCAACCGGGTATCTGGATGGCGGAACAGCTTTCCGACCTGCCCAACGCCTGGAGCGTGGCCCACTACGTCGAACTGACCGGCCCGGTTGACGCCCCGCTGCTGGCGAAAGCAGTGGCGGCGGGCATGATGCAGGCTGATACCCTGCGCATGCGGTTTACCGAAGACAACGGCGAGATCGCGCAGTGGGTGGACGAGAGCATTATCCTGCCGGAGCCGCAGATAGTTGATCTACGCGCGAACCCCGACCCCCATGCCGCGGCGCTGGCGCAGATGCAGGCCGATCTTAACCAGAACCTGCGCGTGGACAGCGGGCAACCGCTGGCCTTTCATCTGCTGATTCAGGTGGCAGACAACCGCTGGTACTGGTATCAGCGTTATCACCATTTAGTGGTGGATGGCTTCAGCTTCCCGGCCATTACCCGCCAGATCGTTACCATCTATCGTGCCTGGTCCAACGGCGAAGCCACGCCGGAGTCGCCTTTTACCCCCTTCGCGGAGGTGGCGGAGGAGTATCAACGCTACCGCGACAGCGAGGCGTATACCCGCGACGGTGCTTTCTGGGCCGAACAGCGCAAGCAGCTTCCACCGCCGGTGTCGCTCTCCAGCGCGCCATTGCCCGGGCGTGCTGCCACGACCGATATTTTGCGCCTGAAGCTGACGGCCGATCGTCACGCCTTCAGCCAGCTGGCCACTGCCAGCCAGAGCCAGCGCACCGACCTTGCCCTGGCGCTGGTGGCCCTGTGGCTCGCCCGCCTGACCGGGCGTATGGACTATGCCGCTGGCTTTATCTTTATGCGCCGGATGGGATCTGCGGCCCTGACGGCCACTGGCCCGGTGCTGAATGTGCTGCCGCTGGCGGTGAACATCAGGGCGCAGGAGACGCTGCCGGAGCTGGCCCAGCGCCTGGCCGGGCAGATGAAAAAGATGCGCCGCCATCAGCGTTACGATGCTGAGCAGATCGTGCGCGACAGCGGGCGCGCCGCCAGCGACGAAGCGCTGTTTGGCCCGGTGTTCAACATTAAAGTCTTCGATTATCAGTTGGATCTTGCTGGCGTTCAGGCGGTCACTCACACCCTCGCCACCGGCCCGGTCAACGACCTTGAGATGGCGCTGTTCCCGGACGAGCAGGGCGGCCTGAGCATTGAGATCCTTGCCAATAAGCAGCGTTATGATGAAGCCACCCTGGTGCGCCACGTCGAGCGCCTGCATGGGCTATTAGCGCAGTTTGCCGCCAATATCGACCTGCGCTGCGGCGAGGCAGAAACGGTGTCTGATGCCGAATATCAGCGGCTGGAGAAGATTAACCAGACTGAGATGACGCTGCCGCTCACCACCCTGAGCGCACTGGTGGCGGAGCAGGCGGCGAAAACCCCGGACGCGCCAGCGCTGGCCGATGCGCAACACCATCTGACCTACCGCGAGATGCGTGAGCAGGTGGTGGCCCTGGCGAACCAGTTGCGCGCCCGGGGCGTGAAGCCCGGCGACAGCGTGGCGGTGGCGTTACCGCGTTCAGTGTTCCTGACGCTGGCGCTGCACGCCATCGTCGAAGCGGGTGCCGCGTGGCTGCCGCTGGACACCGGCTATCCCGACGATCGCCTGCAGATGATGCTGGAGGACGCCAGACCATCCCTGTTGATTACCACGGACGACCAGCGCCCGCGCTTCAGCCATCTGTCGGTGGACGTGTTTAGTTACAACACACTATTTAGTGCTGAGGGCAGCGAACCGCTCAACCTCAGTGCCCCGGAACAGACCGCCTATATCATCTTTACCTCTGGCTCGACAGGACGGCCAAAAGGGGTGATGGTCGGCCAGACCGCCATCGTCAACCGCCTGCTGTGGATGCAAAACCACTATCCGCTCACCGCCGACGACGTGGTGGCGCAAAAAACGCCGTGCAGTTTTGACGTCTCGGTATGGGAGTTCTGGTGGCCCTTTATCGCCGGGGCGAAGCTGGTGATGGCCGAGCCGGAGGCGCACCGCGATCCGCTGGCGATGCAGGCGTTCTTTGCGAAATATGGCGTCACCACCACCCACTTTGTGCCGTCAATGCTGGCGGCTTTTGTCGCCTCGCTGACCCCGGAAAACGCCGCCTGCTGCGCCAGCCTGAAACAGGTGTTCTGCAGCGGCGAAGCCCTGCCGACGTTGCTGTGCCGCGAGTGGGAACACCTTACTCATGTGCCGCTGCATAACCTGTACGGCCCCACCGAGGCGGCAGTGGATGTCAGCTGGTATCCGGCCTTTGGCCCGGAACTGGCATTGGTTACAGGTAACAGCGTGCCGATTGGCTTCCCGGTGTGGAATACCGGCCTGCGCATTCTGGATGCCATGATGCGCCCGGTGCCGTTCGGCGTGGCGGGGGATCTCTATCTCACCGGCATTCAGCTGGCGCAGGGTTATCTGGGCCGCCCGGATCTGACTGCCAGCCGATTCATCGCTGACCCGTTCGCGCCGGGTCAGCGCATGTATCGCACCGGCGACGTGGCCCGCTGGCTGGATAACGGCGCGGTGGAGTATTTAGGCCGCAGCGACGATCAACTGAAAATTCGCGGTCAGCGCATTGAACTGGGGGAAATCGACCGGGCGATGCTGACCCTGCCCGATGTGGCCCAGGCGGTGACCCATGCCTGCGTTATCAACCAAGCCGCAGACACCGGCGGCGATGCCCGTCAGCTGGTGGGCTATGTGGTATCGGAGTCCGGCCTGCCGCTGGACCGCGATGCGCTGCTGACCACCCTGAAAACGCAGCTGCCACCGCATATGGTGCCGGTGGTGTTATTGCAGTTAAGCGCGCTGCCGCTCAGCGCCAACGGCAAGCTGGATCGCAAGGCGCTGCCGCTGCCTGAACTGGCGGTGAAAACCCCGGGGCGCGCCCCGGAAAGTGACGCGGAGCAGGCAATTGCGGCAGCGTTTTCTGCCCTGCTGGGCTGCGAGATCAACGACATCGAGGCCGATTTCTTCGCCCTCGGCGGGCACTCGCTGCTGGCGATGCGTCTTGCCGCAAGTTTGAGTCGCCACTTTGCCCGCCAGGTCACGCCTGGTCAGGTCATGGTGGCTTCGACGGTGGGCAAGCTGAGCGCGTTGCTGACGGGTGACATGAGCGATGAGCAGGCGCAGCGTCTGGGCTACGAGACGCTCTTGCCCCTGCGTGAAAGCCACGGCCCGACGCTGTTCTGCTTCCATCCGGCCTCCGGCTTTGCCTGGCAGTTCAGCGTGCTGGCGCGCTACCTCAATCCACGCTGGTCAATCACCGGCATTCAGTCGCCGCGACCAGGGCCGATGCAGCAGTGCGCCACGCTGGATGAGGTGATCGAGCATCATCTGGCGACGCTGCGCGCCCAACAGCCTCACGGGCCTTATTATCTGTTCGGTTATTCCCTCGGCGGCACGCTGGCGCAGGGTATTGCCGCCCGGCTGCGCGGGCAGGGGGAAGATGTCGCGTTCCTGGGACTGCTGGATACCTGGCCGCCTGAGACGCAAAACTGGCGCGAAAAAGAGGCGAATGGCCTCGATCCTGAAGTATTAGCGGAGATCGAGCGCGAGCGTCAGGCGTTTCTCGCCGCCCAGCAGGGGCAGGCTTCCGGGGAGTTGTTCAGCGCGATAGAGGGCAACTATGCCGACGCGGTACGTCTGCTGACCACGGCGCGCAGTTCTGCCTTTGACGGTAAAGCGACGCTGTTTGTTGCCGAGCGCACACGAACGATGGATCCGCACCAGGCCTGGGCGCCCTGGGTGGGGGAACTGGAGGTTTATCGCCAGGATTGCGCCCATGTCGATATCATCTCTCCACAGGCGTTTGAACAGATAGGGCCGGTGTTGAAAGGGATATTGGGGTAGCTTATCCCCTCACCCTAACCCTCTCCCCATAGGGGAGAGGGAACAGTACGGAGCCAGTTTTTCGGCCTTGCACTTTGGGGAAGAGGGTTCGGGGCCGGTTTATCACCTTCGCCCTTTGGGGAAGAGGGTTCGGGGCCGGTTTTTCACCTTCGCCCCTTTGGGGAAGAGGGCACGGAGCTGTCTTTTCACCCTCGCCCCTTTGGGGAGAGGGCCGGGGTGAGGGGGTCAGACCGCACGTTTCCCCAGTGGCACCACCAGCGGTGTGCCTGCCACCGGATCGTCAATAATCATGCAGCGCATCCCGTAGATCCGCTCGATCAACGCCGGGGTGACGATCTCCTTCGGCGCACCCTCCGCCACAATTTTTCCCTCGCGCAGGGCAATCAAATGGGTGGCATAGCGGCAGGCCTGATTGAGGTCATGCAGCACTGCCGCCAGGGTAAAGCCCTGGGTGCGGTTCAGGTCGCTTAACAGCTCCAGCAGGTCGATCTGATGGCTGATATCCAGCCAGGTGGTCGGTTCGTCCAGCAGCATAATTGACGTCTCCTGGGCCAGCACCATTGCAATCCACGCCCGCTGGCGTTGCCCGCCGGAGAGGGTGTCTACGCTCTGCGCCGCCAGGTCGGTAATACCCGTGGCCTGCATCGCTTTGGTCACCGCCGCTTCGTCCTCTTTACGCCAGCGGGTAAAGAGCGGCTGGTGCGGATAGCGCCCGCGCGCGACCAGCTCCTGCACCGTAATATCCCCCGGCGTTGTGGCGTTTTGCGCCAGCAGTCCGACCCGGCGCGCCACCTCTTTGCTGGCGAAGCGCTGGATCTGCTCGCCATCAAGAAATACGTTGCCGTGCAACGGGGTCATCAGACGGCTCAGGGTACGCAGCAGCGTCGATTTGCCACAGCCGTTGGGGCCGATAATGGCGGTAAAGTGGCCGTCGGGGATCGCCACCTGCAGATCCTTCGCCACGGTTTTTTTACCGTAGCCGAGGGTCAGATTTTCGCCGCGCAAGCGGGTTGCAGTCTCTGTCATTTCTTGCGGGACTCCTGAACAAGCAAGACGATGAGGTAGATCCCGCCAAGACTGACGGTTACGACCCCCACCGGAAGTTGATACGGCATAAACAGCTGCTGAGCGCAGAGATCGGCGGCCAGCAACAGCAGCGATCCGCACAGCGCCGACTGGGTTAACCCCCAGCGGGCAGTGCCGCTCAGACGCCGCGCGATGTGCGGGGCCACCAGCGCAATAAAGGAGATCGGCCCGGCAATCGCCGTCGCGGCGGCGGTTAACACCACCGCCACCAGCATCAGCATCAGACGCGAGCGCTCGACGCTCACGCCCAGCGCGCAAGCGCTGTCGTCCCCCATCTCCAGCAGGCGCATCCGTTTCACCAGCAGTAAGGCGCAGATGAACATCAGCAGGATCAGCGGGGCGGCGGGCAGGGTTTTGGCCCACGTCAGGCCGTTGAGCGACCCGGCGAACCACAGCCCGGCAGAGAGCGAGGTCTCCAGCGACGCCTGCAACAGCAGCCAGGTGTTAAAGGCCATCAGCATGGCGCGCATACCGATGCCAATGATGATCAGGCGGAAGGTCTCGATGCCATCGCGCCAGGCCAGCGCCCAGACGATCAGCGAGGTGAGAATGCCGCCCGCCATCGCCGCCAGGGTAATGGCCGTCAGGTGCTGACCAAACAGCACCATCGCCACCAGCACGCCGCTCCAGGCTCCGGTATTAAAGCCCATCACATCCGGGCTGCCGAGGGGGTTACGCATCAGCGACTGGAAAATCGCGCCACTGATGCCCAGCGCCGCGCCCACCAGCAACGCCATCATCACCCGCGGCAGTCGCCATTCGGTCACCACCATAGTGATATTGCGCGGCGCACTGCCGGTAAGGGCATTAAAGACCTGAGTGAAATCAAGCGTCACCGCGCCACTGCGCAGGCTAAACACGGCCACGGCGAGGCTGACCAGCATCAGCAGCAGGCAACTGAGCACTAACCGACGGGAAGGGGCCATCACAGGGCACCTCCGCGCTTGCGGCGTACCAGGAAAATCAGCACTGGCGCGCCGATAAAGGCGCTAACCACCGAGACGCGCAGTTCGCCCGGCACCAGCAGACGCCCGATAATGTCGGCAAACAGCAGCAGGGCAGGGGTGGCAAGCAGCGTCACCGGCAAAGACCAGCGGTGATCAGCCCCCACCAGCCAGCGCGCCATGTGCGGCATCATCAGGCCGATAAAGGCAATGGGGCCGACCACCGCCGTGGCGCTGCCGCACAGAACGGTGATGGTCAGTAACCCGGTCAGTTGGGTGCGCGCCACGCGGCTGCCGAGGGCGGTGGCGGTGTCGCTGCCGAGGCTCAGGCTGTTGAGCGCCCGGCTTAACAGCAACGCTACGGTGGCGGCGATCAGCACCGGCACGCTCACCACCTGTAAGGTTTGCAGGGTGCGGATATCCAGCGAACCCGCCTGCCAGAAGCGCAGCTGATCGTAAACGTCCGGGTTGAGCAGGGCGATACCGTTGGAGAGGCCGTCCAGCACCGCGCCGAGCGCCACACCCGCCAGCGTCAGGCGTACCGGGCTGAGCTGGCCTCCGCCCTGGCTGCCGGTAAAGGCAACCAGCAGCGAAGCGGCAAAGGCGCCGCACAGCGCCATGACCAGCTGTTCACCGGGGGTGGAGAAACCAAACAGCGCTGCGCCCAGCACGATGGCGAAGCTGGCACCGGCGTTAACGCCGAGAATGCCCGGGTCGGCCAGCGGATTGCGGGTCAGGGTTTGCATCAGCGCCCCGGCGAGACCGAGGGCGGCTCCGGCCAGCAGACCGGCGAGGGTACGCGGCAGACGCGCATCCCGCACGATGGTGCAATCGGCGCTTTGACAGGTGGCGGTGAGGGCATCCACCACCACGGAAAACGGCAGCGGTTTCGCACCCACCGACAGGCTGAGGGCGATAGCAAACGTGAGCAATAGCAGTAAACCGGGCACGGCAAGGGCACGTGGCGCGGAAGAGGAGTACGACATAGCAACGTCCATGACTTGATAATGATAGTAATTATCGTTATCTATCTTATTTAGCTATGTTAGCATGTGCGGCCATGGAATTGGTACAAAAGAAACCATTAAGGCTTTGTAATGACCCGACAATCCTGGCTGCTCAATCTGAGCCTGCTGAAGACTCATCCGGCGTTTCGTGCTGTTTTTATTGCCCGTTTTATCTCCATTTTATCCCTTGGCCTGCTCGGCGTGGCCGTTCCGGTCCAAATCCAGGCGATGACCCACTCCAGCTGGCTGGTGGGGCTATCCGTCACCCTGACCGGCGGGGCGATGTTTATTGGCCTGATGGTCGGCGGGGTGCTGGCGGATCGCTACGAGCGTAAAAAGCTGATTCTGCTGGCGCGCGGCACCTGCGGCGTGGGGTTTGTCGGCCTGTGTCTGAACGCGATGCTGCCGGAGCCGTCGTTAATCGCCATTTACCTTCTCGGCCTGTGGGACGGCTTTTTCGCCTCGCTCGGCGTGACGGCGCTACTGGCGGCGACGCCAGCGCTGGTGGGGCGCGATAACCTTATGCAGGCCGGAGCCATCACCATGCTGACCGTGCGTCTGGGATCGGTGATCTCGCCGATGGTGGGAGGGTTATTGCTCGGCACCGGCAACGTGGCCTGGAACTACGGCCTGGCGGCGGCGGGCACGTTTATCACCACCTTAACCCTGCTGCGTCTGCCTTTACTGCCGCCACCGCCGCAGCCGCGCGAACATCCGCTTAAATCCTTGCTGGCGGCGATCCGTTTTCTGTTCAGCAATCCGCTGATTGGCGGTATCGCCCTGCTGGGCGGGTTACTGACGATGGCGAGCGCGGTGCGGGTGCTTTACCCGGCGCTGGCGATGGAATGGCAGATGAGCGTGTCGCAGATTGGTCTGCTGTATGCCGCCATCCCTCTTGGGGCGGCCTTTGGCGCCCTGACCAGCGGCAATCTGGCGCAGAGTGCCCGTCCAGGGTTGATTATGCTGCTGGCGACCCTGGCCTCGTTTATTGCGATTGGCTTCTTCAGCCTGATGCCGGTCTGGGCGCTGGGGGTGATCTGTCTGGCCCTGTTCGGCTGGCTGAGTGCGGTCAGCTCGCTGCTGCAATACACCCTGATTCAGACCCAAACCCCGGAAGCGATGCTCGGGCGCATCAACGGCCTGTGGACGGCGCAGAACGTGACGGGGGATGCGATTGGTGCCGCCATTCTGGGCGGGCTGGGGGTGATCATGACCCCGGTGGCGTCGGCCAGCAGCAGCGGATTTGTGCTGGCCATCGTAGGGGCGATGTTGTTGGTGGTGTTAGCCGAGTTGCGTCGGTTCCGGCAGGCGCCAGCTACGGTGTAGCGGGAATGTGCCGGGCGGTGGTTTTCTTCCTCTCCCTGTAGGCTGAGGGATCCCCAGTATTTTTATTGCCCTTAAAGCAATGAAATAATCACAATATTTTAAACGACTTATAGCGACTCCGCTGTCCGGCTGAAAATCGACGAAGCGTTTCCGTAAGGCCGGGGCGAGGCGCAGGGACGCGCCGAGAGGGCATAGCCTGCATGGATGCAGGCTGGTGCCCGACCCGAAAGCCTGGAGGAATAAGCTGAGTGCACCGCGAAGCGGCGATTTTCTTTGCCGGGAGCCGGGGTAGCCAGGGGGGAGGCGGCGAGCCCCCCTGGCACGTTCACGGGTGACGCGCCTGACAGAGAAGTGCAGAACGTAAGGTGAACGGAACCACCACCTGAGTCGCATGTTCCCCTCACCCCAACCCTCTCCCCAAAGGGGAGAGGGAGCCGACCGTGCCAATTTGTTGTAGGGATCCCTCAGCCCACAGGGAGGTCGCATGTTCCCTCTCACCCCAACCCTCTCCCAAAAGAGGAGAGGGAGCCGACCATGCCAATATCAGGAGAGGAAGCCGACCGGGCCCATTTTTTTGACGGAACCGCCACCTGAGTCGCATGTTCCCCCTCACCCCAGCCCTCTCCCCAAAGAGGAGAGGGGGCCGACCGTGCCAATATCAGGAGAGGAAGCCGACCGTGCCCATTTTTTGTGGGGATCCCTCAGCCCACAGAAAGCCGCATGTTCCCCCTCACCCCAACCCTCTCACCAAAGAGGAGAGGGGGCCGAGCGTGCCAATAGCAGGAGAGGAAGCCGACCGTGCCCATTTTTTTGTAGGGATCCCACAGCCCACAGGGAGGTCGCATGTTCCCCCTCACCCCAACCCTCTCCCCAAAGAGGAGAGGGGGCCGACCGTGCCAATATCAGGAGAGGGAGGCGCTCTGTGCCCTTACTTAAACAACCCCTCTAAACGATCCAGCACCCGCATCGCACTGTAGTAATCCAGTCGGAATGTCTCTGTCCCCAGCGCCCAGACGCGTTTGTTTTGTACCGCCGGCAGATGGGCCAGCAGCGGGTTGGCGTAGATCGCATCCACATCCTTCTGATCCCCGGCAAACAGGAACAGCCCTTCGCCGTTCAGCCCGGTCGCCAGGTTTTCTCCCCCTAACTGCACAATGTCGTGGCGCTTGCCCTGGCTCTGCGAGGCGTTCAGCCCGGCGGGCAGGGGGGCCAGAGAGAAGCCCAGCTGTTGCAGCAGCTTGCCCTGGGCCGACTCGGCGGTCCACAGGTTGGCGCTGTGAGCCGCGGCGGTGTAGACGATGGCATTCACCGGCTGCGGCGGCTGTTTCAGCTGCTGCTTCACCCGGGTGAGCTGTTTATCAAATTCGGCAATCCGCGCCGCGGCCTGCTTCTCCTGGCCGGTAATGGTGCCCAGTTGGGTCAGCAGCGCCTGCCAGCTTTTATCGTCGTAGTTGATGAGCAGCGTCGGGGCGATGGCCGACAGCTGATCGTACAGCGCCAGGGCTGAATCTCCCCCGGTGGCGCTGACCAGGATCAGATCCGGCATCTGGGCGGCTACGGCTTCTGCGCTCGGCTCGCCAATATACAGGCGCGCAAGCTTACGCTGTTTTGCCACCTCGCCCCACTGGCGCAAAAAGCCCTGATCGTCGGCCACCCGATTGTTTGGCGTCGTGGCTCCGCTGGCGATCACCGGGGCATCAATCGCCAGCAGCGAGCCGGTAAGGGTCACACTGGTGGAGACAATCCGCGTCGGTTTGCTCTCAAGCGTGTGGGTTCCGTGGCTGTCCGTGACCTGACGCGGCCAGTCGGCGGCGAGCGCTGAGGTTAATCCTGAAATTAAAAGTCCGGTTAAAAGCAGGGTGTTACGACAAACAGCGGGCAGTTTCACTAAGGGGCATCCTGTTTTTGTTGAAGTTAATGCTTCTCATTTTCATAAATGCACCGCAGGGATGCAAGCGATAGTCGCACAAGTTGCGCGCTCATCGGTTGACACCATCGCGCTCTGGGATTAGGTTAGCCAGCGAAAATATAAATGATAATAATTCTTACTGCTTTTATCATTTCAGGAGGATGATATGGATACGTCACTGGCTGAGGACATTCAGCACAACGCGACCCGGCTGCAAAAAGACAGCTTCTTTTTTATGTCGCCTTATCGCAGTTTTACCACGTCGGGTTGTTTTCGCCGTTTTTCCACCCCTGCCGTGGGCGGCGACGATCCGGCAAGCCCCTTCCAGCAACAGCTTGCCCAGGCCTTTGCCGATGCCAAAGCCGCCGGGATTGCTAACCCGGTGATGGTAGGGGCGATCCCCTTTGATACCCGTCAGCCGTCGTCGCTGTTCATTCCGCAAACATCGCAAAATTTTGCCCGTCCGGCACGCCAGCAGTCTGCCCGTTATGCGACCCAGACGCCGCCGCTGACGGTGAAATCCCGCACCGAGATCCCGGCCCAGTTAGCGTTTGAAGAGATGGTGGCCCGCGCCGCCGCCCTGACAGCGACGCCGCGCGTGAATAAAGTGGTGCTGTCGCGCCTGATCGACATCGCCACCGAAGAGAACCTCGACAGCAGCGTGCTGCTGGAAAAACTGATTGCCCAGAACCCGGCCAGCTTTAACTTCCACGTCCCGCTGGAGGATGGCGGGGTACTGCTTGGCGCCAGCCCGGAACTGCTGCTGCGTAAAGAGGGGGCTCACTTTAGCTCCCTGCCGCTGGCCGGTTCCGCGCGTCGTCAGCCGGACGATATGCTCGATCGTGAGGCGGGCAACAAGCTGCTGGCTTCGGCAAAAGATCGTCATGAACATGACCTGGTCACCCAGGCGATGAAGGCGGTGCTCGCCCCGCGCAGCCACCAGCTGACTATGCCCGCTTCGCCGCAGTTAGTGACCACCCCGACCCTGTGGCACCTCGCCACCCCGGTAGAGGGCGAAGCGCGTGAAGATGAAAACGCCCTGACCCTGGCCTGTCTGCTGCACCCGACCCCGGCCCTGAGCGGCTTCCCGCACCAGGCGGCGAAAGCGTTGATTGCCGAGCTGGAGCCGTTCGACCGTGAACTCTTCGGCGGAATCGTCGGCTGGTGCGACAGCGAAGGCAACGGCGAGTGGGTGGTGACTATCCGCTGCGCGCGCCTTCACGCCAACCGCGTGCGCCTGTTTGCCGGTGCCGGGATTGTGCCTGCCTCCTCACCGATTGCCGAGTGGCGCGAAACCGGCGTCAAACTGACCACCATGCTCAATGTTTTTGGCTTGCATTAAGGATTAATCATGACCCTTCCCTTTACCCGCTGGCCCGACGACTTCGCCCGTCGCTATCGTGAAAAAGGTTACTGGCAGGATCTGCCCCTGACGGACATTCTGACCCGCCACGCTGACAGCGATGCGCTGGCGATTATCGACGGCGAACGCCGCTTGACGTACCGCCAGTTCCAGCAGTCCGTCAACAACCTCGCGGCAGCGTTGCAGGCGCAGGGGATCCAGCGGGGTGAAACCGCTCTGGTGCAGTTGGGTAACGTCGCGGAGTTCTACATCACCTTTTTCGCGCTGTTGCAGGTGGGCGTGGCCCCGGTGAATGCGCTCTTTAGCCACCAGCGCAGCGAACTGAACGCCTACGCCACCCAGATTGAACCGACGCTGCTGATTGCTGACCGGGCGCATAGCCTGTTTGCTGGCGACGACTTCCTTAACACCTTCAGGGATCAGCACCCCTCCGTGCGTGTGGCGCTGCTGCGCGGCGAAGGGCTGGAAGCGGCCATCGCCCGTCCGGCAGAAAACTTTATCGCCAGCCCGACTCCGGCCGACGAGGTGGCGTTCTTCCAGCTTTCTGGCGGCAGTACCGGCACGCCGAAGCTGATCCCGCGCACCCATAACGACTATTACTACAGCATTCGCCGCAGCAACGAGATCTGCGGCATCACCGCGGATACCCGCTACCTGAACGCGCTGCCTGCTGCCCACAACTTTGCGATGAGCTCCCCCGGCTCGCTGGGGATCTTTATGGCCGGTGGCTGCGTGGTATTGGCGCACGATCCGAGCGCCACGCTCTGCTTCCCGCTGATTGAAGAGCATCGCATCACCGTCACCTCGCTGGTGCCGCCAGCGGTCAGCCTGTGGCTGCAGGCCATTACCGAAGGCGCAGGCAATGCCCAACTGGCGTCGCTGCAACTGTTGCAGGTGGGCGGGGCGCGGCTTTCTGCCACGCTGGCTGCCCGCATTCCGGCAGAGATGGGCTGCCAGCTCCAGCAGGTCTTTGGGATGGCGGAAGGGCTGGTGAACTACACCGCCCTGGATGACACCCCGGAACGCATCATGAATACCCAGGGTCGTCCGATGTGCCCGGATGACGAAGTGTGGGTAGCCGATGAGAACGGTAATCCGCTGCCGCGCGGCGAGGTCGGGCGTCTGATGACCCGCGGACCGTACACCTTCCGCGGCTACTACAAAAGCCCGGAGCATAACGCCAGCGCCTTTGACGCGAACGGCTTTTACTGCTCCGGGGATCTGATCGCCATTGACGAGCAGGGTTACATCACCGTGCAGGGGCGCGAGAAAGATCAGATCAACCGCGGCGGGGAGAAGATCGCCGCCGAAGAGGTGGAAAACCTGCTCCTGCGCCACGAGGCGGTGATCCACGCCGCGCTGGTCAGCATGGAGGACAGCCTGCTGGGCGAGAAGAGCTGCGCGTATCTGGTGGTGAAACAGCCCCTGCGTGCAGTTGACGTGCGCCGCTTCCTGCGCGAGCAGGGCGTGGCTGAATTCAAACTGCCGGATCGCGTGGAGTGCCTGGACGCACTGCCGCTGACGCCGGTAGGCAAAGTCGATAAAAAACAATTACGCCTGTGGCTGGCCGAACGGGCGCAGGGCTAAGGAGCGAACGATGGCAATTCCAAAATTAACCGGTTATGCGCTGCCAGGCGCGGCAGATCTGCCCAGCAATAAAGTGAGCTGGACCATGGAGCCCGCGCGCGCCGCGCTGCTGATCCACGATATGCAGGAGTATTTTCTTAACTTCTGGGGCGATAACTGTCCGATGATGGCGCAGGTGGTGGCGAACATCGCCCGTCTGCGCGACTACTGCAAGCAGCAGGGGATCCCGGTCTATTACACCGCCCAGCCGAAAGAGCAGAGCGATGAAGACCGCGCTCTGCTGAACGACATGTGGGGACCGGGCCTGACCCGTTCCCCGGAGCAGCAGCGCATTGTCGCTGAACTGACCCCGGACGAAGCAGACACCGTGCTGGTGAAGTGGCGCTACAGCGCGTTTCACCGCTCGCCGCTGGAGCAGATGCTGAAAGAGAGCGGGCGCGACCAGTTGATCATCACCGGCGTGTATGCCCACATCGGCTGCATGACCACCGCGACCGACGCCTTTATGCGCGACATCCAGCCGTTCTTCGTCGCCGATGCGCTGGCGGATTTCACCCGGGATGAGCATCTGATGTCGCTCAAGTACGTGGCCGGTCGTTCCGGGCGCGTGGTGACCACCGACGAACTGCTGCCGTCAGTGCCCGCCAGTAAAGCGGCGCTGCGCGAGGCGATCCTGCCCCTGCTGGACGAGTCCGACGAACCGATGGATGACGAAAACCTGATCGACTACGGTCTGGATTCGGTACGCATGATGGCCCTGGCGGCGCGCTGGCGCAAAGTGCATGGCGATATCGACTTTGTGATGCTGGCGAAAAACCCGACGCTGGATGCCTGGTGGGCGCTGCTCTCCCGCGAGGTGAAATAATGGCTACGTTCGATTTTGCGGGGAAAACCGTCTGGGTGACCGGGGCCGGGAAAGGCATCGGTTACGCCACCGCGGTGGCGTTCGCAGAGGCGGGCGCCCGGGTGACGGGCTTTGACGTGGCCTTCCCGCAGGCGAGCTATCCCTTTACCACCGAAGTGCTGAACGTAGCGGACGCTGCGCAGGTGAGCGAGGTCTGCGGGCGTTTGCTGGCTTCGGTCGATCGTCTGGATGTGCTGGTGAATGCAGCAGGGATCCTGCGGATGGGGGCGACTGACCAGCTCTCGCAGGACGACTGGCAGCAGACTTTTGCGGTCAACGTTGGCGGGGCGTTTAACCTGTTCCAGCAGACGATGGGGCAGTTCCGCCGTCAGCAGGGCGGGGCGATTGTCACCGTGGCCTCCGATGCGGCACACACTCCGCGCCTCGGGATGAGCGCCTACGGGGCGTCGAAAGCGGCGCTGAAGAGCCTGGCCCTGACCGTCGGCCTTGAGCTGGCGGGCAGCGGCGTGCGCTGTAATCTGGTGTCGCCGGGGTCCACCGACACCGACATGCAGCGCACCCTGTGGGTGAGCGATGACGCCGAGCAGCAGCGTATTCGCGGCTTTGGCGAGCAGTTCAAGCTCGGCATTCCGCTGGGTAAAATCGCCCGTCCTGAGGAGATTGCCAGCACCGTACTGTTCCTCGCTTCCGACCTCGCCAGCCATATCACCTTGCAGGATATCGTGGTGGATGGCGGCTCGACGCTGGGGGCCTAGATGATCTGGAAACGACATCTGTCGCTGGAGGAATTAAACAGCTCCAGCCTCAACACCATGGTGGCGCATCTGGGGATCGTCTACACCCGGATTGGCGACGACACCCTCGAAGCCGAAATGCCGGTGGATGCCCGCACCCATCAGCCGTTTGGCCTGCTCCACGGCGGCGCATCGGCGGCGCTGGCGGAGACGCTGGGGTCGATGGCCGGGTTCCTGATGACCCGCGATGGGCAGAGCGTGGTGGGCACGGAGCTGAACGCGACGCACCATCGTGCGGTGTCGCAGGGAAAGGTGCGCGGCGTGTGCCAGCCGCTGCATCTGGGGCGTACCAGCCAGAGCTGGGAGATCGTGGTGTATGACGAGCAGGGAAGACGGTGCTGTACCTGTCGGTTGAGTACGATGGTGCTGGGGTGAGGGAGGCGGAGTTGCCCCTCACCCTAACCCTCTCCCCGGAGGGGAGAGGGAATAGATCTGAGCACTGTTCTCCCCCTCTTCCCTGTGGGGATAGGGGAGAGATCTGAGCACTGTTTTCCCCCTCTTCCCTGTGGGGATAGGGGAGAGATCTTAGCACTGTTTTCCCCCTCTTCCCTGTGGGGATAGGGGAGAGATCTGAGCACTGTTTTCTCCCTCACCCCTGCGGGGAGAGGGGAGAGATCTGAGCACTGTTTTCTCCCTCTCCCCTGCGGGGATAGGGGAGAGATCTGAGCACTGTTTTCCCCCTCTTCCCTGTGGGGATAGGGGAGAGATCTGAGCACTGTTTCTCCTTCTCCTCTGCGGGGATAGGGAGAGATCTGAGCACTGTTTTCTCCCTCTCCCCTGAGGGGATAGGGAATAGATCTGAGCACTGTTTTCCCCCTCTCTCCTGTGGGGATAGGGGTAGATATGAGCACTGTTTTCCCCCTCTCCCCTGCGGGGAGAGGGCCGGGGTGAGGGGGAAATGCGCTTACAGCATCGACACAATCCGCTTCAGCAACCGAATCCGCGGCGCAATCGACGCCTTATCCAGCCACTCCGCCGGGCTGTGGAAGCCCGCGCCAATCGGCCCCAGACCGTCGAGCGTTGGGATGCCGAGCGCGGCAGTGTGGTTGGCATCGCTGCCGCCACCCACCGCCTGCCAGGTGATGGCGATACCCTCTTCTTTCCCGGCTTTCTCAACGAGCTGCATCAGACCCTGCGTGGCTTCACTCGCTGCCATGGCGGGCTTGTGGTTGACGCGCGTCAGCGAGGTGGTGACGCCTTCTAAAAATCCTTTTTCACACAGGGCTTCCAGCGCCTGATTGACCCGGTCGTACTCGTCGTTTTCCCAGAAACGCACGTCGAGTTCGGCAACGGCGCTATCCGCCACCACGTTGGCCGCGCTGCCGCCGTGAATCACGCCGACGTTCAGCGTGGTGCCGCGATCCCAGTCGGTGAGCGCGTTAATGGCGGTCACAGCATGCGCCAGGGCGTTAATCGCCGAGCGGCCTTTTTCCGGATCGTTACCCGCGTGCGCCGCCACGCCGCTAAAGGTGAGGTGGTAGCCCGCCATGCCTTTGCGCGCTTTGACCAGGGAACCGTCGGCACGTGCCGCTTCACACACCAGCACGCAGCGGGCGCGTTTAGCCAGTTCGCCAATCCATTCGTGGGAGTAGACCGAGCCGGTCTCTTCGTCCGGGTTCATGGCCACGGCAATCGCCAGGCGATCCTTATCCGCCGCGTCCAGCCCGCGCATCGCCCAGAGGATGTTCAGCAATCCACTTTTCATGTCGGAGACGCCAGGGCCGTACAGGCGAGTATCGTCTTCACTCAGCGGACGTTCGGCTACGGTGCCGGGGGCAAAGACGGTATCGAGGTGGCCCACCAGCAGAACGTCAAACTGCTCTGCGTGCGGCTTATTGCTGACGAAGACGCCGGGGCCGACGTTATCACCCAAATTAACCTGCTCGGTGTGCCAGCCTTCGCGTTGCCACAGCGTCTGCATGATGCCTGCGACGGTGGCGACGCCTGCGATGGTCTGGGTGCCGCAGTCTACGTTCACCAGGGTTTTGAGTTCTTCAATATAGTGGTCAAGATTCATGGTTACGTCCTGTTCAGAGAATAATGCGCATCAGCAGCATGGCTAAGAAAGCGTTGACCACCGAAAGGGCGATCATCAGCGGAATGCGTTTGGCGCGGGTGCCAATCACACCCAGAATGCGGCCCAGATACTGCACCTGGGAGCCCATCAGATAGATAGCCGGGGCGAGGATGGCCAGATGCTCCCCGGTCAGGATGCCTTTATCAAAAAGGCCAATGGCGACACCGATGCCGCCGCCCATCGACATCCAGCCACCGATCAGCACGGCGGCCGCTTCGCCCGGCAGGCCAAACAGGCCCATTAACGGCGCGAAGATCATGCCCAGGCCTTTTAGCGCACCGGTGATCTCCAGGGCTTTGATGATGATAAATGCCATGACCACATTGGGCAGGGTGCTGCTGGTGGCGATCCCCCAGCCTTTACGCGCCCCTTCGACGAACACATCGGTAATAACGGGATTGGATTGTGGCGCACTCATGCGGCTTCTCCTTTTGCCTGTGGTGATTCAGCGGTGTTTTTTCCGGTAAAGGCCAGGATCAGACGCAGCAGATTTGCGCCGACGATTTTCATGATGAACATCACCGCGATGCAGGCTCCAATCGAGGCGGGCACCGCCGCTGTGCCATCGACGGCCACCAGCGTGAAGAGAATGGCACCGGAGGAGAAAAAGTTGGTGATCATCGCGCCAGCGGAAAACTGGAACATGGCGAAGACGTCTTTTTCCGTTTCGCTGATTTGCCCTTCATCGGCCAGATTACGCGTGAGGGAGGCGCCGACGTCCGTGCTTTGCAGGCTGCCAATCAGCGCCAGCCCGGCGGTGCCAGGGATGCCCAGCAGCGGGCGCAGCAGGGGGGTTAACAGCTTGCGGGCGGCACGCAGCGCGCCGTAATGCTCCAGCACGTTAATCATACCGAGGGCAAACATGACGGCCGGAATCAGCCCGAGCGCGAACAGAAATCCGTCCATCGCACCGCTGCCGCCCGTGCCGCGAAAGGCGCTGGTGGCGGTGGTGAGCGTGCCATCATTCAGGCTGGCCTTGCTGACCACTTTGCCAAACGCCCCGTTGAGGGTGGTGAAATCAAATACGCCGTACCACTCTTTTCCCCCTAACAGGCCAGAGAAGAAAACGGCGGCGAAAGCCAGCGCAAAGTAAGCGCCTGGCCCGACCTTATACTCCTGATGTTGTGAACTATTCATATCCTTTTCCTTGTAAGTGCGCGGGTGCGCAGGGTCATTCTGGCGAGGTTGTGCGCAAAAAAGATGATACAAATCATTTCGTAACGGCGTTGCAGGATGAAAAAGATAAAAATGTGACCGGCGACAGAGCAGGGGGAGAGTAATAGTGATCGGCTTAACACTGTGGTGTAAATCTCTGGTTTGACCACGCATTATTGCGTTTTAAAGTTGTTAAATTTTAAGCGGTGTTCTAGAAACAAAATGTAACATTCCACTGTTTCACGACAACGGACATCCATTATGAATAACTCAGGGAAATACCTTTTATGGGCAGGGCTATCCGTTGTGGGAGCCTTTGCCCTGGGCTATATCGCCCTTAACCGGGGGGAACAGATCAATGCGCTGTGGATAGTGGTTGCAGCGGTTTGTATCTATCTGATTGCCTATCGTTTTTACGGCAAGTTTATTGCCCGTAACGTGCTCTCTGTCGATCCCACGCGCATGACGCCTGCGGTGCGGCATAACGACGGTCTGGACTATGTGCCGACCGACAAAAAAGTACTCTTTGGTCACCATTTTGCCGCCATCGCCGGTGCCGGGCCGCTGGTGGGGCCGGTGCTGGCCGCGCAGATGGGCTATCTCCCGGGGATGATCTGGATCCTCGCCGGGGTGGTGCTGGCGGGGGCGGTGCAGGACTTTATGGTGCTGTTCGTCTCCACCCGCCGCGACGGGCGTTCGCTCGGGGAGCTGGTGAAAGAGGAGATGGGACCCACCGCAGGGGTGATTGCGCTAGTGGCCTGTTTCATGATCATGGTGATTATCCTCGCGGTACTGGCGATGATCGTGGTGAAAGCCCTGACCCACAGTCCGTGGGGAACCTACACCGTCGCCTTTACCATCCCGCTGGCGATTTTCATGGGGATCTACATTCGCTACCTGCGACCGGGGCGTATCGGCGAAGTGTCAGTGATTGGGCTGTTCTTCCTGGTGTTCGCCATTATTTCCGGCGGCTGGGTGGCTGAAAGCCCTACCTGGGCACCGTACTTTGACTATACCGGTGTGCAGCTGACCTGGATGCTGGTGGGCTATGGCTTTGTGGCGGCGGTACTGCCGGTGTGGCTGCTGCTGGCCCCGCGTGACTACCTCTCCACCTTCCTGAAAATCGGCACCATCGTTGGGCTGGCGATCGGCATTCTGATTATGCGTCCGACCCTGACCATGCCTGCGGTGACGAAGTTTATCGACGGCACCGGCCCGGTCTGGTCCGGCAACATGTTCCCGTTCCTGTTTATCACCATCGCCTGTGGCGCGGTCTCTGGCTTCCATGCGCTGATTGCCTCCGGCACCACGCCGAAGATGCTGGCCAATGAAAATCAGGCCTGCTTTATCGGCTATGGCGGCATGCTGATGGAGTCCTTCGTCGCCATTATGGCGCTGGTCTCGGCCTGCATTATCGATCCGGGTGTCTATTTTGCGATGAACAGCCCGATTGCGGTGCTGGCACCCGCCGGTACGGCTGACGTGGTGGCCTCTGCGGCGCAGGTGGTCAGCGGCTGGGGCTTTGCCATTACCCCGGATACCCTGGCCCAGATTGCTAACGAAGTGGGCGAGCAGTCGATTATCTCCCGCGCGGGCGGTGCTCCGACCCTGGCGGTGGGGATGGCCTACATCCTGCACGGCGCACTGGGCGGCCTGATGGATGTGTCGTTCTGGTATCACTTTGCCATCCTGTTTGAAGCGCTGTTTATCCTGACGGCGGTGGATGCGGGGACCCGTGCGGCGCGCTTTATGTTGCAGGATCTGCTGGGGGTGATTTCTCCGGGGCTGAAACGCACCGAGTCGCTTCCCGCGAACTTGCTGGCGACCGCACTCTGCGTGCTGGCGTGGGGTTACTTCCTGCATCAGGGGGTGGTCGATCCGCTGGGTGGCATCAACACCCTGTGGCCGCTGTTCGGTATTGCTAACCAGATGCTGGCCGGTATGGCGCTGATGCTCTGTGCGGTGGTGCTGTTCAAGATGAAACGTCAGCGTTACGCCTGGGTCGCCCTGGTGCCGACGGCCTGGCTGCTGATCTGTACCCTGACCGCTGGCTGGCAGAAAGCCTTCAGCAGTGATGCCAAAGTGGGCTTCCTTGCGATCGCCAACAAGTTCCAGTCGATGATCGACAGCGGCAAGATCCCGGCGCAGTACACCGAGTCGCAGCTGTCACAGCTGGTGTTTAATAACCGTCTGGATGCCGGGCTGACCATCTTCTTTATGGTGGTGGTTGTGGTGCTGGCGCTGTATTCTCTGAAGACCGCGATGGCTGCCCTGAAACAGGACAAACCTACCGCGAAAGAGACGCCGTATCAGCCGATGCCTGCTAACTATGATGAGCGTGTGACGCAGGCGAAAGGGGCGCATTAAAGACAATGCCGGGTGGCGCTAGCGCTACCCGGCTTCTATTCCCTGTGAGATAAAAGCGATGTTCGACACCCTATCCAAAGCAGGTAAATACTTAGGCCAGGCCGCGAAAATGATGATCGGCGTGCCGGACTATGACAACTACGTTGAGCATATGCGGGTCAACCATCCCGATCAGACCCCGATGACCTACGAAGCCTTCTTCCGCGATCGCCAGGACGCCCGTTACGGTGCTAAAGGCGGAGCCAAGTGCTGTTAACCCTCCAGACCAGATGAAAACGCCTCTGCCAGACGGCAGAGGCCTACCCAATCTTTGCAACGAGGCGTCAGGCGTTCAGACCGCCGTCCACGTCCAGGCCGGTGCCGGAGATCTGCCCGGCGGCAGGGCTGGCAAGGAAAGTCACCGCCGCGGCGATATCTTCCGGCTGGCCGTAATGACCGGTCGCAATGAGCTGACGTTGGGATTCAGCCTGCACGCCATCCTCCGGGTTCATATCGCTATTGGTGGGGCCAGGGTGGACCAGATTGACGGTAATACCGCGCGGCCCCAGGTCACGCGCCAGCCCCCGGGTCAGGGAGTTGAGCGCCGATTTGGTCATTGAATAGACCGCGATACCCGGCTGGGCGACGCGGTTGGCCAGACAGCTGCCGATGTTGATGATGCGTCCGCCGTCGGACATATGCATGAGCGCGGCCTGGATGGCGATCACCACCCCGCGAATATTGACGTTAATCAGGGCATCAATGTCTGCCAGCGTCATGGACTCCAGCTGGCCACCACGCGCAATCCCGGCGTTGTTCACCAGAATATCCAGCCCGCCCAGGGTACGCGCCGCCTGCGTCACGGCATTCTGAATGGCCTCTGCGCTGGCGCTGTCGGCCTGAATCGCCTCGCCGTGCCGTCCCAGCGCCACAATTTCATCGACCACGGCCTGGGCTTTCACGGTGGATTTCTCGTAGGTGATAACCACATCGGCCCCCGCCCGGGCCAGCGAGAGCGCAATCGCGCGTCCTAAACCCCGGCTGGCCCCGGTGACCAGCGCCTTCTTACCTGTTAAATCGATCTGCATGATGACCTCAACACGAAAGTAATGAGAACCATCATTAGGTATAGAGGGCGTTTGCCCGGCGTCAATCCGCCGGGTGGCTGAAGTTTTCCACTTTCTCAAACGCGGCGTGCAGCACCGCAGGCGTCAGGGCGATGGGCAGGGCGTGAATAGACTCTACCGGACGCAGGGTATGGGCGATCACCTTATCCAGTTCGTCGCGGTTGTGGATATCCACGTCCAGCTCGCGCAGGGTGGTGGGCAGGTTGAAGCGCTGGTACGCCGCGACCAGCTCGCGCAGCACCTCGTCCTGGCCGAGCAGGGCGCTCTGCACCAGAATGCCGTAGGCCACTTTGGTGCCGTGGAGGAAGGCCGCGGTCTGTGGCAATACCGTTAAGCCGTTATGCACGGCATGGGCCGCCGCCACGCGGGTGTAGCGTTCCCCCAGCCCGCCGACCATGCCGCCACCGGCGATAATGGCATCCACCACGTCATGAAACTCCCGCGTAACCTCCCGGCGCGTCTGATCGGCCAGCGCCTGCTCGCTGTGTTCGAGCAGGACATCGCGGATCGCCAGCGCGCCGTTGATGCCAAGGCGCACCGTCAGCGGCAACAGCTCCGGCTGCGGTGCGAGTACCACCGCCTCATACCATTTCGCCAGGGTATCGCCGATCCCCGCCAGCAGGTATTCCGCCGGGGCATTGAGGATAATTTCCGGCTCCACCAGCACCAGATAGTTGGCATCGTCAAAAATTTCAAAGTGCAGCGCCTGCCCGGCATCGTTGTACCACACCGACAGCGGCGTCCAGGCGGCACAGGTGGCGGCGATAGTGGGAATGGCCACCACCGGTAAGCCCAGACGGCGCGCCACCGCTTTGGCGGTATCCAGCAGCGCGCCGCCGCCGACGCCAATCACCACGCTGCGATCGGTGCCGGAGGCGTTCACAAGCTGACTCACATCATGCTCGCTGCAGTGGCCCTTAAACAGCAGATGTTTTGCGCCCTCGGCATGGAAGCTCTGCGGCAGGAAGGGTTGCGCACCGGCAAGGGCGCGTTCACCGTAAATCCATACCGCCCGGGAGAGCTGCTCCGGGGTAAAAAAAGCGTCCAGACGGGCAAGTACCCCGCGGTGGGAGTAGTAGTTGGCCGGACCGGGTACGACGCGGATATCGGTGTTGCTCATGAAGGTGTCCTTTTTATGAAGCGCTAACCTGATGTTATGGCTAGACATCCAGATGGCTAATATTATTTTGCTTTATCTTATGCTTTTTCCTTCGTTGCCAGCCAGACCCGGCTGTGAAAAATTCCATAAATCAAAAGATTAATGATAAGGGATCGCAGCGAATGTTAACCAGTCGCCTCGAGATGCGCGGCATCAGCCTGGCTTTTTCTGGCTTTCAGGCGTTGTCGCGCGTCGATTTCACGCTGACAGGTGGATCGGTACACGCGCTCACGGGCGCGAACGGTGCCGGCAAATCCACCCTGATGGCGGTACTGTGCGGCACGCACGCGCGCTATGAAGGCGAAATCAGCATTAATAACCAGCCCGTCACCCTTCGTGAGCCGGTGGATGCCAAACAGCTGGGCATCCATCTGGTGCAGCAGGAGGTGGACGTGGCGCTGATCCCCGGCCTGAGCATTGCGGAAAACATCATGCTCGATCATCTGGCGCAGCCGGGGCACCGCTTTCACTGGCGGAAACTTCGCGAACAGGCCCGGCAGGCGCTGGCGCAGCTGGACGTCACCCTCGACGTTCGCCATGCCATCGACAGCTGCACCCTGGCAGAAAAACAGCAAATCCTGCTGGCCCGGGCGCTCTCGCATCACTGCCGGTTTTTGATTCTGGATGAACCCACCGCGCCGCTGGATGCCCATGAGAGCGAGCGGCTGTTCGCCGTGGTACGACGCCTGCAACAGCAGGGGATCGGGGTGGTGTTTATCTCCCACCGGATCCATGAGCTGAAAGCGATCTGCGACACCTTAACGGTGCTGCGCGACGGCAAGCTGATTGAGTCCGGGCCGATGGCGGATCTCAGCGGAGAAGCGATCGTCGAGAAGATGCTCGGCCATGAACTGAGTGATATCTACCCGCCTGCGCGCCCGCCACACGGCAATGAAACGCTGCTGCGGGTCGAGGGGCTGCATGATGAAAAGTTGCTGAAAGATATCTCCCTGCATCTGCGCAAAGGCGAAATCCTCGGGATTGCCGGGCTGGCCGGGGCGGGAAAAACCGAACTCTGCAAAGCGCTGTTTGGCGCGACCAAAAGCCAGGTGGCAAAGGGCGAGCTGAATCATAAGCCGTGGAAACCGCGCGATCCGGCGGACTCCGTGCTGCGTGGGCTGGCGCTGGTGCCGGAAGAGCGGCGTAAAGAGGGCATTTTTATCGAGGAGACGGTGAGCATGAACCTCGCCGTCAGCGCAGATAACAGTTTCTCGCGCTGGAGCCTGTTCGGCCATCGCCAGGCGTGGCGCTGGGCTGAAGAGGTGATCGCCCGGGTGGGCGTGCGCACCCGCGGGCCGGGGCAGGTCCTGCGTCGGCTTTCCGGCGGCAACCAGCAAAAGGTGGCGATCGGCAAATGGCTGCGCGGCAACGCCCAGGTGCTGATCTTCGACGAGCCGACCAAAGGGGTGGACGTGAAGGCCAAAACCGATCTGTTCCGGCTGATTGATGGCCTGGCGCGGGAAGGCAAAGGGGTGATTTATGCCTCGGGTGAGTTTGCCGAGCTGGTGGGCCTGTGCGACCGCATCTGCGTACTGTGGGACGGGCGCATTGTGGCGGAACTCGAGGGGGCAACCGCCCGCGAAGAGACATTACTTTATTATTCAACCGGAGGAACGGCGTCGTGAGCAAGGCCCTTTCAGTGACGGCGGCGGCGTCTGGCCGTCAGCAAATTTTCGATTTTCTCTATAAATGGGGCATGTTGCTGACGGTGGTGGCGCTGGTGGCCATCTTCGGCGTGGCGTCAGAGAACTTCCTCGATCCGAACAACATCATCAACATTCTGCGCTCCATCGCGATTGTGACGGTAATTGCTATCGGGGTCTCGATCTCGCTGACCATTGGCGGGTTTGACCTCTCCGTGGGTTCCACTGCATCGCTTGCCAATGCGCTGGTGATCTCCCTGTTTGTCTGGCATGGCTTCGGCACCACCGAATCCATTCTTATCACCCTCGCGCTCTGCACGCTGGTGGGGCTGTTTAACGCCTTCTTGATCGTCATTCTGCGCATTCCTGACATGCTCGCCACGCTTGCCAGTCTGTTTGTGATCCAGGGCGTGGCGATGACGTACAGCTATGGCGGGTCGATTACCGAAAACATGGTACTGCCGAGCGGCGACATGGCAGAGGGCACCATTCCGGCGGCCTTTGGCGCGCTGGGGCAGGTGCCGACCATCGTGATTATCATGCTGGCGGTCACTCTGCTGGCGCAGCTGGGGCTGTCGCTGACCACCCACGGACGCCGCATGTACGCGATTGGCGGCAACCCGGAGGCGGCGCGCTTATCCGGCATCCGCACCACCCGCTACAAGGTGGCCGCCTATGTGATTGCCTCGCTGCTGGCGGGCCTCGGCGGCATTCTGCTGGCCTCGCGCATTGGCTCCTCGCAGGTGAATGCCGGCGGTGGCTACCTGATGGATGCGGTGGCGGCGGCATGGATCGGCTTCTCGCTGGCCGGTTCCGGTAAACCGAATGCGCTGGGCACCCTGGTGGGGGCGGTCATCCTTGGGGTGCTCTCTAACGGGCTGGTGATGCTCTCGGTGCCCTATTACGCCATGGACATTATAAAAGGGCTGGTGCTGGCGATTGCGCTGGCCATCACCTACGTACAAAAACGCTAACAACACGACGGGATTTAAAATGAAAAAAGTTGCACTCTCTTTGCTGACGCTGGGATTACTGAGTTCACTGCCGGGCTATGCGGCGACACCTGCGCCGGTGCCGGCGGCCATCGCCAACCACGACGGGCAGATCCGCATCGCGGTGATCCGTAACCTCGGCTCTGACGACAACACTACCCAGTTTGTGGCGGGCGCGATCCAGGAAGGCAAAAAGCTCGGCTTTAAGGTCAGCACCTTTTTAAGCAACGGCGACGACGCCAAATTCCAGGACTTCGTTAACCAGGCGATCACCCAGAAATATGACGGCATTATTCTCTCTCAGGGGCGCGATCCGTACTCTACTGCGCTGGTGAAAAAAGCCGTCGATGCCGGGATCAAAGTGGCGGTGTTCGATACCGCAGTGACCGGGGAGATCCCGGGCGTGACCGTCACGCAGCAGGAGGATGCCTCCCTGACCAATCTCTCCTTCGGCCAGCTGGTGAAAGATTTCAACGGCCAGGCCAACATCATCAAGCTGTGGGTCGCTGGCTTCCCGCCGATGGAGCGTCGTCAGACAGCCTACCAGGCGCTACTGAAAGAGAATCCGGGTATCAAAGAGCTGGAGTCCATCGGCGCGGTCTCCTCCGACGTGCAGGGTGACACCGCCAACAAAGTGGGCGCGGTGCTGGCGAAATACCCGAAAGGTAAGATCGACGCTATCTGGGGCACCTGGGATGCCTTCAGCCAGGGCGCGTATAAGGCTCTGAAAGAGAATGGCCGCACGGAGATCAAACTCTACAGCATCGACATCTCCAACCAGGATTTACAGCTGATGCGTGAGGCGGGCAGTCCGTGGGTGGTGAGCGTGGCGGTGGATCCGAAGCTGATTGGTGCGACCAACGTGCGTCTGATCGCCAATAAGATTGCCGGTGAAGCAACGCCTGCAACCTATGACTTTAAAGCCGCGGCCATTCCGCAGGCGCTGCTGTCGGCCCAGCCGGGCGCGGTGAATGTGGCGTCATTAGGGAAAATCATCCCGGGTTGGGGCCAGACCGAAGACTTTATCGCCCCGTGGTTCGCGACGTTAGAAGCGAAGAATAAGTAACACTTTCCCGGACGTGGCGGGGTGGAGCCTGGTGTCCTCACCCTGACTCTCTTCCCCAGGAAGAGGATGAAACCTACGCCACCGGGCGAAAGGAGTTTAAGGTGTCTCAACTACCCACCCCCGAATACAGCCGCAATATGCGGCTGATCGGCCACAGCGACCAGGGCGGACGCCCGGATGGCGTGCAGCTGATGGTGCATCGCGGCTTTGCCTATATCGGCCATATGGTGTCGCAGGGCTTTTCGATCGTTGATGTGCGCGACCCGAAAAACCCGCGGGCCGCAGGCTATGTGCCCGCGCCGCCCGGCACCTGGAACGTACATCTCCAGGCGCATGACGACCTGCTGCTGGTGATTAACGCCCGGGACCTGTTTGCCGATGCCCGCTTTGCGGACGAAAAGGTCTACTACACCCGCCAGGTGGGGGAGACGGTCAGCGACGTACAGGACAAAGGCTGGAGCGCCGGGCTGCGCATCTTTGATATCTCCACCCCGGATAAGCCACGGGAGATCGGCTTTCTGTCGCTGGACGGGATCGGCATTCACCGCATCTGGTACGTGGGGGGACGCTGGGCCTATGTCTCGGCGCTGATCGACGGCTTTACCGATTATATCTTTCTGACGATAGACCTTGCTGACCCGCGCAAGCCAGAGGTCGCGGGGCGCTGGTGGCTGCCGGGGATGAACCAGGCGGCAGGCGAAACGCCAGCGTGGCCGGAAGGCAAACGCTATGCTCTGCATCATGCGATCATTGCGGGTGATACCGCCTACGGGAGCTGGCGTGACGGCGGCCTGACGCTGCTGGATGTGAAAGACAGAACGCAGCCGAAGCTGATCAGCCATCGCAACTGGAGTCCGCCGTTTGGCGGCGGCACCCATACCGCGCTACCCCTGCCGGACCGGGATCTGCTGGTGGTGCTGGACGAAGCGGTGCTCGACAATCAGGAGGATGGCGAAAAGCTGATCTGGCTGTTTGATATCCGCGAGCCGTCCAACCCGGTGAGTATTGCCACCTTCCCGCAGCCCAACGAGCGGGATTACGTGGCGAAGGGGGCGCACTTCGGGCCGCACAACCTGCATGAAAACCGCCCCGGCAGTTTTATCAGCTCAACCCTGATTTTCGCGACCTATCAAAATGCAGGCGTCCGCGCCTATGACATTTCGGACCCGTACCGTCCGGTAGAAACCGCGGCGCTGGTGCCCGCGGCGCCAGAGAAGATGATGGATACCCGGCCCAATCGCCCGCAGGTGATCCAGTCCTGCGATGTGTTTGTGGATGCACAGGGGATTATCTACAGCACGGATTATAACGGCGGGTTGTCGGTGATTGAGTATCTGGGATGAGTGCGGTGTGATGTTTTTACGCCGGGTCTCTCTCTGTGGGAGAGGCCCGGTAAGTGTCGCGCCTGCACTTAGCTGTACTGACGCACCCGCGCCACCAGCTCATCCACGCTGTCGATACGGTCGGCAATCACAATCAACGCCTTACCGAGGGTGATGGCGTGGCGCAGGCATTCGTGGCGCATCTCGTCGTCGCGGATGGTGTCGATATCCGCCACGTGGGACAGGCCGACGCTGCGACGGATCAGTTCGGTGCCGCAGAAGCCAATCGCATCCTGCCAGACCTTCTTCAGAAACGCGCTGGCGTAGCCCGGCACGCTGAGGGCAGCATCGCGGGATTTTTCCGCCGCCAGGGCCTGGAAACGTTCCGCGAAGGTGGTCCACAGCTGCTGGATATCGATCAGGCGTTGTTCACGACCGGCCGCCGCATCGCGAATACCCAGGTGACCCGGCAGGCCGCAGAAGTTAAGCAGCAGGTTGCCAATCGCCGTGCCGATATCAAACCCAATCGGGCCGAAATAGCCGAACTCTGCGTCAATGGCTTTCAGACTCCCCTCGGCAACAAAAATCGAGCCGCTGTGAATATCGCCGTGCAGCAGTGCTTCGGCCTGGGAGAAGAAACGGTGCTTCAGGGCGGCGACGGCAATCTTCAGCTGATGGTCATTGCGCAGGGCGGCGACGTCGTTTTCCAGCGCCGCCGGGTAGTTATTGCGCTCGTGGATCTGGTACGGATCGTTGAAGAACAGATCTTCGGTGATCTCGCACATTTCCGGGTTAATGAACTGCGCCACCTGCGCCTTTTTGGCGTGGGGATGCAGGTAAAAATCGCTGGTGTGGAACAGGGCGTGGGCCAGGTATTCCCCCAGCTGACGGGCCGCCTGGGGATAATAAACATTGTTGATCAGCTCGCCGCGCCAGATTTTATGGCTGGAGAGATCTTCCATCACCATCACCGCCAGTTCCGGGTCGAAGTGGTGGATCTTCACCGTGTGCTGCGGGCTGTGTTGATAGTGCTCCACCAGGGTTTGTGCTTCGAGACGGGCGCGGTCCAGCGTCAGCGGCCAGGATTCCCCCACACAGCGCACGTAGGGCAGCGCCTGCTTAACGATGATGCGGCTTACACCCGCGCTGTCGAAAATCTTAAATACCAGATTAAGGTTGCCGTCGCCCACCTCCTGCGCCTCCACCAGTGACGAGGGATCTTCAAGGCCGCCAAATTGTTGGGCGTAGGCCACGGCGTCATGAGCGGTAAAGGTACGGTATTGCGACATTGCCAGTTCCTCATCTGTTCCGGTAATAAAGACATTTAGACGTCTATACATCTGAATTTTATCCTGACACAATGTGCTACAACAACGCAACAGAGAATTAACGACATGCAGAGATTACAGACGACCAGCCTGCGGGTGACGGAAAATCAGCTATTTATTCTCGATCAACAGGCGCTTCCGCAGGAGAAACGCTGGCTGGATGCCTCGACGGTTGACGCCCTCGTGGGGCATATTCACGCCCTGCGCGTGCGGGGTGCGCCGCTGATTGGTCTCTCTGCCAGCCTGCTCCTGGCGCTGCTGGCGGAAAACGGCCATAACCGGGACGCGCTGGCGGTGGCGCTGGAGACCCTGCGCGCTGCACGCCCGACGGCGGTGAATCTGATGAACAACCTCGACCGCATGAAACAGGCGCTGTGGCAGGAGGATTATGTTCCGGCGCTGGTGGCTGAGGCGCTGCGCCTGATCGACGAAGACAAGCGGCTTTGCGATGCCATTGCCCGCGCCGGTAGCGCGCTGGTGACGCCGGGCAGCCGCCTGCTGACCCACTGCAATACCGGCGGGCTGGCGACGGCAGGCGTGGGCACCGCGCTCGGCGTGATTGCCTTCGCGCATCAGCAGGGCAATGTCAGCCACGTCTGGGTGGATGAAACCCGTCCGCTGTTGCAGGGCGGTAGGTTAACCGCCTGGGAGTTAGGCGAACTGGGCGTTCCTTATCAGTTGATCACCGACTCCATGGCCGCCAGCCTGATGGCAAAAGGGCTAGTGGATGCGGTATGGGTCGGGGCGGATCGCATTGCCGCCAACGGCGATGTGGCGAACAAAATCGGCACCTATTCCCTGGCGGTGCTGGCGAAATTCCACGGTATTCCGTTTTACGTGGCGGCCCCGCAAACCACCCTCGATCCCGCGTGCCCGAACGGCGAGGCCATCCCGATTGAGCAGCGCGATGCCCGGGAAGTGACCGGTGTGGCGGGGAGCTTCGGGGCGGTGCAGTGGGCACCGGTTGACGCGCAGGTGTATAACCCGGCGTTTGACGTCACGCCTGCGGCACTGATCAGTGGCTGGGTGCTGGATAGCGGGGTTGTGACGCCGGAAGAGGTGGCGAAGGGGGTTTTTGGGGAGCGTATGGGCTGATATTCCCTGGCGATGACTCTCTGCCACGGGGGGAGGGATCCCCAGTCATTTTATTGCCCTTACAGCAATGAAATAATCACAATATTATAAATGACTTACAGCGACTCCCCTGTCCGGCTGAAAATCGACGAAGCGTTTCCGGAAGGCCGGGGCGAGGCGCAGGGACGCGCCGAGAGGGCATAGCCTGCAGGGATGCAGGCTGGTGCCCGACCCGAAAGCCTGGAGGAATAAGCTGAGTGCACCGCGAAGCGGCGATTTTCTTTGCCGGG
>Ga0209796_10000254_pt1 | contig 47138 bp, 43 predicted proteins | sample AgamicOrSfrz_FD_187167 | JGI IMG/M metagenome (GOLD analysis project Ga0209796, IMG submission 187167) | Agave microbial communities from Guanajuato, Mexico - Or.Sf.rz (SPAdes) (version 2) | ecosystem: Host-associated > Plants > Phyllosphere > Phylloplane/Leaf | place: Guanajuato, Mexico...
CACCGTCGGCGGCGTCGCCGTCGCCGCGTCCGCGAACGCGGACGGCTCGAAGACCAGCACGACTCCGTGCGCCACGAAGCAGGCCCAGCTCGACAAGGCTGAGGCCAAGCTCGAGTCCCTCACCGCGAAGTTCGCCGCCAAGGCCGCGAAGGTGAAGAAGGACAAGGCGGCCGTCGCTGCCGCCAAGGGCTCCGCGAAGGGCCAGGCCAAGAAGGCCCTGGCGCTCGTCAAGGCCAAGGAGGCCAAGGTCGCGAAGGAGAAGAAGGCTCAGCTCCAGCGCGTGAAGCACGCCAAGACGCGTCTCGACAAGTGCCTCGCCGCCCACCCGTCGACCAGCGCGTCGCCGAGCGCCTGAGCGCCTAGGTCGCCTCGAGCAGGCACTCGTCCGGCGCCCCTGGCGCGTCGCCGGACGACCGCCTGATCAGGACGACGTCCTCACCCGTCGGGTCGCTCCTCGGGTGAGGACGTCTGGCTGGACGCACCGCCGACCCTTCCGGGGTCGGCGGTGCGTTCGTCCGATTCGGCCAGGATCGCCTCCGCCTGACGCTGCGGATCGGCGCTCCCCGCCTCCTTCTCCTCCGGCAGCAGCTCTGCGCGGGTGGTGACCCGCTCCTCATCGGCGTGCTCGCTCATGCGAGAGCCGGTAACCCGTCAGCGCCCGATGTAGCGCGCCAGGTGCTCCCCCGTCAGCGTCGTCTCCCGGGCCACCAGCTCGCCCGGCGTACCCTCGAAGACGATGCGCCCGCCGTCGTGGCCCGCGCCCGGGCCGACATCGATGATCCAGTCGGCGTGCGCCATCACCGCCAGGTGATGCTCGATGACGATGACGGACTTGCCGGCCTCGACCAGCCGGTCGAGCAGCGCCAGCAGGTTGTCCACGTCGGCCAGGTGCAGTCCGCTCGTCGGCTCGTCGAGGACGTAGATGCCGCCCTTGGCCGCCATGTGGGTGGCCAGCTTCAGGCGCTGACGCTCGCCGCCCGAGAGGCTGTTCAGCGGCTGCCCGAGCCGCAGATAGCCGAGTCCGACGTCCTCGAGCCGCCCGAGGATCGCCGCGGCAGCCGGGACGGACGCCGCCGTGCTGCCGAAGAACTCGTGCGCCTCCCCCGCCGTCAGGTCGAGGACGTCGGCGATGTTGCGACCACCGAAGCGCAGTTCCAGCACCTCGGCCTGGAACCGGCGGCCGCCACACTCCTCGCACGGTGTCGCCACCGTGTCCATGAAGCCGAGCTCGGTATAGATCATCCCGTTGCCGTTGCACGTCGGACAGGCGCCCTCGGAGTTGGCCGAGAACAGGGCCGGCTTCACGCCGTTGGCCTTGGCGAACGCCTTGCGGATCGGCTCGAGCAACCCCGTGTACGTCGCCGGGTTGCTGCGCCGCGACCCGCGGATCGCGGACTGGTCGACCGAGACCACGCCGGCGTCGGCGGGCATCGAGCCATGGATCAGCGAGGACTTGCCCGACCCCGCGACACCGGTGACGACGCACAGCACGCCCAGCGGCACGTCGACGGAGACGTCTTTGAGGTTGTGGGTGGTCGCATGACGGATCGGAAGATGGCCGTTCGGCGTACGGACCGTGTCCTTGAGGGCTGCCCGGTGACCCAGGTGGCGGCCGGTGAGCGTGTCGCTGGCGCGCAGCGCGTCGACAGGGCCCTGGAAGCACACCATGCCTCCGGCCGAGCCGGCGCCCGGACCGAGGTCGACGACGTGGTCGGCGATCGCGATGGTGTCGGGCTTGTGCTCGACCACGAGCACGGTGTTGCCCTTGTCGCGCAGGTCCAGCAGCAGCGCGTTCATCCGGGCGATGTCATGCGGGTGGAGCCCGACCGTGGGCTCGTCGAAGACGTAGGTGACGTCGGTGAGGGCCGACCCGAGGTGGCGGATCATCTTGACCCGCTGGGCCTCCCCGCCCGACAGGGTGCCCGACGGCCGGTCCAGGGACAGGTAGCCCAGCCCGATCGCGTCGAACGCCTCGAGCAGATGGAGGAGGTTCCCTACCAGCGGAGCCACGGAGCCGTCGGAGATGCCGCGCACCCAGGCCGCGGCGTCGCTGATCTGGAGCGCGCAGACCTCGGCGATGCTGACGCCGTGGATGCGACTGGAGCGGGCGGCCTCGTTGAGCCGGGTGCCGTCGCAGGCGGGGCACGGGGCGAAGACCGCCACCCGTTCCACGAAGGCCTTCACGTGCGGCTGCAGCGCGTCGGGGTCCTTGCTGAACATCGACTTGCGCAGCTTGGGGATCAGGCCCTCGTAGGTGACGTTGATGCCCTTGGCGCGGATCTTCACCGGCTCCTTGTAGAGGAAGTCGTGCAACTGCTCGTCGGTGAACGTGGCGATCGGCCTGTCGCGCGGATAGAACCCCGACTCGGCGTAGGTGCCCACCAGCCAGCCGTCGGCGGTGTAGCCGGGGACGAGGATCGCGCCGTCGTCCAGCGACTTGGAAGCGTCGTAGATCCGGGTCAGGTCGAGGCTGGACACGCTCCCCCGGCCCTCGCACTCGGGGCACATGCCGCCGACGTACACAGCGTTGCGCACCACCCGCTTCTCCCCCTTGTCGGAGGTCATGACGCCGCTCGCCCGCCGGGTGGGCACGTTGAAGGAGAACGCGGTCGGCGGTCCGACGTACGGCGATCCCAGCCGGCTGAACAGCACGCGCAGCATCGCGTGGGCGTCGGTGACGGTCCCGACCGTGGACCGGGCGTCGGCGCCCATCCGCTCCTGGTCGACCACGATCGCGGTCGTGATGCCCTCCAGTACGTCGACCTCGGGGCGGCTCATCGAGGGCATGAACCCCTGCACGAACGTGGAGTAGGTCTCGTTGATGAGCCGCTGCGACTCGGCGGCGATCGTGCCGAAGACCAGCGAGCTCTTGCCCGACCCCGAGACGCCGGTGAAGACCGTCAGCCGCCGCTTGGGGAGCTCCAGGCTCACGTCCTTGAGGTTGTTCTCCCGCGCTCCGTGCACGCGGATGGCGTCGTGGCTGTCAGCCGGGTGGGTGCTCACGCCGCGATGCTGCCAGGTGTGCCTATGAGGCGCACGGCCAAGAGCACGGTCAGGCGCATACGACAGCCCGCGCCACGGTGAGGTTGCGACCGCCCTTCTTGGCGTCGAAGAGCGCCATGTCGGCCGCCCGGAGGACCGCATCGAACTCGACGTCGCGGTCGGGCGCGACAGCGCTCACGCCGAGGCTCACCGTGACACCGGAGACCAGGTCGAGGTCGGCCACGCGATGCCGGATCCGCTCGGCGAGCTCGGCAGCGGCGGCCTCGTCCGCGTCGGGCAGGAAGACGCAGAACTCCTCGCCGCCGAACCGGCCGATCAGGCCGCTCTCCCCCACGACCGCCTGGGCGGTCCGGGCGACGGCTACGAGCGCCACGTCGCCGGTGAGGTGGCCCCAGCTGTCGTTGAACCGCTTGAAGTGGTCGATGTCGAGGAAGACCACCGCCCAGGGTCGCTGCCGGCGCCAGCACCGATCGGCTCCCACCACCGCGAGCGCGCGCCAGGAATCGAAGCGCAGGACCCCGGTCTTGTCGTCGTGGTCCGCGCGATCCCGCAGCGGCTCGAGCAGGGCGGCGCGCTGGGCCAGCGCGTAGACCGGCAGCAGCAGGACCAGGATCCAGGGCCCTCCGGTGAACATCGCCGCCGAGAGGCCCCCGACGAGCAGCACCGCGGACTCGGTGACGTAGAAGGACGGCGAGCGCAGCGTCTTGCGCAGCCACACCTCGTCCTCGGCGTGGTTGAGGTAGGCGCTCGTGTGGAACAGCAGCGTCTCCAGCAGCAGGAAGGTGGCGGCCGAGGCCAGGACGGCCAGCAGCCCGCGCAGCGCCGTACCGTCCATCAGGTCGATGGCGGGACCGCAGACCGCCGCGGCGACGATCGCGGCGCCCAGGCCGCACAGGACCAGGTAGAGCGCCGAGCCGATCCACTTCCACCACAGGACCCGCAGGCCGCGCCACCGGGCATGCGCGTAGGTGATCGCCACGACCGGCAGCAGCCACCATGTCGGCAGCAGCAGAGCGGTGGCGAACGCCCACGCAGAGAGGGCCTTGTGAGGTCGCTGGCTGTCGACGAAGCCGCCCTCGAGGCGGCGGCCGATCTCGACACTGAGGATCGAGGCGACGAGGACCAGGAGGCCGGTCCACAGCTCGTTGCTGCCGCACGGCTCGTGTCCCAACGGGACGAGCAGGACCGGAAGCGCCGCACCGGCGAGGAGGACCAGGGCCAGCCACGCGCGGACCCGCATCGGGACGCCCGCACGGGCGCGACCGGCAGGACCGGTACGACGGGGCCTGATGCCGGTGTCCGATGAGGCCACTCGCCGCCCTCCCGTGCGTTGGTGCCATGCTCCGGGACACGACGCTACGCCAACCCCCGATGGCGGCGAACCGGGTCGCCGGGCGTCCCTCCCTGGTCCGCCCGGGCCATGGTGTCATCCCCGAATGGGCCCCAGGCACCGGGACCCGGCATGCTGTGCCGATGCGTGAACTGCGGCGCCCGCTGGTGATGGCCGGTCTCCTCGCCGTCGCGGCCAATCTGCGCACGACGATCTCCTCCGTCGGACCGGTGCTCGACGAGGTCCGTCACGACCTCCATCTCGGCTCGGGTACGGCGCCGGTCCTCATCAGCCTGCCGCTGGTGGCGTTCGCGGTCGTCGCACCCGTCGCACCGGTGCTCGGGCGGCGTCTCGGCCTCGAGCTGACGCTGGCGCTCTCCCTGGTGGGCCTGGCCATCGGAGCGGTGGTTCGCTCGGTACCGGGACCCGGCCTGCTCTGGGTCGGGACGGCCCTGCTCGGCGTCACCATCGCCGTGCTGAACGTCGTCCTGCCGGCCCTGGTCAAGCGCGACTTCCCCGACCGCATCGGCCCGGTCACCGGCGCCTACTCCGCGACGCAGGCGGCCTTCTCGGCGCTGGCCGCGGGCCTCGCCGTACCGCTGGCGCGGGCCTCAGGCCTCGGCTGGCGGCTGTCCCTGGGCATCTGGGCGGTGCTGGCCCTGATCGGCCTGCTGATCTTCGCCCCGCAGCTGCGGCGCCACAGCCTGCCGGTGGACGAGGACGAGGTGGCGCCGGCGCTCGGGAGTGACCGGGGCGCCGAGCGGGCCCAGGTGTGGCGCAGCCCCCTGGCCTGGCAGGTGACGCTCTTCATGGGCCTGCAGTCGATCAACTACTTCGCCCTCATCACCTGGCTGCCCACCATCGAGCGCGACGCCGGCATCTCGGCCGGTGCCGCGGGCGTGCACCAGGTCCTGTTCAACCTGGTCGCCATCGGGGGCAGCATCGGCTGCTCGCTCCTGATCCCACGCCTGCGCGACCAGCGGCTGCTGGCGGTGCTGGGGTCACTGCTGTTCGTGGTCGGCGTCGGCGGCGTCGCGATCGCACCGCGAGCGGCGTGGCTGTGGGACTGCTTCTCCGGTGTCGCGGGCGGCATGACCATCGTGCTCGCGCTGTCCTTCATCGGGCTGCGCACCCGCCACCACCACGACGCCGCCGCCCTCTCCGGCATGGCGCAGAGCATGGGCTACCTGCTCGCGGCGATCGGCCCGGTCGCGGTCGGGCTGGTCCATGGCGCCACCGGGTCCTGGACACCGCCGCTGCTCCTGTTGGTGGCGGTGAACGGCGCACTGGTCGCAGTGGCGCTGCTGGCCGGCCGCGACCGGGTCATCACCGCCTGAGCCGCCTGAGCCGCCAGCGACCAGGAGTCGGCGGGTCGTCTCAGCAGCGCACGCAGGTGGTCGCAGACGGCCGCACCAGCAGCCGCTCCACGTCGATGGGCCGCCGGCAGCGACGGCAGACGCCGTACTCGCCGCGTGCGAGCCGCTCCAGAGCCTCGGCGACCTGCGCCCGGCGTACCTCCACTTGACGCAGCAGCGTCTCGACCTGCGCGCGCTCGAAGGCGATCGTCGCCCCCTCCGGGTCGTGCTCGTCGTCGGCGTTGGAGTCGCGCGACGCTGCGACGAACCGGGCGTGCTCTGCCTCCAGGTCCGCGTGCCGGCGTACGGCGTCGGCCAACTCCTCCTCGAGCCGGGCACGCAGCCGCTCAGCCTTCGATCGGTCGATGCTCACCGCCAGCCCAGCGCGGGTGCGACGTGGGTCAGGATCGACTCGATCACGTGGGCGTTGTAGTCGACGCCCAGCTGGTTGGGCACGGTGAGCAGGAGCGTGTCGGCGGCCGCGATCGCCTCGTCCTCACGCAGCCGCTCCACGAGTCGGTCGGGCTCGTCGGCGTAGGACCGGCCGAAGACGGCACGGTAGTTGTCGATGACGCCGATCTGGTCGCTGTCGTGGCGCTCGGCACCGAAGTAGGCCCGGTCCCGGTCGTCGACCAACGCGAAGATCGAGCGACTGACCGAGACGCGCGGCTCGCGCTCGTGGCCCGCGGCCTGCCAGGCCGCGCGGAACGCCTCGATCTGCTTGCGCTGCTGCACGTGCAGCGGCTCGCCGGACTCGTCCTCCTTGAGCGTGGAGCTCATCAGGTTCATGCCCTTCTCGGCGGCCCATCGCGCGGTCGCATCGGAGCCCGCTCCCCACCAGATCCGCTCACGCAGACCCTCCGAGTGCGGCTCGAGCCTGAGCAGGCCCGGCGGGTTGGCGAACATCGGCCGCGGACTCGGCTCGGCGAAGCCCTTGCCCTCGAGCATGGCGAGGAACACCTCGGTATGGCGGCGGGCCATGTCGGCCTCGCTCTGCCCCTCGGCCGGCTGGTAGCCGAAGTGGCGCCACCCGTCGACGACCTGCTCCGGTGAGCCGCGGCTGATCCCGAGCTCCAGGCGACCACCGGCGATCAGGTCGGCAGCACCCGCGTCCTCGACCATGTAGAGCGGGTTCTCATAACGCATGTCGATGACACCGGTGCCGATCTCGATCCGGCTGGTGCGAGCCCCGATCGCCGAGAGCAGCGGGAACGGCGAGGCGAGCTGGCGGGCGAAGTGGTGCACCCGGAAGTAGGCGCCGTCCGCCCCCAGCTCCTCGGCGGCTACCGCCAGGTCGATCGACTGGTGGAGCACGTCGGCCGCCGACCGCGCGTGGGAGTGCGGCGAGGGCGTCCAGTGGCCGAAGGAGAGGAACCCGATCTTCTTCATGGATGGTTCAACAATCAATTTCCCGCCCCATTCCCCGGCGTAGGTTCGTGACCATGAGGATCGCTGTCACCGGGGCCAGCGGCAACGTCGGTACGGCGGTGCTGCGCAGCCTGCTCGGCCACGGACACGAGGTCGTGGCGATCGCGCGCCGGCCGCCGGAGGGCACCGGCCCGTACGCCGCCGCGCACTGGCACCCGGTCGACCTCACCGCCGACGACGCGCAGGGTCGGTTGCGCAGCGCGTTCGAGGGCGCCGACGCTGTCGTGCACCTCGCCTGGGGCTTCCAGCCGACCCACGACATCGGGTACCTGGAGGACCTGGCTCTCGGCGGCAGCACCCGCGTGATCGCTGCCGTGCTCGAGGCGGGCGTCCCCCACCTGGTGCACCAGTCCTCCCTCGGCGTCTACTCCCCCGCGCCGGCCGACGACCGGCCTGTCGACGAGACCTGGCCGCGCGAGGGCATCGCGAGCTCGCCGTACAGCCGGCACAAGGTGGCCGTGGAGAAGATCCTCGACCAGGTCGAGGCGGACCAGGGGGAGCTGACGGTCACCCGCACCCGGCCGGTGCTGATCGGACAGCGCAGCGGTGCCTCGGGGGTGCTGCGCTACACCGTGCCGGCGCTGGTACCTGCGGCGGTGCTGCGGCTCCTGCCGCTGTTGCCGGTCGACGGCCGGCTGCGCCTGCAGTTGATCCATGCCGACGACGTCGCCAACGCCATCAGGCTGGCGATCGAGCAGCGCGTCGGCGGCGCGTTCAACCTGGCCGCCGACGGTGTCCTCCGCGTGGAGGACCTGGCGGGCGCACTGGGGGCCAAGCACGTCCCGGTGCCGCTCCGGGTCGTGCGCCGTGCCGCCGATCTCACCTGGCGCGCGCACCTCCAGCAGGTCGACGTCGGCTGGCTCGACATGGCCTACCACGTGCCGTTGCTCGACAACACCCGTGCGCGTGTCGAGCTCGGCTGGTCGCCGCAGCGGACGTCCGTGCAGGTGCTGGCCGAGATGGTGGCCGCGATGCAGGAGGCCGCCGCCGACGACACGCCGAGCCTGCGCCGGCGCACCGTGCGGGACAGCCTCAGCCGGGCGCTGCGCGAACGGCCGGTGGCCCACCGCAGACTGCCGTGAGACGCGCCGTCGCGATGCCGGGCAGGATGGGGGCATGACGCTGCTGCCGCTCCCCCACGCTCAACCGATCGTCCACGAGACCGCGTTCCTCGCCCGCGGGGCGATGGTGATCGGTGCGGTGACGATCGCCGGCGACGTCGGCATCTGGTTCAACGCGGTCGTGCGTGCCGACGCGGAGTCGATCACGATCGGCGAAGGCAGCAACCTCCAGGACCTGGTCGCCGCACACGCCGACCCCGGGTTCCCGCTCACCGTCGGCACCAACGTCTCGGTCGGGCACAGCGCCGTGCTGCACGGCTGCACGATCGAGGACGACGTACTCATCGGGATGCACGCCACGGTCATGAACGGGGCCGTCGTCGGTGCCGGGTCGATCGTGGCCGCCGGCGCGCTCATCACCGAGGGCACCCTCGTCCCGCCGCGGTCGCTGGTCGCTGGTGTCCCCGCCAAGGTCCGCCGTGAGCTCTCCGACGACGATGTCGCGCTGATCCGACTCAATGCCGAGCACTACCGCACCCTGGCGGCGACCTACCGCGGCCTGTGACGCGCGTCAGGACACCGGGGTGAGCGCCACCTTGATCGCGCGGCGCTGGTCCATCGCGGCGTAGCCGTCGGCCACCTGGTCCAGCGGCAGGGTGAGGTCGAAGACCTTCCCCGGCTCGATCCGGCCGCTCAGGACCAGCTCGAGGAGGTCGGGGAGGTAGCGACGTACCGGTGCGATGCCGCCGGCCAGGCCGATGTTGCGGCTGAACATGCGCCGCACGGGCAGCTTCACACCGTGTGGAACACCGACGAAGCCGACCGTGGACCCGGCCCGTGCGACGTCGAACGCGGTGTCCATCGACTGGCCGGTGCCGACGCACTCGAGCACCGCATCGGCGCCGATGCCGTCGGTGAGGTCGCGGACGGCCGCCACGCCCTCCTCGCCGCGCTCGGCGATGACGTGGGTGGCGCCGAACTCCGTGGCCAGCTTCTGCCTGTTCTCGTGCCGCGACATCGCCACGACCCGCTCGGCACCCATCACCGACGCCGCCAGTACGCCGCACAGCCCCACCGCACCGTCGCCGACGACCACGACCGTCGAGCCGGCCTCCACCCTGGCCGCGACGGCGGCGTGCCAGCCGGTGGCCATCACGTCGGTCAGGGCGAGCAGCGAGGGGACGAGCGAGGCGTCGGGTCGGCCGTCGAGCTTGACGAGACTGCCGTCGGCCTGGTTGATGCGAGCGAACTCCGCCTGACCGGAGACGGTCATCCCGCCGTTGCGGCAGGCCGACTGCACGCCCGCACGGCAGTCGGGGCAGGTGTTGTCGCAGTGGCAGAACGGCACGATGACGTGGTCCCCCACCGCGATCTCCCGCACCTCGGCGCCGACAGCGACGACCTCCCCGAGGCACTCGTGGCCGATGGTGGCGCCGGCCGTGATGGGGTTCTCACCGCGGTAGCTCCACAGGTCCGAGCCGCAGATGCATGCAGCAGTGACGCGCACGACGGCATCCGTCGGTGCAACGATCTCGGGGTCGGGAACCTCCGTGAAGCGCACGTCGAAGGCGGCGTGAAGGGTGGTGGCGCGCATGGCGCCAATCGTGGCAGGGCGTGCCAACATTGCGATATCTCATATGTGAGTTACCGTGATCGCATGACGGACGGATACAAGGGTCGCATCGGGAACCTCATCCGCGATGCCCGCAAGCACCGCGGACTGACCCAGGCCCAGCTCGCCGAGCGCCTCGCCACCAGCCAGAGCGCGATCAACCGCATCGAGAAGGGCCAGCAGAACCTCTCGCTGGAGATGATCGCCCGCATCGGCGCCGCCGTTGAGTCCGAGATCGTCGCACTCGGCGCCGGCCCGACACACCTGCGGGTGACCGGTCCGACGACCCTCTCGGGTGAGATCGACGTCAAGACGTCCAAGAACGCCGGGGTGGCGCTGCTGTGCGCCTCGCTGCTCAACAAGGGCCGCACGACCCTGCGCAAGGTGGCGCGCATCGAGGAGGTCAACCGCCTGCTCGAGGTGCTCAACTCCCTCGGCGTGCAGACCCGCTGGCTCAACGACGACAACGACCTCGAGATCGTGCCGCCCAAGGAGCTGCGGCTGGGCAACATCGACGAGGACGCCGCCCGGCGTACGCGCTCGGTGATCATGTTCCTCGGGCCGCTGCTCCACCGGGAGGACGTCTTCGACCTGCCGTACGCCGGTGGCTGCCAGCTCGGCACCCGCACCGTGGAGCCGCACATGTCGGCGCTGCGGCCCTTCGGCCTCGAGGTCAAGGCGACCGACGGCAGCTACCACGCGACGGTCAATCGGGCCATCGAGCCGAACCGGCCGATCGTGCTCACCGAGCGCGGCGACACCGTCACCGAGAACGCGCTGATGGCCGCGGCGCTGCACCCCGGCACGACCGTCATCCGCAACGCGAGCTCCAACTACATGGTCCAGGACCTGTGCTTCTACCTGCAGAAGCTCGGCGTCGGCGTCGAGGGCATCGGCACCACCACGCTCACCGTCACCGGTCGCGACGAGATCGACGTGGACGTCGACTACGCCCCCTCCGAGGACCCCATCGAGGCGATGTCGCTGCTGGCGGCCGCGATCGTGACGAATTCGGAGATCACCATCCGCCGGGTGCCGATCGAGTTCCTCGAGATCGAGCTCGCCACGCTCGAGGAGATGGGCCTCAACTACAGCCTGTCGACCGAGTACACCGCCCTCAACGGCCGCACCCGACTCGTCGACCTCACCACCCACCACTCGATCCTGCACGCGCCGCTGGACAAGATCCATCCGATGCCGTTCCCCGGGCTCAACATCGACAACCTGCCCTTCTTCGCCGTCATCGCGGCCGTGGCCGAGGGCCAGACGATGCTGTTCGACTGGGTCTATGAGAACCGCGCCATCTACCTCACCGAGCTCAACAAGCTCGGCGGCCAGGTCAAGCTGCTCGATCCGCACCGGGTGATGATCGAGGGGCCGACCCACTTCAGCGGCGCCGAGATCATCTGCCCGCCCGCGCTGCGACCCGCCGTGGTGATCCTGCTGGCGATGCTCGCCTCCAAGGGCACCTCGGTGCTGCGCTCGACGTACGTCATCGCCCGCGGCTACGAGGACCTCGCCGAGCGCCTCAACCAGCTCGGTGCCAACATCGAGCCCTTCCGCGACATCTGAGCCCGGAGGTCGAGCCCGGAGGTCCCGGAGGTCCAGCCCGGAGGTCCAGCCCGGCGGTCCAGCCCGGAGGTCCAGCCCGGAGGTCCAGCCCGGAGGTCGAGCCCGGAGGTCGAGCCCGGAGGTCGAGCCCGGAGGTCGAGCTTGTCGAGACCGGCCTGTCCGGAGGTCGAGCTTGTCGAGACCGGCCTGTCCGGAGGTCGAGCTTGTCGAGGCCGGCCAGCCCCGGGGGTCGAGCCCCGGAGGTCGAGCTTGTCGAGACCGGCCTGTCCGGGGGTGGAGCTTGTCGAGGCCGGCCAGCCCCCGGGGGTGGAGCTTGTCGAGACCGGCCAGCCCCGGGGGTGGAGCTTGTCGAGACCGGCCAGCCCCGGGGGTCGAGCTTGTCGAGACCGTCCAGCCCCGGGGGTCGAGCTTGTCGAGACCGTTCAGCCCCGGGGGTCGCGCTTGTCGAGACCGGCCTGAAACTGTCGGTGCCGTCGTCCACGCTCGGACCATGCCTTACACCTACATGCTCAGATGCGCCGACGACTCGCTCTATGTCGGAAGCACCGTCGATCTCGAGACCCGGCTCGCCCAGCATTCCGTCGGCACCGCGTCCGCGTACACGCGGCGTCGACTGCCCGTGGTCTTGATCTGGTCGGAGGAACACCAGCGGGTCGACGACGCGTTCCGGCGTGAGAAGCAGATTCAAAACTGGAGCCGGGCGAAACGTCTCGCCCTCGCGCGAGGTGACACCGCGGCGCTGCGGGCCGCGGCTAGGAGTTCACGGGACGCGACCTCGGCCGCCGTCGGCTGACGGGTCTCGACAGGCTCGACCTCCGGGGCGCTCGACCTCCGGGTGGGTGTCGACAGGCTCGACCTCCGGGTCTCGACAGGCTCGACCTCCGGGTCTCGACAGGCTCGACCTCCGGGTCTCGACAGGCTCGACCTCCGGGTCTCGACAGGCTCGACCTCCGGGTGGGTCTCGACAGGCTCGACCTCCGCTTCCGGGACCAGCGGGTTGCGGGCTTGGCGGCGGGTGGCGCCGTAGAGTGCGCGGCGTGACCGGACCCGTGCTCGCCTTCGCCCACCGGGGCGGCGCCTACCACCCCGAGATCGAGGGACTGGAGAACACGCTCGCGGCCTTCGAGCATGCTGTCGGGCTGGGCTACACCCACCTGGAGACCGATGTCCACGTGACCCGGGACGGCGTGCTGCTCGCGTTCCACGACGCGGTGCTCGACCGGGTCACCGACCGCACCGGCTCAGTGGCGGAGCTGACGTACGACGAGGTCCGGGCCGCACGCATCGGGGACCACCATCAGGTCCCGTCGCTGGCCGAGCTCTTCGACGCGTTCCCCGACGTCGAGTTCAACATCGACCTGAAGTCGCCACGCTCGGCCCGGGCGCTGGCGTCGTTCCTGGCGCAGCGCGACGACCTCGACCGGGTCATCGTCGGGTCCTTCAGCCCCTGCAGGCTGGAGGAGTTCCGCGCGCTCACGGCCGGCAGGGCGCGGACGAGTGCGCACCCGAAGGAGGTCGCGGCGTACGTCCTCTCCCCCGGCCTGCCGGTGGCGAGGCGGATCGCGGGCGAGGGGTTCATGGCGTTCCAGGTGCCGCGCTCGCGCACCATCCGCGGTCGCACCGTGACGATCGTCAACGAGCGGTTCGTCGAGCGCGCCCACCGCGCGGGCAAGCAGGTGCATGTGTGGACGGTCGACGACCCGGCCGAGATGGGTGAGCTGCTCGACTTCGGCGTCGACGGGCTGATGACCGATCGCACCGACCTCCTCAAGCAGGTCCTGGTGGAGCGGGGCCTGTGGGCGAGCGGCACGACCGGTGGCTCCGCCGCGGCGGGATGAGGGCTGGATGAGCGCCGGGCTGGGCGAGTTCGCCGCCGTCGCGCGCCGCGACGAGCAGCGTGCGTGGAACTGGTACGACTGGGCCAACTCCGCCTTCTACACCACGATCCTGACCGTGCTGTTCGGGCCGTACATGATCACTGTCGCCGGCCGGGCGGCGGGCTGTGGCGACAGCCCGGACGACACATGCACCCGGACCGTGAGCGTCTTCGGCCTGCATCTGGCCGCCGGCTCGCTGCCGTCGTACCTGACGAGTTTCGCGACGATCGCCAGCGCCCTCCTGCTGCCGCTCGTGGGCGCCTTCGTCGACCGTACGAGTCGCAAGCGGTGGCAGATGGGCACCTGTGCCTGGGCGGGCGCGTTCGCGGCGTCGATGTTGTTCTTCATGCACGGCGACCACTGGCGCCTGGGCGCTGTCGCGGTGGTCGTCAGCTCGATCCTCGGCGGCTGCTCCTTGGTGAGCTACTACGCGATCCTGGTCGACATCTCCACCGAGGAGGAGCGCGACGGTGCCTCATCGCGCGGGTGGGCGTTCGGCTATCTCGGCGGCGGTCTTCTGCTGGGCATCAACCTCGCCATGGTCGAGGGCCATGCTGCCCTGGGCCTGAGCGAAGAGCTGGCGGTGCGCCTCTCGCTGCTCAGCGCGGCAGTGTGGTGGGCCTTCTTCACCGTGATCCCGGTCCGCCGGCTGCGCGACCACCCCGCTCGCTCCGTCGTACCGGAGGAGGGCGGACTGTGGCAGCGCTCGTTCGGCCAGCTCGCCACCACGCTGCGGCAGATGCGCGCCTACCCGATGACGGTGACGTTCCTGCTGGCCTACCTCTTCTACAACGACGGCATCCAGACCGTCATCGCCAGCGCCTCGGTCTACGGCTCCAAGCAGCTGCACTTCTCCCAGGGCATCCTGATCGCGGCGATCCTGATGATCCAGTTCGTCGCCTTCGGCGGGGCGATCTTCTTCGGCCGCTGGGCACAGCGGTACGGCGCCTACCGCTGCCTGCTGTACGGGACGTTCGCCTGGATGGTCATCGTCGTGCTGGCAATGTTCCTCCCCGAGCGCAACGTCGCGCTGTTCCTGGCGATCGGGGTCGCGATCGCGCTCGTCATGGGCGGCACCCAGGCGCTCTCGCGCTCGTTCTTCAGCCTGCTGATCCCGCGCGGGCGCGAGGGCGAGTACTTCGCGCTCTACAACGCCGCCGAGCGCGGCACGTCCTGGTTCGGCACGCTCCTGTTCGGAGTGGTGTTCCAGGTGACCGGCTCCTACCGTCCCGCGATCGTGTCGCTGATCGTCTTCTTCGTGCTCGGCGCGTTCTTCCTGTTGCGCCTGGACCCTCGCCGCGGCATCGAGGAGGCGGGCAACGCCGTACCGGCCGCGGTGTGACCCATCCGATGTGACCGGTCGGCTGATTGCCGGAATCTTGGGCACCGGTCTACCGTTGAAGATCTCGAAGGGTCGCTCAGATGTCGCGCGTCGCGGACGCTCGCGCTGACCGTCCCACAGTTGAGACTCGGGGGAAGACCAAGGGAGGTGCCCCATGGCGGAGCGCACATTGCGCGGCGCACGGCTCGGTGGCCAGAGCTTCGAGGACGAGCGCGGGATCGAGTTCGCCGCTCGGCAGCAGGTCGGCTACAGGTGTCCTCAAGGGCACGAGTTCGAGATCACGATGTCCGACGAGGCCGAGGTGCCGGCGTCGTGGGAGTGCCCGCGCTGCGGTGCTGAGGCACTCAACGTCGCCGGTGCGCCGCTGGAGGCGAAGAACGAGAAGCCTGCGCGCACGCACTGGGACATGCTCTTGGAGCGTCGCTCGGAGAGCGAGCTCGAGGACATCCTCAAGGAGCGCCTGGAGCTGCTGCGTGGCGGCGAGATCGGTCCGGCGCACCTGCACCGGCCCAGCAAGAAGCGGGCGGGCGTCTGACCGCCCTCGTCATTCGTCGATCACCTCGCCCCGGACGACGGGACCTTGCGGACCCTCGCCAGGGCGAGTGGCGTCTTTGGGGACGGTGCCGGCGCTCGGCGTCCGCCGAGCGGTGAGGAGGCGACGAGCGACCAGCGTGGCCAGCATCCGGCGCGCCGCCGGCCGGGTGAAGGGCAGGATGAGCGCGAAGCCCACGACGTCGGTGACGAAGCCCGGGCTGACCATCAGCGTGCCGCCGACGAGGATGAGCGCACCGTCGCTGATCTCGCGGGCCGGCATCCGGCCGCTGGCCAGCGCCGTACGCAGCGCCTCGAAGGCGCGGGCGCCCTCGCGCTTGACCAGCCAGCTGCCGACGACCGAGTCCGCGACGAGCAGCACGATCGTCCACCAGGCGCCGATGACGTGGCCGACCTGGATGATCACGTAGATCTCCAGGATCGGTACGACGACGAACGCGACCAGCAGGATCCAGGGCCAGCGACGCCGGCGGGAGGGGCTCACCCCGCCATTATCGACGGCGCCCCCAAGCACGGCGGATCTGCGCACGCCGCTCCTTCAGCCCCCACCGGGTGACGAGCTTCAACGACTCCGACGCGACCGAGCCACTCATCTTCGAGTCCCCGCGCACCCGCTCGACGAACTCGATCGGGACCTCCTTGACCGTGAGGCCGGCGCGAACGGTGCGGGTCGCCAGGTCGGTCTGGAAGACGTAGCCGGCCGACTCCACCGTCTGGAGCTCGATCTTGTCCAGCGTCTCTCGGCGGAAGACGCGGAACCCGGCGGTGGCGTCCCGGATGCCGATGCCGAGCAGCAGCCGCACGTAGAGGTTGCCACCGCGCGAGAGCGCCTGACGCGACAGGGGCCAGTTCACCACCGAGCCGCCCGGCACCCACCGTGAGCCGATGACGAGGTCGGCGGTCTTGAGCGCCTCCAGCAGGCGGCCGAGCTCCTCGGGCTGATGGGAGCCGTCGGCGTCCATCTCCCCCACGACGTCGTAGCCGTGGTCCAGCGCCCAGCCGAAGCCCTGGAGGTAGGCGGCGCCGAGGCCGGCCTTCTCGGTGCGATGCAGGACGTGCACGTGCCCGTCGCGCGCGGCGAGGTCGTCGGCCAGGTCGCCCGTGCCATCGGGTGAGTTGTCGTCGACGATGAGGATGTCCACGCCGGGCTCCGCCCGCCGCAGGCGCCCCACGATCCAGTCGAGGTTGGCCGCCTCGTTGTACGTCGGGATCACCATGATCACCCGGCCCAGTGGGCCCAGATCAGTGCTCACGTCGGTCCTTCCGCCTTCTCCATCGCATGATCGGATCAAGGGCCAGCCTAGCCAGCACCAACCCCGCAGAAACCTGACCGGGCGCGCCGCCCAGCCACACGGCGGGTGTCGTGCCGCTCAGCAGGGCGACCCGCTTCTCGATGACGGCCTCGGTGCGTGTGCGGGCTGAGGCCACGACATGGCCGTCGGGTGCGATCACGCCGCTGACCCCGTTGAGTGCGGCCACGACCGCATACCGTCCCGTCGCGAGCGCCTGTGCCCGGGTGATGGCGAACTGCTGCGCGATCTGCGGGGTGTCGATGAAGCTGGCGTTGCTGGTCTGCACCGTGACCAGCCGGGCACCCCGCCGTACCTGGTCGTCGAGCACGCCGTCGTAGGCGACATCGAAGCAGATCGCGTCGGCGACCTGGAGGGCAGCCGCGGGCTGCGTGGCGGATGCGAGCGGGATCCGCAGCGGCGCATGCCCCGTGCCCGCCACCATGTCGTAGGAGAGGTGCTGCAAGCCGCCGAAGTTGTGCGACCCGAGCAGACTGCGCAGCGGCAGGTACTCCCCGAACGGGACCGGATGGTGCTTGGTGTAGCGGTCGCCGGGTCCGGTGACCGGGTCCCAGACGATGCCCTGGTTGAGCACGTGGATGCGGTCGGGGGCGTTGGGCAGTGCCCCGATCACCACGGGCACCCCGATGGAGCGCACCGCCAGCCAGACCCCGTTGCTGGTCACCGCGTCGGTCATCGGGTCCAGGGACGTGGAGTTCTCCGGCCACAGCACGAAGGCCGGGCGGGGTCGCCGGCCGGCAGCGACTTCGTCTGCCAGCCGACGGGTGAGGTCGACGTGGTTGCGTGTGATCGCGCGATAGTTGTCGAGCACGTGCCCATCGCCGGGCACGTTGCCCTGCACGGCGGCGACCTCCACGTGCCCCACGACCCGACCGTGCCAGGGGTGCCATGCCGGCACCGTCGCCGCAGCGAGCAGTACGCCGCTCGCAGCCAGCACGCCGGGCCGCGCGGACCGGTCCACGATGAGCCGAGCCACCAGGCCACCGAGCAAGGCGAGGATGAGGCTGACCCCCGTCGTACCGACGTAGGGCAGCGCCGGGGCCAGCGGGGTGTCCACCACGGCGAAGCCCAGCCTGCCCCACGGCATGCCGCCGAAGGGCCAGCCACTGCGTGCCCACTCCACCGCCACCCACGACACCGCCGTCCACCAGGGCCACCAACGCCCGCGCAGCAGCACCGTGTCGATGGCAGCCAGGACGGTGAGGAACGCTGCCTCCGCGGCCGCCAGCGCCAGCCACGCCCCGACCCCCACCGCCGTCATCCAGGCGAGGTGCACGAAGCAGAACGCGACCGCGAAGGCGGCGCCGGGCACGAGCGCCGCGCGCCCGCTCAGGCCACGCAGGGCCAGCAGGCGGGCGGCGAGCGCCGCCGGGATCACCCACGGTACGGCGACGGGCTCGAACGCCAGTGACAGGGCGAGGCCGGCCAAGGCGGCGAGAGCGAGACGGCGCGGCACCGGCACAGACTAGGAGGTCACGGCCCCGGACGCGCGGGAAGCCCCTGCCCCGCTTCGGGCCGCGCGGTCGCCCGGCCGGCTGCCGGGCGCCGTCGCGTTGTCTAAAGCGGAACGGGGCTCCCACGTGTCGCCCTCGTGGAGGTGGACCGACCTCCGCGAACCACGTGGGACGGGTGTCTGGCGCTACACCCTCCGACCCGGTCACTCGGACGTCGGTCCGCCTGGCCACGATCTGTGCGGGCGGACCGCCACAGATTGACCCGAGCAGATGCCGTAGTCAACCGTCACCTGACCTGCGCAGATGCGCGTTTACGCAGGTCAAGACGGTGACACGCATCCCAACAAAAGATGAACAGATTCTGTCGCGCTCGGCGTGTCGCGCGCGACACGCCGAGCAGCTGCCACGGACGTACGGAAAGGCCTTGCGCTCGGCGCTTGCGTGGGTCGGCTACTCGGCCGGCCCGGCGCCGACCGGCCGGTTCTCGTAGTAGGTGGAGAGCACGATGGTGGTCCGGGTCGAGACATGGGCGGTGTGCCGGACCCGGACCAGCAGCCGCTCGAGCTCGGAGGGTGTGGAGGTGCGCACCTTGAGGATGTAGGACTCCTCCCCCGCCACCGACCAGCACGACTCGATCTCGGGGAAGTGCCGCAGCTTCTCGGCATAGTCGTCGGGCAGCATCGGGTCGATGAGCGTGATGGCGACGAACGCCGTCAGCGGCAGACCCATCTCGGCGTGGTTGACTGTCGCGCCGTAGCCGAGGATGAGCCCGCGCTGCTCGAGGCGCTTGACGCGCTGGTGGACGGCGCTCGTGGACAGTCCGGTCGCCTTGCCGAGGTCGGTGTAGGACATCCGGCCATCGGCGGCGAGCAACTGGAGGATCTTCTGGTCCGTCGCCTCGACACCGTCACTCATGAAGGCACTGTAGGGCAGCCCAGGCCACCGGCGTGGTTGGATTCCAGCGTGCCACCCGCCACCGCTGACCGTGCCCCGAGCCTGATGCTGCTCGACTCCGCCGCGATGTACTTCCGGGCGTTCTTCGGCGTCCCCGACATCGCCGCACCGGACGGCACACCCGTCAACGCCGTACGGGGATTCCTCGACTTCATCGCGCGCATGGTCGACCAGTACCGGCCCACCGACCTGGTGTGCTGCTGGGACGACGACTGGCGACCGCAGTGGCGGGTCGACCTGATCCCGTCGTACAAGGCCCAGCGCGTCGTCAGCGAGAACCCGGTCGGCCCCGACGTCGAGGAGGTGCCCGACCCGCTGCTGGTGCAGGTGCCGATCATCACCGAGGTCCTGGCGGCCCTGGGCCTGGCCGTTCGCGGTGCGGACGGGTTCGAGGCCGACGACATCATCGGCACCCTGGCCACCGGCGCCGGCATGCCCGTCGACGTCGTCACCGGCGACCGCGACCTCTTCCAGGTCGTCGACGACGCGGCCCGGGTCCGGGTGCTCTACATCGCCCGCGGCGTGGGCAACCACGAGCGCGTCGACGACGCCTGGGTCAGGAGCAAGTACGGCGTCAGCGCGCGCCAGTACGCCGACTTCGCCACCCTGCGCGGCGACGCCTCCGACGGTCTGCCCGGCGTGAAGGGCATCGGCGAGAAGAGTGCCGCGGCCCTGCTCGCCTCCTACGGTGATCTGGCGGGCATCCGCACCGCTGCCGCCGACCCGGGCAGCCCGATGAGTCCGGCACTGCGGCGCAACCTGCTGGCCGCCGGCGACTACCTCGACGTCGCGCCGCGCGTCGTGGCGGTCGCCCGCGACGTGCCGCTGGACCGCTCCGGCACCACGCTGCCGCGCACGCCCGCAGATCCGGACGCGATCACCGAGCTGGCGCAGCGCTTCAACCTGGCCTCACCGCTGGCACGGGTGGTCACTGCGCTGACCGAGGCGGCCCGGGGTCACTCGACCACGGAGGAGTAGGCCACCACGCCGCGCTTGAGCAGGTCCACCACCTGCCGGGCCGTCTTGCGCAGCGGCCTGTCGCCTGCCGCGTCGGCGACCTGGCCGGTCAGGTCCACCAGCTGCTTCATCCACCGGACGAAGTCGCCCGCCGCCAGGTCCACCACGGTGAGCACGTCGTCGAGGTCGTCGCCCTCGGCCCAGCGGTAGGCCGCCCATGCGAACCCGAGGTCGGGCTGGCGCAGGAAGTCCAGGTGGTGCTCGCGCTCGAGCGCATCCAGGTCGGCCCAGACACGGACCATCTGGGCGATGACGTCGTTGAGGCGCCCGCCCGGCAGCCGCGGCGGGGACGAGTCGTCGGCACGACGGGCCTCATAGACCAGCACCGAGAGCGCCGCCGCGAGCTCGGCGGGACTCAGCGCGTCCCACAGGCCCAGGCGCAGCGACTCGGCCGCGACCAGGTCCATCTCGGAGTAGAGCCGCATCAGGTGGCGGCCGCGGTCGGTGACGCCGGCCTCGCCGTCGGGGGCGTCCTGGAGGTAGCCGAGCGCGGTGAGGACCTCGCACACCCGGTCGAACTGCCGAGCGACGGTGTTGGTGCGGTTCTCGACCCGGCGGCGCAGGGTCGAGGCGTCGCGCTCGAGCTTGAAGTAGCGCTCCGCCCAGCGGGCGTGGTCCTCCCGGTCGGGGCAGTCGTGGCAGGGGTGGCGTCGTACCTGGGCGCGGAGGTCCGCGATCTCGGCCTCGGCCGCCGAGCTCACCTGCCCCGCGCCTCGCGCCGGCGCCGAGACCGGCCGCAGGTCGCGGGTGCGCTCGCGGAGGGTGTTCGCGAGGTCGCGGCGCAGCTGCGGGTTGCGACCGTTGAACGACTTCGGGATCCGCATCCGCGTCTGGGCCACGATCGGCACGTTGAAGTCGATCATCGCCAGCCGCCTGGCCTGTCGGTCGAGGGTGACGACGTAGGGCCGGGGGCCGTCGGGGTCGTAGCCCGGGTCGATCACCACGGCATAGCCGGCGAACTTCCCGGTCGGTACGTCGATGACATCGCCCGGCTTGAGCCGGGAGAGCGACTCCACGATCTCCTCGCGACGGTCGGCGCGACGCTCGCGACTGGCGTTCTTCTCCACCTCCGAGATGCGGCGGCGCAGGCCGGCGTACTCCATGAAGTCGCCCTTGTCGCAGGTGGCGGCCTCGCGGTAGCCCTCGAGCGCGTCCTCGGCCTTGCGCACCTGGCGGGCCAGCCCGACGACGGCCTTGTCGGCCTGGAACTGGGCGAACGACTGCTCCAGCAGCTCACGCGAGCGGGTGCGGCCGAACTGGTGCACCAGGTTGACCGCCATGTTGTAGGACGGGCGGAAGCTGCTGCGCAGCGGATAGGTGCGGGTCGAGGCCAGACCCGCGAGCTCGCCGGGGTTCATGCCGGACTGCCACAGCACCACGCCGTGGCCCTCGACATCGAGGCCGCGCCGGCCGGCGCGGCCGACGAGCTGGGTGTACTCCCCCGGCGACAGGTCCGCGTGGGTCTCGCCGTTCCACTTGCTGAGCTTCTCGATGACCACGGTGCGCGCCGGCATGTTGATGCCCAGCGCCAGCGTCTCGGTGGCGAAGACGACCTTGACCAGGCCGCGCAGGAACAGCTCCTCGACGACCTGCTTGAACGCTGGCAGCATCCCGGCGTGGTGGGCGGCGACGCCACGGGTCAGGGCGTCGAGCCAGTCGTGGTAGCCCAGGACGTGACGGTCCTCGTCGGGCAGGTCGCGGCAGGCCTCCTCGACGTAGTGCCAGATGGCGTCGCGCTCCTCCGTCGTCGTGAGCCGGACGTTGGCGGCCAGGCACTGCGTCACGGCGGCGTCGCAGCCGACGCGGCTGAAGATGAACACGATGGCCGGCAGCAGGTTGCCGCGCTCGAGCGCGGCGATGACCTCGGGTCGGGCCGGGATCCAGACGCGGCGGCCGTTGCCCACGTCGCGCCGCCCGCCCTGGCCGCCACTGCGGTCGCGCGGGCTGCGCCGGTCCTTGATCCGGGAGGACGCCCAGTCGTCGCGCGCGATCCTCATCAACTCGCCGTTGACCGGGGCGCCCTCCTTCACGAAACCGGCGGCCGCGTCGACGTCGGAGGAGGCGAAGAGGTCGAGGATCCGGCGTCCGACCATGACGTGCTGGTAGAGCGGGACGGGGCGCCGCTCCTCGATGATGGTGCTGGTCTCCCCGCGCACGGTGGTGAGCCACTCGCCGAACTCCTCGGCGTTGGAGACGGTCGCGCTCAGCGACACCACCGTCACCGACTCCGGCAGGTGGATGATGACCTCCTCCCACACCGCCCCGCGGGAGCGATCGGCCAGGTAGTGCACCTCGTCCATCACCACGAAGCCCAGCCCGGCCAGCGTCGAGGAGCCGGCATAGAGCATGTTGCGCAGCACCTCGGTCGTCATCACCACGACCGGCGCCTCGCCGTTGACGACGTTGTCGCCGGTGAGCAGGCCCACCTGGTCGGGGCCGTAGCGGCGGACCAGGTCGTTGTACTTCTGGTTGCTCAGCGCCTTGATCGGGGTGGTGTAGAACGCCTTGCGTCCGGTCGCGAGCGCCAGGTGGATGGCGAACTCGCCGACGATGGTCTTGCCCGACCCCGTCGGCGCCGCCACCAGTACGCCGCGGCCCTCCTCGATCTCGCGGCAGGCACGCTGCTGGAAGTCGTCGAGGGTGAAGTCGTAGAGGGCCGTGAAGTCGTTGAACACCGGGTGTTGCTGTGCGCGCCGGAACTCGGCGTACTTCTCGGCGGGGCCCATACGACGACCCTACCCAGCAGTGGTCACACCAGGACGCTCAGCGCGCCCGGGACACAGGTGACCGTGATCGGGGCCTCGCCGAACCGCTCGCCGTCGGCGTACGTCGTCACCACGGGCATGGTCGCCACTGTCACCGACCGCGCCCGATAGCGCTGGAACGCCGCGTTGTGCACATGCTGTCCGGTCCTCACGGTGGGGAAGAACCGCAGCAGCTGGGTGCGGGAGAGCGTCGTGATGACGACGACGTCGAGCAGGCCGTCGTCGTAGGAGGCGCCCGCCCCGATCTGCATGCCGCCGCCGTAGAAGTCGGTGTTGGCCAGCGCGACGAACATCGCCTCGAGCCGCACCTCCTCGCCGTCCAGGTCGAGGGTGTAGTGCAGCGGCCGGAACCGCGGCAGCTCCAGGGCGACGGCGGCGGTGTAGCGCAGGTTGTTGCGCGGGCGGCGCATCCCGGCCGCGCGCGCGGAGACGATCGCGTCGAACCCGGTCGACATCACCGTCAGGAACCAGCGGTCACCCGAGCGGCCCAGGTCGATGCGCCGGCGGCGGTCCTCGAGGACGACATCGGCGGCCGCGAGCGGGTCGTGGAGCGGCAGGCCGAGGGCGCGCGCGGCGTCGTTGCCGCTGCCGGTCGGGATCACGCCGAGCGCGGTGTCGGTCCCGGCGAGGGCCTGGACCGCGAGGTGGATGAGTCCGTCGCCGCCGCTGACCACCAGGGTGTCGACGCCGTCGGCGAGGGCACGACGGACCAGTGCGAGGGACTCGGCGGCGTCGTGGCCGACGAGATCGCCGACATCGGCGCCGTACCGACGCAGACGCGCCAGCACGTCGTCCCTGCCGTGGTGACCGGCGCCGTCGCCGGAGTGCGGGTTGGAGAGGAAGGCGATGCGTCGCTGATCGGTCACGGCAGCGGCGAGGGCGTGTCCGGGTCGAGCTCGGCGAACGGCCGGTTGCGCACGCGGCGGCGGTCGTTGACCCGCGCGATGACCTCCGCGACCCCGTAGAGAAGGCACATCGGCACGGCCATCATGCACATCGTGAACGGGTCGGTGGAGGGCGTTGCGGCGGCGGCGAAGATGAAGATGCCGACGATGATCCACGGCCGTGCGGATGCGAGCACCCGGCCCGGCAGAACGCCGACGAGGTTGAGCATCACCACGAACACGGGGATCTCGAAGGCGACGCCGAACATCAGCAGCGTGTGGATGAAGAAGGAGAGGTAGTCGTTGAACTCCACCAGGTTCAGCACGCCGCTGTGGTTGAAGCTGATGAGGATCTGCACGCCCTTCGGCAGCGTCAGGTAGCCGAGCACGATGCCGACCAGGAACAGCGGTCCGGCGACCGCGACGAACACCGCCGACCACCGCTTCTCCCGCGGCAGCAGCGCCGGCAGGATGAACGCCCAGATCTGGTAGAGCCACAGCGGCGAGGTGCCGATCAGCGCCGCCAGACCGCACAGCTTGAAGTACAGCAGGAAGCCGGCGCCGACCCCCTCCGTCACACCCTGGGTGCGGTGACCGCCGAGCGCGTCCTGGGCCTTGAGGTAGGGCGTGTAGACGAGGTCGAAGAGCTGGTCGTAGAAGAACAGGGCGACGAAGAAGCCGACGGCAAGGACGAGCGCGGCCTTGATGATGCGCGCGCGCAGCTCACGCAGGTGGTCCGAGAGGGCCATCTTGCCGTCGGGGCCGACGGGGTGGACCGGCCGGCCGCTGAGCAGGCCGGCGACGCCCCGTACGGGGCCGGCGATCGCCACGGAAGCTCCGTCAGGCGTCGGGCTGCTGCAGGCGCGCGCGCTCCGCGTCGAGCTCGGCCTGGCGACGGTCGAGCTCGGCCTGCTTCGCCTCCAGGGTCGGCTCGGCGGTGGCCTGCAGCGGCTTCGGCTCGCCCACGGTCGCCGCGGTCCCTGTGGACGTGGCGTCGTCCTCGCGCAGGCCCTTGGTCTCGGCCTTGAAGATGCGCAGCGCCTGACCGGTGCCGCGGGCCAGCTCCGGGAGCTTGGCGGCGCCGAAGACGAGGATAACGATGGCCAGGATGATGAGCCATTCCCATCCACCGGGCATGTCGATCAGGGGAAACATCGCAGGTCACCTCGTCGTCGTATCTTGCTGAGTGTCCTCATCCTACGCGTCCCCGCCGTAGAGCCGCAGAGTGGACCGGACGGCGTCGCGCAGGTCGTCGGCCACCTCTGTCGGCCCGACGACGGAGGCGTACGGCGCGAGCCGCAGCAGCAGCCGTCGCAGCCAGCGCGGGTCGGCGACCTGGAGGTCCACCTCGAGCGCTCCGCCGGGCTGCGGCCGCACGTCCTCGACGGCGTAGTACTCGGTGACCCAGCGCGCCTGCGGCTCGAGGTGCAGGGTGGCGGTGATGAGGTCCTCGCCCGAGGAGAACAGCCCTTCGGCGAGGCTGCGCGGCTCGGCCGGCTCGGTCGCCACCGGGGTCTCGAGCAGCGTCGCCGCCCGGATCCGGTCGAGCCGGAACAGCCGTGGCGCCTCGGCGCTGTGACAGTAGGCGTCCAGGTAGTCCACGCCTCGGTGTGACACCACCCCGCGGGGATCGACGACCCGCTCCGACTCCTCGTCGCGCGCCGGCACGAAGTAGGCCAGCCGCAGCTGGCGACGCTCCCTGACCGCGCGCTGCAGGGTGGCCTTGCGGGCGGCGTACTCGCGCTCCTCGGGCTCCAGCGGCAGCTCCACCGGTGCCGCCCCGTCCGCGGCGGCCTGCTCGAGCTTCGCCAGGGCGCGGTCGACGACCTCGGCCGCCTCCTCGCTGACCGCACCGCTGCGCAGCGCGCGCAGGGCCACGATGATCGCCGTCGCCTCGGTCGGCGAGAGCCGCAGCGGCCGGGACAGGTAGTCGGCGTTGGCGACCCGGATGACGCGGTCACCGTCGGGGGCGACGAGCGCGTCGAGATCGACGTCGATGAGGTCGTCGGGATAGCCGCCCGGCAGCCCGCACAGGAACAGCACCCGAAGGTCCTTGACCAGCTGCCGCTCCGGTACGCCGAGATCCCGGGCGGCCTCATCCAGGCGCACGCCGCCTCGCGCGTGCAGGTAGGGAACGAGCGTCAGCAGCCGGGCGACCTGCTCCTTGGCCCCGGTGGCGGTCGCCGGCGACGTCATCGCAGCACCTCCCGGAGGCGGTCGATGACCGTGTTACGCAGGGCGGCCGGCTCCTCGACGTACACGTCGCGCCCGTGCGCGAGCACCTCGTCGGCCAGGTCCGAGGGCGGTGAGACCAGATGAAGGCGGTCCCACGGGTCGTCATCGGGACCGACGACGCCGGGCTCGATCCGCTCGGCGCGGCGCCGCAGCGTGTGACCGGCCCCGACCCGCACCAGCAGGACCGCGGGCTCCTGGGCGCGCTCGGGGCGCAGCGTCCCGCGCGCGATGGCGCGCACGTCGGTCCCGGCCGGCACCTCGTAGCTGTTCGGCGCTCCGTCCTTGCGGGCCTCCCCCACCACCCGGGAGAGGCGGAAGACGCGCTGCTCGCCCTTGTCGACGTCGAGGCCGACGGCGTACCAGCGACCCGAGTAGCGCACGACGCCCCACGGCTGGACATGGCGGGTGGTCACCTCGGGGCCACCCGACGTGCGGTAGTCGAAGGTCACCGGGCTGCGCTCCTGCACCGCCTCCAAGAAGATGTCGAACGACGGCTCCTCCGCGGCCAGGCGCGGCTCGACCAGGTCGAGCGCCGCCACGTCGACGTCGGCCCCGGCGGCGGTGAGCTTGCGCACGGCCTCGGTGGTCGCCTCCGCCAGGCGGGCGTGCTCCCACACCTTGGTCGCCAGCCCGACGACGGCGGCCTCGTCGGCGGTGAGCTCGATCGGCGGCAGCCCGAACTGGTCGGGGCTGACGCGATAGCCGGGCTCGTCCTCGAAGAGCGGGTCGAAGCTGCCGATCTCGATGGGCACGCCGAGGCTGCGCAGCTCCTCCTTGTCGCGCTCGAACATCCGCTCGAAGGCCTCGTCGGTGGAGTCCTTGTAGAGCAACTCCCGGATGCGGTCCTTGGTGACATAGCCACGCTGCACGAGCAGCATGATGAGCAGGTTCATCAGGCGCTCGGTCTTGGCCGCGGCCACGGCGCTCCCTTCTGGGACGGATCAGGCTGCGGCCAGCCTAGTGCCTCGGCCGGCCGGCCCTGCGGGACCTGCCCGGTCTGTCGCCCCTGCGTCAGACCGGTTCGCCCAGCGGCTCATCGACCGGCGGCGGCTCGTCGATGGTGCGCACCGGCCCGGTGAACCAGTGCCTCACCGAGACCTGCCAGTAGATCGCCAGGGCGATCAGCGCGAGCGGCACCACGATGATGGCGTAGTTGACGTACTTCATCGAGAAGCCGCTGAGCCAGGGCACCCCGACGTTCGCCGTCGGCAGCAGGCCGAAGATCGACATGACCACGATCTCCGCGACGGCGACCAGATTCATCCACTTGTACTTCGAGCCGAGGTTCCACGAGCCGACCTCGAAGCGATCGCCGTGGCGCCAGCGCAGGAAGATCGGGATCGCGAAGGCGACGTAGAGCCCGATGACGCCGATCGAGACCACGGCGTAGAACGCGATGGGGCTGGGCGCGCCGCCGATGTCGACCTTGATCAGGGCGGGGAGCGTGATCACCAGCGCGATCGCGGCCGAGGCGATGACGCCGTACACCGGGACCCGCTGCGCGTTCAGCCTCGACCAGATCCGGGCGCCGGGCACGGCGCCGTCGCGCGAGAACGCGAAGAACATCCGGCTGGTCGAGGTCATGCAGGCGCAGGTGCAGAAGAACTGCGCGCAGGTGGAGATGAAGACGATGATCGCGGCGGCGTGTGGCGTGAAGGCCTGCCCGAGCAGGACGAAGATGCCACCACCGCCAGCGGTGAGCTTGCCCGCGTCCTGGACCGCGAACAGCAGGCTGAGCAGCAGGATCCAGCCACCGATGGCGGAGAAGAGGATGGACTGCCAGATCCCCCTGGCCGCAGTGTTCGCCGCGCCCTGCGTCTCCTCCGAGAGGTGCACAGACGCGTCGTACCCGGTGATCGTGTACTGCGTCAGGATGCCGCCCAAGGGCAGGATGTAGAAGAGGAAGCCGAGGCCACCGGTGTGGCCGCCGAACAGGCCGGTGTTGTTCACGGTGTGGGTGAACACCGCCCCCACCGACTGGTGGTGCGTGCCCTTGGCGGTGAAGAACCAGAGCATCGCGACGATGATCGCGGCACCGAAGACGTGCCACCACACCGAGACGTTGTTGATGATCGCGAGGAGGTGGCTGGAGAAGATGTTCACCGCTGCCGCGAGCGCGAGGATGATCACGAACTCGATGAAGACGCGCGTCAGCGAGTAGTGCGCCGCCCACGAGCTGGAGAGCTGGCCGACGAAGGAGTCGAAGAAGCCGGCGCACCCGTAGGCGACCGAGGCGTCGATGCCCAGCAGCCCGATGAGGTTGAGCCAGCCGGTGTAGTAGCCGGCCCTCGGGCCACCCAGCTTGCTCGCCCACCAGTAGATCCCGCCCGAGGTGGGGTACGCCGAGACCAGCTCGGCCATGCAGAGCCCGATGATCAGGATGAAGCCCGACATGATGGGCCAGCCCCACGCGATCCCGGCCGATCCCCCGTTGTTCCAGCCGACGTAGAACGTCGTCAGGCATCCGGCGAGGATCGAGATGATGGAGAACGAGATGGCGAAGTTGGAGAAGCCGGACCAGCTGCGCGCCAGCTCCTGCTTGTACCCGAGCCTGGCCAGATGCGCCTCGTCGTCGAGGTTGTCGATGTCGTGTCCTTCGGGCATCTGAATCTCCTGAGGGTGCGAGACGCCGGTTGTCGCGGACGCTAGACCCGCACCGCCGCAGGTGTAAACACCTTCACGAAAGTTCGGTATGAACTCAGACCATTGACACCGTGGCGCTCGGCCGCGAAGACTGGCCGCCATGCCTCCCGCCGCGGCTTCCTCCAGGTCGTCAGGAGCGATGGCGCCGGCCTCCCTGCCGGCCTCGCTCCTGCAGCCGGTGCGCGGGCACCACGCCTTCGAGGCGTGCGTCGAGCAGCTCGCCACCGCGATCCGACTGGGCGTGTATCCGCGCGGCAGCACCCTGCCCCCGGAGCGGGATCTCGCCGCCCGCATGCGCGTCTCGCGGGCCACCCTGCGGGAGGCGATGGCGGCGCTGCGTCAGGCGGGACTGGTCGAGACCACCCGCGGCCGCGGAGGCGGGACGGTCGTGACGCTGAAGCCGCCGACGCCGTCGGCCCGTGCGGCCGCCCGTGTCACCGACGAGCGTCGCGCCGACTGGCTCGACGCCCTGGCGCTGCGCCGCATCATCGAGCCGGGTGCGGCTGCGATGCTCGCCTCCGCGGACCTGACCGACGACGCGCAGGCGCGGCTGCGCCTCGCCCATGATGAGGTCCACCATGCCACCCGCCACGCCGAGTACCGCCAGTCCGATGCACGGTTCCACCTGACCATCGCCGTGCTCACCGGCTCGGCCAGGGTCATCGAGGCGGTCACGTCGGTCCAGGCCACCCTGCACGAGATGCTGCTGGCCATCCCCCAGCTGAACACCAACATCGAGCACTCCGACGCCCAGCACGAGGCAGTGGTGACCGCCATCCTCCAGCGTCGCCCCGATCTCGCCCGCCGCGTGATGGAGCAGCACTGCGACGACACCGCTGCCCTGCTGCGCGGGCTGCTGACCTGAGGAGCACCATGAGCGGCAACCACGACGTACCACGCAACGACCGCCATCTGACGATGGAGCAGCTGCGCGCGGCGATCGGCCAAGGCGACATCGATACCGTCATCGTCGCGTTCACCGACATGCAGGGCCGCCTGCAGGGCAAGCGGCTGCACGCCCGCTACTTCCTCGACCACGTGCTCGGGCACGGCACCGAGGGTTGCAACTACCTGCTCGCCGTCGACGTCGAGATGAACACCGTCGGTGGCTACGCCATCTCCTCGTGGGATCGCGGCTACGGCGACATGGAGTTCGTGCTCGACGAGCGCACCGCACGTCGCCTCACCCACCTCCCCGGTACGGCGATGGTCCAGTGCGACCTGGTCTGGCCCGACGGCTCTGCGGTCGTCCAGTCGCCGCGGGCCGTCCTCGCCGGCCAGCTGGACCGGTTGGCCGAGCGGGGCTGGGTCGCCCTCTCGGGCACGGAGCTGGAGTTCATCGCCTTCGAGGACACCTACGAGGAGGCCGCTCGGGCCGACTGGCAGGGCCTGACACCCGTCAACGGCTACAACATCGACTACTCGATCCTCGGGACGTCGCGTGTCGAGCCGCTGATCCGCGACATCCGCACGCATATGTACGCCGCCGGTCTCGACGTGGAGGGCTCGAAGGGCGAGTGCAACGACGGCCAGCACGAGATCGGCTTCCTGTACGCCGATGCGCTCACCACCGCCGACAACCATGTCGTCTACAAGAACGCTGCCAAGGAGATCGCGGCGCAGCACGGCCGGTCGATCACGTTCATGGCGAAGTACAACCAGCGCGAGGGCAGCTCGTGCCACGTGCACCTCTCACTGCGGGGCGTCGACGGCTCGCTCCTGTTCTGGGACCCGGCGGGGCGGCGTACGTCGCTCTATGACCACTTCGTGGCGGGTCTTCTCGCCACCATGGCGGAGTTCACGCTGCTCTACGCGCCCAACGTCAACTCCTACAAGCGCTTCGCGGCCGGTTCCTTCGCTCCCACCACCATCGCCTGGGGCGAGGACAACCGCACCTGTGCGGTGCGCCTGGTCGGCCGGGGAGCGGGCGCCCGCCTCGAGAACCGGGTGCCCGGCGCCGACGTGAACCCCTATCTCGTGACCGCTGCCATGATCGCGGGTGGCCTGCACGGCATCACCCACGAGCTGACGCTGCCCGAGCCCTTGGCCGGCAACGCGTATGCCAGCGACCTCCCTCAGGTCCCCTCGACGCTGGGCGAGGCCCGGGCACTCTTTGCCGGGTCGACGATCGCTCGCAAGGCCTTCGGTGATGAGGTCGTCGACCACTACGTCAACATGGCCGACGTCGAGCTGGCCGCCTACAACGCCACCGTCACCGACTGGGAGCTGCGCCGCGGCTTCGAAAGGATGTAAATGGTCTCGACCAGCTCGACCACCGAGATGTTCACCGTCGTCAATCCCGCCACCGCGCAGCCGATCGCCGAGGTGCCCCTGGCCTCGCTGGACCAGGCGGACGCGGCCATCGAGGCCGCGCACGAGGCGTTCCTCTCCTGGCGTGGGCTCGCCCCGGGCGAGCGCGCGCGGCTGCTGCGCCGCTTCGCATCGGTCGTCGAGGACCACGTCGAGGAGCTCGCCGAGCTGGAGGTCCGCAACGCCGGCCACACCTGGGGCAACGCCCGCTGGGAGGCGGGCAACGTGCGCGATGTGCTCAACTACTACGCCGGCGCCCCGGAGCGGATGACCGGGAAGCAGATCCCTGTCGCCGGCGGGGTCGACGTCACCTTCCACGAGCCGCTCGGCGTGGTCGGGATCATCGTGCCGTGGAACTTCCCGATGCCGATCGCGGCCTGGGGCTTCGCGCCGGCGCTCGCGGCCGGCAACACGGTCGTGCTCAAGCCTGCCGAGCTCACGCCGCTGACCGCCGTCCGGCTCGGCGAACTCGCCTTGGAGGCCGGCCTTCCCGAGCACGTGCTCACCGTCCTCCCTGGCGCAGGGCCGGTGGTCGGCGAGCGGTTCGTGACCCACCCGCTGGTCCGCAAGGTCTGCTTCACCGGCTCCACCGCAGTGGGCCAGAAGATCATGGCCGGCTGCGCCGAGCAGGTGAAGAACGTGACACTGGAGCTCGGCGGCAAGTCGAGCAACATCATCTTCGCCGACGCGGACCTTCGCGCCGCGGCGGCGTCCGCGCCGTACGCCGTCTTCGACAACGCCGGGCAGGACTGCTGTGCCCGATCACGTCTCCTGGTGGAGCGCAGCGTGTACGAGGAGTTCCTCGCCCTCCTCGAGCCGGCCGTCACCGGGCTCCGGGTGCTCGACCCCAGCGACGAGGCCAGCGAGATGGGGCCGCTGATCTCGGCGGCGCAGAAGAGGCGGGTCACCGGCTATCTCGACGGGGCGACGGTCGCGATCCAGGGCACGACCCCGGGACAGCCCGACGACCCCGGCTTCTGGGTGCCGCCGACGGTGGTCGCGTTGGACGACCCGGCGATGCCCATCTGGCGCGAGGAGGTCTTCGGGCCGGTGGTCGCGGTGATGCCGTTCGACGACGAGGCGGACGCGATCGCGAAGGCGAACGACACCGAGTACGGCCTGTCGGGGTCGATCTTCACCAACGACCTCGGCCGGGGGCTGCGGGTGGCTCGCGCCGTCCAGGCGGGGAACCTGAGCGTCAACTCGCACTCCTCGGTGCGCTACTGGACCCCCTTCGGTGGCTTCAAGCAGTCCGGTCTCGGTCGCGAGCTCGGCCCGGAGGCGCCCTACGCCTTCACCGAGGAGAAGAACGTCTTCATCGCCCACTAGGCGCGACCTCGCCCTCAGAGCGCCCACCCGGCGCATCCCGGCGCCGTCCGCGGCGCCATCACGCAAGCACACCTCAGAAGGAGAACCCATGGCTGGACGCATCGAAGGAAGGGTGGCAGTGGTCACCGGTGGCTGCTCGGGCATCGGCCTGGCGACGGTGCGGCGCTTCGCCGCCGAGGGCGCCAAGGTGGTGATCGGTGACATCGCCGACGAGGCGGGCGCCGCGATCGTCGCCGAGCTCGGGGGCGCGGACGTGGCGACGTACGTCCACGTCGACGTCACCAGCAAGGAGGAGGTCGACGCGCTCTTCAAGACCGCGAAGGACACCTACGGCTCGGTCGACATCGCCTTCAACAACGCCGGCATCAGCCCGCCCGAGGACGACTCGATCCTCGACACCGACCTCGACGCCTGGCGCAAGGTCCAGGAGGTGAACCTCACCTCGGTGTACCTGTGCTGCAAGGCTGCGCTGCCCTACATGCTCGAGCAGAAGCGGGGCTCGATCATCAACACGGCCTCCTTCGTGGCGGTGATGGGTGCGGCCACGTCCCAGATCTCCTACTCCGCCTCGAAGGGCGGCGTGCTGTCCATGACCCGCGAGCTGGGCGTGCAGTTCGCCCGCGACGGGGTGCGAGTCAACGCCCTGTGTCCTGGACCGGTGAACACCCCGCTCCTGCAGGAGCTGTTCGCCAAGGACCAGGAGCGGGCGGCACGGCGGCTGGTGCACATCCCGATGGGTCGCTTCGGCGAGCCGGAGGAGATGGCTGCGGCGGTGCTCTTCCTCGCCTCGGACGACTCCTCGTTCATGACGGCGAACACGTTCCTGGTCGACGGGGGCATCTCCGGCGCCTACGTGACTCCGCTGTGACGGCGCCGCTGATCGGCATCACCACCTACCGCGAGGAGGCGGCCTGGGGGGTGTGGCGACAGCGCGCCGACGTCCTTCACTCCCGCTACGCCGAGGCGGTGGAGGCCGTCGGCGCGGTGCCGGTCCTGCTGCCGCCCGTGGGGGCTCCCGGGGCGGCCGAGGCGGTCGTCGCGCGGCTCGACGGCCTGGTGATCGCGGGAGGAGCGGACGTCGATCCGAGCCTGTACGGCGCCACTCCGCACCCGCGCACGGCAGGCTGGCGCCCGGACCGGGATGCGTGGGAGCTGACGCTGCTCAATGCTGCCGACGACGCCGGTCTGCCGCTCCTCGGGGTCTGCCGCGGCATGCAGCTCATGGCTGTCCACGCCGGCGGCACCTTGGAGCAGCACGTGCCGGACCGGGTGGGTGGCGACCTCCACTCGCCCGGCGGGGACAGCTTCGGCGCAGGGTTGGCGACGACGACTCCGGGCTCACGGCTCGCCGGGCTCGTGGGAGCCGAGGTGGCGACGAACTGCCACCACCACCAGGCCGTCAGCTCTGCTCCCGGCTTCGTGGGGGTCGCCCACGCCGCCGACGGCACGCTGGAGGCGATCGAGGCTCCCGGCGAGCGCTTCTGCCTCGGGGTGCAGTGGCATCCCGAGACCGTCCAGGACATCGGGCTGTTCGCCGGCCTCGCCGCCGCCGCGGGCGCGCGTCGGCGCGTCTGAACGTGCCGGTGCGCTGCGTGCGCCCGCTTCGTGCCGCCCGCGGTCGTCAGCTGACCGCGAGGATGTCCAGCACGAAGTACAGCGTGGAGTTCGGCGGGATGCCGTTGCTGGTCATGTCCTGGCTGCCGTAGCCCAGGGACGGCGGGATCTGGAGGAAGACCCGACTTCCGACCCTGACGCCGACCAGCCCCTGCTGCCAGCCCTTGACGAGCTGGGCGAGGGAGCTGGTGAACGGCTGCTTGGTATAGCTCTGGTCGAACGGCTGGGTGGCGCCGTACACCATGCCGTAGTAGTTCGCCGTGATCGTCGAGCCGGCCGTCACCTTCTTGCCGGTGCCCTGGATCAGGATGGCCTTCTTCAGCTTGCCGTTCGCGCCCGGCTTCTTGATGCCGGTGAAGTCCATGCCCGTCGGTGCGCTTGTCGCGCCGCCCTTCAACAGCAGCTTCGGCATCCACGACGGCGCCGGCAGCGCCTTGCCCTTCGGGCCGCTGAGCGCCTTCGCCGTCGAGCTCGCGGACGGGCTGGCGCTCGGGCTGGGGGTGGTCTTCGCCATCAGGTCGACCACCACCACGAGGCTGTCGCGGGTGCCGATGCCCATGCTCGGGTTGCCGCCCGCGCCGAGCAGCTTCTGGGAGGACGTGACGGCCGCGATCCGGTCACCGTAGTGGGCGCCCTTGAGGATCTGGGTCCACACCGGTCCGAGCTTGCCGTCGTTGGTCAGCGTCTCCGGCTGGCCGTTGCTGTAGTCGCTGTAGGCCTCCTGCTCGGTGGTGCCGTCACCGATCCAGATGTATGCGCTGATCGTGTCGCCGCTCCCGACCGCGGCGCCGTCACCCTTCACCAGCGTCTTGACGGTGGTGGTCTTCGGGTAGGCGATGGCCTTGTGCCACTTGATCGTCGGCGCCTTGCCCTGGGCACCGGAGATGGAGACGGCGGAGAAGCCCTCGCCGGTCGGGTCGCCGTAGCCGGTCTTGGTTCCACCGCAGGCGGCGAGCCCCGGGATCAGGAGGGCGATGGTGGCCACAGAGACGGCCATGGGCACGGGGCGACGCAGACGCACAGGGGAACCTTCTCGATCGGCGGGTGGGGCAGCGACACCCTAGCGGGCGAGTCTGAGCCGTGCCTGAACCGCCTCACATGCCGTCGATGAGCCGCTGCACGCGTTCGTCGTACGCACGGAACGGGTCCTTGCACAGCACCGTGCGTTGGGCCTGGTCGTTGAGCTTGAGGTGGACCCAGTCGACGGTGAAGTCGCGACGGCGCTCCTGCGCCTTCTTGATGAACTCGCCGCGGAGCCGCGCGCGGGTGTTCTGCGGCGGCACCGACTTGGCCTCGAAGATCTTCAGGTCGCTGCTCACCCGCGCCACGGCGCCCTTCTTCTCCAGCAGGTAGTACAGGCCCCGGCCGCGGTGGATGTCGTGGTAGGCCAGGTCCAGCTGGGCGATCCTCGGGTGGCCGAGCGGCAGGCCGTGCTTGGCGCGGTAGCGCTCGAGCAGCTTCCACTTGATCACCCAGTCGATCTCGCGGTCGACCAGGCTCAGGTCCTCCGACTCCACCGCCTTGAGGCCCCGCTCCCACAGGTCGAGCGCGCGCTCGATGGTCGGGGTGGAGATCTCGCGGCGGTCGACGAAGTCGCGAGCCTTGGTGAGGTACTCGCTCTGGATGTCGAGCGCGCTCGCCTCCCGGCCGTTGGCCAGGCGCACCTTGCGCCGGCCCGACATGTCGTGGGCGACCTCGCGGATGGCGCGGATCGGGTTCTCCATGGTGAGGTCGCGCATCACCACGCCCTCCTCGATCATCCGCAGGACCAGGTCGCAGGTCGCGATCTTGAGCATCGTGGTCGTCTCGGACATGTTCGAGTCGCCGACGATCACGTGCAGCCGGCGGTACTTCTCCGCGTCCGCATGCGGCTCGTCGCGGGTGTTGATGATCGGCCTGGACCGTGTCGTCGCGCTGGAGACGCCCTCCCAGATGTGCTCGGCGCGCTGGCTGATGCTGTATCCGGCCCCGCGGGGCGTCTGGGTGACCTTGCCGGCTCCCACGATGAGCTGACGGGTGACGAGGAACGGGATCAGGATGTCGGCCAGCCGGCTGAACTCGCCGGCGCGGCCGACCAGATAGTTCTCGTGGCAGCCGTAGGAGTTGCCGGCCGAGTCGGTGTTGTTCTTGAACAGGTAGATCTCGCCCGCGATGCCCTCGTCGTGGAGTCGCTGCTCGGCGTCGAGCAGCAGTCCCTCGAGGATCCGCTCCCCGGCCTTGTCGTGGGTGACGACCTCGGTGACCTCATCGCACTCGGGGGTGGCGTACTCCGGGTGACTGCCGACATCGAGATACAGCCGGGCGCCGTTGCGCAGGAACACGTTGCTGCTGCGCCCCCAGCTCACGACCTTCCGGAACAGGTAGCGCGCCACCTCGTCCGGGCTCAGCCGCCGCTGGCCCCGGAACGTGCACGTCACGCCGTACTCGTTCTCGATCCCGAAGATCCGCCGGTCCATGTTGAAACACTAGACCCGCATCCCCCATCCGCGGGCGGGTAACGGCGTGTCATGCAGAGCTCGGTGTGGATGGATCGACCTCGGCCCGCACGGTCGCCGTGGACACCCGCGACCGGAGACAGCGAGTACGACGTCGTCGTGGCCGGCGGCGGGTTGACCGGGGCGGTGAGCGCGCTGCTGCTGGCGCGTGCCGGGCTGCGAGTGGCGCTGTTCGAGGCGCGGCGGATCGGCGACGGCGCGACCGGTCGCAGCACCGCCAAGGTCAGCCTTCTGCAGGGCACGAGACTCAGCACGATTTTGCAGCACCACGACGTCGGGCACGCACGGCGCTACGTCGAGGCGAACCGCGAGGGGCAGGCCTGGCTCCGCAGGTTCATGGACGACCACGCGGTGGACTACCAGGTGCGTGCGGCCTTCACCTACGCCACCACCGACGAGGGCGTGAGGCAGGTGGACGCCGAGGCGCGCGCCGCCGCGCGGGCCGGTCTTGCCGCGTATCGTCCCGAGGACATCGGACTCCCGTTCCGGGTCCGTGCAGCGCTGGCGCTCGACGACCAACTGCAGGTCGATCCCATGGTCCTGCTGGACGCCCTGATCGGGGCCCTGGAGTCCGAGGGCGGCACGGTCTATGAGAACAGCCGCGTCGTCGGCGCGCGTCACCGTCCCGGTGGCGGCCTCGGCATCGAGGTCGGCGGCGCTGGGGAGCTGGCCGCTGAGCGCCTGGTCCTCGCGATGGGTACGCCATTCCTCGACCGCGCCGGCTGGTTCACCCGCCTGGAGGCGCACCGCTCCTACGCCCTCACCGCCCGCTGCGACTGGCTGCCGCCCGGCATGTATCTCTCCACGGACTCCCCCACCCGCTCGCTGCGGACCGTGCCGGGGCCCGACGGTGACCTGCTGATGGCCGGCGGCAACGGTCATCCGACCGGTCGCGGAGCGCCCGAGCATCAGCGCCTCGAGGACCTGGAAGGGTGGGTCACGAGCACGTGGCCCGGCAGCGAGATCACGCACTCCTGGTCCGCACAGGACCTGCACCCTGCGGCCGGACTCCCCTACGCCGGCCGGCTGCTCCCCCACGACAACCGGATCCTGGCGGCCACCGGCTACGCGAAGTGGGGCTTCACCAACGCCGCGGCCGCCGCGCTCGTGCTGGCCAAGACGGCGCTCGGCGGCGTTCCGGACTGGGCCAGTGCCTACGCGACCTGGTCGCCGGCCGAACTGCGCGGGCTGCGCTCGATCCTGGCGACGAACCTCGCGGTCGCGGAGCACATGGTCGAGGGGCACGTGGCCCGGGGGCCGCTGCGCGAGGACGACAAGCGGGCGCCCGTCTGCACCCACCTCGCCGGCCGGCTGCGGTGGAACAGCGCCGAGGAGACCTGGGACTGTCCGCTGCACGGCTCCCGGTTCGCCCCCGACGGGCAGGTGCTCTGCGGCCCGGCGGTGCGCGCGCTCAACGTCGACCCGGACTGATCGGCATCCGGGGCTGGGTCGTCCCCGCGCTACAGCGGCGGCGCCACCGGAGGCTCGCCGTCGTCGGCGCCGGAGGCCGGCGCCTCGTGCGGCGCGATCTCAGGAGCCGGTGCAGCCGCCCCAGCCAGCGCGTCATCGGACACCGGGTCGGCCCGCTCCCCCAGCAGCGCACCGAGCCTGGCCGGCGAGAGCCGGGAGAACTTGCGTGCCTGCATGCGGGTGCGGTCGAGTACGGCGACCTCGAGGTCGTCGACCGCGATCACCCGGTCCTTGCCGTCGCCGTTGGTCCCGCTGTGGCCCAGGGCGGCGACCGCGAGGCGGACGGCGTCCTGCAGCGAGGACCCATCGCGGTAGCGGTCCTTGAGGTAGCCGGCGACGAGGTCGGCCTGGCCGCCCATGACGGCGTACCCGTGCTCGTCGGCGACCTGCCCGTCGTACGTCAGGCGGTAGAGCTGGTCGTCCTCGGCCCTGTCGCCGATCTCGCCCACGAAGAGCTCCACCTCGTACGGCTTCTCGCCGCCGCTGGAGAAGATCGTGCCGAGGGTCTGCGCGTAGGCGTTGGCCAGCCCACGGCCGGTCACGTCGCGGCGGTCGTAGGAGTAGCCCCGCATGTCCGCGAGGCGTACGCCGGCGATGCGCAGGTTCTCGAACTCGTTGTAGCGACCGACCGCGGCGAACGCGATCCGGTCGTAGATCTCGCTGACCTTGTGCAGGGCCGCCGAGGGGTTCTCGGAGACGAACAGGATGCCGTCGGCGTACTGCAGGCCGACGACCGAGCGCCCCCGCGAGATGCCCTTGCGCGCGAAGTCGGCCCGGTCCTTCATCAGCTGCTCGGGGCTGACGTAGCCGAATCCCATGCTCATCGGGTGCCTGCCTCCAGTTCGGCGATCGGTCCGTCCGGGCGCTGCATCCGCCCGCCGACCACGCGGTCGGCGATCGCGGCGACCTCCTCGTCGGCGAGCCGGCCGCCACCCTCGGCGGTGATGACGTGCACGACCGGGAAGATCCGGCGCGTCAGGTCGGGTCCGCCGGTCGCGGAGTCGTCATCCGCGGCGTCGTACAGCGCCTGCACGACCGCGGTGACGGCGCCCTCCTGGTCGAAGTCGTCGCGGTAGAGCTTCTTGAGCGCGCCACGTGCGAAGACCGAGCCCGAGCCGACCGAGTGGAACGCGGTCTCCTCGTAGCGGCCGCCGGTGACGTCGTAGGAGAAGATCCGGCCGAGGTCCCGGTCGTGGTCGAAGCCTGCGAAGAGGGGTACGACGGCCAGGCCCTGCATGGCCATGCCGAGGTTCTGCCGGATGAGGGCGGCCAGCCGGTTGGCCTTGCCGTCCAGGGACAGCGTCGAGCCCTCGATCTTCTCGTAGTGCTCGAGCTCGACCTGGAACAGCCGGACCATCTCCACCGCGAGCCCGGCGGTGCCGGCGATGCCGACGCAGGAGAACTCATCAGCCGGAAAGACCTTCTGGATGTCGCGCTGGGCGATGACGTTGCCCATCGTCGCGCGGCGGTCGCCCGCCATCACGACGCCGCCGGCGAACGTCACCGCGACGATCGTGGTCCCGTGCGGGGCGAGCTCGGCTGCGTTGCCGGCCGGCATGGCGCGCCGGGCCGGGAGCAGCTCAGGGGCATGGGTCGCCAGGAGGTCGGCGAACGAGGAGGTCCCCGGCGTCATGAAGGACGCCGGGAGGCGCGGGTCGCTCATTCGCCACCCTTCTGGATGAACGACTTCACGAAGTCCTCGGCGTTCGTCTCGAGCACGTCGTCGATCTCGTCGAGGATGTCGTCGATGTCGTTGTCGAGCGCCTCCTTGCGCTCGGCGACGTCGGACTCCGGAGCGGCCTCGACGGCCTCCTCCTCGGCCTCGGACTTCCGCGGCTGCTTCTGTTCCTGTGCCATGTCTCCCAACCTAGCCGACAGCGGCACGACCATGTGGCCGTGTCTCCCCGGTCAGTTGGCCGTCAGTGCGGCGAACAGGTCCTCAGCGGTGGCGCTGGCGTCGATGAGCGCGCCGACGCTCGTCCGGGTGCCGCGCAGTGGGTCGATCGTCGGCACCCGCTGCAGCGACTCGCGGCCGGGCAGGTCGAAGATCACCGAGTCCCAGCTGGCCGCGGCGACGTTGGCGGCGTACTTCTCCAGGCAGCGGCCGCGGAAGTAGGCGCGGGTGTCGGTCGGCGGCTCGTGCATCGCCGACTCGATCGCGGTGTCGTCGAGGAGACGCTCGATCCGGCCGGCGCGGACCAGCCGGTGGTAGAGGCCCTTCTCGGGTCGGATGTCGGCGTACTGCAGGTCGATGAGGTGCAGCTTGGCGTCGTCCCAGTCGAGGCCGTCGCGGTCGCGGTAGGACTGCAGGAGCTTGAGCTTGGCGACCCAGTCGAGCTCGCCGGCGCACAGCATCGGGTCGTGCTCGAGCCGGTCGAGGACGGACTCCCAGCGGAGCAGGACGTCCTTGGTCTGCGGGTCCGCATCGTCGCCGAAGCGGTCCTCGACGTACTTCTTCGCCAGATCGAGATACTCCAGCTGCAGTTGCACGGCGGTGAGGGTGCGTCCGTCGCGCAGGGTCAGCAGGTGCTTGAGCGTGGGGTCGTGGCTGACCGCGCGCAGCGCCGCGACCGGGCCCTCGATGCTGAGGTCGCGCCCGAGGAACCGGTCCTCGATCATCGCGAGCACGAGCGCGGTCGTCCCGATCTTCAGGTACGTCGACACCTCGGCCAGGTTGGCGTCGCCGAGGATGACGTGGAGCCGGCGGTACTTCTCGGGGTCGGCATGCGGCTCGTCGCGGGTGTTGATGATCGGGCGCTTGAGCGTCGTCTCGAGCCCGACCTCCACCTCGAAGAAGTCGGCGCGCTGGCTGATCTGGAAGCCGTGGTGGCGGCCGTCCTGGCCGATGCCGACCCGGCCGGCCCCGGCGATGACCTGTCGGCTGACGAAGAACGGCGTCAGGTGGGTGACGATGTCGGCGAACGGCGTGGAGCGTCGCATCAGGTAGTTCTCGTGGGCGCCGTAGGAGGCGCCCTTGTTGTCGGTGTTGTTCTTGTAGAGCGCGATCTGGGGGCTGCCGGGGAGGCGTTGGGCCGCCTTGGTGGCATCGAGCATGATCTGCTCTCCTGCCTTGTCCCAGCGGACCGCGTCCAGCGGATTCGTCACCTCGGGAGTGGAGAACTCCGGGTGGGCGTGGTCGACGTAGAGCCGGGCGCCGTTGGTCAGGATGACGTTCGCGAGGCCGAGGTCCTCATCGGTCAGCTGGCTGGGGTCAGCCACCGTGCGCGACATGTCGAAGCCGCGGGCGTCGCGCAACGGCGACTCCTCCTCGAAGTCCCAGCGCGCCCGGCGCGCCGTGAGCGTCGAGGACGCGTAGGCGTTGACCACCTGCGAGGAGGCGACCATGGGGTTGGCCGTGGGCTGGCCGGCCACCGAGATGCCGTACTCGACCTCGGTCCCCATCACTCGGCGCACGCTCATGTCTCGAGCCTACGCCGTTCGGCATCGGCGCCGACCCGACGGGGAACTGTGTTCCGATGGAGGTTCGGATGACTGCTCACACGACCGCGTTGCGCGCGCGGAACAACACGGTGCTGGAGACGCTCGCGCGGCTGGGATTCGCGGCGTACGGCGTGGTCTACCTGCTGCTGGCCTGGCTCACGGTGCAGCTGTTGCTCGCCCATCGCAACAAGGGCGTCTCGCGTCGGGGCGCGCTGCACGAGCTCGCCAGGCAGCCGTTGGGCACAACGCTGCTGTGGATCGCCTGCGGTGGCTTCGCCGCGCTGGTGCTGTGGCAGGTGTGCGGTGCCGTGGCGGGGCACGCGCAGCGGCGCGGCGCCGAACGCTGGCTGGTGCCCGTGATGTCGGCGTTCCGGGCCATCGTGTTCGCCACCCTTGCGTTCACCACCGCGCGCATCGCGTCCGGCCCGAGGTCGGGCGGCTCGGGCGGCTCGGAGGGTGCCAAGGGGTGGACCGCGCAGGTGATGTCGTGGCCGCTCGGCCCGGTGTTGGTCGGCGCCGTCGGTGTGGCCATCGTGGCCTATGCCGGCTGGAGCGTCTTCAAGGGCCTGACCGACCGCTGGCGCAAGGAGCTGGAGCCCGACGGCAAGAGCGGGAACATCGGGACCGCCGTGACAGCGCTGGCCCGGGTCGGGTACGCCGGGCGCGGGGTGGCGTTCGCCGCGATCGGGGGCTTCATCGTGTGGGCGGCGCTCACCCACGACCCGAAGCACTCCGGTGGTCTCGACACCGCGCTCGAGCGCCTGCGGGAGGCGCCGTTCGGCATGGCGCTGCTGGGACTGATCGCCCTCGGCTTCGCCTGTTTCGGGGCGTTCAACCTCGCCAAGGCGCGCTACCTGCGGCCCACGCCGTCCTGAGGCGGCCCGCACCGGCACCGGCGGAATGCCGGTGCCGGTGCGACCTCAGAGGTACTGGCCGGTGTTGGCGACCTGCTCGATCGACCTGCCCGGCTCCGAGCCCTGCTTGCCGGTGATGAGCGTGCGGATGAACACGATCCGCTCGCCCTTCTTGCCCGAGATGCGGGCCCAGTCGTCGGGGTTGGTGGTGTTCGGCAGGTCCTCGTTCTCCTTGAACTCATCGACGCACGCCTGCAGCAGGTGCGAGACGCGCAGGCCCTTCTGCTGATGCTCGATGAAGTCCTTGATCGCCATCTTCTTGGCGCGGTCGACGATGTTCTGGATCATCGCCCCGGAGTTGAAGTCCTTGAAGTAGAGGACCTCCTTGTCACCGTTGGCGTAGGTGACCTCGAGGAAGCGGTTCTCCTCGGTCTCGGAGTACATCCGGGTGACGGTGGCCTCGATCATCGCCGCCGCGGTCGCCTCGCGGTCGTCGCCGAACTCGGCGAGGTCCTCGGCGTGCAGCGGCAGCTCGGCGGTGAGGTACTTGCTGAAGATGTCACGGGCGGCCTGGGCGTCGGGGCGCTCGATCTTGATCTTCACGTCGAGACGGCCCGGTCGCAGGATCGCCGGGTCGATCATGTCCTCCCGGTTGGAGGCACCGATGACCAGGACGTTCTCCAGCAACTCCACGCCGTCGATCTCGGAGAGCAGCTGCGGGACGATGGTGTTCTCCACGTCGGAGGAGACGCCGCTGCCGCGGGTGCGGAACAGCGAGTCCATCTCGTCGAAGAACACGATCACCGGGGTGCCCGAGGAGGCCTTCTCCCGAGCGCGCTGGAAGACCAGCCGGATGTGACGCTCGGTCTCGCCGACGTACTTGTTCAGCAGCTCGGGGCCCTTGATGTTGAGGAAGTAGGACTTCCCCTCGCTCCCGGTCTTGGCGGCCACCTTCTTCGCCAGCGAGTTGGCCACGGCCTTGGCGATCAGTGTCTTGCCACAGCCCGGAGGGCCGTAGAGCAGGATGCCCTTCGGCGGACGCAGCCGGTGCTCCTCGAACAGCTCGGGATAGAGGTAGGGCAGCTCGACCGCGTCGGTGATCATCTCGATCTGGTCGGCGAGGCCGCCGATCGAGGCATAGGAGATGTCCGGAACCTCCTCGAGGACCAGCTCCTCGACCTCGGACTTCGGCACCTTCTCATAGACGTAGCCCGACCGCGGCTCGAGGAGGAGAGCGTCGCCCGCGCGGATCCTGTCGGCCAGCAGCGGATCGGCGAGCCGCACGACCCGCTCCTCGTCGGCATTGGCGATGACCAGGGCCCGCTCGCCGTCGGCGAGCAGCTCCTTGAACATCACGACCTCGCCGACCTTCTCGAAGGCCAGTGCCTCCACGACGTTGAGGGCCTCGTTGAGCATGACCTCCTGGCCACGCCGCAGCCCGGCGATGTCGACGTTGGGCGAGACGGTCACGCGCAGCTTGCGACCGCCGGTGAACACGTCGATCGTGCCGTCGTCGTTCGCGCTGAGGAAGGTGCCGAAGCCGGCGGGCGGCTGGGCGAGCCGGTCGACCTCCTCCTTGAGCTTCAGGATCTGGTCGCGGGCCTCGCGCAGGGTCGAGGCCAGTCGCTCGTTCTGTGCGGTGACCGCCGCGAGCGAGCGCTGTGCGTCGGCGAGGCGGGCCTCCAGGCCGCGGGCGCCCGGCGTGGGGTCACCGAACGCGTCAAAGCCGCGCCCGTGATCGTCGGAGCCGTGCCCGGCGCCGGAGAAGCCGTCGGATGTCGACATCTGTCACACCTCCTAGTGCCTAGGACACTACCCGCGCCCGGGGACAAAGGAAGGTCAGATCCCACGGTGTTGGTCACGAATTGGTTGCGACCCGTCCACCACCCGGCCGACGCCCACAGCCGTGCGCGGCGGTCGGCTCCGTCAGTCCCGGTCGTGCCCCTCAGTCGTCGCCTCGGGTGCGCCCGGCGTGGCGGGCCCGTCTCCGAAGAGGTCTCCCGAGACGTCAGCCTGGACGTCGGCCTGGACGCTCGCCGAGACGTCCGCAGGACGCGGACCGTGGTAGTCCGCGCCGTACGCTCCGGGCGCCGGCCGGCGGGTCTTGCGCAGTGCGGAAGCGCCCGGCGCGAGGCGGCGGGCGGTGATCAGGAAGGCGGTGTGGCCGATCATCTTGTGCCCCGGACGTACGGCGAGGCCCTCGACGTGCCAGTCCCGCACCAGCGACTCCCAGCCCTGCGGCTCGGTGAACCCCCCGTGGACGCGCACCGTCTCGACGAAGACCGACATCTGGGTGGTGGTCGCGACGTACGCGCACAGGATCCCGCCGGGGCGCAGTGCCTGTGCCGCTGCATCGACGCACTCCCAGGGAGCGAGCATGTCGAGGATGATCCGGTCGGCCATGTCGACCACGTTGGGCAGCTCGGCCTGCAGGTCGCCGAGGTGGAGCGACCAGGTCGGCGGCTCCGCGCCGAAGAACTGGCCGACGTTCTTGCGGGCGACCTCCGCGAACTCCTCGCGGCGCTCGAACGACGTCACCTTGCCGTAGGGCCCGACCGCACGCAGCAGCGAACAGGTCAGTGCGCCCGAGCCGACGCCCGCCTCGACGACGTGGGCGCCGGGGAAGATGTCGGCCATCGCGATGATCTGGGCGGCGTCCTTGGGGTAGACGACGGCTGCTCCACGTGGCATCGAGACGACGAACTCCGAGAGGAGCGGCCGGAAGACGAGATACTCCCCGCCCACCGAGGAGGTGATGGTGAAGCCCTCCTCGCGGCCGATCAGCTCGTCGTGGTCGATGTGGCCCTTGTTGGAGAAGAAGCGCTTGCCCTCGACGAGCTCGAAGTTGTGCTTGCGACCCTTGGCGTCCACCAGCCGGACCCACTCGCCGACGCGCAGCGGTCCGCGGTGCACGCCGGACCAGGCCTCGGCGGGGACGTCGGTGCTGGGGTCGAGCGCGTCGGGCATGCGGCGAAGGCTAGCGGCCGCCCCCCTGGAAGGCAGCATCCACGTCTGCGGTGGCGAGGATGCCGTAGACCGACCCGTCGTCCTCCACCAGGAGGTACTCCGCGGCCGGCGTGCGGCCGATCGCCCTGACCAGGTCCTCACCGTGGATGGTGGCCGGCAGCGAGAGGCCCTCGGTCAGCGAGCGGGCCACCGCCGAGGTCGGCAGCCAGGGCCTGCGGTCGACGGGGGTGGCGAGCAGCGCCGCCTCGTTGACGACCCCGTCGGGCACCCCGCTGGCGGTGACGGTGACGATGCCGCCGGCGTGCGCCTCCTGCGCCCGGCGCACCGCCTCGGCGAGCGGAAGATCGCCCGGTACGGCGAGGGTCCGCCGGGCGAGGTCGCGGGCCACGAGAGCCGGCATCCGCCGCCGGAAGCGGGCCCCCACCATCGCGGCGCTGGCACCGGACCACAGGAACATGCCGATCACGGCGCCGAGCACGATGTCGTAGAGGCTCGCCGGCCGGCCGGTGACGAGCTCGGCCGCGAAGGGCCAGGCCACGACGACGACCGCGGCCGCACGGCCGATCCAGCCCGCCACCATCGTGCCGCGATGGGGGTCGTGGCTGGCGCCCCACACGAGCGCACGCATCACCCGTCCACCGTCGAGCGGGAGTCCCGGGACCAGGTTGAGGACGCCGACGAGCAGGTTGGCGCCGGCCAGACCCTCGACCGCCATCAGGAGCAGGCCGTCGGGGCCTGCCCACCACAGCAACATCCCGGCCCCGCCCACGAGCAGCGAGGTGATCGGCCCGACGACCGCGATGAGCAGCTCATCACGGGGTCGCTTCGACTCCCCCTCGACCGAGGTGGCCCCGCCGAGGAAGTGCAGGGTGATCGGGCCGACGGGGTAGCCCAGCCGGCGTGCCATCACCGCGTGCGCTGCCTCGTGCAACAGCACCGAGCCGTAGAGGATCACGGCGAAGGCGAGGCCGGCGACGTACTTGAGGGCGCCGAGGCCGGGCTCGACCTCCTCGACCCGCGGCGCGACGGTGACGGCGATGAGCGCGGCGATGAGGAACCACGACGGTGTCACCAGCACGTCACTGCCGGCGATGCTCCCGAGTCTGACGACGCCGGGAGGGAGCTGACGCTGCGGCGGTCGCGGTCGATGGTCGGCCACCTTGCGAGCCTACCGTGCGCCGGACTGTCGGTGCTCTCGCCTAGGGTCTGGTGGCATGAGCACGATCTCCCCCGCCGAGCGCCTCTCGACTCCGGTCGACGGCGTCGAGGTGTTGGGCGCGCTCTCGCCGAGCCGGGCGTCGGACTTCATGACCTGTCCGCTGCTCTACCGCTTCCGCACGATCGACAGGCTGCCCGAGCCGCCCTCGCCGGACGCCGTGCGCGGCACGGTGGTGCACAAGGTGCTGGAGGATCTCTTCGATCTGGCTGCGGCCGACCGCACCCCCGAGACGGCCCTGGGCATGCTGGGGCCGGTCTGGAGCGCGCTGCAGGAGGGCGAGCCGGAGCTGGCGGCGATGCTGGGCGAGGAGGACCGGGAGTCGTGGATGGCCTCGTGCCGTGCCGTGCTCGAGCGCTACTTCACGCTGGAGGATCCGAGCCGCCTGGAGCCGGCCGAGCGAGAGCTGTACGTCGAGACGCTGCTGGACTCCAAGCTGCTGCTGCGCGGGTTCGTCGATCGCCTCGATGTGGCCCCGACCGGCGAGATCCGGGTGGTGGACTACAAGAGCGGGCGCGCCCCGCGCCCGGGCTTCGAGGCCAAGGCGCTGTTCCAGATGAAGTTCTACGCCCTGGTCATGTGGCGGGTGCGTGGCACCGTGCCGAGCGTGCTGCAGCTGCTCTACCTGGGCAGCGGCGAGGTCCTGCGCTACCACCCCGATGAGGCCGACCTCATCGCCACCGAGCGCAAGGTCGTCGCGATCTGGCGCGCCATCCAGGCCGCCGAGCAGGCGCGCGACTGGCGCCCGAATCCCGGCCGGCTCTGCGGCTGGTGCTCCCACCAGGCGCTGTGCCCATCGTTCGGCGGCACCCCTCCCCCGCTCCCCGAGGCGTCGTCGCCGGCCGAGGACAGCGTCGCCGACGTCGCGGCGGGCTGAGGGGCGCCGCTCGCCGCGGGTGGGTTGTCCACAGATCCGGTTGCGGGGGTGTCGGGCGCTCGCGGCCGGCTGGTGGGATGAGGAGCATCCACCAGGTCCTTTCGGGAGGACGAGGCGATGCTCCAAGCCGTCGAGACCCAGCAGTACGCCGACGCTGCCGGTCTGCTCACC
>Ga0209796_10000256_pt1 | contig 46834 bp, 39 predicted proteins | sample AgamicOrSfrz_FD_187167 | JGI IMG/M metagenome (GOLD analysis project Ga0209796, IMG submission 187167) | Agave microbial communities from Guanajuato, Mexico - Or.Sf.rz (SPAdes) (version 2) | ecosystem: Host-associated > Plants > Phyllosphere > Phylloplane/Leaf | place: Guanajuato, Mexico...
AAGCGCACCCACGGCTTTCGCGTTCGCATGAAGACCGCTGGCGGCCGCAAGGTCATCAACGCACGTCGCGCGAAGGGCCGCAAGCGCCTCGCCATCTAAGGCAGACGAGCGGATTGCGCGCTCTGTCTGCGCGTGGCCAGGCCGTGCCGGGTTCGAAACTGCAAGGTCTGAACGTGCAAAGTTTGAACGTGCCAGATGACACCCCTGGCAACGCCGGCGGCAGCAGCCGCGGCAAAGCGGAACCGGCCGAGGCGGCGCAACAGGGCTCCGTACCGTTGCGAGCGCAAGCCACCTTCCCCAAAGCCGCGAGGCTACTGAAAACGGATGAATTTTCATCCGTTTTTCGTTTGCGCCCATGGCGCCGCACCGCGCACTTCGTCGTGTATGGGCGGCCCACCGGCAATGACGCGCGTCTGGGTCTCGTGATCGGCAAGAAGTATGCGCCGCGCGCGGCTACGCGTAATCTGGTACGTCGAATCGCGCGCGAGGCCTTCCGGCTGCGGCGCGCGGAGTTCGGCGGTTGGGATGTGCTGCTGCGTTTGCACACGCGCTTCGACAGGAAGACGTTGCCAAGCGCCTCGTCGCCGCCGCTCAAGGCGCTGTGCCGCAGTGAGGTCGAGGCGCTGCTCGACAAGGCAGCGCGTGAAATTGCCCGTCGTCAGGCGCCGCCCGCACAAGCGCCGAAGACGGAATGACGCTCGGGTGACCGCCCGCATTTTCGCGCGGGCCACCGGAGCTTCGGCGGCCACCGGCAACGGGCGTCGCCGGTACTCCACGTTGCGCGGCGCTGTCCGGCCGCATGAGCCATGCAAACGGTACTTATCGCTTTATTGCGCTTTTACAAGCTTGCCGTGAGCCCCATGCTCGGCAACCGGTGCCGTTTTTACCCTTCCTGCTCTGATTACGCGCGCGAAGCAATCCAGTATCATGGCGCCGCGCGCGGGACTTATCTCGCCGCCAGGCGTATTTGCCGCTGCCACCCGTTTTCCGCGGGCGGCATCGATCTGGTCCCGCCTCCCACTTCTGAAAAGCGCTGACGCGCCGTTCCATCGACACTGAGACAACGCATGGATATTAAACGCACCGTCCTATGGGTCATCTTCTTCATGTCAGCGGTCATGCTGTTCGACAACTGGCAACGTGACCACGGACGCCCGTCGATGTTCTTCCCCAGCGCCACGCCGACCAAGACGGCCGGCAGCGCTGCACCGGGAACCACGACGCCGGGTACCCAGCCCGCCGATTTGCCGGCCACCAACGCAGCGGCGCCGGCCAACACGCCGGCGGCTACGCAATCGCAGCTCGTCAAGTTCAGCACCGACGTGTATAGCGGCGAAATCGACACGCGCGGCGGTACGCTGTCGAAGCTGTCGCTCGTCAAGGAGGGCGACGGCAAGCAGCCCGATCTCGTCATCACGTTGTTCGACCGCGCAGGCAATCACACGTATCTCGCGCGCACCGGCCTGCTCGGCGGCGACTTTCCGAATCACAACGACGTCTACACGCTGATGCCGAATCAGCAGACCGATCTGAAGCCCGATCAGAAGTCGTTCAGCCTCAGCTTCGAGTCGCCGGTCAAGGGCGGTCTGAAGGTCATCAAGACCTACACGTTTACGCGCGGCAGCTACGTGATCGGCGTCGACACCAAGATCCAGAACGTCGGCACGACGCCGGTGAGCCCGTCGGTCTATATGGAACTCGTGCGTGACGACCAGCCGGTGGAAACGCCGCGCTTCTCGCACACGTTCATCGGGCCAGCTGTCTACACCGACCAGCATCACTTCCAGAAGATGACGTTCGGCGACATCGACAAGAACAAGGAAGACTACGCGAAGCAGGCCGATAACGGCTGGATCGCAATGGTGCAGCATTACTTCGCGTCGGCGTGGATTCCGCAGCAGGGCGTGAAGCGCGACATTTACGTGGAGAAGATCGACCCGGCTCTGTATCGCGTCGGCGTGAAACAGCCGGTTGCCGCCATTGCGCCGGGCCAGCCGGTCGACGTCTCTGCGCGCCTCTTCGCCGGTCCGGAAGAAGAGCGCATGCTCGAAGGCATCGCGCCGGGCCTCGAATTGGTGAAGGATTACGGCTGGGTAACGATTATCGCGAAGCCGCTTTTCTGGCTGCTCGAGAAGATTCACAGCTATGTCGGCAACTGGGGCTGGGCGATCGTGCTGCTCACGCTGCTGATCAAGGCGGTGTTTTTCCCGCTGTCGGCCGCGAGCTACAAGTCCATGGCGCGCATGAAGGCGATCACGCCGCGCATGCAGGCGCTGCGCGAGCGCTTCAAGGGCGATCCGCAGAAGATGAACGCCGCGCTGATGGAGCTGTACAAAACCGAGAAGGTGAATCCGTTCGGCGGCTGTCTGCCGGTCGTCGTGCAGATTCCGGTGTTCATCTCGCTGTACTGGGTGCTGCTGTCGTCCGTCGAGATGCGCGGCGCGCCGTGGATTCTGTGGATTCACGATCTGTCGCAACAGGACCCGTACTTCATCCTGCCCGTGCTGATGGCCGTCTCCATGTTCCTGCAGACGAAGCTGAACCCCACGCCGCCGGACCCGGTTCAAGCCAAGATGATGATGTTCATGCCGATCGCGTTTTCGGTCATGTTCTTCTTCTTCCCGGCAGGTCTCGTGCTGTACTACGTGGTGAACAACGTACTGTCCATCGCGCAGCAGTACTACATCACGCGCATGATGGGGCAGTCGAACGCCAAGCCGGCCTGATCGCGGCGACAGACGCCACAACACTCAGCCGCAAATAAAAAGCCGCCCGGTTCAATGAACCGGGCGGCTTTTTTTATCTACCTGGCGATGAAAACAGCGCCGCCGTTACTGTTCTTCGGTATCCTCACCGTAGAAACGCACCACCATTTCTTCGACAAGAAACCGATCCTTCGGCGTCAGAGACTGGATCTTCGAAGCCAGTTCGATCGTCTCCTGCGACGGCGGATATTTCTCGCCGCGAGCCATGGGTCGGGCGCTTGCGCCAGGCGACGGTCCATAGTGAAGCCAATGCTCCTTCACGTTCAGCCACTCCGCCAGCGTGCGCAGCTTGTCGGGCTTGGGAATTGTCGTGCCCGTCAGCCACTTGTGGGCTGTTTGCGGCGTGACAGGACGGTCGCCGCGGTAGCGAAGATTGAACTGCTCGGCGAGCTTGGTCCCGCCGCGAATTTTCAGCGGCTCGAGGCTGTCCTTCAGCCTCCGGGCGAAGGCGGCTTTTTCTTTGGGGGTCGGCATGGGCCAGATTGTGCAATTCTGCGTCCTCCCAGTTGACAACTGAACAGGCTCATGTTTAGCGTATTTGAGATAATTTTAGCTTGACGCGCCCGACACATCGGCGCCCGCGCGGGATGTCAAAATTTGCGAAATTTCCTTATGGAGCTTGGGCTTGAGCGGTTCACAGCTTGCATTGAAGTGGAGGTGGTCCTAATGGCGCAATCACAATCCTAGCTTGTCTAGGATCAATCTTAAGCAAGCCGCAAAGATGTGCGCGTCCATCTGCGAGCAGTTCGCCGCCCGGCTGGCGCGAGCCCCCGCGTTACAATGCCCGGCGCCGCGTGCCTCAGCGCACCGCCCTGCTCCATTCCTCCGATTTCGCCGCCCTCCACATGCTGACCACCGACTCCGATCCGATTGTCGCCATTGCCACTGCGCCCGGCCGGGGAGGTATCGGCGTGGTGCGCATTTCGTTCGGCCGCGCGGGCGAGGCCGCCGCGCAGCCGCTAATGCAGGCGCTTACCGGCCAGGCGCTTGCCCCTCGCCACGCGAGCTACGTGCCGTTTCTCGACGGCAGCGGCAATCCGCTCGATCGCGGCATCGCGCTCTACTTTCCCGCGCCGCATTCGTACACCGGTGAGCACGTGCTCGAGTTGCAAGGCCACGGCGGCCCGGTGGTGCTGCAGCTTGTTCTGCAACGTTGTATCGACGCCGGACGCGCATTCGGTCTGCGGCTCGCGGAACCCGGCGAGTTCACGCGGCGCGCGTTTCTGAATGACAAGCTGGACCTTGCGCAGGCAGAAGCGGTCGCGGACCTGATCGAGGCGAGCACCGAAGCCGCCGCCCGGTCCGCGGGCCGGTCGCTCGACGGCGCGTTTTCGCGCGACATCCACACGTTGGTCGAGGAAGTGATCACGCTGCGCATGCTGGTCGAAGCCACGCTCGACTTCCCCGAAGAAGAGATCGACTTTCTCGAAGCCGCCGACGCCCGCGGCAAGCTCGCACGCATTCGCGAGCGCCTCGCAAGCGTGCTCGCCGAGGCGCGCCAAGGCGCGCTGCTGCGCGAAGGGCTTTCCGTGGTGCTCGCGGGGCAGCCGAATGTCGGCAAGTCGTCGCTGTTGAATGCGCTTGCGGGCGCCGAGCTCGCCATCGTCACGCCGATAGCGGGCACCACGCGCGACAAGGTCGCGCAGACCATCCAGATTGAAGGCATTCCGCTTCATGTGATCGACACCGCCGGCCTGCGAGACACGGAAGACGAAGTCGAGAAAATCGGCATTGCGCGCACGTGGAGCGAGATCGAGCGTGCCGACGTCGTGCTGCACCTGCTCGACGCACGCAGCGGCATGACCGCCGAGGACGAGACCATCGCGAAGCGCTTTCCCGCTGGCGTACCGGTCGTGCGGGTGCTGAACAAGACTGACCTGGTCGGCTTGCCACCGCAGACGCGCGCGCTCGACGTTGATCTCGACCTCAGCGAAGTGCGCTTGTCGGCGAAACAGGGCGACGGCGTGAGCCTGCTGCGCGACGAACTGCTGCGTATCGCCGGCTGGCAGGCCGGTGCGGAAAGCGTCTATCTTGCGCGCGAGCGTCATCTGATCGCACTGCGCGCAGCGCAGGAGCATCTCGCCACTGCCGCCGCGCATGCGGACCAGAACTCGCAGGCGCTGGATCTTTTCGCCGAGGAACTGCGGCTTGCACAGGATCAGCTCAACTCGATTACCGGCGAATTCAGTTCGGATGATCTGCTGGGAGTAATTTTCAGCAGGTTCTGTATCGGCAAGTAAGGCGAAGGTCACCGAGGACCGCTTGCGGCCTGGCGGCCCGTGAATGCCCTGCTCGGCCATTTGAGAACATGCCACCTGAGCCGCTTTTGTGCACCAACAAGACCAATATTTCTTGGCACACAAAGCCCGGCAGTTTAAACTTGCGCTGTCGCTTACGAGCCCTCAGAGCATGCCCCGCCAAGCCGTCCCTCTCACCGAGTCCCAAGTCCGCGCGCTCGAACCGCGCGCCACCCGCTACAGCGTCGCCGATGGCAATGGCCTCGTGATCGAGGTAATGACGACCGGCACCAAGGTCTGGCGCTTTCGCTATTCGCTGAACGGCAAACGCCAGCCGCTTGCGACCATCGGCGATTACCGGATGATTTCGCTGCGGGTCGCGCGCGCCAAGGCGCAGAAGTACGCAGAGCTGGTCGCGCAGGGCATTTCGCCGGTTGCGACCGTGCGCCGCGACCGGGGCGCGGAAGCCAAAGCCGAGCTTCTGCGCGAAGCCGCCGAACTTTATATGGCCACCGAAATGGCGGGGAAATCAGACGAATATCGCCGCACAACGCGGCGCGCGCTCGACAAGGACATATTGCCCGCCATCGGCGCACTGCCGGTGAAGAGCGTGACGGCGGAGCACGTCGTCGCGATTTGCGACGCCATTAAAAGCCGCGGCTCGCCAAAAATGGCGCTGCACACGCGCAACGTGGTCAAACGCCTCTATGAATACCTGATCGCGCGACAGCTCGCGACGGCCAATCCGGCAGCAGTGGTGCCGGCGCGCTCCATCGCCACCTTCGAGAGCCGCACTCGCGTGCTGTCCGGCGTCGAAATCGGCACGATGCTGCATTCAATCGACACATCCAGCATTCGCCGGCCCCTCAAAATCGCGCTGCATCTGCTGGTGCTGACCATGGTGCGCAAGTCCGACCTGGTCGAAGCGACGTGGGACGAATTCGATCTCGACCACGGGTTGTGGCGCATCCCGGCCGCCCGTCTGAGTGAGACAGCCGACCGCCCGGTCTACCTGTCACAGCAAGCCGTGGCGCTGCTGCGTGAGCTGCACCGTCAGCGCGCCACCACGAGATTTGTCTTTCCGAGCGTGAGGGGCGACGACCGGCCCATTGCCAAAAGCACACTCAACCAGGCGGTAAAGGCGCTTGGCCTCGAGGTCGAGCACTTCGTTCTGCACGACTTCCGGCGAACAGCGTCGACCCATTTGCGAGAGATGGCCCGGCACGCACAAGAGGACAAAACCTCAGCGCAAACGCGACAAAGCGCGTCGCAAGGCGAGGCGCAAGGCAATGCGAGCGAACAGCGGCGAATCGCGCAGAGTTGGGCGGACTATGTCGGCGCCCAGCTTGACGCGGCGCGCACAGGAGCGCTCTGCGACCACTGAGCCGTTGCGAAGCTGGAGCGCAAAGAAGCCCTCGTGCAGCGCGCCCATTTTAGGTACACAGAAGCAGGACTTTGCCTCTCGAACGTCCTTCCACGCAACAAATTCTGATGCGTTCATAAGGTTACTAAAACACCGCGCACCGCTCCCATCCGCCACGCCATGCGGCCAGTTCACGCAGCACTTTTCTCCTGCAATTGATCGCCTACACTGGAGCAACGATGCAACCTTTCCACGGAGGCTGCCATGTCCGAATCGTTGATCGCTTACCTGCTTGGGCCGACCGTCATGCTGCTGGTTGGCGCGGCAATCTGGGCGGCATCCCGCTATCACCACAAGGCGGGGCCGCAGAAACTCGAGCGCTGGCTCGATACGCATTACGCGGAGTGGCTGCATCACAAGCACTAAGCGGCAGCGCAAGACGGCGCCACAAATGAGAAGGCCGTCGCGACGAGCGACGGCCTTTCTGTCTGCAACACGCCGTCAGGGCGCGCGGCTTACCATCTGGGCGCGGGGTCCGCGTATTCGTACTGGCGCGGCGGCGCTTCACACGTGACATACGCGCGCTGGTACTGGTCATAGCAGTAGCCCGGCGGCGGGCCGGAGTATGCCGGCGCCGGTTGGTAGACCGGCTGCGCGTACACGGGTTGCGCATACACGGGCTGCTGATAGGCCACCGCCGGCGCCGGATTCAATATGGACGTCACCACCGCACCGAGCACGGCGCCGCCGATCAGCGCACCGACCACATTACCGCCGTCATGGCCATGAGCCGACGCTTGCCCGGCGACGCTCAAGCTGCCCACCATTACCAAAGCCACTGCTAACTTTTTCATTTTTCGCTCCCGCCGTTCAGGCATGGAACGAATTGTCGGCGAGGCGCGCAGAAATAGATGCTGCAAGTGGTAACGGCACATTACCCGTGTAACCGACGCGTGCAGCGGCGCGGGCCCTGCTCCGCGGCCAGCGCGCGCCGGGCGCGACTCACCGTTGCCACGACGCGGCTTGCACTGGCGCATCGCCGTAGTACTTGCGCCGCGCATCGCTCAACATCTGCGGGTCAATCACGCCGTCGTCCGCGAGGGCTTTCAGCGCGGCCAGCACCACAGCCTTGCGATCCACCTCAAAGAACTCGCGCAGCGCCGCACGCGTATCGCTGCGGCCGAAGCCATCGGTGCCAAGCGTCACATACCGGCGGGGCACGTACGCGCGAATGAGCTCCGGCACGGCGCGCACATAATCGGTTGCGGCGACAATCGGCCCTTGCGTGTCGCCGAGCACTTGCGTCACGTACGGCGCTTGCGACGGCTCTCCGTAACGCGCGAGCCGTTCCGCCGCCATGCCGTCGCGCTGCAATTCGCTGAAGCTCGTCACGCTCCACACCTCCGCGGCGATCTGCCAGTCGTCCTGGAGCATGCGCTGCGCCGCGATGACCTCGCCGAGAATGGCGCCGGACCCGAGCAGTTGAACCTGCGCCGCCGCCCTCTGCCCGGCATGCGCGGACAGCGCGTACATGCCCTTGAGAATGCCCTCGCGCACGGCGCAGAGGTCGTCGGCCGGGGCGCCAGGCTGCGGGTAGTTCTCGTTCATCACCGTCACGTAATAGAACATGTCGCGCTGACGTTCGGCCATCTCGCGCATGCCTTCGTCGACGATTACCGCGACTTCATAAGCGAACGCGGGGTCGTACGCGCGGCAGTTCGGAATAGTCGATGCCGCCAGGTGGCTCGTGCCGTCCTGATGCTGCAAGCCCTCGCCGCCGAGCGTCGTCTTGCCCGAGGTCGCGCCGATCAGAAAACCGCGAGCGCGCTGGTCCGCCGCCGCCCAGATGAGGTCGCCGATACGCTGAAAGCCGAACATCGAGTAGTAGATATAGAACGGCAACATCGGCAGATCGTGCACGCTGTACGACGTGGCGGCCGCGATCCATGACGAGACCGCGCCCGCCTCCGAGATCCCCTCCTCCAGAATCTGCCCCTGCGTGTCCTCGCGGTAATACAGCATGGAGCCGAGATCCTCGGGCTCGTATAACTGGCCGAGCGGCGAGTAGATGCCGACCTGGCGGAACATGTTGGCCATGCCGAAGGTGCGCGCCTCGTCGGCGACGATCGGCACGATGCGCGGGCCCACTGCGGCGTCTTTCAGCAGCGCCGTCAACATGCGCACGAGCGCCATCGTCGTGGACATCTCACGGCCGTTGGATTCCAGCACGAATTGGCTCCAGGAGCACATCGGAGGGACGATCAGCCCCTCCGATGCAACTCTCCGCCTTCTGGGCAGATAGCCTCCGAGAGCAGCCCGGCGAGCATGCAGGTATTGCATTTCGGGGCTGTCTTCCGCGGGTTTGTAAAACTTCAGCTGTTCGACGTCCGCGTCCGTGAGCGGCAGGCGGAAGCGGTCGCGAAACGCCTTCAGGTCGCCGTAGTCGAGCTTCTTCTGCTGATGCGTGGTCATGCGGCCCTGCCCGGCCGTGCCCATGCCGAAGCCCTTCATGGTCTTCGCGAGAATCACAGTGGGTTGGCCGCGATGCTCGAGCGCCTTCGCGTAAGCGGCGTGCAGCTTGCGCACGTCGTGGCCGCCGCGCTTCAGGCGGTCGATGTCGTCGTCGCTCAGTTGCGCGGCGAGCGCGGCCAGTTCGGCGTTCTGGTCGAAGAAGCGCTCGCGGTTGTAGGCGCCGTCGTTGGCCGAGAAGGTCTGGAACTGGCCGTCGACGGTATGCGCGAACGCGCGCAGCAACGCACCACTGCTGTCGCGCGCGAACAGCGCGTCCCAGTCCGAACCCCAGATCACCTTGATCACGTTCCAGCCGGCGCCCGTGAAATGGGCCTCGAGTTCGTCGATGATGCGGCCGTTGCTGCGCACCGGGCCGTCCAGGCGCTGCAAGTTGCAGTTGATCACGAACACGAGGTTGTCGAGCCCTTCGCGCGCGGCCAGCGACAAAGCGCCGGTCGACTCGGGTTCGTCCATCTCGCCGTCGCCGAAAAAGCCCCACACCTTGCGCCCTTCGGTTTGCGCAAGGCCGCGATTCGCGAGGTAGCGCATGAAGCGCGCCTGGTAGATCGCGTTGATCGGTCCAATGCCCATCGAGCCGGTGGGAAACTGCCAGAAGTCCGGCATGAGCCATGGATGCGGATACGAACACAGCCCGGGCCCGCCGATCTCCCGGCGGTAATGCTGCAGGTTCTCCTCAGAGAGGAAGCCTTCGAGATACGCGCGTGCATACACACCGGGCGACGAGTGCGGCTGGAAGTACACCAGATCGCCGCTGCCCTCGCCTGCTTGCTCGTTTTCGCCCGGCGCCGACGCCCGGAAGAAATGGTTGAAGCCGACCTCGAACAGATCCGCCGCCGACGCGTAGCTCGCGATATGTCCACCGAGTTCGCCATACGCCTTGTTCGCGCGCACGACCATTGCCAGCGCGTTCCAGCGCAGCGCGGCAGCGAGCCGCTCCTCCAGTTCCAGATTGCCCGGATAGCGAGGCTGCTCCTGCGCCGAGATCGTGTTGCGGTAAGGCGTGACGTTGGTGCGCGTCGATTCGACGCCAAGCGAGACCGCATGGCTCGCCAGCCTGTCGAAGAGAAACTGCGCGCGCTCGCGGCCTACGTGTTCGACCACCGCGTCGAGCGCCTCCAGCCACTCGGCGGTTTCCTGTGGATCGGCGTCTACCGCCGCCGCGGCGCGTTCAGCATCCAAAGACCGCAATTGCTCTTTACCGCTGGATAAATCCGTCATGGCACCACTCCCGCATCGACACGTTCGGCTCAAGATCAGGTGAGACAATGGTACTTGCGAGCCCACAAAATGAGCGTCTCTTTTGCGTGGAATCCGGCGCCGCGATAGGTCACTTGTTCTGGTTCTTACGGCTTTTGCAGAATTTTTATTTCGCGCCGTTCAGATGAAAGGCGTCGACATCGGAAGGGTTAGCCGGTCGCAGCAGGACGCGCGCACCCACCAGCAACCGGCGCGCGAGGCAGAATTGCAATAACCCAACCGGAGAAAAAAGCGATGAAGTATGACGACAGCAATCCGTTCGCGAAGATTTTGCGGGGCGAACTACCGTGTATCAAAGTCGCGGAGAACGATGCGGCGCTCGCCTTCATGGACCTGATGCCGCAAGCCGACGGACATCTGCTCGTGGTGCCGAAAGAGGCCGCCGCGGAAATATTTGATCTGTCGGACGCGGCGACCGTCGCGTGCATGCGTATGACGCAGAAGCTCGCCATCGCGGTGCGTGCGGCGTTGCGCCCGGACGGCGTGTTCATCGGCCAGTTCAACGGCGCGGCGGCCGGCCAGACCGTGCCGCACGTGCACTTTCACATCATTCCGCGCTGGGAAGGTCAGCCATTGCATTTGCACGCGCGGGAGGTCGCCGACGCGGACACGCTCGGAGCGCTCGCCAAACGCATCCGCGCCCACTGGCGGGCAGACTGACCGGCCGATTGACGTGTGAGTTGACGCGCGAGTTGACGTACGAGTTGACGTACGAGTTAACGGGCCAATTGACCGGCCACGCGGCTCAGGCGCGGGGGCGCCAGGTCCGCTCGTTGACACCGCGCCACGGACGCCGCTTACAGCCTGTGCCGCGACCGCCGCAAAGGATGACGCCAGTCGAGCCGCCGCGGCTTGGCATGCATGGGCCGCATGTCGTGCAAATGGCGATGTTCCTGCCACAATTCGTCGGAGAAAAGAAACGCGACGATGATTAGCGGTAGAACGAGAAAAACGCCCAGAATCACGTTCTCGATCACGGCGGCCTCCGTTTGCACGAGCATTGATTTCATTCTAGAGCACCGCACGTACCCGCTCTGCGCACATCGCGCATTACTCTCGCCGTATAGCGCAGGGCGAACGCTGGCATTATTTGTTTTCTGCAACTGCAGTGTTATTTCACCAATTCGCGCCGGGTAAGCGCATGACTTTGTGTGCAATGCACCAAGCGCAATGCGAGTTGTAGCAAATCGCTTAAATCCGCTTAAATCGAATATCGCGTTTACGCTAATGCCGCCCGCAAACCGTTACTGGTGAAAGAACCGAATGGGGTGAGTCGTTTAGTTATCCGTGCGAATTTGCCCGCTTTGCAGCGCTGCCTAAGGTTTAGGCAGGTGAGGTGCGCAGTGCGACAATTCGCCGCTGTTGCAACCGCACACAAGATGTGCTTGTTGTTCTTGGCGGTTCTCCTAAAGTGCAATGTGCGGGTTAGACGATGGAGTTAAATACATAGCTAACCTGAGCATTTGGCCCGCACCGGAGGAACTATGAAAACTCGACTCGCCCTTGTTTTCGCCATTGCAAGTCTGGCTGCCGCAACCGTTCAGGCGCAAGACGTCGTGATCAAGCCGCAGCAAACCATTCAGTTCAAGGCCAACGCATACGGCTGTCTGTCCAAGGACAAACTCGACGCTGTTAATCAGCATGCGCAGGCGGGTGAACAGCAGAAGATGCAGGAATTCTTCTCCGGATACCAATGCGTTTCCACGCCGGAGAATTCGAGCTTCCGCGTCGTGCGCGTGGTCGGTCATGACTTCGAGTTTGTGAATGCCAGCAATAGCGACACGCAAGGCCTCTGGGCGAACGATCGATTTATCAAGCAATAAGCTTTTCCGGCACACCGCTGCCATGCCGTCCCGGCTAAGCACCGGAACGTCAGCGTGCATGAGCTGATTCTCTGGCGTAAAAAGCCGGAGACAGTGCGCTTGCAAATAAAAATCGGCTGAACACTTTTAATGTGTTCAGCCGATTTTTTCGTTTTCAGCCGGCGTATTGCGCAAGGCGATAAAAGCGAAAAAAAGCCGATGCGGCATGTTAGCCGCATCGGCAGTACGCCTTCTCGCAAAGCGCAGAAAACACCGTTTATCCCGTCGATTCGCTCACGCTCAGTGAGAATCGCGCGGCACCGGCGCGCCGCTCGACCCCACGAGGAAGTCCAGATCCGCGCCTTGGTCGGCCTGCAACACGTGCTCGACATACAGCTTGTAGTAGCCGCGCTTGGGCGATTCAGGGGCCTGCCATGCGGCGCGCCGGCGCTCGAGTTCCTCGTCGCTCACTTCCAGGTGCAGGCGCCGCGCTTCCACGTCAAGCTCGATCATGTCGCCGGTCTGCACGAGCGCCAGCGGGCCGCCCGCGGCCGCTTCCGGCGACACGTGCAGCACCACCGCGCCGTACGCCGTGCCGCTCATGCGTCCGTCGGAAATGCGCACCATGTCCGTAATGCCTTTTTGCAGCACTTTCTTCGGCAACGGCATGTTCCCCACTTCCGCAAAACCCGGATAACCCTTCGGCCCCGCGCCCTTGAGGACCATGATGCAGTTTTCGTCGATGTCGAGCGACTCGTCGTCGATCTTCGCGTGCAGTTCCTCGATGTTCTCGAACACCACGGCGCGGCCGCGATGCTTGAGCAGTTCGGCCGTGGCCGCCGAGGGTTTGATCACTGCGCCGTTGGGCGCCAGATTGCCCTTGAGAACCGCAATGCCCGCCTTCGGCTTGAACGGCTCTTCGAATCGGGTGATGACCTTCTCGTCGTAGTTCTGCGCGTTGCGCACGTTGTCCCAGATGGTCTTGCCGTTCACCGTGAGCGCCTCGCGGTGCAGCAGACCCTGCTCGCCGAGCTGCTTCAGAACGGCCGGCAAACCGCCCGCATAGTAGAAGTCTTCCATCAGGTATTCGCCCGACGGCTGCAGATTCACGAGACACGGCACGTTCGAGCCGAGCTCCCAGTCTTCGAGCGAGAGCTCCACGCCAATCCGCTTGGCGAGCGCGATCAGATGCACGACCGCGTTCGTCGAGCCGCCAATCGCCGCGTTGGTGCGGATTGCGTTTTCGAATGCCTGGCGCGTGAGAATCTTGTCCATCGTCAGATCCTCGCGAACCATCTCGACAATGCGCCGGCCGGCCAGATGCGCGAGCACCTGACGGCGCGCGTCAACGGCCGGAATCGCCGCGTTGTGCGGCAAGCCCATGCCGAGCGATTCGACCATCGAGGCCATTGTCGAAGCGGTGCCCATCGTCATGCAATGGCCGCGCGAGCGGTTCATGCACGACTCAGCCTCGGTGAATTCCTCCTGCGTCATGGTGCCGGCGCGCACTTCTTCGGACATCTGCCAGACGCCCGTGCCCGAGCCGATGTGCTTGCCGCGAAAACGTCCGTTCAGCATCGGTCCGCCCGACACCGCGAGCGCCGGCAGATTGCACGACGCCGCGCCCATCAGCAGCGCGGGCGTGGTCTTGTCGCAGCCGACGAGCAGAATCACGCCGTCCATCGGATTGCCGCGGATCGATTCCTCCACATCCATTGAAGCGAGGTTGCGAAACAGCATGGCCGTGGGTCGCAAATTCGTTTCGCCGAGCGACATCACCGGAAATTCGAGCGGCAATCCACCTGCTTCATGCACGCCTTTTTTCACATATTCGGCGAGCTCGCGGAAATGGGCGTTACAAGGCGTGAGTTCCGACCACGTATTGCAGATGCCGATGACCGGGCGTCCGTCGAATTCGTCGTGCGGAATGCCCTGGTTTTTCATCCACGAGCGATGCAGAAAGCCGTCGCGGTCCTTAAGGCCGAACCACGCCTGGCTGCGCAGCGGCTTTTTAGTCTGGTTGGAATCAGCCATGAAATCTCCTGTTGGCAAACGTATAGAGCGGGGCGCCTGTCAGTGCACGCGCTTGCTGCGGCGAAACTGGTCGAACAGCACCGCGAGCAGCAGAATCCCGCCGCGAATCAGGTATTGATAGAACGTCGGCACGTTCATGAGGCTCATTGCGTCCTGCACCGAGCCCATGATGAGCACGCCGACCAGCACACCGGAAATCGTCGCGACGCCGCCCGTCAGCGACACGCCGCCGAGCACGCACGCGGAAATCACACCGAGCTCGAGGCCGACCGACGTTTTCGGATCGCCCAGACTCATGCGCGACGCAAGCATCACGCCCGCAAAGCCCGTAACGAGACCTTGCAGCACAAACACCGTAATCTTGATGCGCGTGACGGGCAGACCCGCGAGCAGCGCCGCTTCGCTATTGCCGCCGACCGCCAGCACGTTCTTGCCGAACACGGTCTTTTTCAGCAAAAAGCCGAACAGCACGAAGCCGATAATGTTGCTCCAGATCGGATACGAAATGCCGAGAAAAGAGCCGCCGCCGAGGTCGAAGAATCGCTCTTCCGAAATCATCACGGCGTCGCCGCTCGAGGTGATGTAGGCGAGGCCGCGCACGACTTCCATCATCGCGAGCGTAACGATCAGCGAGTTGATCTTGTAGCGCGCGACCAGCACGCCGTTCACGAGCCCGACTGCGCCGCCCGCAAGCACGCCAGCGGCCACGCCGAGCAGCACGCTGTGGGTCGCCGTGATCAATGTCGACGCCACCACGCCGGCAAAGGCCACGATCGACGCCACCGACAGATCGACTTCGCCGAGCGCGAGCACGAACATCATCGTCACGGAGATCGAGCCGATCAGCGTGACGGAAAGCAGCAGGCCCTGAATATTTCGCGAACTCAGGAAGTCCGGCACGGTGAACGACAGCACCGCGAACAGAATGATGAACACCATCACGATGCCGGACTTGTTGATCAGATCCCACGTGCGCGCGGCGCGCGCGCTCAGGCCCGCCGATGCGACGGCCGGCGTGGAGGACTCGGTTGAAGGTGTATTCATGATGTGTGTTCCGTTTCAATGCCGCTGTTTCTGTCAGCGGCGCGATTCAGTTTCGTGTCTTCAGCTGCTTGCTTTCTGTTGCTTGCGTTCTTTTGCGTGCTTCAAATTGCGCGCTTTCCGTTGCGTCGTTTCGGGCGGCGACGCGGGCCAGCGGGTCTAGCGGGGCAGGGCGAGCTTGATGAGCGCATCGGGCGTGGCCTGCGCTTTGGGCAGATCGCCGACAAGGCATCCTTCCTTCATCACGATCACGCGATCCGTCACGCCGATCACTTCCGCCAGATCGCTCGACACGACAATCACCGTACGGCCCGCTTCAGCAAGCCCATACAGCAGGCCGTAAATTTCGCTGCGCGCGCCCACGTCGATGCCGCGCGTAGGCTCGTCCATCAGAAACACGTCGATCTCTTCCGCGAGCCAGCGCGACAGAATCACCTTCTGCTGATTGCCGCCCGACAGCGTGCCGATCGGCGTCTCGCCATTGCGCGTCTTGATGGCGAGCTTGCCGATGAACTCCTTTGCGGTCTGCGCTTCCTTGCGGCCGTTGAGCACGTTGAAGCGGCTGAAATGCCGGCGGCAACTGATGTTGAGGTTGTCCGACACCGACGCGATGGAGACAATGCCTTCCTGCTTGCGGTCTTCGGGACACAGCGCGACGCCCGCGCGCACTGCATCGCGCGGCGTGGCAAAACGCACCGGCTTACCCTTGAGCGTGATCTCGCCAGCCGTCGGCTTGACCGCGCCGTAGATGAGCTTCATCAACTCGGAGCGCCCCGCGCCCACAAGCCCGAAGAAGCCGACAATCTCGCCCTTGCGCGCGCTGAAGGTGGCGGGTTCGCGCAGCCCCGGGCCCATGAGCCCTTTGACGTCAAGCTGCACGTCGCCGAGTTCGCGCGTGCGATAGCCATACACGTCGGCAATGGAGCGGCCCACCATGCAGCTGATCAGGCGGTCGCGGTCGAGCCCGGCGCCGGCGTCGAACGTGTCGATGCGGCGGCCGTCGCGGAACACGGTTACTCGGTCGCACAACTCATAGACTTCGTCCATGCGATGCGTGACGTAGATGATCGCGCGGCCTTCGGCACGCAACGCGCGAATGATGCGAAAGAGTTGCGTGGTCTCGCGCGACGATAGGGAACTGGTCGGTTCGTCGAATGCAATGACGCGCGCGTCGCGCATCAGCGCCTTGCCGATTTCGATCATCTGCCGCTGACCAATGGACAGATTCTTCACCTGCTGCGACGGATCGATCTTCTCGCCGAGCCGTTCGAGCTCACGCAGTGCGCGCGCAACCAGCGCTTTTTCGTCCAGTACACCGAAGCGATTGGGGAGCGCGCCCAGCATCAGGTTTTCCGCAACCGTCAGCTCGGGAACCAGATGCAATTCCTGATAGATGATCGCGACGCCCGCTGCAATGGCCGCCTTTGTCGTCGTGAATTGCTGTTCGACGCCGCCGAGCGACAGCGTGCCCGCGGCCGGCTGATTCACGCCAGAGAGCACCTTGAGCAGTGTCGATTTGCCCGCGCCGTTCTCGCCCATCAGTCCGTGCACTTCGCCGCGCCGCACTTCGAGCGACACCTGGTCGAGCGCCAGCACGCCGGGAAAGCGCACGGTGATGCCGTCAAGTTGCAGATACGGCTCGGTGGAGGCGAGCGCAGACGCGGGCGCTTGCACCGCCTCGGGGTTGCCAGCGGAAGACGCAGTGTGTGAGGACATCATCGAAAAAACCTAAGTGGTGGACAACGGTGCGGGCCGCCCCCACTTCACGCGAGAGGCGAGAAGCGGGGAGAGAAGCGCGGCGCGACCCGCCGCGTGCGAAAGTCGAACCGGCTTTAGATGCCCAGTTCCTTGCGCACGTCCTGCCAGTTGCTGCGAACCATCAGCTTGCCGGTAGTTTGCGTGTCGGCAGGCGGCTGCTTGCCGTTCTTGATCCACTCGACGAGGTTCTCCGTGCTTTCGCGGCCATGCATCGTCGAGCTCACGGCGATCGTGCCGTAAAAGCCCGTCGGCTCCTTCTTCTGGAATTCGGCAAAGGCTTCGCCCGCACCGTTGATGCCGACGCCGATCACGTCGGCCGCCGGAATATGCAGCTGCTCGGTAGCGCGCACGCCACCCAGCACGCTTTCCTCATTCAGCGCGAAGATCACCCACTTCTTGATGTTCGGATGCTGCGCGAGCACCGGCGACGAGGCGTTGAAGCCGCCTTCGTCGTCGGTCGTCTTTTGCGGGGCGTCGAAAATGTTCTCTTTCTTGAAGCCGCCGGCGAGCAGCGTTTGCGTCGCGCCGTCGGTGCGCAGCTTCGCGGTCGGCAACTCGTAGTTCGTGATGCGCAGCGCGCCGACTTCTTCCGGCTTCCAGCCGCGGCGCTTCATTTCGTCGCTGATCGCCTGGCCGACCTGGTTGCCGATCTTGAACGCGGACATGCCCAGGTGCGGCACGTTGGCGAGCGGCTTGCCGGTCGAATCGACCAGTTGGTCGTCGACGGTCACGAATTTCATGTTGTAGCGCTTCGCGCGCGCCTGGATAGCCGGTCCGAGGCGCACGTCCGGCGCGCAGATCACGAAGCCCTTCGCGCCTTGCGCGCCGAGATTGTCGATGGCGGACAGCACTTTTTCACCGTCCGGCGTGCCGATGTTCACCACCGAAAAGCCGTCCTTCTGACCCAGCGCGGTCGCCGCCTTCTGTTCGTTGATGAACCATGCCTGTTCCGGCATCTTCACGAGAAAGCCGACTTTAAGCGGCTGGTCGGCGTGTGCGGAAAGCTGCATTGCAAAGGGCGCGGCAAGGGTGGCTGCGGCAATTGCGGTCAGCGTCAAACGGCGAAGCTTGCTGGTCATGTCTGTCTCCTGAGGTTGAAAAGCTGCATTGATTTCGTTTATGTGCAGCGAGGCGATACACGGCGTTAGCCGGGGCGTATAAAGCGGTTCAGCGAATCGGGGCCTGCGGCGGCCATGCGGGTGCGAATTCTCACGATCAACCCGCGACGTAAGCTGTTTTCACGGCGGTCCAGAATGCGGCGTCCGTCGAGCCGTACGCGGACGCCTTGCGGCCGCTGGCGGGCGCGTGATGCTCGACTGCCGTGGTCGGCAGATTGATCGTGACGAGACCAGCATGCACGTGACGGCGGAAATGCCGCGCTCGCGAAAGCGAGCGGGTGCAGATGCCGGCGCACAGACCATAGGCGGTGTCGTTCGCGAGATGCAGCGCGTGTTCGTAATCGTCGGCACGCAGTACGACGGCGAGCGGGCCGAAAATTTCCTCGCGGGCGATACGGTGTTCGGCCTCGCCCGCAAACAGCGCCGGCTCGAAGAAATAGCCGCGCGTCGCGCGTTCGAGCCGCCGGCCGCCATGCAGTAGTTGCGCGCCTTCCTGCGCCGCGATCCGGAGGTAGTCGAGATTGCGCTCGAGCTGCGCGGCGTTCGCGACCGGACCCATGTCGGTGCCGTGCTTGAGCGCATGGTCGACGGTGAGTTTGGCGAGCTTCGTCCGCAATGCGTCGACAAACGGCTCGTACAGCGCGCGTTCGACGATCAGCCGCGCCGCCGCCGTGCTGCGCTGGCCGGTCGAGCCGTAGGCGCCGGTCAACGCGGCGTCCACGGCTATCTCGAGATCGGCGTCGGCCAGCACGACGAACGGGTTCTTGCCGCCCATCTCCAGTTGCACGCGCGCCTGGCGGGCCGCGGCGGCTTGCAGCACGCGCGTGCCGGTTTGCGCCGAACCGCTGAAGCTGATACCGGCCACGAGCGGATGCGCGACGATTCGCGCGCCGACCTGCCGGCCGCTGCCCATCACCAGATTGAACACGCCGGCGGGCAAACCCACGCGGCTCACAATGGACGCGAGCGCCGCCGCGCAAGCGGGCGTCGACTCGGCCGGCTTGAAGACGACGCAATTGCCGTGTGCGAGCGCCGCGCCGATTTTTGCAGCCGCCGTGGCGAGCGGCGCACTCCACGGCGCGATGATGCCAACCACACCGAGCGGCTCGCGCGTCATGTCGATCTCGACACCCGCGCGGGACGAGGCGATCGGCTCCGAGTACGCGCGCTGCGCATCGGCGGCGAACAGCTTGAAGATCTGGCCCGCGCGCGTGGCTTCGGCCAGCGCCTCGGGCAAGGTCTTGCCGACCTCGCGCGCCAGAAGCCGGCCGAGTTCGTCGCGGCGCGCAAGCATTTCGCTGCCGATCGCGTCGAGCGCGTCCGCGCGACGCTGGCCCGAGCTCAGCGACCATTCGCCGAACGCGGCGTTGGCCGCTTCGATCGCGCTGTCGGTCTGCCGCACGTCGGCCCGGACATATTCGCCGACGGGGTCGTCGAGGTCCGACGGATTGAGCGAAACGCCGGTGGTCGCGCCCGTCTCCCAGCCGCCATTAATGTAATGGCGCAGCGGGCTGGCAACGAGCGGGACGAGCGGATCGCGGTTCATCGACGGAATGGCGCCACATGAGAAGCCTGAAAGTCCACGAATGGTATGAGGGGGAGCAATAACTTTCCAATCCCTTTTTCGGCTATCCCGATAACAATTCCGGTATGGCATCATGGAGCCAACGACAAGACGTTGGAGACAAGCCATGACGCGTAGCTACTCGAACTGGTTCGTGCGTGCCCGGCTGAAAACGCGGCAGTTGCTGCTGCTCGCCGCAATGGAGGAGGAGGGCAACGTGCGGCGCGCCGCCGACGTGCTCGGCATGACGCAGCCGGCGGCCTCGCGGCTCCTCAAGGAGCTGGAAGACATGCTGGGCGTGAGCCTCTTCGACCGCACGCCGCACGGTATGCATGCAACGCTATACGGCGAGGTGATGATCCGCCACGCGCGCATGGTGTTGTCGAACCTGAGCCACGCGCACGACGAAATCTCCGCGTTGCGCGCCGGGCTCGCCGGGCAGGTGCGCATCGGCGTGATTGCGGCGGCGGCGGCAACCATGGTGCCGCGCGCGATTGCGAGCGTGAAGGAGCGCTATCCGCAATTGCAGTTGTGGGCGGAAGTCGAAACTTCCGACGTCATGCTGCCGCGGCTCGCCGAAGGTGAACTCGACATCATGATCGGCCGCGTGCTGGAGCGGCAGAACCAGTTCAAGACCGAAGTCCGTTATGAACCGCTCGCCGACGAACCGCTTTGCGTGGTCGCGCGGCCCGGTCATCCGCTTGAGAACGAGACCGGCCTGACCTTGCGCGGGATTGTGAATGCAAGCTGGGTGCTGCATCCGCCCGGCAGCGTGCTGCGGCATCGTTTCGATCTGATGTTTTCGCAGATCGGGTTGAATCCGCCGCAAAACGTCGTCAACACCAACAACTTCCTGGCGATCTCGAGCCTGCTGCTTCAGAGCGACATGCTGGCGGTGTTGCCGAACGAAGTGGCGGGTCAGTACCAACAGTACGGCGTATTGAAACGTCTGCCGATCGAGTTACCGTGCAGGATGGACACTTTCGGTATCATCACGCGCCAGTCGCATCTGCTCTCGCCAGCGGCCTCAGTAGTGCTGGAAGCGCTGCGGGAGGCGGCCGGCGAGGTATACGGCACACCTTCCGGCACGCCTTCGGAGGCGGCCGTGGCTCGATAAATGCTTCTTCCCGTTCATGAGGTGGCCGGCTGACGGCGCGGGAGGGACGCAAAATGTACAACAAACACGGAAGACGGCAACGCGCTGTCGACGACTCATTTTCTGTTCGCTCCGGCGGGGCGAGCGTCTGGTTCAGCAACGGCATGGCTCTCAAATCGACGATTTACAAGGCGGAATTACAGATCGCCAACATGGACCGGCACTATTACGCCGATCATTCGCTCACCATCGCCCGTCATCCGTCGGAAACCGACGAACGGATGATGGTGCGCGTCGCCGCGTTCGCGCTGTTCGCGCAGGAACGCCTCGAGTTCTGCAAGGGTTTGTCGGACGTCGACGAGCCGGACTTGTGGCAGAAGGACCTGACGGGCGCCATCGACACGTGGATTGAAGTCGGGCAGCCCGACGAACGGCGCATCGCGAAAGCGAGCGGCCGTTCCAACGAGGTGATCGTGATTGCGTACGGCGGCCGGACTTCGGACATCTGGTGGCAGGGCGTGCGCAACAAGGTGGAGCGCATGCGCAACGTGACGGTCTGGTCGCTCGGCGAAAACGTGGCCGCCGAGCTGGGCTCGCTGGCAGAGCGCACCATGCGCCTGCAATGCACCGTGCAGGACGGCGAAGCGTGGCTCGGCAGCGCCGAAGCCGACGCGGTGAAAATCGACTGGACGGTGTTGAAAGCGCCCGCCAACGCCTGAATTCCGGGCGGCCAGGCGTGCGGCGTTCAGAGCGACGTCGCGTGAGCCGCCTGCGGCGGTCCTTTCAGCTCGACCATGTTGCCTTCCGGATCGAACAGGTACAGCGACGGCCCGTAGCCGTCCGCGCCATAACGCACGCCCTCTTCGCCGAGCCGCGCGCCGTGTGCCGCCAGATGGGCCTTGAGCGCATCGGCGTCGAACGGTTCGACGCGCAGGCACAGGTGATCCATGTTGCGCGCCGCGCCCGGCGCGCCATTTTCCGGGCGGTCCAGTTTTGCACCCACCTGCAGCAGGTCGATCAGCGAGCGCCCCGCGCGCAATTGCGTCAGGCCGAGTTCGCGCTGATCCTTTTCCAGCGTGCAGCCCAGCACGTCGCAGTAAAACTGCGCTAGCGCCGCGACATTGGCGGCCCGGATCACCACGTGATCGATCTCGCGAATGTGGATCTTCATAGAATGACCTCCGGTGACTCGCTTCTGACAGTGAACAGCCAGTGTAGGAGAAAGCGAGGCGGGTGTTCATGCGGGTGTTGAGGCACCCCGGGCCGGCTGATGCAGGATGTACAGACGAAAAAAAGCCCGCTCTATGTGGAGCGGGCTGAATCCATATCAGGAGGAGACATGGAGGAGACAGGTACTAATATACACACGGGGTTGGTGCGACGCAATAACTTTTTAGGGGAAAACCCGATATCGTGCAAATTTGCCGCAAGTTGAGGCGAAACGTGGCTCCGGCGAGGGTTCGCGGTGCCTGCCGCGTACGAGAAAGCGCAATGACACCGCAAGAACCGGAGCGTAGTGTGGCGGGACACGGCCTAAATTGATGAGCATCGAAAGCACTCTTCGGGAACCGTCATGAACCGCACCCGCCAACCCGCCGAAACCGGCACGAGCGCCAGCCGGCCCGCCTGCCATTCCGACGACGAGCGCTGGGAAGCCGTCGCGCGCCGCGATCCGCTCGCGGACGGCGCCTTCTTCTACGGCGTGAAGACCACGGGCGTGTTCTGCCGCCCGTCGTGCGCGTCGCGCCAGCCGCGTCGCGAGAACGTCGCCTTTTTCACTGATGCCGCCGCGGCCCGCGCCGCCGGTTTTCGCGATTGCAAGCGCTGCCAGCCAGGCGGCTTGCCGCGCGAGCTGGAAATCGTGAAGCGGGCGTGCGCCGCGCTCGACGCCGATCCGCAGCAGCGTCTCACGCTCGCGCAACTGAGCGACGCCGTGCATGTAAGCCCGTTCCATTTGCAGCGGATTTTCAAACGGGTCGTCGGCGTATCGCCGCGCGAGTATCAGGCCGCGCGGCGCGGCGCGGCATTGCGCGATGCGCTGAGGAGCGGCGCGGATGTTACGCGCGCCACGCTCGATGCCGGCTTCAACTCGCCTTCGCGGATGTACGACAGCGCCCCGGCGGAATTGGGCATGGCGCCGTCCGACTATCGCCGCAAGGGCGCCGGGCTTACGGTACGCTACGCGAGCGCGCCCACGCCGCTCGGTTTCGTGCTGGTGGCCGCGACGGACAAAGGCATCTGCAAGATCGGTTTCGGCGACGACGCCGCACTGCTCGTCGACGAACTGCGCGGCGAATTCGCCAACGCGGGCCTGCTGGAAGACGGCGAGCAGCTGGCACCGTTCATCGCCCAGATCGACGCCTATTTGCGCGGCACGCGTCAGCAGTTCGACCTGCCGCTCGACGTCGCCGCCACGGCCTTCCGGCAGCGGGTCTGGCACGCGCTGCAGCGCATTCCGTACGGCGAGACGCGCAGCTACACCGAGATTGCCGAGGCGGTCGGCGCACCGCGCGCCGTGCGCGCCGTGGCGAGCGCGTGTGCGACGAATCCGGTTGCGCTTGCCATTCCCTGTCATCGCGTGGTGCAAAAGGGCGGGGCGTTGGCCGGCTATCGTTGGGGCTTGCCGCGCAAGGCCGCGCTGCTGGAGAACGAGGCGCGGCACGCGCACCCCGTTTCCGCCGAAGAAACGGGCAGCCCCGAAACGACTTCTGATCCAATCCTTGCCACCAAACTGGACCACGCCGCGTGAGCACGCTTGACGACGTCGCAACTCTTGAACTTCCGTACAAAGCCCCATTCGACTGGCCGCGCCTGCTGCGCTTCTTTCGTGGACGCGCGACGCCCGGCGTGGAAACAGTCGAAGACGACGCGTATCGCCGCGCGATCGAATGGTCCGGCGAAAGCGGCACGCTGAGCGTGCGTCGGCATCCGCGCAAGCGCTGTCTGGTGGCGAGCATCGAAGGCCCGGTGAGCCGTCATGCCGACGCGCTTGCTGCTCCGATTGCGAAAATGTTCGACCTGCACGCCGATCCGCGGAAAATCGGCGCCGCGCTTGCCGCAGACCCGTGGCTTGCGCCGCTGATCGAGGCGGCGCCCGGCTTGCGTGTGCCGGGGGCATGGTCCGCTTTCGAACTGGTGGTGCGCGCCATTGTGGGTCAGCAGATCAGCGTGAAGGGCGCGACCACCATCATCGGTCGGCTGGTACAGCGCGCGGGCGAGCGCATAGAAGGGCATGCGCATGAGAACACGGCGTGGCGCTTTCCCACGCCCGAGGCACTCGCAACTGTCGATCTCGCGCAAATCGGCATGCCGGGCAAACGCGTGGCGGCGCTGCAAGGCTTCGCCGGCGCAGTCGCAAGCGGCGAGGTGCCGCTCGACAGCGCTGGCATCGACACGGATAGCCTGCGCGCCGCATTGCTCGCGCTGCCGGGCATCGGCCCGTGGACAGTCGAATACGTGGCCATGCGCGCGTGGCGCGATCCGGACGCGTGGCCGGCGTGGGACCTGGTGCTGATGCAGTCCATCTGCGCGCGCGATCCGTCGCTCGTGCGGCCCACGCAACAGCGCACACGCACCGACGGCTGGCGCCCGTGGCGCGCCTACGCGGCGATGCATCTGTGGAACGAGGTGGCGGACCGGGCCGGGGCCGCGCGCGGCGGCTAGGAAGGCGGGCGCGCAATCCAGAAATTACGCCCCAATAAGCCTGGAAACCGTGGGGCCAAAATGGCGCTTGCGGCGTGAAAACAGCAGAGCGGACGGGCCGCAAGCGGCCACCGGGGCGGCCTCAAGCAGGCGCCGTGGCGAGATGTTAAAGTGCCCGCTACTGAAAATTCCGCCGAACGTTGTCGACCGTAAGCTGCTGCCAGCAGGCCGCGAAGCGGCACATGGCGGCCGACAACGCCCGACTCGCATCAATGCCAAACACGACCTCATCCCGCACGACCGACGCGTTTTTGCACCGCCTGTCCGTGCTGACTTCAGGGCCGCAGCGCGACACGCTGCTGCGCGGCCTGCGCGGCATAGAAAGAGAAAGCCTGCGCGTGACGCACGAAGGCCGGCTCGCGCTCACGCCGCATCCGCGCGCGCTCGGCTCGGCGCTCACGCATCCTTCGCTGACTACCGACTATTCCGAAGCGCTGCTGGAACTGATCACGCCGGCGGAACACGACGTCGCGCTCACGCTCGAGAAGCTCGACACGCTGCATCGTTTCGTTTACGCAGAACTCGGCGACGAAATTCTGTGGAATAACTCGATGCCCGGCCTGTTGCCCGACACCGACGAAGGCATTCCGATCGCCAACTACGGCACTTCCAACATCGGCAAGCTCAAGTACGTGTACCGCATCGGCCTCGCGTTGCGTTACGGCCGCACCATGCAATGCATTGCGGGCATTCACTACAACTATTCGCTGAACGAAGAAGTGTGGCGGCTGTTGCATGCCGATCAGCAATCCACCGCGAGCGCCGTCGACTTCCAGTCCGAGCGTTACCTCGCACTGATCCGCAACTTTCGCCGCACCAACTGGCTGCTGATGTATCTGTTCGGCGCGTCGCCTGCGCTCGATCGCCGCTTCTTGCGCGAGCGCAAACATACGCTGGAAACCTTCGACGCCGACACGTTGTACCGCCCTTATGCGACGAGCCTGCGCATGAGCGATCTCGGCTATTCGAACACCACCGCGCAGGCGGCGCTGCATGCCGACTACGACACGTTGCCCGGTTATCTCGACGCGCTCGCCAAGGCCGTCAGCCAGCCGTATCCCGCGTACGAGGCCATCGGCACGCAGCGCGACGGCGAGTGGGTGCAGATCAACACGAACGTGCTGCAGATCGAAAACGAGTTCTACTCGACCATCCGTCCTAAGCGGGTGACGCATCCCGGCGAGCGTCCGCTGCACGCGCTCGCGGCGCGCGGCGTGCAATACGTCGAGGTGCGCTGTATGGACATCGATCCGTTCGAGCCGGTCGGCATTTCGCTGGAAACGTCGCGCTTTCTCGACGCCTATCTGCTCGTGTGCGCGCTCGACGAGAGCGCGCCGCTGCCGCCGCCTGCATACTGCGAGGCCAATCAGAACTTTGCACGCGTGACCACCGAGGGACGCAAGCCTGGCCTCGAACTCACGCGCGACGGCAGCGCCATTGCCATGCGTGAATGGGCCGACGAACTGTTCGTGAAGATCGATGCAGCGGCAGCCGCGCTCGACGCGCTGCACGGCGGCGACGCGCACGCCCGCTCGGTGGCGGTGCAACGCGCGAAGCTGGCCGATGCCTCGCTGACGCCGTCGGCGCGGGTATTGCAAACGATGCGCGACAAGCAGCAGAGCTTTCTCCAGTTCGGTCTGGAGCAGAGCGAAGCACACGCTGCGCATTTCCGCGCGCGTCCGCTGGAGGCGGGCGTGGCCCAGGAGTTTGCGGATCTCGCCGCACAGTCGCTCGCAGAACAGGCCAAACTCGAGCGCGACGAAGTCGGATCGTTCGATGCCTTTGTCGCCGCTTATCGGGCGTACACGCTGAACCGCTTTAGCGTGTAGGCGCGGCGATCCGCGCACGGCCCGCGCGCAACGGCGGCCAAACAGGAAAGCGGCTCGCGAAGCCGCTTTTTTTGGGCGGTCAGCGCGCGACGGTAACGACTACACCTCGCGTCGGCATATCGGCAAATTCTCCGCAGACTTCCACCTTTCTCTGATCTGAACGAAACACGCTCAGCACGATACGGTCGAAACTCATACGAGACGCTAACGAGAGGGAGGATCGACGTGATAAGGACAAACCTGTTGGCCGTACTGTGCGTGGCGGCGGCCGTTGGCGCGGCGGGGTGCTCGACGCGCGGACAAGTCGATCCCGACGTGATGCAGATTGCCACCACGCCGCTCACGTGCTCCGGCAAAGCGGAGTGCGACCTCTGGTGGCAGCGCGCGCAAACCTGGGTGACCGATAACTCCAAGTACAAGGTCGAAACCTCGACCGACACGCTGATCCAGACCGCCGGTCCCGACGGCGGCAAGCGCGCGCTCGCCTATCAGATCACCCGCGCGCCCAACCCCGACGGAACCGCGACGATAGGCTTTGCCGCGCATTGCGACGGCTCGCTTGGCTGCAAGCCGAACCCGTGGGAAGCCGGCGCCGACTTCAAGCAGTACGTGCGCGGCGCCGGGGCGGGCGCGCAGCGGACCGATGCGAAGCCCGCAGCCGCCGACATGCATCCTGAGGCAAAGCAAGGACAGTCGGTCGTGCCATCCACAGGCGAAGCCGCGAGTCAGTGAGCGGCGCGTTGCGCGCGCTTAGTGGCCCATCGAAGGGCCAACGCCCTTGCGCGGTTTCGTGATCCACACGAGTACGGCGAGCACGACGAAGGCCGCGCATGAAATGCGGAAGAAGTCGTTGGTCGCCAGCATGTACGCCTGTGCCGTCACCACCTGATTCAGCTGCGCGGTAATGCCGTCGCCGGAAAGGCCGATGCCCGCCAGCGCGTTCGTGTACTCGTTCGTGTTCGCGGCGTAGACGTTGACGTTATCGACCAGCATTGCGTGATGGCGGATTGCGTCGTTTTCCCAGTACGTCGTGCTGATTGCAGTGCCGATCGCACCGGACAGCGTCCGGAAGAAATTCGACAAGCCGGAGGCGCTCGCGAGCCGTTCGTCGGGCACGCTCGATAGCGTAATGGTTGTCATCGGCACGAAGAAGCAGGCCACGCCGATGCCCTGCACGAGGCGCGGCCAGATGACGTGATTGAACGGCACGTCGAGCGTGAACGTGGAATTCCATAACGAAACAAACGCAAACACGACGAACGCGAAACTCGCCACCACGCGCAGGTTCAGCCGGTGCATGTTCTTGCCGATCATCGGTGAAAGGAACAGCGCGAGTATGCCGACCGGCGCGGTAGCAAGACCCGCGAGGCCGGCGGTGTATCCCATCACGGTTTGCAGCCACAGCGGAAAAATCACCACCGAGCCGAAGAAGGCCATGAAGCCGAATGAGATGATGATCACCCCGAGCGCGAAGTTGCGGTCCTTGAACAGCGACAGGTCGACAACGGGTTCTTTTTCCGTCATCTCCCACGCCAGCATGAAGGCAATCGCAATCACCGCGATCACCGCAAGCGTCACGATGAACGTGGAATTGAACCAGTCGCGATCCTTGCCGAGGTCGAGCACCATCTGCAGGCACGCCACGCCGATTACGAGGAGCGTGAGGCCGACGGCGTCGATGCGTTGCTGCGTGGTTTTCGTCTCGCGTCCGCGCAGCAGCACGAACGCGCAGCCGGCGGAGAAGAGGCCAATCGGCACGTTGATGTAGAAGATCCACGGCCATGTGTAGTTGTCGGTGATGTAGCCGCCCATCACAGGCCCGAAAATCGGCGCGCAGATCACGGTCATCGCCCACAGCCCGAGCGCCAGCCCGCGTTTCTCGGGCGGATATGAGCGCATCAGAATGGTTTGGGAGAGCGGCACCATCGGCCCGGACACGAGACCCTGAGCGAGACGGAACAGGATCAGCGACTCGAAGTTCTGCGCGAAACCGCACAACGCGGAAGCAATCGTGAAAAGCAGCACAGACAGCGTGAAGAGCCGCACCTCGCCCACGCGCCGCGCGAGCCAGCCGGTAAGCGGCACCGCAATCGCGGACGCCACCGAGTACGACGAAATCACCCACGTGCCCTGGCTCGTCGCCACGCCGAGACTGCCGGAGATAGTCGGCACAGCCACGTTGGCAATCGAGGTATCCAGCACCTCCATGAAGGTGCCGAGCGCAAGGCCGACGGTCAGCAGCGCGAGCGCGCCGCCCTTGAGCGGTGCCGGTTCTGCCGCGGGCGGAGTCGCGGAAGGGGCGGCAGGTGGAGCTGCCGGTCCGGCAGCGTTGGAAGCACTAGCGGCCATTGGTTGTTCTCCTCAGCGCGAAAAGATTGTCGCCAGGTTGATCGCGTCGTGTGAAGCAGCGTTACATGCCCCATCACACTCTGCCCAGACAGAGATTAGTTTGCAACTGCGCGTTGAAAAGGCGCACTCCAGCTACTGCTTGCCGTTTTCCGGCGATGAATCGTCGAGCGGTGCATCAGGTGCCTCAGGTGCGTCAGACGCTTCCCCGTCCGGGCACAAACCGCACGCGGCACTCGAGCCTGAATCGATACCGTTGGCAATGAAGCGACCCAGCAAATCGATCAGCGTGGCGAGGTCCGCAGCCGAGAAACCGCGCAACTGCTCGTTCAGCACGGCCGCGCCGATGCCCGGCAACTGCCGCGCCGCTTCCTGCCCTTGCGGCGTCAACTCCAGCTTCACCATCCGGCGATCCGCGTCGCTGCGCGTGCGCACCAGAAAGCCTTTCTTTTCGAGGCGATCGAGGAGCCGCGTCATCGAACCGCTGTCGTAAGACATGACCCGCGACAACTCGAACGGCGTGTTCGCGCGGTGAGCGGCCAGCATCAGGATCACGCCGATCTGCTGCGCCGTGAGTCCCAGTGGCTTGACCGCCCGATCAGTGCGTTCCACCAGCACGTTCCGCGCTTTCGACAGGTAATAGCCGAGACTCGTGTCGAGCCGGATTTCGTCGGCTTTGTAATGGCCGTCAGTCATTTGAGTACAGGGACCTTGCTGCGATGCCGATTGATAAGCGTGCAAGCCGCCGAAAAACAACAACGGGTCGTGCAAACCCGCACAGTATCTTGAAATTTACTTGCATAGTCAATATTATGTTAAGCAACGAGTTACGCGATTCGCGCCACCCGAGCCTATGTTCTGACCGCTTTTTTTGTCCGCCGCGAAGCCGGCGCGACCCAAGGATGTTTCTCCCATGCTGTACCTCAAAAATACCCTGGGGGGCCTCGGCCGCTCCCTGACCGGCTCCGCTTTGCATACGTTGCACAGCTTCCAGGGCCCGCACCGCTGGTGGAAGCTTGCGCTGTTCGCGGTGCTGTTCGTGCTGCCCGGTGGATCGGTGGCCGTTGCGGTACTGGCTTGGGTAGAGCATCGTCGCGGGCGCAAGGGGACGCGGGGGGAGTCCGCGCAAGTGGCGGCGGCGCCAATGATTACGGCAAGCGCGGCTGCCACCGCGCATGGCGCCACGAGTGCGTGCCAGGCGCGAGCCGACGCGCCGTGCCGGGCAGCCGCCGGGAAGCTTGCGCGCAAGACGACCGCGGCGGAACGGGTCTGAGTTCGCTGGTCGGGGGTTTGCCGCGCCGAGCCTGCCGTTCTGAGCCTGCCGTTCTGAGCCTGCCGTTCTGAGCTTGCCGTTCTAAGCTTGCCGTTCTGAGCTTGCCGTTCTGAGCCTGCCGTTCTGAGCTTGCCGTTCTGAGCTTGCCGTTCTAAGCTTCCGGGCCCGAGGTTCCCGGCCCGGCTTGCAGCTCCCATCCGCAAGTCTGCATGCGCACTTCCCGGTCCGCTCACCCCGATTCGCACGTCAAAACCTCCAACCAATCCCGCAGCAAAAATACGCCTCTTGCCGCGCCGGTAACAGCGCGTAACCTTCGCGACATCCTCAGTAACACACCTTCGTCGCTGCCCGAATTACCCTTTCTGTTTGCCGCGCCAAGCGGACTCATACGCTAACATGCCGGCACATCCACAGGCCGGCGCCGTCATAGGCGGCATGGTGGCGTCCAGAAGGAAACAATGCATGCAGTCTGACCGAATCTCGCCCGCGCGGGCATGTGCACCGCGCGCCCTGACCCTGGCCGTCGCGCTCGCCGCTGCGGGCCTGGTCGCCGCCTGCGCGGTCGGCCCCGACTACCAGCGCCCTGCCGCCGAGATTCCCGCGTCATACAAGGAAGCCGCGCCCGGCTGGAAAGTCGCGGAACCCGCAGATCAACAGGATCGCGGAGCCTGGTGGACTATCTATCAGGACCCGCAGCTCAATGCGCTCGAGGACAAGCTGAACGCCGCCAATCAGACCATCGCGCAATATGCCGCCGCCTACCGGCAGGCGCGCGCGCTGGTCGGCGAGGCGCGCGCGGCCTATTTTCCGACCCTCGGCGTCACGGCGAGCGGCACGCGTTCGGGCAGCGGTTCGTCGTCGAGCAGAAGCTCGACCACCGTGAGCCGCTCGGGCGTCTTCAACAGCTATAGCCTGCAACTCGACGCCAGCTGGGAGCCCGACCTGTGGGGCTCCGTGAGCCGCTCGGTGAACGCGCAGAAGGCCGGACAACAGGGCGCCGCAGCGGATCTGGCGAACGCGCGTCTGTCGGCACAAGCCACGCTCGCCCAGACCTATTTCTCACTGCGCACGCTCGACGCCAACCAGAAGCTGCTCGACGAAACCGTGGCCGCTTATCAGCGCTCGCTGCAACTCACGCAGAATCAGTACGCCGCGGGCGTGGCCGCGCGCTCGGACGTGATCCAGGCGCAAACGCAATTGCAATCGGCGCAGGCGTCCGCCATCGACAACGGCGTGCAGCGCGCGCAGGACGAGCATGCCATTGCGGTGCTCGTTGGCGAGCCGGCTTCCACCTTCTCGATTCCGCCCATGCCGCTCACCGCGACGCCGCCCGCCGTGCCGGCGCAAATGCCGTCGGCGTTGCTCGAGCGGCGGCCGGACATCGCTTCGGCCGAACGCAAGGCCGCCGCGGCCAACGAGCAGATCGGCATCGCCATTGCCGCGTTCTTTCCGTCGTTGACCTTGTCGGCGAACGGCGGATTTCAAAGCTCGGTGTTCTCGCAACTGCTGACCGCGCCCTCGCGCTTCTGGACGGTTGGCCCGCAACTCGCGGCAACCCTGTTCGATGCCGGCCTGCGCCGCGCGCAAACCGAAGCGGCCCGTGCTGCCTACGACCAGAGCGTCGCGACTTATCGCCTTGCGGTGCTGACGGCCTTCCAGGACGTCGAAGACAATCTCGCGTCGCAGCGCATCCTCGAACAGGAAATCGTGGTGCAGCAGAAGGCGGTCGAATCGGCGCGCCAGGCACTTGCCATCGTGACGAACGAGTACAAGGCCGGCACGGTCGGCTATGTGAACGTGCTGACCGCCCAAACCACGGCATTCACTGCCGAGCAGAAACTGCAAACCATTGCGGGTCAGCGGATGGTGTCGTCGGTTGGATTGGTGAAGGCGCTGGGCGGCGGCTGGGACGTGTCGCAGATAAACCGGGAAACCGGCGACGCTGCGGCGCCCGCGCCATTGCACACTTCGGCGCCCGCGCCACTGCCTGCATCGGCGCCCGCGCCGTTGGCGCAGAGCGGCGCGACGCCGCTGCCCGAGCCAACCCGGACGCAGCCGCAGGCGCAAGCGCAAGCGCAAGCGCGAAGCAATTAGAACTTGCCGGGCAAAGCCAGCACATCGCCCGCAGCACGCAGAAAACCAAAGAGGCATGACCGGTCAACCCCACCAGTCATGCCTCTTTTTTTGCGACTTGCGCAAGCGCAACTGCGCATACATGGACCGCAGCGCCGCGCAGCGAATCCCGCTCAATGGACGAACGACAACGTCACGGTGTCCGGCCCGCTTGGCCGTCCGAGCAGGTTGAGCAGTCCGGCCAGGTTCTCGCGCGCCTCGGGCGCGGACGTTGCCGTGCCGCGAAACGACGTGGACGCAGGCGACACCACGCCACGCCCGCTCAGCATCAATGGCCCCTTGATGGTCCGCAATTCGAGCGTCGACGCCACGCCTTCGGCCTGAAACGCAAGCTGATACGAGCCGAGCGGCTTCACCGGCGAAACCCGCGAACTCACGTCGTTCAGCGCGACCGTCAACTGGCCGAACGCCTCGCGGTTGAAGCTACGCCAGTCGGACCACGAAAGCCGCACGTCGCCTTGCAGATCGAGCGTATTGAACGGCGCCCCGAGACCGCTCAGCAGCGAAGCGGGCACGGCAATCGTGCCGGGCGTCAGATTGGCGCTGCGCGGCGTCGCGTCGATGGTAATCGGCTCCGGCATCGCCTCGCTATGCCGCATGGTCATGCGCACGCGACCGGTGAAAAGCGGCCAGAACGCCGTGTGCCATTCGATCCGGCCGGGCAGCAACGTCGCGGCGCTCAGATCGGAGCCGGCGGCCAGCATCAGCGTCGCGGAGCCGTGCCAGAGCGATCCGGCCGGAGCGACCAGGTTCACGTGCCCGCCGCTTTGGCGGGCGAATTGCGGCGTGATCCACGCGGCAGGCAACATGGCGAGCATCACGGCCGCGCTGGAAAACACCGCGACCAGCAACCAGGGCAGGGCGGCACGCAGGCGCCGCATCCAGTAAGTCATGCGAGATCCCGTAGCTGCGTGCTCATTTCGCCGTGGAAGGCTGCAACGACGCAGTCAGATCCACCTGGCCGTCCTCCTTCAGCGCGGTGACGTGCGCCTCCGCGACCTGCACCTTGAATTGACGGCGCACGTCGTCGACCCAGGCCGTCCACGCAGGGAACGACACGTTTTTCATCTGCACCTGCACCGCGTTGCCGATCACCTGAACCTGCGCGGCCGCGAGGCCGTGGTCGCCGAGCGACGCGGACAGCGCGTCCTTCAACGCGCCGCCAGTCGGCGCGACGCCCTGAGCCGCCGCCGAGAGCTGGCGCGCTTCGTTGGCTTGCGCCGTCATCTGCGCGAGTTGACGCTGCAAGGTCGGCAGCGCTTCACGCAGACGCGCGCGCCCCTCTTGCGCGGGCGCCCACAACACCGACCATGCGATCACTACGGCGAGCACGCTGCCGCCCCACGTGAGCAACACTTTTTCGCGGTCGGTCCGCTGTTCCCAGAAGCCGGCCCAGGTCTGAGCGAGTTGAGCTTTCATTGTCCGTTCCTGATGGTCCATTTGCCGGTATTGCTGTCTACCGCGCCGTTCAGTCCGTTGCGCGACAGGCGCTTGGCAAAATCCGGATCGAGCTTGACCTCGGGCTTGAATGTGACGTCGAGCCGCCGGTCGTGATAATCCAGCGCGGCAATGCCGTTGACGGGCACCGGCGGCAGCGAGCGCGCGAGCCCGTCGGCAAGCGACAGGAAGTCATCGGGCGACAACTGGCCCGCCGCCACGCGCAGTTGCTGCAATTGACGCGACATCTGGTCCGGTGCGTCGAGCACGACGGTCGTCTTCGGGAAGGCATTGAGCAGCAGCTCGGTCATCTGCGTGGTGATGGCGTCCCGCTGACGCGCAAGCATCAGCCACTGCACATTTGCTCCGACAATCGCGACCACCAGCGCGCCCACGGCCAGCAGCACCGGCAGGCGCAAGCGACGCAGCGTCGCGCGGTCGAGCCGCCACGGCTGCGACGCGAATTCGAACTGGCACAGGTCGAAGCGGCATGTAAGCGCGCGCCGCGCGAGCTGCTCGAACGGCAGCGGGCTCGCGCCATGCACATGCGCGGCAAGCCGCGCCGGGCTGTTGGCGCCGAGGCTCGGCTCATTGCCCGGCACCTCGGTCAGCAGGTACAGCGACACAGGCGTCGCGCCGGCAAGCGCAGCCAGCGTCGCGTTCACCGCGCTCGCCGGCACGGCCAGTCCTTCGCCTTGCGCGCCGCGTGCAATCGCCAGTTCGACGCGCGGCGGGCCGCTTTCCACGGCGCCTTCCAGCAGCATAGCCGGCGCCGTTTGCACCACCGCGCCGAGTACGGCCGCCACCATCGGTACGACTTCGGGCACCACCTCAGGCACGGCATCGGGCGCAGTGCCCGGCGCGGCATTGGCAGCGTGCCTGATCGGCGCGGCATCGCGCGCCGGCGTGCCCGCGCCTGTAGCCGCACCTGCGCCCGCGAGAGCCGGCTCCGCCGCGACCACCGTTTCCGCGACTTGCGAAGGCGCCGCACGCGGCGCCTCGGGCAGGCAGCGGGTCACCGGCACGGCGCGCAAGCTGCGATGACCGGCAGCCGAAAAGGCTTCGCAAATGAAGCGGAACCATCCACGGTCGATGATCGCCAGCACCTGGCGCCCGCCCGCAGCCGGTTGCGGATCGACGGCGATATGACAGGTTTGCGGGTCCTGGATCAGCTGATCCTCGACGATGTTCGGCAACGCCTGACGCAGCTTCGGGCCGCGCAACGGCGGCAGCGTGGCGGGCATCATCAGCAGGTCGCGCGCGGCGACCATCAGCACCGTCGACGTGGCGCGCGGCAGCAGCCCAAGCGCCGAGCGCCCGGCGCGCTGCGTGCGACCCGACTTGTCGAGCAGCATGAACGGCAGGTCCGGCAGCTGCCATTCCTGCGACGGCACCGCCGGATCACGCGGCGGCAATAAGACGATCAGCGTGCTCAAAGGCCACTCTCTCTGGGAAAGGCGTTATTCATAGTTGGTCTTGCACCCGCACGATACGCGTAGTGTGAGTCAAAGCATCCCGATAGACGAGCGTCGTGCGATCCACTTCGGCGCGCTCGTGCTGCACGCGCCCATGAATGAAGAAGTAGTTCGTGTTGACGTCGAGCTCGGCGGGATCGATGGAAACGGACTGCACGCCCGCGCCGCGCAACGCGAGCTGCACGTCGCCCACGTTATGGAAAAACACCGTCTGCCGACGCGCGACGAACGCCTGCGCAGAAGACAGACTCATGCCCGGCACCACCGCCGCGATCACCTCCGCGGAGGCGGTATTCATATTGACGGCCGTCACTGTCGGCAACACGGTGACGAAAGGCCGCAAGCGCGCGACCATCTCCGGCGTGTAGCCGGGAATGTCGAGCAGCGAATCCACGCTCGTCATTTGCAGCGGCGCGTGCGCGGCGCTGTCTTCGCTGTCCTCGATGCCGGGCTTGTCGGTGAAGCCGCCACCCATCGCGCCGCCCTGGATAGCCGGCGTGGATGTCGTGCCGGACGTCGACGTAACGGTCTGAAAGCGTGTGGCCGATTGCAGCAGACTCGCGCGCACCTGCTGCGCTGTGTTTTTCGCGAGCTGGCTGTTCACGCCAAGCGAAACCAGCAGCCGCTGATAGGCGCCGACCTGTTCCAGGTCGAGCTGCATCACGCCGGGCGCCGGGCTCGCCACCAGGTTGCGCAGATTGAATCTGGCCTGAGCGTCTTCTATCGATCCGGACAGGTAGGTGGCCGCGCCCTGCTGTGCGCGCACTTCGCCGATCTGGCCGAGGAAGTCGGACAGCCGCGTCTTGGCGATGGGCACGCCCCACACGCCGCCCAGGTACGTGATGCCCGCCGACGTATCGCCTTCCGAACGAAGAATCAGCCGCGTCCAGTCAAGCGCGCCGCGCGCGACCCATTGCGCCTGCGCAAGCAGACGCTGGTTTTCGATCCGGCGAACCTGGACCTGCTGACGCCACAACATGCCGGAGACGAGAATCGCCGACAGCGCCACCACCAGCAACGCGCTGATGATGGCCGCGCCGCGCTGTTGCGGCCGCTGCAGCCGCTGCGGCCGCGGCGATTGTTGCAGCCGTGGCGACTGTTGCAGCAGTGGCGCACGCCGCGTCGCACGCTGGCGGACCGCCGCGCGCAAACCGCACACGGCCCGCAAACCAGCGGCCAGGCGTCGCCGATGCAAAGAGGAGAATTTCATCTCATTCTCCAATCAGAAAAACGCGCGTGATGGGCCGCGCAAGCGACTTCGCGCCCACGCTCACTTCCAGCCCCGTCACCGAGCGCGGCAGCGGCGCGTTGCCGAGCTGCGGCACCTTGAGGTTATTGTCGGCCTCCGTGATCGCGCCTTGCACGTCCTTCATCTGCGTGGTCCAGCCGACGCGCGGCACGTAAAGCCGCGCGGAAATTGCGCCGACGCCGCCCATCAACGGCACCGCCGACCAACCTTCGCCTTCCGCGCCGCGCGAGGCCGCCCGCAGATCGCCGACATTGGCGAGCGGCGGCGACGCATAGCGAATCACGCGGCCTTCCGTGACGCGGTAACGCACCACCTGCAAGCGCGGCGCAGAGCCGGGCAGGGTCATCTGCCGGACGATCTGCAAGGCGCCGCCCGCGAGGGACACGGCGGGCTGGCCGGACTCGTCGTCCGAGGCGGCCTGGCGCGCGTCGATGCGCATCTGGTCGAACAACTGCGCGAACACGCGCTCGTCTTCCATTGCGTTCGTGATGGTCTGCCGGCCGCGGATGATCTGATCGAGCCCGCGCCACGACAGCACGGCAATCACCGCCATGATCGCAATCGCGACCAGCAGCTCGATCAGCGTGAAGCCTGGCGCGCGCCGGCGGCTGAGGCCGCTGAGGCGACCGAAGCGGCCAAAGCGGCCAAAGCGGCCGAGGCGGCGGGGCGCGGCGCGGCGGCGCTCAGAGCGAACGATTGGTTTCATTCGCGACCACCGTGACCATCTGGGCGAGATTGCCGGAACGCCCCGGCATCGTCACCATCACTTCCACGCGGCGAAACACCGGATTGGGTGTCGCCGTGACCTGCTCGGTGCAGATCAACTGCAGGTTGCCCTGCGAACAATCGAAACTCGTTGAGCCGACATTCGGCCATGCATGCGTGAGACGCAATTGCGCGAGGGTGTTGTCTGCGCTCCAGCCGGCGAGCAGGCGCCGGTGAAGATCGGCCTCGCCGCTCGCAAGACCGCCCACCGCGCGCAGCGATGCAGCCAGCGCCACGGCGATGATCGCGAGCGCGACCAGCACCTCGATCATCGTGAAACCGCGCTCGCGGTGGGCGGCCGCGCGAGCCGCCGTGCTGCTGCGACGACGCATGTCAGTGCACCTCGTAGCGGCCATTGCCGGTGCCGACAATCGTCGCGCGGCCCACGGCGGAAAACAGCGTGATGCGCACGGGCACGTCGATCGCCTCGGTGCCGAACACCACGCGGCTCGCCTGCGAACTGGAGCCGGGATAGTCGATCGTTACGCCGGTCACGCCGCCTTCCCACTGGCGAGGCTTGAGCAGGTCGTCGCGCAGCGGACGCCAGCCGTCGTCGGTGCGCAGGTCGAAGCGAAAGCCGCCGTCTAGCGGCTGCCATGCGATGGGACGCGCGCGCACCTGCGCCTCGTCGCCGGCCGACTCGAACAGCAGCGCGAGACGCTGTGCTTCCTCATTGAGGTCGGTGCGCGGATTGCGCGTCATCGTCAAAGCGGTGAGGGACACCAGCAAGCCTGCAATCACCAGCACCACCATCATTTCGAGCAGCGTAAAGCCCGCCTCGGACCGGTGGCGTGCGCCGACTCTGGCGCCGACCCTGGCCTGGACCGTGGCGTTGGCGTGGTCGGCAGCGTTGGCGTCGGCACTCGCGCCGACTCTCACGTCACCACTCAGGCCGGCGCGGCCGCGCACGCGCAGCGCCGCACCCGCCGTGCAGGGCGGCGCAGTCGTCGCGATACGCGCATGTCTTTCGTCTATTGCCACGAGCCCACATCGGCGTCATTGCCTTCGCCGCCTGCCTTGCCGTCCGCGCCGTAGCTGAACACGTCGATCTCGCCGTGCACGCCCGGATTCAGATACTGATAGCTGTTGCCCCACGGATCGTTCGGCAGACGCTCCAGATAGCCGCCGTCCTTCCAGTTGTTCGGCACCGGGTCCGTGGCGGGCTTTTCGATCAGCGCGCGCAGGCCTTGCTCCTGCGTCGGATAACGGCCGTTGTCCAGACGATAAAGCTTGAGTGCCTGCATCACGGTGCCGATGTCCTGCTTCGCGGCCACACGCCGCGCTTCGTCCGGACGGCTCATGATTTTCGGAACGATCAACGCGGCCAGAATGCCGAGAATCGCGATCACGACCATGATTTCGATCAGCGTGAAGCCGCATTGACGACGGCTGCGCAGACCCGCGATTGCTGTGCGGCGAGTGGTCGACAGTTGCATAGCTTGCTACCTCTTTCAGATGAATTTTTGGCTGCGGAAGTTCGCGTCCAGCACTTTGAATGCATTGAACGCGCCCGGCCGGTCATTTTAATGTCACGCAGTTGAAGGGTTTGAACCCAACGCAATTTTCACAATAGTCCGTACAATGAGGCGCATGAACGCCCTCCAAATCCGCCTTCTGTCGCTCGCGCTGTTCGCCGTTTTCTGCGCGACGCTGACCTACTGGACCATCACGCTTACCACCATGTCCGGCGCGCCGCTGCCGGCCGCGGCCGCCCATGCGCAGCCCTCGACCGACCAGGCCGCCACGCTGTTCGGCGGGCAGCTCACGCGCACGGTCAACCAGGACGTGCATCTGTTCGGCATTCTCGCGCTGCAAAAGGGCGCGGCGGCCATCGTCAGCGTGGGCGGCGAGCCGCCGCATGCCGTCTCTCTCGGCGGTACGCTCATGCAAGGCGCAAAGCTTTCCGAAGTGCGCGCCCGCTCCATCGTGATCGACCGCAATGGCACGCATTCCGAAGTATTCCTGCCGGCCAACGCAGCGGGCCCGACCATCTACGTTCGCTAAAACGGTCAAGGCGGTCACGGCGCGGCGGCGCTGTGCCGCTCACTGCACCAGGTTGTTCAACTCGATGATCGGCAGCATCACCGCAAGCACGATCACCAGCACCACGCCGCCCATCGCCAGAATCAGCAGCGGCTCCAGCAGACTCGTCAGGAACATCGTGCGACGCTCGAGCTCGCGGGCCTCGCCTTCGGCGGCACGGTCGAGCATGGTCGTGACATCGCCGGTTGCCTCACCCGAGCGGATCAGGTGCACCAGCACCGGCGGAAACGTCTTCGTATTGCCGAGCGCGCGCGAGAGCGACGTGCCTTCGCGCACGCGCACGATCGCATCGTCGATGTTGCCGCGCATGGCCGTGTTGCTGAGCGTTTCAGCGGCAGCCTGCAGCGCGCGCAGAATCGGCACGCCCGCCGCCGTCAGAATGCCGAGCGTGCTCGCAAAGCGCACAGTGTTGTAGCCGCGCACGAGCTTGCCGAGAAGCGGCGCGGTGAGCAGCCACCGGTCGAATGCGAGGCGCGGGCCGGCCTGGCGAAGCATGGAGCGCACCGCATAGAACAGCACGGCGGCGGCGATCAGCACGGCCCACCACCAGTTCCGCACGAAACCGGAGAGCGCCATCATCATGATGGTGAGGAAGGGCAGTTGCTGCTTCGTGCTTGCGAACACGTTGACCACCTGCGGTACCACATAGCTCAGCAGGAACGTGACGATGCCAAACGCGATGATGGTCACGATGGTCGGGTAGGTGAACGCCAGCACGATCTTCTGCTTGAGCGCGTTGCGTTGCTCGATGTAGTCCGCGAGCCGCGACAGCACGAGGCCAAGCTTGCCCGTATGTTCGCCCGCGGCAACCAGCGCGCGGTAGATCTCGGGAAAGTCTTTCGGATGCTGCGCGAGTGCATTGGCAAGCGAATGGCCGCCGAGCACCTCGGCGCGAATGGCCGCCATCAGCTCGCGAATGTAGTCGCGCTCCGACTGCTCGGTGAGCACGGCAAGCGCTTCGTCGAGCGGCAGTCCGGCGATCAGCAGACTCGCGAGTTGCCGCGTGAGGATCGCCTGTTCGCGCTGCGACAGCCGCCGCCCGAGCGAAAGACGCTGATTGCGCTCGCCGCGCGTGCGCGTCGCCGCCGGTTCGACCACGAGCGGTGTGAGTCCCTGCGAACGCAGATTGGTGCGCGCACCGCGCGCGCTGTCTGCGTCGAGCACGCCTTTTTGCGCCTTGCCCGCTGCGTCGATCGCCTCGAAACGGAATGCCGGCATGCGCTTACGCTCCGCCCGTCACGCGAATCACTTCTTCGAGCGACGTGAGCCCGGACTCGAGCCAGCGCTGCGCGTCTTCGCGCAGCGTGAGCATGCCTTGCGCGCGACCCGCGGCAAGAATGTCGGCGTCCGACGCATTGCGATGAATCAGCGCGCGGATCTCGTCGTCGATCAACAGCAGTTCGTACACGCCGCGCCGGCCCGCGTAGCCCGACTGGCCGCACTTGTCGCAGCCGACCGGATGCCAGTGCACGCTGCCGTCTTCGTCGACGCGCTGTTCGCGGCACACCGGGCACAGGCGCCGCACGAGCCGCTGCGCCAGCACGCCGAGCAGCGACGAAGCCAGCAGATACGGCTCCACGCCCATGTCGGTCAGACGCGTGACGGCCGAGGCGGCGTCGTTGGTATGCAGCGTGGCCAGCACGAGGTGGCCGGTGAGCGAAGCCTGCACGGCGATCTGTGCGGTTTCCACGTCGCGGATTTCACCGATCATGATCACGTCGGGGTCCTGCCGCAAAATGGAGCGCAGCGCCCGCGCGAAGGTCATGCCGATCCGCTCGTTCACCTGCGTCTGGCCGATGCCCGACAGGTCGTATTCGATCGGGTCTTCGACCGTCATGATGTTGGTGGTCGCCGTTTCCAGACGCGACATCGACGCGTACAGCGTGGTCGTCTTGCCCGAGCCGGTCGGGCCGGTCACGAGCACGATGCCGTGTGGCCTGCCGATCAGCTTGTCGAACTTGCCGAGCGTATCCGCACCCATGCCGAGCGCCTCGAGGTTCAGGCGGGCGGCGTCTTTTTCGAGCAGACGCAACACCGCGCGCTCGCCGTGGCCGGTGGGCAGTGTGGAAACGCGCACGTCGACCGGACGGCCGCCCACCCGCAGGGTGATGCGGCCGTCCTGCGGCAGACGCTTTTCGGCGATATCGAGCTGCGCCATGATCTTGATCCGCGAAATCAGCGCGCCATGCAGCGCTTTCTTCGGGCGGACCACGTCGCGCAGCGTGCCGTCCACACGGAAGCGCACCACCGAGGCATTCTCGAACGGTTCGATATGAATGTCCGACGCCTGCTCGCGCGCGGCCTGCGTGAGAAGCGCATTGATCATGCGGATGATCGGCGCGTCGTCTTCCGATTCCAGCAGGTCTTCCACCTCGGGAATGTCCTGCATCAGGCGCGACAGGTCGACTTCGCCCTCCACCTCGCCGACCACCTGCGCCGCGCTGCCGTCCTGGCGCGCGTAGGCCTGGTTGATCGCCTGCGCGAGCTCGTCGGCGGGCAGACGCACCACCGAAACCGCGCCGAAATTGCGCGCGACTTCGGCGAGCGCCGCTTCGCTCGTGCGCTCGCTGATCCACACTTCGAGGCTGTCGGCGTGCTGGTGCGCGACCAGTATCTGGCCACTGCGCGCGAAGCCGTACGGCACGAGCCGCGCGGCAATTGCCGACGGCGCCGCGCGCTCCGCGTGCTCCGCTACGCCCCCAGAAGCGGGGCTCACAGCCGGCGCGCCAGGGGACGGCGCTCTGTCAGCCCGCGACGATGCCGGCGACGTTGATGCTGACGGCGGCATGGACGGCGTATTCACGGCTTGACTCCTGGTGATGCGGTGGACGGCGCGACCGGCACCGGATTGCTTTGCACGGCGCCGTTGACGCCAGGCGCCGCGGGCACGGTGGACGGCGCCGTCGTGGGCGCCGGGTTGGATTGCGGCGTCGCGACGCGCGGCTGCATCTGCTGACGGCGCATCTGGTCGAGGTCGAACAGGTTCAGCGTCGAGCCGCCCTGGCTCGGGCCGGTCGGTTTCGGCGGCACCACCGGATCGTCGTTGTCCTTCATCAGGTTGTTGTCCTGACGGTACGAGCCCTGCACACCTTGAATATAGTCGTAGCGGTTGGACGTGACAGCCTGCGCCGTATCGCGATCGTTGATGATCACCGGACGCAGGAACACCATCAGGTTCGTCTTGTTGCGGTTCTTCTGCTCGGACCGGAACAACTGGCCGATCCACGGAATGTCGCCCAGCAGCGGCACCTTGCTGTTGCTGACCTGATAATTGTCCTGCATCAGGCCGCCCAGCACGATGATCTCGCCGTTGTCGGCAAGCACGGTCGACTGGATCGAGCGCTTGGTGAACTGCGGGCCGGCGGGGTTCGTCGTCGCGTTGGTCGTGCCGTTCACGATCGCGGAGTCTTCGGTGTAAAGCTGCAGCTTGAGGATGCCGCCGTCCGTGATCTGCGGCCTCACGTGCAGCGTGAGGCCGACATCCACGCGGTCGTAGGTATTGAACGCTGAACTTGCGGTGCCGCTCGTCAGGTTCGAATACGACCCCGTCTGAATCGGTATGTTCGTGCCGACGACGATCTTCGCTTCTTCGTTGTCGAGCGTAATGAGGTTAGGCGTGGACAGCACGTTGGCGTCGGCGGTTTGCGAGAGCGCCTGGAGCAACGCGCCCAGTCCTTGCACGCCGAAAATGTTGTGAATCCAGCCGATGTTCAGCCCCTGCTGCACGCCTTGCGTGGCGATCGCCGAAGCTAGACCGCCCGTGGCTCCGGCCGCCACGGCCCCCGTCGTCAGGTTGATGATGCTGTTGCTCGACCCGGTTGCGAGGTTGGTGCCGGCAAAAATCGAATTGTTCGCGACCTGCCATTGAATGCCGAGATTGCCGCTCGTGTTCGAATTGAGCTCGACAATCAGCGCCTCGATGTAGACCTGTGCGCGACGCGCGTCGAGCTGGTCGATCACCGCGCGCAGATTGCGGTACACCGGCTCGGACGCGGTAATGATCAGCGAGTTGGTCGCGGCGTCCGCCTGGATCATGCCGCCGGGCTGATTGTCTTCGTTCTTGTCCTTGTCGCCGCCAAGAAGGCCGCCCGATTGAGCGGCATTGTTCGCCCCATAGCCACCCGCGCCGCCGCCGCCCATGGGCGACGACATGGAGCTCGAGTTCAGCCCGCCTGACGGCAGCGGCGGCGTACCGGCCGTGCCGGTCGAATTGTTGCCGCCGATTCCGCCGCCGGTATTCTGGTTAAACGAATTCGCTTCGTTGCCGCCGGCGGTCGAGCCTGTTTCGCCGCCTTTGCCGAGCATGCCGCGCAAGGTCTTGGCGAGCTTGGTCGCCTCGGCGTTGCGCAGCGGCACGACGTGCATGTTGCCCGGCATGCTGGTCGGCGCGTCAAGCTCGCGCGCAAGCGTCTTTGCGGCGGCCAGCCGTGCTGCGTTCGACGCGCGGATGAGCAGAGAATTGGTGCGCGGGTCAGCGGTGATCGACACCTTGAGCGTGGCGTCAGTGCTGCCGATGGCGCCCGGGTCGAGCATCTTGTTCAGTTGCGCGGCGATGTCGAGCGCGTTGGCGTTCTTCAGTTGTACGACAGACACGGACTGCCCCGCCGCCGTATCGACGCCGGCAATGATCTGCGCGATGCGCCGCACGTTGTCCGCGTAGTCGGTAACGACGATGGTGTTGTTGGCCGGGTAGGCGGCCACGGTGTTGTTCGGCGAGATGAGCGGGCGCAGCACCGGCAACAGGTTGTTTGCCGATTCGTTCTTCAGCACGAACACCTGCGTGACAACCTGATCGCCGCGCGCGGTGGGCGCATTGCCGACGTAGGTGGGTACGCCTTGCAGTTTGGCGTCGGCTTCGGGCACGACCTTAAGCACGCCGTGGTCCTGGACGAGCGCAAAGCCCTGCATGCGCAGCGCCGATTGCAACGTCTTCAGCGCCTGGTCCTCCGGCACCGCGTTTTCCGACACGAGATTCAACTGACCTTTGACCCGCGGGTCGACGATGATTGTCTTGCCGGTCGCCGCGCCGATCGCTTTGGCGACCTGGTCGATGTCGGCATTGACGAAGTTGAGGGTCACCTGTGAGTGTGCGGTCTGCGCGGTAACCAGTCCAGCCAGCAGCAACGCCGTTGCGACGCGACGCAAAGCCATACGATTTCTTCTCATGGAATGTAATGTCGATGCCGGCAGCGGAAGCCGCCGGCGGTCATGCAGCACGGACAGGGAGCAAACCGCCGGTCTGTCGGTCTGCTGGCGGGCCAGGTGGGCGAAACCCGCCCTAAAATGCTGGCCGTCCCATGTCCGAAAAGAAAGAACAGTAACAGTTTTTCATGTCGGATTTGTCACAAATGGAAAGCTCCGGAGAGTTTCCCCTAAACTCCGCGCCCGCTTTCAAAAGGTTGACAGGCGGACCGCGGCATCATGAAAGCCGCCTGAAAACGCCGTGTTTTCGCGCTCTTATGTCTGTTAGCCAACTTGACGGGCCTCGGCCTGCCGGTATCATACGAGCCGTTCAGCCGCCGGTTCATCGCTGCGCAGGCGGGTTTTCCCGTACTGCCGGCCCGTGCCCCGACCAGATTAAACCCGCTGGCTCGGCTCGTCTGAACAATGTCCGATGTACAACGTTACGATTCCTTACCCTTGCGGTTTGCCTCGTCGTCCTTACCGATGAAACGAACCTTCGTCACTCTTCTTGCAGGATTTACCGCATTGGCTGCGGCCGCGACCGCACGCGCCGATTGCTTCGACGAAGCCGCGAAATATCAGAAGGTCAACCCGCTGATCCTGCGCGCCATTGCGTGGCAGGAATCGCATAACCGTCCGGACGCGCAGCACAAGAACGCCAACGGCTCGACGGACTACGGCGTGATGCAGATCAACTCGATTCACCTGCCCACGCTGGCTCAATACGGCATCTCGCAGGGCACGCTGATGGAGCCGTGCAAGAACGTTTACATCGCCGCCTGGCACTTGCGCCGGCAGATGAACAAGTACGGCAATACGTGGCAAGCCGTCGGCGCCTATCACTCCGAAACGCCCACATTGCGCGACAAGTACGCCCAGCAGATCGCGGCGATCCTGCGCAAATGGAACCTGATGCCGGCGGCACGCTGAATTGCCGGATCGGGCGGCCGGTTGGGGCGTCTGCCTCTTGTCCTTGCAGATTTGATGCACAATGCGGCTTCGTGCTGCCGCCGGCGCTCGACCGCCGTCTCAGACGTTTCAGGCTCACGCGGCGGCGTTGGGCGCGCCACGCCTTCCAATTCTCCCGATTTCCTGTACTGCGATGAACCAGCCGCCACTGCCCGTCACCGTGCTCTCCGGTTTTCTGGGCGCCGGCAAGACCACGCTCCTGAATCACATCCTCGCAAATCGCGCCGGCTTGCGCGTGGCTGTGATCGTCAACGATCTGGCTGCCGTCAATGTCGACGCGTCGCTCGTGCGCGAGGCCGCCGCGCTGTCGCATCTCGAAGAACAGCTCGTCGAACTCTCGAACGGCTGCATCTGCTGCACATTGCGCGACGATCTGCTGGCCGAGGTGAAACGCCTTGCCGCCGAAAAGCGCTTCGACGCGATCCTGATCGAATCGACCGGCGTGGCCGAGCCGATGCCGATTGCCGAAACTTTGGCTTTTGTGGACGACGACGGCGCCGCGCTCAGCGACGTCGCACGGCTCGATACGATGGTCACAGTAGTCGACGCCTTCAACTTTCTGCGCGACTACGGCTCGGCGGACGCGCTCGCCGAACGCGGCATTGCCGCCACGCCCGAGGACGACCGCACACTGGTCGAACTGCTGATCGAGCAGATTGAGTTCTGCGACGTGCTGGTGGTGAACAAGGCCGACCTCGTCAGCGCTGACGAACTGACGCGGCTGCAACGCATTCTCGCGCGGATCAACCCGCGCGCCGTGCAGGTGGTGAGCCGCTTCGGCGCGGTGCCGCTCGAGCAGGTGGTGAACACCGGTCGCTTCGATTTCGACGAGACGTCGAGCGCGCCCGGTTGGCTGACGTCGCTGCATCAGCACGAGCATGTGCATGAGCACGGCCACAGCCATCACGGCGAGGCGGACGAGTTTGGCATCGGCAACTTCGTTTATCGCGCGCGCCGGCCGTTTCATCCGGAACGCCTGTGGGCGCTGCTGCACGAGGAGTGGAAGGGCGTGCTGCGCAGCAAGGGATTTTTCTGGCTCGCGACGCGCAATGACATTGCTGGTTCTCTGTCGCAGGCGGGCGGCGCATGCCGGCATGGTCCGGCGGGCATGTGGTGGGCCGCGCAGGACCGCAGCGAGTGGCCCGACGCCGATCAGGACGCCGAACTGGCGGCTGAAATCGCTGCCGACTGGTACGGGGCGCCGGACGACACAAGCATCGGCGACCGGCGCCAGGAGCTGGTGCTGATCGGCGTCGGCATCGACCCCGCGCTGTGGTCGGCGAAGTTCGACGCATGCCTGCTCACCGACGACGAATACGCGCTGGGACCGCAAGGCTGGCAACAGTTCACCGACCCGTTCCCGGCATGGCATTTCGACGAGGACGATCATGACCATGACCACCACGGTCATGGGCACGACCACGATCACGACGATCACGGCAATCACGGCAATCACGGCGATCACAACCAGATCGCACATCGTCACGACTAGCAGCTGTGCCGCCGCCTTCCCGGCACGCTCCGCAAATCCTGCGCGCGGCTCGCTCGCGCACCGCGCGCACTTCATCCACCCGGAAAAAGACGAAAAAAAACCCGCCGTGGGCGGGTGTCAACTGCCTGGCAGTAATCTGCTTAGCGCTTGTTGACTGCGTCTTTGAACGCCTTGCCGGCCGTGAACTTGACGGTCTTCGCGGCCGGAATCTTGATGGTTTCGCCCGTTTTCGGGTTGCGACCCGTACGCGCTGCGCGCTTGCCCGAACCAAAGCTGCCGAAGCCGATCAACTGGACCGCGTCGCCCTTCGACACAGACTTCTTGATCACTTCAAGCAACGTGTCCAGCGTTTCACCGGTTTGAGCCTTGC
>Ga0209796_10000259_pt1 | contig 46496 bp, 36 predicted proteins | sample AgamicOrSfrz_FD_187167 | JGI IMG/M metagenome (GOLD analysis project Ga0209796, IMG submission 187167) | Agave microbial communities from Guanajuato, Mexico - Or.Sf.rz (SPAdes) (version 2) | ecosystem: Host-associated > Plants > Phyllosphere > Phylloplane/Leaf | place: Guanajuato, Mexico...
GTCTGCGGAAACTTTCATTGTGTGCTCCGTTGCGTGTCACGTCTGGCGCCGCGCCAGGCCCTCCTGGCCGCATGCTCGCCTGAACCGGAAATCAGTAATCCACGAGTTGATGCTCGCGCAAATACGCGAGAATCACTTGTGCTTTTTCGACGGAACTCCCTTCAATTACGACGCTGCCGCCGCGGCTTTCCGTCGTGGTCGCCGAAAGCATGCGGGCATGGCCGGAGCGCTTTTCAGCGGCGGCAAGACGCACGGGTTTCGCGGTGGCTGGGCGAATCGTCCACGCCGGCTCCGCGGCATTGGCACGCGCGCTGTTTGCCGCGCTGTTCGCCGCGCTGGAAACGGGGCGAATCGTGCCTTCGCGCATTCGTGCATACGCATAGGTCGGCGTGGCGTTGGCCATGGGATGCACGGCGATCAGCGCGGGCAACTGAACCTCGACGCGCCTGCGCAAACCCTTCGGCATGAACTGGCGCACCTGCGCGCAACCGTCCTTGACCGTCACATCGACTGCTGCGCCGACAAGCGGCATGCCAAGCGCGTTAGCCACGCGATACGGCAACATGCCGCTGTCGAATGCGCCTTCCGCGCGCGTGCCGGTCAGCACCAGGTCGTAGCCGGCAAGACGCGCGGCCAGTAGCGCCGACGCATCCGCCTCGTGGTCGTCTGCCCCCGCAAGCGTAAGCACTTCCACTGAGCGGGCGCCTAGCGCGAGGTATTCCTGCAACGCGGGATTCGTCGGGTCGCCAGCATGCAGCACGTCGAGCGTCGCGTTCTGCTGCTTCGCGAGCGACAGCGCCAGTGTCAACGCGGCAGCGTCGTTGCGGCTGTAACGCGCAACCCCACTCACCGGATGCCGCCCCACGGAAACCAGTACGGCGATTTTCATGCGAGTGCTCCTTCCGCGACGGCCTTCGAATTGAGTAACGCAGCGCCCGTGCCGCGTGCGGAACGCGCCGCGGCGGCCGCGTCGTTCAGTGCCGCGATAGTTTCCTGCGCGTCGGCAATAACGGTGAGATTCGCGCGCTTCGCAATCGGCGCGCTCGCGTCCAGGTTCACGGCAATGACGTGACGGCAATCCTTGATGCCCTGCAAATGCTGCACTGCGCCTGAAATGCCGAACGCGATGTACACGCTCGCCTCTACTGTCTTGCCGGTCGCGCCGATCTGCTTGTCGCGCGTGAACTTGCCGTCGTCTACGGCTACTCGGCTTGCGCCGATCGCCGCGCCCAGCGTGGCGGCGAGACGCTCGAACGCGGGCACGTCGCTCACGCCGTTGCCGGCCGAAACGATGAAATCCGCCTCTTCCAGCGCGAGTTGCGCCGCGTCCATTTCCTCGATGCCGAGGTCGCGCAGCGTGCCTTGCGCGGCGCCGGACTCGCTCTCGAAGCGCCACGCCACGCGTTCTCCCGCGCCGACGAACGGCAGTTTGGGATCCACCGCGTTAGGGGCGAGCAAAATCACTTCAGGCACCGCACGCGAAGCGAATGCGGTATTTGCGTGCACGTAAGCCGCTACGTGTGACGCATCTATTTCGACGACATGCGTCGCAACGCTCGCATTCGCGGCGGCTGCATAACGGCGGCCAAGGTCGCCGTCGCCGCTCGCGTTATCGGGCAGAAATACGTGTATGGGTGCATAGGCCGCGACGCATGCGGCAAGCGCATTGAGTTCGTCCACCGGCGCGAACCTGCGTCGATCGAACGCGGGCAGTTCGATCAGCTTGTCCGCGCCGAGCGCGGCGGCGTCGCCCGTGAATTCGCCAAACACCAGCAGCACGATTTCGGTCGATGCGTCCGCAACCAACGCCGCGGCCGCGAGCGTTTGACGCGCGTGCTCGTCGAGCGCGCCGCGGTCGGCATGCGCCGCGACCAGCATCACGTGCTGCGCGGCGGCCGTGGTGCGGCGCGGCTTCGGCTGATCGCGATGCGCCGCGCCTGCCGCGGCGAAATCCATTGCGCCCGCCACGCCCGTCATGCCCAACGTGATGCGTCTCAGGCCGTCCGCCGTCACCGTGAACGGCCGACGCGGATTGATTCGTTTGAGTGTATTCATCGCGTTACTCCAGCGCCGCTGCAACCAGTTCGACGACGTCCAGCACTTCGGGACGCGGTCCCACCACGCCTTCAAGCATCGCCGTGCAATTCGGGCAACCTACGGCGACGATTTCCGCGCCAATGCCGCGTGCGTCGTCGATACGGATGTCGGGAATACGCCGCTTTCCGGGAATGTCGGTCAACGGCGCGCCGCCGCCACCGCCGCAGCAGCGCCCCCGCATGCCGTTGCGTTCCATTTCGACCACCTTGATGCCGATGCTCTTCAACACCCGGCGCGGCGCCTCCGTCTCGCCGTTATAGCGGCCGAGATAGCATGGATCGTGATAGGTGATCTTGCGATCCGCGTAGGCGGCAGCCGCGCGCGGCGACAGCTTGCCACTGGCAACCAGTTCATCGATCAACGCGGTGTGGTGCTGGACTTCATAAAAGCCGCCCAATGCACGGTATTCGTTGCGCAGGCTGTGCAGCACGTGCGGGTCAGCAGTCACGATCTTGCCGAACGAATACTGCGAAAGCGTGCCGATCAGCTTGCGGGCGAGTTGCTGGAAGGTGGCTTCGTCGCCGAGACGACGGGCCGTGTCGCCGGTATCCGTTTCCACGCCGCCCAGCACCGCATAGTCGATACCCGCACGATTGAGCACCTTCACCAGGGCGCGTAGCGTGCGTTGATAGCGCATGTCGAACGCGCCTTCCCCTGCGATCAGCAGCACGTCCACGCGACGCCCCGGCTGCGCGACCTGTACCTGCAGGTCGACGGCCCAGTCGTAACGCGCGCCGATGTCATAACCGTTCGAACTGCCGGTCTCGCGCAGATTGGCGAGCGTGATCGGACCCTTGCCGGGCACCGTGCCTTCCACGAGCGTCTGATTGCGGCGCATATCGACAATTGCGTCGACATGTTCGATCAGCATCGGACACTCCTGCACGCAAGCGCGGCAGGTGGTGCACGACCACAGCGTCTCGGCTTCGATCAGGCTCGAAATCAAGGGCTTTTGCGGCGCGCCCGCATGCTTGCCCACCGGAATTCCCGGCGTGGGGCTGCCTGCGTATTGGGCGTCCGTGCCGCCCACCATGCCCGTCACCAGATCCTGGATCAGCTTCTTCGGGTTGAGCGGCTGGCCGGCCGCGAACGCGGGACATGCCGCCTCGCATTTGCCGCATTGCACGCAGGCATCGAAACTCAGCAACTGGTTCCAGCGGAACTCCACCGGCTTGCCGACGCCATATTCCTTCGCGTCGAGAAGCGGCGCCTTCAACGCGGTAGGCGGCACCACGTCGTTGTCGTTACGCTCGGCAAAACGCTCCTGACGCGGATGAAACGCGAGGTGCAAGAGACCCGCGAGCGCATGTTTCATCGGACCGCCGCGCGCCGCGCCGAAGGTCATCGTGAACGCGCCCACTGCAATCAGCAGCGCGACGATGATGGCAAGCGCGCCCGACATCGCGGCAGCGGGCAGCGCCACGAACAGCACGAGGCCGAGCGCGAACGAGCCGAGCAGCAGAGGCAGGTGATCCCACGGTCCCCGCGAAAGCCGCGCGGGCACCGCCTTCGCGCCATGCCGGCGGCGCCAGACGAACACGGCGCCAACCAGCATCACGAGCGCGGCAAGAAAGATCAGCTTGTCGAGCCACGGCGAGTAGATCGCGAGACCATAGTTGGCGAACACGAGCGCCATTGCGAGGATCGCGCCGCCCGCCGTTGCAACGTGCGTTTTCGCAATGTAGGGATCGCGCGCAACCACGTGATGCAGGTCCACGAAATAGCGCTTCGGAATGGACAGCAGATTGGCCCAGCCGTACGCGCCCGCCGCGGTTGCGCGACCCTCGCGCCAATAGGCGGCGCGTCTCGCGAGCGCAAACGCCAGACCCGCCATCGACAACCACAACAGCACGGTGATGACAGATACGGGGCTCATCGTCAGAAGTCCTTGCAAAGGCGCAGCGCGTCGTAGATCGCGCCGTGAATGTTGTGCATGGAAATACAGTCGCCTACACGGAACAGCAGGAAGCGTCCATTGCCGAGCTGCTCCGAGAGCGAAGGCTGCGGCTCGGAGGCAAAGAGCTTGTGCACGTCCACCTGGCCGCGATTCACCGACTCGGGCTTGAGCTTCCAGTACAGTTCGTCGTTCGGGGTGCTGCCGTTTTCGATCACCACCTGATCCACGGCGCGCTCTTCCTGCTCCTCGGTGTACTCGTTGCGAATCACGGCGATCTTCTTGCCGTCTTCTTCGTAGACCTTGTCGAGCCAGTAATTCGGTGTGTGGATGACGCCTTGCGCGTAGAGACGCCGATAAAAAATCGGGAACGTGGTGCCGCCGACGTCGTCGGCAACCTTCACGTCGGGCGTGACGATCTCCACATTCGAGCCGCGGCTCGAGATGAAGTCCGCGACGCCCGCACCCGCGTGCGTGCTGACGCCGTCATAGACGAGCACGTTCTTGCCGGGCTCGACCTTGCCGGAGAGCACGTCCCACGAGCTGACCGCGAGACCTTCGTCGACGCCCCACGCCGCGACCTGCGACGTGAACGACGAGCCACCCGTTGCCAGCACGATGATGTCCGGCTTCTCGTTCATGATCGTCTTTTCGTCAGCGGCGACGCCGAGGCGCCGGTCTACGCCGAGGCGCTTCGTCTCCATGTCGAACCAGCGGACAATGCCCGCCATCTGCTCGCGCTGCGGCGCTTTTGCCGCGAGCATGATCTGGCCGCCCACGTAATCGTTCTTCTCGAACAGCACGACGTCATGACCACGCGACCTGGCCACCCGAGCCGCTTCGAGTCCCGCAGGGCCCGCGCCGACCACGACCACTTTGCGCTTCGGCCCACTCGTGCGCGCGATCACATGCGGCATGGTCGCTTCGCGCGAGGTCGCTGCGTTCTGCACGCACAACACGTCGAGTCCGTTGTACTGGCGGTCGATGCAATAGTTCGCGCCGACACATTGCTTGATTTCGTCTTCGCGGCCGTCGCGAATCTTGATCACCATATGCGGGTCTGCAATCTGCGCGCGCGTCATGCCGACCAGGTCCACCATCCCGCTTGCAAGCAGACGCTCGGCCTGGCCCGCGTCGCGAATGCTTTGCGCATGCATGACCGGAATCTTCACGACCGACTTGATGCCCGCTGCCAGATGCACGAAGGGCTCAGGCGGCAACGCCATCGGCGGCATGCAGTTGGCGAGCGTATTGTGCGTATCCGCACCCGAACCGATCACGCCGAGGTAATCGATCAGGCCGCTTTCGCTCATCGCCTGAGCGATTTCCTTGAGTTGCTCGTGATCGAGCCCGTCTTCGTGGAACTCGTCGCCGCACATGCGCAAGCCCACGCAAAAGTCAGGGCCTACTGCTTCACGCACGGCTTTCAACACTTCCACGCCGAAGCGCAGACGGTTTTCGAGCGAGCCGCCCCATTCGTCAGTGCGGAAGTTGGTACGCGGGCTCCAGAACTGATCGATCAGATGCTGGTGCGCCGCCGAGATTTCGACGCCGTCCATGCCGGCGTCTTTCACGCGTTTTGCGGCTGCGGCGAAGTCGGTAATGATGCGGCGGATTTCTTCCACCTCGATGATCTTCGCATTGCCGCGGTGCACCGGTTCGCGCACGCCCGACGGCGACATCAGATGCGGCCAGTGCTCGCCATGAAACGCCGAGCGGCGGCCCATGTGCGTGGCCTGAATCATGATCTTTGCGCCATGCGTATGCATCGCTTCGGCAAGGCGCGCGAGCGGGTCGATAATCTTGTCAGTAGACAGATTCACCGACTTCCACCAGCCTTGCGGACTGTCGATCGATACCGGGCTCGAGCCGCCGCACACCGCGAGGCCCACGCCACCCTTGGCCTTTTCTTCGTAGTAGCGGATATAACGGTCGCCAGGCAAGCCGCCCGGCTCCGCATACACCTCTGCATGCGCGGTACTGACAATGCGGTTGCGCAAGGTCAGTTTGTTCAGCGTGAGAGGCTTGAAAAGGTTCGGGTAACGCATTGCGATCGACCTCGGAATGATATGACTGGTAGTGCTATGCCGTGAGCAGTTAAGGCCCGCTAATCAGCGCGTCACGCGGCGAGCGGCGACACTTCGAACACGCAATGATCGTGACCTTCGGCTGCGCAGCTCGCTTCGCGAGATTGCGAGCGCGGGCCCTTGCGTGACGAATCGGGCGCCGTGTCGTTGACCCAATCCATGGCGCCCGCGAACCAGCCGGCGAACATGTAGCAGAGCTTGCCTACCTTGCCGGGCTGTGCGAGCACGAACGACGAATGGTGCAGTTCGATACGCGCGTGCGAAGTGGACGGATCGGCTTCAGCGATCGTGAAGATGCCCCAGCCGCGCTGCGACAACCGCTTCAGGTAATGTTCGAACACGGCCATGCCGGCAATGCCGTGCTGCTTCGCTTCCTTGTCGCACCAGAAGTACGCGGACTTGTAGCCGGCCTTGTACAGAATCTCGGCATACGTATCGGCGCCGAGCGCTTCTTCAACGGCCGTATGATTGTTGGTGAAGAAATGACGCGGCACGTACAGCATCGGCAACGCGTCGGTAGTCCAGACGCCGGTGTTCGGATCGACGTCGATAGGAAGTTGGGGTTGCATGTGGAGACTCCGCTTTTTATAGGCTAATTTCGTTGGCTGAACGAGGTGCAGGCTCAGACCTTCCACACTTCGCCGAAAACCCGCACCCAGTTCTCGCCCATGATCTTCCTGATGCGCGTCTCGCTCCAGCCCGCGCGCTCCATCGCGGCGGTCAAATTCGGAAACTCGCCGATGGTGCGAATGCCTTCCGGGTTCACGACCTTGCCGAAGTTCGTCAACTGGCGATAGCGGCCCTTGTCGTGCGTGATCCAGTCGAAGAATTCGGTGCTGTAGCCTTGCGTGAAGTCGGTGCCGATGCCGACCTGGTCTTCACCGATCAGATCCACCACGTATTCGATTGCTTCGAGATAGTCGTCGACAGTCGCGTCTGCACCGCGCTTGAGGAACGGAGCAAACATCGTGACGCCGACAAAACCGCCTGCGTCTGCAATTTCTTTCAGTTGTTCGTCGCTCTTGTTGCGCGGATGCTCTTTGAGGCCCGACGGGCAGCAGTGCGAATAGCACACCGGCTTTTTGGAAGCCGCAATTGCTTCTGACGAAGTCTTGCCGCCCACATGCGAAAGATCGACCATGATGCCGACGCGGTTCATCTCCTGAATCACTTCCCGGCCATAGCCCGACAGGCCGCCGTCGCGCTCGTAGCAACCGGTGCCGACGAGGTTCTGCGTGTTGTAGCAAAGTTGCACCACGTTCACGCCGAGATCCTTGAATGCCTCGATATAGCCGAGGTTGTCTTCGAACGCATGTGCATTCTGGAAGCCGAAAATGATGCCCGTCTTGTTCTCTTTCTTGGCGCGGAAAATATCGTCGGTCGTACGCACGAGCGTGAGAATCTCGCCATATTCGCGGATCTGCTGCTTCATCTCGGCAATGTTGTCGACCGTCTTCTGGAAGCTCTCCCACACCGACACAGTGCAGTTCACCGCGGTCACGCCGCCCTTGCGCATGTCCTCGAACACCGAGCGCTCGAACTTCGAAATGTTCAGACCGTCGATGATGATGCTGTTTTCGTGCAGATTGTTCATCGTTTGCTCCAGGCGTTCTCAGTAGATGGGGAAGCGCTCGCACAGCGCAAAGATCTCGCGGCGCACGCGTTGTTCGGTAGCCGCATGGCCTTCGGGGTGCTCGCGCAGTGCGTCCAGCACTTCCACGATCAGACGGCCGACGTCGCGGAACTCGTTCACGCCGAAGCCGCGCGTCGTGCCTGCCGGCGTGCCGAGGCGCACGCCCGAGGTCACCGTCGGCTTTTCCGTATCGAACGGAATGCCGTTCTTGTTGCACGTGATACCGGCCCGCTCCAGCGCCTGCTCGACCTGATTGCCCTTCAGCCCCTTGGGACGCAAATCGACCAGCAGCAGATGGTTGTCCGTGCCGCCCGTTACCAGGTCCACGCCGCCTGCCTTCAGCACTTCACCAAGCGCCTGCGCATTGGCGAGCACGTTGTCGATGTAGGTCTTGAAGCCCGGTTGCAGCGCCTCGCCGAACGCGACCGCCTTGCCGGCGATCACATGCATCAGCGGGCCGCCTTGCAAGCCTGGGAACACCGCGGAGTTGATCTTCTTCGCAATCTCTTCGTCGTTCGTCAGCACAAAGCCGCCGCGCGGGCCGCGCAAGGTCTTGTGCGTGGTCGATGTGACGACGTGAGCATGTTCGACCGGATTCGCATGACGTCCCGCCGCAATCACGCCTGCGATATGCGCCATGTCCACCATCAGCTTTGCGCCTACGCTGTCGGCAATCGCGCGCAGCCGCTTGAAGTCGAGCGCGCGCGGATACGCGGAAAAGCCGGCAATCAGCAAAGCGGGTTTGTGCTGCTGCGCGAGTTCTTCGATCTGCTCGTAGTCGATCAGCAGCGTGTCGCGATTTACGCCGTACTGCACCGCGTTGAACCACTTGCCGGAAAGCGCCGGCTTCGCGCCGTGCGTGAGGTGACCGCCCGCGTCGAGCGACATGCCGAGCACCGTGTCGCCCGGCTTCACCAGCGCGAGCATAACCGCGCCGTTGGCCTGCGCACCCGAATGCGGCTGTACGTTCGCGAACTTTGCGTTAAACAGCTGCTTGATGCGGTCCAGCGCCAGCGTCTCGATCTCGTCGACATATTCGCAACCGCCGTAGTAACGCTTGCCCGGATAACCTTCGGCATACTTGTTGGTCAGAACCGAGCCTTGCGCCTCGAGCACCGCGCGCGACACGATGTTTTCCGACGCGATCAGTTCGACTTGCGACTGCTGGCGTTCGAGTTCTTTCAGAATTGCGCCGCGCACCGCCGCATCGCGCGCGGAGAGCGAATCTTCGAAGAAAGGATTCGGGTTCGACATGGAAGGTCCGTAGAGTCGTTGACGTTAGGCGCCGGAAGCGTTGACAGGCCTTTGTTTCTGGCCTGCCGCCGCCGGATTGCGTACGTCTATTCTTGACGCTTGCTTGGCGCGTCAATTTATGAATTCAGACGCGTTCTTTACCTTTTCCGCCATAGGCGACCAGTTTCGACAAGTCGCCCAGGGAACCGCGTTCGCGGAATGAGTCGAGGCGGTTCAGTCGCTTCTGGAAAGCGCTGGTTAACCACTAATGCATACGTCGAACCCCGACCGCAAAGGTGCATCGCACGATCGTTCGCTGACACGGCGATGCTGCACTGCGGATGGACGCAATGCGCGCTCACGGTGCGACGCCTGATAGCCGCAGCGCTGTTGTGGTGCCAGTTGTGCCGCCATTGGCGCAATCGCCGACGCACAAGCAGCGAGAACCAAGGGTTTAGCCTGATGGCATGGTAGTTGCGCTAGTACTCAAAATTACATAGGTCGCTGCTCCCCCCAGCGACGCGACACTATAGATTCGAAGGAATCATTCCTCACCATGTCCACCGATCGCACGGCGTCACTGTCGCATTTCGCCTTCATGCCCGTCCCGAACTTCACGATGATCGCGTTCACGAATGCGATCGAAGTGCTGCGCATGGCGAACTACCTGACGGGACAGACGCTTTATCGCTGGTCGATCGTCAGTCCCGAGGGCGGCCCGGTGACCGCGAGCAATGGACTGTCCGTCGACACCGGTCCGGTCGAATGCGTCGGCCAGCCCGACATCGTGTTCGTAATCGGCGGCATTGACGTGCAACGCGCAACCACGCCTGCGCATCTATCGGCATTGCGCCGCTTTGCTCGCATGGGTTGCGTGCTTGGCAGTCTGTGCACCGGCACTTATGCGCTCGCGCGTGCCGGCCTGCTTGCTGGCTATGCATGTGCAATTCACTGGGAGAACATGTCGGCGCTCAAGGAAGAGTTTCCCGATACGCGCTTTCTGAAAGAACTGTTCGTGGTGGACCGCGATCGCGTGACCTGCACGGGCGGCGTCGCGCCGCTCGACATGATGCTCAACCTGATCGCGCCGCGCGTGGGCACCGCACGCGTTACGCAGATCGCCGAGCAGTTCATCGTCGAGCATGTGCGCGATACGAGCGCCCAACAAAAAATGCCGCTGGTCGCGCGGCTCGGCTCGGCCAACAAGTCGCTGTTCGAAGTGATCTCGCTGATGGAGAACAACATCGAAGAACCACTGTCACGCGAGGAACTCGCCCGCCTCGCCGGCATGTCGCAACGTCAGTTGCAGCGACTCTTCCGCGAGCATCTCGGCATGACGCCCACGCACTACTATCTGACACTGCGTTTGCGGCGCGCACGCGAACTGCTGCTGCAAACCGACATGTCGATCATGAACATCACGATGGCCTGCGGCTTCCAGTCGGCCTGCCATTTTTCGAAGAGCTATCGCGATGCATTCGGCACCGCGCCCACGCGCGAGCGTCGCAAGCGGGCGCCTTCGCTTTCTTCTGCGCCGGTACTCGCGGCCTGAAAAGCCCCTCACGCCCAGGCTGTTTCAACCTGATCTTCCCTACCCGCAAAAAACGCGTTGAACCGGCCTGCGTTCAACGCGTTTTTTATTGCAGGGTTCTACTCTGCCTCGTTCACGCCGCCTTCAGCAGCCCGTGCGGATCGATGACGAATTTACGCGGCGCACCGCCGTCGAACTGGCGATAGCCGTCCGGCGCCTGATCGAGCGACACCACCGTCACGTTCACGATGTCCGCAATCGGCAGACGGTCCCACAAGATCGCCTGCATCAGATTGTGGTTGTACTTCATTACCGGCGTCTGGCCCGTGTGGAACGAATGCGACTTCGCCCAACCGAGACCGAAGCGGATGCTCAGGCTGCCCTTGCGCGCGGCGGCGTCCACGGCACCCGGATCGTCGGTCACGTAGAGGCCCGGAATGCCGATCGCGCCCGCGGCACGTGTGATTTCCATCAGCGAGTTGAGCACCGTAGCCGGCGCCTCTTCATGCGAGCCGCTGCTGCCGTGGCCGTGCGCCTCGAAGCCCACGCAATCCACTGCGCAATCTACTTCGGGCTTGCCGAGAATCTGCTCGATCTGTTCGCCGAGCGTCGCGTCTTTCGACAGGTCCACCGTTTCGAAACCCATCTTGCGAGCATGCGCGAGGCGGGCCTCGTTCATGTCGCCGACAATCGTGCATGCCGCGCCCAACAGGCGCGCCGACGCGGCCGCCGCCATGCCGACCGGCCCTGCACCCGCGATATAGACCGTCGCACCGGGCTTCACGCCTGCCATGACCGCGCCGTGATAGCCGGTGGGCAGAATGTCGGACAGGCACGTCAGGTCGCGAATCTTCGCCATGGCCTGCGCGGGGTCGGGAAACTTCAGCAGATTGAAATCGGCGTACGGCACCATCACGTACTCGGCCTGGCCGCCAATCCAGCCGCCCATGTCCACGTATCCATACGCGCCGCCCGCGCGCGAAGGGTTCACGTTCAGGCACACGCCCGTATGTTGCGACTTGCAGGTCGGACAGCGGCCGCAAGCCACATTGAACGGCACCGAGACGAGATCGCCAATGGCGAGCGTTTCCACGTCGCGGCCCACTTCGATCACTTCGCCGGTAATTTCATGGCCGAGCACGAGGCCGACCTCGGCGGTGGTGCGACCGCGCACCATGTGCTGGTCAGAGCCGCAAATGTTCGTGCTGACTACCTTCAGAATCACACCGTGACCGATTGCACGGCCACGTGGGTCGACCATCTTCGGATAGTCGATGGATTGCACTTCTACCTTGCCCTGCCCCAGATAGACGACGCCGCGATTGCTGCTCATTGATTGTCTCCATGTCCTGTAAGCGGTGCGCGGCCTGTGCGCCGCACGCCGTTCAACGAGCGTAGCGCCCGTGGCGCATCACCACCTACACCGAACGCGACACGGGTTTGGCTGCAACCGACATGGCGGCCGAGTCCGTTTTTTATTGATTGACCGTTCAATATAAAAAAACTACCATGCGACGATCGAATAGGCCGGCAGCACGCGAACCGCCTGCCTGCTGCGCGTCACTCAATCTGCACACCCACACCATGCCTAAGCTCGGAATGCGCGAAATCCGCCGCGCTCAGTTGATCGACGCGACGCTGCTCACCATCGACCAGACCGGTTTGGCCGGCGCCACGCTCGCCTCGGTGGCGCAGCGCGCGAGCATTTCCACCGGCATCGTCAGCCACTATTTCGGCGACAAGGACGGTCTGCTCGAGGCCACCATGCGTCACGTGCTGCGCGATTTGTGGCAGGCCACCGCGCGGCGGCGGCGCGCGGCGAAAGCCGACCCGCGTTCGAAACTGCGCGCGGTAGTGGCGGCCAACTTCGACGCCGAGCAGACCAGTGCGCCCGTCATGAAGACGTGGCTCGCGTTCTGGTCCGAGAGCATGCACAAGCCGCAATTGCGGCGCTTGCAGTACGTAAATACGCGCCGTCTGAACTCTAATCTGTGCGCGGATTTTTCCAAAGCGTTGCCGCGCGCGGCAGCGCGGCGCGCGGCCAGCGGCCTCGCCGCATTGATCGACGGATTGTGGCTGCGCGGCGCATTGTCGGGCGAACCGTTCGACACCAAGGCGGCGCTGCGCGTGGCAAACGAATACATCGACCTGGTTCTGGCGGCACGCGAATAGCGTCATCACGGCCTGCGCGACAGCACGCGAAAACCCGGCGAGATCTTTACAAGGAGCAAGTCATGGCGGTATTCGAAACGCAACGTCTTTATATCGGCGGCGCCTATGTCGAGGCGACCAGCGGTGAAACCTTTGACACCGTCGACCCCGCCACCGGCGAAACGCTCGCTGCCGTGCAGCAGGCAAGCGCTGCGGACGTCGATCTCGCGGTGCAATCTTCGCGCGAAGGTCAGCGCGCGTGGGCCGCGCTCACCGCCATGCAGCGCTCGCGAATTCTGCGCCGCGCAGTCGAGATTCTGCGCGAGCGCAACGACGAACTTGCGGCGCTGGAAACCCGCGATACGGGCAAGCCGATTGCGGAAACGCAGGCGGTGGACATCGTCACCGGCGCGGACGTGATCGAGTATTACGCGGGACTGGCCACCGCCATAGAAGGTCAGCAGATTCCGCTGCGGCAGTCGTCGTTCGTGTACACACGGCGCGAGCCGCTCGGCGTGTGCGCGGGCATTGGCGCATGGAATTACCCGATTCAGATAGCGTGCTGGAAGTCGGCGCCGGCGCTTGCCGCGGGCAATGCGATGATCTTCAAGCCTAGCGAGGTGACGCCGCTCACCGCCCTGAAACTCGCGGAGATCTACAGCGAAGCGGGCGTGCCGCCGGGCGTCTTCAACGTCGTGCAAGGTGACGGCCGGGTGGGCGCACTGCTCGCCGGCCATCCGGACATCGACAAGATTTCGTTTACCGGCGGCGTGGAAACGGGAAAAAAAGTCATGTCGATGGCGGGCGCGTCGTCGCTAAAAGAAGTGACGATGGAACTCGGCGGCAAATCCCCTCTGCTCGTTTTCGACGACGCCAATCTCGAACGTGCCGCCGACATTGCGATGAGCGCCAACTTCTTCAGCTCGGGACAGGTCTGCACGAACGGCACGCGCGTGTTCGTGCAGCGGAATGTGCTGGAGCGCTTCGAGGCTCTGGTACTCGAACGCGTGAAGCGCATTCGCGTCGGCGCGCCGACAGAAGCGGCAACCAACTTCGGCCCGCTCGCGAGCGCGGCGCAATTACAGAAGGTGCTGGGCTACATCGAAAGCGGCGTACAGGAAGGCGCGCGCCTGATCGCCGGCGGCAAGCGTCTGCATGAAGGTCATTTCGGCCGCGGCCAGTATGTCGAGCCTACCGTGTTCACGTCCTGCCGCGACGACATGCGCATCGTGCGCGAGGAAATCTTCGGGCCGGTCATGAGCATCCTCGCATTCGACGATGAAGACGAAGCCATCGCGCGCGCGAATCGCACCGCCTATGGTCTCGCAGCAGGTGTCGTCACCGAGAATCTGTCGCGCGCGCATCGCGTGATTCATCGGCTCGAAGCAGGCATTTGCTGGATCAACACGTGGGGCGAGTCACCCGCGGAGATGCCCGTAGGCGGCTATAAGCAATCAGGCGTGGGCCGCGAAAACGGCATCACCACGCTCGAGCACTACACGCGCATCAAGTCCGTGCAGGTCGAGCTGGGTGCATATCAACCGGTGTTCTGAGGGCGCTGCCATGAGTTCGAACGAATACGATTACATCGTCGTCGGCGCGGGTTCGGCCGGCAATGTGCTGGCGTCGCGTCTCACCGAAGACGCCGACGTGAGCGTGCTGCTGCTCGAAGCAGGCGGCCCCGATTACCGCTTCGATTTCCGCACGCAGATGCCGGCCGCCCTCGCCTACCCGCTGCAAGGGCGCCGCTACAACTGGGCCTACGAAACGGACCCCGAGCCGCACATGAACAACCGTCGCATGGAATGCGGCCGCGGCAAGGGACTGGGCGGCTCGTCGCTGATCAACGGCATGTGCTATATCCGCGGCAATGCGCTCGATTACGACGGCTGGGCCGAGCATCGCGGCCTCGAAAACTGGGCTTATCTGGACTGCCTGCCGTATTTCCGCAAGGCCGAAACGCGCGACATAGGCCCCAATGCATACCACGGCGGTGACGGTCCGGTGCACGTGACCACGAGCAAGCCCGGCAATAACCCGTTGTTCGCTGCCATGGTGGAAGCCGGCGTACAGGCCGGCTTTCCGCGCACCGACGATCTGAACGGCTATCAGCAGGAAGGCTTTGGGCCGATGGATCGCACGGTCACGTCGAACGGCCGGCGTGCGAGCACCGCACGCGGTTATCTGGACCGTGCGAAGGCGCGGCCGAATCTGACCATCGTGACGCACGCGCTGACCGACCGCGTGCTGTTCTCGGGCAAACGCGCGGTGGGCGTCGCGTATCTGCGTGGCGGCGCTTGCGTCAACGCGCACGCGCGCCGCGAAGTGCTGGTGTGCAGCGGCGCGATCGCATCGCCGCAATTGCTGCAACGCTCGGGCGTGGGCCGCTCCACATGGCTGCGCGAACTGGACATTCCGCTCGTGCACGATCTGCCCGGCGTCGGCGAAAACCTGCAGGATCATCTGGAGATGTATATCCAGTACGAATGCAGAGAGCCGGTGTCCCTCTATCCCGCGTTGCAGTGGTGGAATCAGCCGGCAATCGGACTGGAATGGATGCTGAACGGCACAGGCATCGGCGCGAGCAATCAGTTCGAAGCGGGCGGTTTCATCCGTACGCGCGACGACGATTTGTGGCCAAACATCCAGTATCACTTTCTGCCGGTGGCAATCAACTACAACGGCTCCAATGCAATCAAGATGCATGGTTTCCAGGCACACGTGGGCTCGATGCGCTCGCCGAGCCGTGGCCGCGTGAAGCTGACCTCGCGCGATCCGGCGGCCCATCCCAGCATTCTTTTCAACTATATGGCCGATCCGCTCGACTGGCGCGAGTTCCGCGACGGCATTCGCATCACGCGCGAGATCATGCAGCAGCCGGCGCTGGATCGTTATCGTGGGCGCGAGCTCAATCCAGGCGCAGAACTCACGACCGACGCACAACTCGACGCATTTGTACGGGAGCGCGCCGAGACGGCGTTTCATCCTTCATGCTCGTGCAAAATGGGCTACGACGACATGGCCGTGGTGGACAACGAAGGACGCGTGCATGGCATGCAGGGACTGCGTGTGGTCGACGCATCCATCATGCCGCGAATCACCACGGGCAATCTCAACGCGCCGACCATCATGCTGGCGGAAAAAATCGCAGACCGGATACGCGGGCGCGAGGCCTTGGCGCGGGTGGACACGCCTTACTTCGTTGCCAACGGCGCGCCGTCCAGAAAGCGTGAGCGCGCCACGGTCTGATTTGCGCCGCGAGGCTTGCGGGTGTGCCTGGGCGGGGAGTTGGCAGCCTTCTTCTCAGCCATCATTTTTTCTTGCCCTTCCCGCAAGTTTTCCTCGATTGTCAGTGCGGCTCGAAGCGCGGATAGTGCTGCGTCAGCTCACCGGTCACAACAATTGAAGGAAAACGCAGAAATGAAGCGAAGAGCCATTAGCGTGATGGCAAGTGCCGTCTTTGCGCTCAGCACCACTACCGCGACAAGCGCGGCAGCAGATGATGCGCAGAGCGCGATCAAGGCTGCGGTGGACTCGACGGTTGCGCCGCTCATGCAGAAACACCACGTGCCCGGCATGGCGGTAGGCGTGATCGCCAACGGCAACACGTATGTGTTCGACTATGGCGTGGCCTCGACCGAAACGGGCAAGCCGGTCACGCAGCGCACGTTGTTCGAAGTCGGTTCGGTAAGCAAGACGTTTGCCGCGACGCTCGCCGCGTACGCGCAATTGAACGGCAAGATGGATTTAGCCGATGACACGCAACGGTACTTGCCGTCATTGCGAGGTACTGCATTCGGCCGCGTGAGCCTGTTGAACCTGGGCACGCACACACCTGGTGGTCTGCCGCTTCAGGTACCGGACTACATACATGACAACGCGCAGTTGCTGCAGTACTTCGGCGCATGGAAACCGGCCTACGCGCCAGGCACTTACCGCACTTATGCAAACCCCGGCATTGGTACATTGGGTCTGATTGCCGCGAAAAGCATGGGCGGCAGTTATGCGTCCCTCGTCGAACAGCGCATCTTTCCCGCGCTCGGTATGACGGATAGTTACATCCACGTGCCGGCGGCGAGAATATCCGACTATGCGCAAGGCTATACGAATACCGGTGCACCCATTCGCATGAAAGGCGGCGTTCTCGCAGACGAAGCCTATGGCGTTCGAACCACCGCCGCGGACATGGTTCGCTTCGTTCAGGCGAACATGAACCTGATACGCGTGGACGACACCCTTCAGCGCGCGATTATCGCCACGCACACGGGCTATTTCAAGGCCGGCCCGCTGACGCAGGACCTGATATGGGAGCAATACGCGTATCCGGTCACGTTGGACACCTTACACAAAGGCAATGCGTCCTCTATGGCCCTTACGCCGACGCCGGCCACGGCGATCGAGCCGCCGCTTGCACCGCAGCAGGACGTGTGGATCAACAAGACCGGTTCCACGAATGGCTTTGGCGCTTACGTTGCGTTCGTGCCAGGAAAGCGCGTGGGCGTCGTGCTGCTCGCCAACAGAAACTTTCCCATTGAGGACCGCGTGAGCGCAGCGTATCGGATCATGTCGGCACTGACCGCGAGTCAACAGTAAAACAGCGGGTCAGGTTCTCGTTATACGTTCAGGGGTGCAGCCGGGCACGGCCGCACCCACGCGCCGCTTATTCGCGCACCGGACTCAGCACGCCCTGAGCATCGCTCTCCACGGCTTCGGATACGAGCGTCTCCAGTGCCAACCCGCGGGTTTCGATGCCGAGTATCCACACCGCCGCGGCCGCGATCACGAAGCACATTGCGCCAAGCGAAAATACGCCGCCCTGTCCGAACATGGGCAACACGACGCCCACCACATATGGTCCGATCAGCGAGCCCACGCGTCCAATCGCTGACGCGAAACCCGAACCTGTTGCGCGAGCCCCCGTGCCGTATAGCTCGGGCGTGTACGTGTAAAGCACGGCCCACATTGCAAACAGGAAGAACTGCATCGCGAGTCCGGCGCAGATCAGCAACGTAGGCGTTTGCGCGTGCAATGCGGTTTGCCCATATACGTAGGCCATTACCGCGCTCCCCGCCAGTGACGCAATACAGGTCGGCTTGCGTCCCCACCGCTCCACCAGCCACGCGGCGCAGATAAAACCCGGTATGCCGCCGAGAGAAATCAGCACCGTGTACAGCACCGATTTCGTCACCGCAAAGCCCGCCTGCTGCATCAACGCACCGAGCCACGAGGTCAGGCCGTAAAAGCCGAGCAGCGCGAAAAACCACAAGGTCCACACCATGATCGTGCGACGCCGGTACGCCGCGCTCCATATCTCGCGAAATGCGCCGGCTCGCTTTGCCGCCACCGGCTCTGCGAGCATGACAGGCGCGCTCAGATGCGTGAGACGCGCGGCCTTCATCACCTTCGCCTCGACCTGCGCGAGAATCTTGTCGGCTTCGCCATAACGTCCGCGATGTTCGAGCCAGCGCGGCGACTCAGGCACGATGCGCCGCACGACCAGCACGAACACGGCAGGAATCGCGAGCAATGCAAATTCCGTGCGCCAGCCGAAGGACGGCAGCACGAAGTACGACACCACGCCCGCGGTGATAAAGCCGAGAGGCCAGAAACCGTCCATCAGCGCGATCAGACGCCCGCGCGACGATGCCGGTACGAATTCGGACAGCAGCGTCTGCGCAATCGGAAACTCCATACCCATGCCGAAGCCCAGCAGCACGCGATAGAAGATCAGCGCCTCCACGCTCTGCGCGGTCGAGCACAGGTACGATGCCACGCCCCACAGCACCATGCTCCACTGAAACACTGGGCGGCGTCCGAAGCGATCCGCAAGCAGGCCCGCCACTGCCGCGCCGCCCACCATGCCGAAGAAGCTCGCGCTCGCCACGAGCCCAGCGGTTGCAGTGGAAAGACCGAATTCCGTTTTGATCGAGCCGAGTACGAAAGTCATCGTGCCGAGATCGACGGAATCGAAAAAGAACGCAATGGCAATGATGATGAAGATGGTGCGGTGATAACCAGAGAACGGCAGACGTTCGAGTCGCGCCGCTGCACTGGCGCGCGGCTGAGAAGCGGTAGGCATGAGCATCCCCTGAATGATGCGGCGGCGGCCGCGAGTGATGGTCCGATCGGCGCATTCAGTAGACGCCGACATAAAACAGCTACATAGAAGGAATGCGCCATACGGATGGAACGAAGGCGCCGTTCAGGCGGAGGAGAACTGCAAGTCCCGGAACACTACCGACGCTACCGGTGCAGGCGTGCCCGCGCCGCGCTCGCAATGCGCGCGAGCGCCTCCGCGCTCAGCCGCGCGGCAATCTTCTGCACATATTGATGGTGTCGCTCCTGCAGCGGCGCGCCGAGTTGCTGCGCAAGCAGATAGCGGATTAGCGCGATGCGCCGGTGCCGCAGCAGCATGCTCTGATCGAGCAGCGCGAGCGCGGCATCGGCGTCGCGTTGGTGACACGCGCGCGCGGTGAGGCGCGCGGTGACGACACGGGTCGACGTCATGTGGATTGCGCAGCGGGAAAGCCGCGAGCGGTGTGAAGCAACACCGCTCGCCGCATCACGACATCAGCGGCTCGGCTGCATCGAGCATGATCTTCACGAAGTAGTCTGCGAAGCTGCGGCGCACCACGATGTCGAAGCTGTCCGCGCCAGTGGGCACGAGCGTCATCGACGCCTTGAAATAATGGCTTTGCGCGCACTGCCCTTCACCGAACAGCTTGGGATGAAGATCGAGCGGACAGCCGCGCGACAGCACTTCGCGCGTACGCGTGCCGCTGATTTCCAGCACCGTATAGCCGCTGCCGATATCCACCGCCGACGCAAAGACCCCTGCAAATGCAGTGCCGAGCGCCGCTTGCAAGGGCGCCGTGCGCGACGCGTCGTGCGCGGTTGCCGAGCGCACCAGCCATTCGTCCGGACCGAGCCACAACATGTCGTAGCCATTGCCGCGCGCCACCGTGTTCGGCTTTTCGGGCGGCTTGCAGCCAAGAACCTGCTGCACGGCCTGCACAAACGCGACGTCGCGCGTATCGCCACGCACGTTGACGAGTTCGAGAAACGGCCGCTCCGCGAGCCTGAATGCGGTGCCTGCCGTTGCCTGATGCTTCTTCAACAGCGCGTCTGCCCCAACGAGCGGCGACTCCTGCCACACGCCTGTTTGACTGCCGACGGCGCGATCCACGACCGAGGCCGCCACTTTGGTTTCATTCCACATGTTGACGCGCTCCTTCGCTGTCGTAGAACACCGAGCTGGTGATCTTCGCTGCAATCTGTTTGCCGCTGGAAAGCGGGATCGTGACCGATTCGCCGATCTTGTCGAGGCCGCCCTTCACGACTGCCATCGCGATTGAGCGCTTCAGAATCGGGCTGAAATAGCTCGACGTGACATGCCCGAGCATCGGCGCCGTATCGCCCTGGAACGGACCCGCGACGATCTGCGAGCCTTCCGGTATGACGAAAGACGGATCGTCCGCCAGCAGCCCGACGAGTTGCTTGCGCCCTGCTTTTGCCGTGTCCGAGCGCGTGAGCGAACGCTTGCCGAGGAAGTCCTTCGACTTCGCGACCAGCCCGCCCATGCCGAGGTCATGAGGCGTCATCGAACCGTCCGTATCCTGGCCGACGATGATGTAGCCCTTCTCCGCACGCAACACGTGCATCGTTTCAGTGCCATACGGTGTAATGTCGTATTCCGCGCCCGCGGCCATCAACGCTTCCCAGACCGCGCGACCGACGTTCGCCGGCACGTTCACTTCATAGGCGAGTTCGCCCGAGAAGCTGATGCGCATGACCCGCGAGGCTGCGCCGGCAACCGTGCCTTCGCGATAGCTCATGAACGGGAATGCCGCGTTCGCGAAGTCGATGTCGTGACACACCTTCTGCAAAACCTTGCGGCTGTTCGGTCCGACCACCGCGAAAGTCGCCCAGTGGTCCGTCACCGACGCAAGACGCACGCGCATGTCCGGCCACTCCGTTTGCAGCCAGCGCTCAAGCCAGGTGAGCACGCGTGCCGCGCCGCCGGTGGTCGTGGTCATCATGTAATGCTGTTCGCCGAGGCGCACCGTCACACCGTCGTCGAAGATCATGCCGTTTTCGTCGAGCATCAGACCATAGCGGCACTTGCCGACTTCCAGCTTGCTCCACGGATTCGTATAGACCCAGTTCAGCAGTTTGGCCGCATCGGGGCCCTGAATGTCGATCTTGCCGAGTGTAGACGCATCCAGAATGCCGACGCTGGTACGCACCGCAAGCGATTCGCGCGCCACTGCCGCATGCAGGTCCTCGCCCTTCTTCGGGAAGTACCAGGGGCGCTTCCAGTTGCCCACGTCCTCGAATTCCGCGCCGTTTTCGACGTGCCATTCGTGCACAGCCGTCTTGCGCACCGGGTCGAGGAACTCGCCCAACTCGCGTCCCGCGAACGTGCCGAAGGTGACCGGCGTGTAGTTCGGGCGAAACGTCGTCGTGCCGGTCTCGGGAATCGTCTTGCCGAGCGCCTGCGCGAGAATCGCCATGCCGTTGATATTGCCGAGCTTGCCCTGATCGGTGCCGAAGCCCATCGCGGTATAACGCTTCACGTGTTCGACCGACTCGAAGCCTTCGCGCGCTGCGAGGAAGATATCCGCAGCGGACACGTCGTTCTGGAAGTCCACGAACTGCTTCGGTCCACGCGTGGCGAGCTCGCGTCCGCCGACAAGCCACAGCGGCAGCATCTTCGCTTCGCTGATCTCGGCCACCTGCACCGCGTTCGGCCGCTTCACGATGTAGCCCGCGGCACGCGCGGCTTCCACGCCCGCATCGACTGCAAAACGAATGCCCTGGCCCAGCGTGAAATCGCCGTTGCAGGCGCCCACGCTCGTCTCCGGCTGCATCGCCTTGCCCGGCACGAAGCACGCCTTCTGGTCATGCCAATGCGCCTTGCCGCCCGATTGCGCGAACAGGTGCAATACGGGACTCCACCCGCCCGACATGGCGAGCAGATCGCAGGACAGTTCGCCTTGCTTCGCGCCCACCTGACCATTCGAGTACGAAGCCACATCCACGGATGCCACGCGCAATTTGCCGTGCGCCGCCGTGATGACCGCACCGCTGATCACCTTGACGCCATAGCGGCGGGCAAGCGCGGGCAGCGTGCCCTTCGATTCGCCCGCGCGCGGATCGATCACTGTCACCTGCGCGCCGGCTGCTTTGAGATCGAGCGCGCACTGATAGCCGTCGTCGTTGTTGGTGAACACCACTGCGTCGCGGCCCGGCAGCACCGCATAACGATGCAAATAGGTCGACACGGCCGACGCCAGCATCACGCCCGGCAGATCGTTGTTGCCGAACACGATGGGACGCTCGTGCGCGCCGGTCGCGAGAATCACGCGTTTGGCGCGGATTTTCCACATCAGCTCGCGCGTGCCTTTGCGTTGCGACACAGGCAGATGGTCGGTCAGGCGCTGTGTGACGGTCACGAGATTGTGATCCTGATAGCCGAATGCAGTGCTGCGCGAAAGGATCTTCACGTCGGGCATTTGCCGCAGTTCGTCTTCGATCTTGTGCACCCATTGCAATGCCGGCTTGCCGTCGATTTCCGCGCGGCACGACAGCAGCGAGCCGCCCAGTTCCGGCTGATCGTCCACGAGCGTCACGCGCGCGCCCGACAACGCGGCTGCATGCGCGGCCGCGAGACCGGTCGGCCCGCCGCCCACTACCAGCACGTCGCAATGCGCGAAGCACTTGTCGTAGCGATCCGCGTCGAGTTGCTCGGGCGCCTTGCCGAGACCCGCGGCGTCGCGGATCACTTCTTCATATTTCGGCCAGAACTTGCGCGGCCACATGAAGGTTTTGTAGTAGAAGCCCGCGGGAATGAAACGAGCAATCTTCTGATTGACCGCCATGCGGTCTTTCTCGATGTTCGGCTTCGCATTCACGCTGCTCGCGACGAGCCCCTGGTACAGCTCCACTTCGGTCGCGCGCGCATTCGGCACCGTGTAGGCGCCGGTTTCCAGCTGCACGACCGCATTCGGTTCTTCCACACCCGCGGTGACGATGCCGCGCGGCCGATGATATTTCCAGCTGCGGGCCACGAAATGCAGGCCGTTCGCGAGCAGTGCAGAGGCGAGCGTGTCGCCCTGATAGCCCTGGTATTGGCGACCATTGAATGTGAACGTGAGTGGCAATGCGCGGTTGATGCGCCCGCCATTCGGGAGTCGGTCTTTCTGGCTCATTGCTTCTTGCCCTCTTGTGCGGTGCCGTCGTTGCTATCCATCTTCAGCAGCGGACGATCAAAGGTCTCATAACCCTGAATCTCGTAGCTCACCGTGTCGCGTTGCGCCTTGAACCAGCGGCGGCAACCTTGCGCGTGCATCCATTGCTCGCGATGCACGCCGCGCGGATTCTTGCGCATGAACAGGTAGTCGCCCCATTTCTTGTCGGTGAGCTTCTCGGTATCGAGCGGACGCATGATGTCCGCCTCCCCGCCGCAGGAAAATTCGGTTTCGGCGCGCGGCCCGCACCAGGGGCATTCGATCAGCAGCATGATTTGAGTCTCTCTGTAGCGCTAGTGCGTTAGTGGGCGACGGCGGCAGCGCCGTGTTCGTCGATGAGGTGGCCGGTGTAGAAGCGCTCCAGCGAAAACGGCGCATTCAGTTCATGCGGCTCGTCTTTCGCGATGGTGTACGCATAGGCCCAGCCCGAGCCCGGCGTCGCCTTGAAACCGCCCGTGCCCCAGCCGCAATTGAAGTAGAGGCCCTTCACGTCGGTCTTGCTGATGATCGGGCATGCGTCCGGCGAGACGTCCACAATGCCGCCCCACTGGCGGTTCATTCGCACACGCGAGAACACCGGGAACATTTCGACAATGGCTTCCAGCGTGCCTTCGATAATCTGGAAACTGCCGCGCTGACCGAAGCCGGTGTACTGGTCGACACCCGCGCCGATCACCAGATCGCCCTTGTCGGACTGGCTGATGTACGCATGCACCGCGTTCGACATGACCACGGTGTTGACCACCGGCTTGATCGGCTCCGACACGAGCGCCTGCAACGGATGGCTCTCGAGCGGCAGACGCACGCCGGCCATATCGGCAAGCGTGGACGTGTTGCCTGCGGCCACGATCGCCACCTTCTTAGCCTTGATGAAACCCTTGGTGGTATCCACGCCCGTCACCTGGCTGCCGTTGCGGCGAATGCCCGTTACCTGGCAGTTCTGTACGATGTCGACTCCAGCCTGGTCCGCGCCGCGCGCGAAGCCCCAGGCCACCGCGTCGTGCCGCGCGACGCCGCCGCGCCGCTGGATCGAGGCGCCCAGCACCGGATAGCGGCTGTTCAGATTGATGGTGGGCTCGAGTTCCTTGATTTGCGCGGGCGTGAGGAATTCCGCATCCACGCCGTTCAGCCGGTTCGCATTCACACGGCGCTCGGTGTCGCGCACGTCCTGCAGCGTGTGCGCGAGATTCATCACGCCGCGCTGGCTGAACATCACGTTGTAATTCAGGTCTTGCGAGAGACCCTCCCACAGCTTCATGGCCTTTTCATAGAGCGCGGCCGACTCGTCCCACAGATAATTCGAGCGCACGATGGTCGTATTGCGCGCTGTATTGCCGCCGCCGATCCAGCCTTTCTCGAGCACGGCGACATTGCGCACGCCATGTTCCTTCGCGAGGTAATAGGCAGTGGCCAGACCGTGCCCGCCTCCACCGACGATCACCACGTCGTACTCGCGTTTGGGCTCGGGACTCTTCCACTGTCGCTCCCAGTTCTCGTGATACGACATCCCGTTGCGCAATAGGCTGAATATCGAATAGCGGCTCATCATTGATCCTTGTGGGTACTGTCGGTGCTTGCTGCCTGGTGCTTCATGAAATATGCAAAACCTGCTTCAACATTCGATGACGTTCACGGCCAAGCCGCCGCGCGACGTTTCCTTGTATTTCGTCTTCATGTCCGCGCCTGTTTCGCGCATGGTCTTGATGACGTTATCGAGCGATACGTAGTGCTGTCCGTCGCCTTTCATCGCCATGCGCGCCGCGTTGATCGCCTTGATGGCGCCCATTGCATTGCGCTCGATGCAGGGAATCTGCACGAGTCCGCCGACGGGATCGCAGGTCATGCCGAGGTTGTGCTCCATGCCGATTTCCGCGGCGTTTTCCACCTGGGTGGGCGTGCCGCCCATCACGGCGGCGAGCGCTGCCGCGGCCATCGAACAGGCCACGCCCACCTCGCCCTGGCAGCCCACTTCGGCGCCGGAAATAGAAGCGGTTTCCTTGTAGATGATGCCGATGGCCGCGGCAGTCAGCAGGAAGTTGACAATGCCCTCGTCGTTCGACGCGTGCATGAACTTCACGTAGTAGTGCAGCACTGCGGGGATCACGCCGGCTGCGCCATTGGTGGGCGCCGTAACGACACGCCCGCCCGCGGCATTTTCTTCGTTGACGGCCATTGCGTAGAGATTCACCCAGTCGAGCATGGAAAGCGGATCGAGCAGCGACTCTTCCGAGCGCGAGCGCAATTGCGCGCACAGATCGGCGGCGCGGCGCTTCACATGCATCGGGCCGGGCAATTCGCCTCGCACCTTGCAACCGCGTTCGACGCAGGCGGCCATCGTGCGCCAGATCGCGAGCAGGCCCTCGCGCACTTCGCTTTCCGGCCGCGCCGCGCATTCGTTCTTCAGCGTAACCTGCGCGATGGAAAGACCGGTCTCGCGGCATACGCGCATCAGATCGTCGCCGGTGCGAAACGGGTGTGGCACCTCGGTGCCTGCGCGCACACCGTTCACGCGGTCGCCCTCGCGGTTCACCACGAAGCCGCCGCCAATCGAGTAGTACTCTTTTTCGACAAGCAGTTGCCCGTTTTCGTCGAAAGCCTGAAAGCGCATGCCGTTCGGATGCACGATGCCCGAACCGGGTGCACCTGGCATCAGTTTGCGGAAAAAGCCGAGGTGCTCGCGCTCGTCGAATCTGACCGGGTGTTTGCCGAGCAGTGCGAGTTGCTTTGTCTCGCGAATCGCGGCAAGGCGCGGTTCGATCACGTCCGGATCTATCAGTTCGGGCAGGTTGCCTTCCAGCCCGAGCAGCACCGCCTTGTCCGTGCCGTGGCCTTTGCCGGTCGCGCCGAGCGAACCGAACAGCTCGACCTTCACACGGCGCACGAAGGCAAGCAGGTTTGCATCTTCGATATGCGACGCGAAACGGCAAGCAGCGATCATCGGCCCGACCGTGTGCGAGCTTGAGGGACCGATACCGATCTTGAAGAGATCGAAAACGCTGACGTTCATGGCGTGCCTTGTGCGTTGCAATTCCTGGGTGGCGGGATTTACCTCTAAACAGGCCCTATTGCACCGCACGTCAAATTGAACCGATAGAATAAAAACGGCATGACAGTGGGATAGTGGCGTCAACTGCCCGGCGCGCCAAGCGCCGCGGCGGATTTACGAAGCCTTCTGACGCATTTTCGACAGGCGCTGCGCAGGCCGTGAAGAATTGGAGCTGCGCTTGGGGCAGCGCGGGCAATTGCGATTGCAGTTGCAGTTGCTCGTCGGGCGGCATTACGATGCATGCCGCGCGGCGCCCCGGTGCTATGCTTGGCTCAACTCGTTTTCTCTTTTCTCGTTTTCGGCTGCATTGCATGGACTCCGCTGAACCGCTTCCCCTGCAATCCATGGACGGTGCGCCGAAAGAGCGCATCCGCTTCGGCATCATTCTGCTGCCGAACTTCACGCTGACTGCGTTCTCGGGTTTCGTCGACCTGCTGCGCCTGTCCGCGGACGAAGGCGACTTCAGCAAGCCCGTGCGCTGCTCATGGACTGTCATAGGGGAAACCCTTGCACCGGTGCGCGCGAGTTGCGGCATTCAGATCACGCCGTGGGACACATTCGACAGCGCCGAAGCGTTCGATTACGTCGTCGTGGTAGGCGGCCTGCTGCATTCCGGACCTGCTGCAAGCGACGCGACGCTCGCTTTCATCCGGCGCGCGGCCGCAACGGATGCCACGCTCGTCGGCATGTGCACGGGTGTGTTTTCGCTCATGCGCGCCGGGGTGCTCGACGGCTATCGCATCTGCGTGAGCTGGTTTCACTACTGGGACTTCATTGAACGGTTCCCCTCGGTCAACGAAGAGGCGCTGGTGGCCGACCGGCTCTTCGTGATCGACCGGCGGCGCATTACGTGTTCCGGCGGGCGCGCGTCGATCGACGTTGCCGCGGCTATTCTGCTGCGCCACTTCGAAACTGCGACCGTACAAAAGGCGCTGCGCATCCTGCTCGTCGACGACATGCAGAAAGGCAACGCGCCGCAGCCGCATCCGCCGGGTCTTGCGCCCGCCACCCATCCGAAGGTCAAGCGCGCCATTCTGCTGATGGAACAGCATGTGGGTCGCTCGCTCTCGCTCGAGGAACTGGCGCGCAAACTCGACCTGTCGCCGCGTCAACTGGAGCGGCTTTTCAAGGCCGAAACCGGCAAGGCGCCCCAGGCGTACGCGAAGCAGGTTCGGTTGCGCACCGCCGCGTGGCTGTTGACGAGTTCAGACAAGACAGTGGCCGACATTGCGTCGAGCTGCGGCTTTTCCGATGCGTCGCACCTGGGCCGCGAGTTCCGCAAGCAATTCGGCCTGCCGCCCATGATGTATCGCGAGCAGCGCGGCACGCCGGCAGAAGCGGAATACGGTGCGGATTACGACGAGACGTTCCCGGGGCGGGCCCAGGCGATTTGATGTCCTGATTCAGGGGCTTTTTTTGGCCTTTGCCCGGCTTATTGCTCCTGTTTCCGGTTCTGGTTGCCGGTATCTGTTCGCGGCTTTATCCGCGCTTTTTGATTTCAGCCCTTCTTTTACGGCTCAGTCGTGATTCGGCGCATGACTTAACAGCCGCCACGCGAATTTTCGCGCCGCATGACGCGGCGCGAGCACTCATACATCACTTCCCTGCTACATATGCCTTCACTGCGGGCAAGCCGTCCTTGCCGTCGAATGTCTTCACACCCGCGAGCCACTGGTCGAGTACCGCGGGGTTCGCCTTCAGCCACTCGCGCGCGGCCTTGTTCGGGTCCGTCTTGTTCATGATCGGCAGCATCACGTGGTTCTCGATGTCGGTCGTGAAATGCAGGTTCGACACCAGCTTTGCGACGTTCGGACAGCGCGCCGAATAATCGGTCGGCGTGACCGTCATGACTTTCGCTTCACCATAGTTCGGGCCGAATACGTCGTCGCCGCCGGACAGGTAGTCGATTTTCATCTGCACGTTCATTGGATGCGGTTCCCAACCGAGGAACACAATCGGCTTCTTGTCGCGGATCGCACGGTTCACCTCGACCAGCATGCCCGCCTCGCTCGACTCCACCAGTTTGAACTTGCCGAGCCCGTACTGGTTGCTGTCGATCATCTTCTTGATGAGCGCATTGCCGTCGTTACCCGGCTCGATGCCATAGATCTTGCCGTCCAGCTTGTCGTAGTTCTTCGCGATGTCGGCAAACGACTTGATGCCCGCCTGATAGGCATAATCCGGCACCGCCAGCGTGTATTTCGCGCCCGTCAGGTTCGGCGTGGGTAGCACGTTCACCTGGCCGGCCTTCCTGAACGGATCGATCATTGGGTCCATGGTCGGCGACCAGTAACCGAGGAACACGTCGATCTGCTTGCTCTTCACGCCGGCAAAAGTGATCGGTACGGAGGCGATCGTCTTGGTCGGCTTGTAGCCGAGTCCCTCCAGTATCGTCGACGCAAGTCCAGTCGTGGCCGCAATGTCGGACCAGCCGACGTCGGCAAAACGGACGGCGCGGCACGCGGCAGGTTCCGCGGCAACGGCCGAAGTCACTGACAACGCGGACAATGCAGACGACACGGACAACGCGCACAACGACGCAGCCCACAAACGTTTCATGGCGGTTCCTCAGGGTCTCAGGGTAAGTTATTGCTTGCTGCGTTCCGTCACGCGGACAGCCGCCGCTCCACGCTTGGCGCATGACCGAACTGCGCGCGATACGCCTTGCTGAAATGACACGGCGAATGAAACCCGCAGACGGCAGTCACGCGCGCAATCGAAGCGTCAGTATTGCGCAGCAGTTCACGCGCGCGGCGCAGGCGCAGCGTCAGGTAATAATGGGTTGGCGATACGCTCAGGAACATCTTGAACATGCGCTGCAAGTGTCGTTGCGACAGATGCACGAGCCGCGCGAGTTCGTCGAGCGAAAGCGGCTCTTCGATGTTCGCCTCCATCAATCGCACTACTTCGATCAGCTCAGCACGCGTGAAGCCGACGCGCGCATCGACGGGAATGTGCTGGTAGTCCGTCGAGCCGCGAATCCTCTCCACAATGAACTGCTCGGACACCTGCGCCGCGACCGAATGACCGAGGCGCATGCCGACCAGATTCAGCATCAGATCGAGCGGCGCGGTGCCGCCCGTGCACGTCAAACGATCCCGATCGATTACGAAGAGCTCGTCGGCAAAACGCACATGAGGGTAGCTTTTGTGCAGCGGCGACATGTCTTCCCAATGCACGGTGCAGCGATACCCGTCGAGCAGGCCCGCGGCGAGCAGCGCATACGGCCCCGTGCAAATGCCGCCAAGCGGTATGCCCTGAGCCGCTACGTCGCGCAGCAACGCGACCACCGTGTCGTCCACGTAATCGCGCACATGCCAGCCGGCGCAGACGATCAGCACGTCCGGCATGCCCGACTGCGCAAGCGTGGTGGTGGGTTTCACCGTGATGCCATTGCTCGCCCGCGCAGGTTCGCCGTCGGGCGTGATGACCGACCACCTGTAGTGCTCCGCCCGGCCCACGTAGTTGGCCATGCGCAGCACCTCGACCGCGCTCGTGAACGCGATCATCGAAAAGTTCGGCAGCGTCAGGAAGCCTACGTGTGCAAGCCGGGAGAGCGGCGACTCGCACGGGGCCTCGACGTGAGTGATCGCGTCGCGCTTCATAGGCAGCTCAGCTGTGCTGCGCCGTCGGCGCGCGGCGTACCTTCATCAGATTGCGCAAGCCGGAGAAGAGCGGCGCGCGTGCCATGCCGGGCGAGCGGCCAAAGCTCTCCGTGATGCGGTCCAGGATGATCGCGAGCATCACGACCGAAAGTCCGCTCTCGAAGCCAAGCCCGATGTCGAGCCGCTGAATACTGGCGAGCACGTCGTTACCGAGGCCGCCCGCGCCCACCATCGAGGCGATGATCACCATCGACAACGCCATCATGATGGTCTGGTTCACACCTGTCATGATGGACGGCAGCGCATTGGGGAACTGGACCTTGTAGAGCAGTTGCCACGGGGTGCAGCCGAACGCCTGCCCTGCTTCGACGATTTCGCGGTTCACGTGCTTGATGCCGAGCGAGGTGAGACGCACCGCAGGCGGCATTGCGAAGATCACGGTGGACAGAATGCCGGGCACGCGGCCCAGACCAAACAGCATCGCAGCCGGAATCAGATAGACGAAGGCGGGCATGGTCTGCATCAGATCGAGCACGGGACGCACCATCATTTCCACGGTGCGGCTCTTTGCGGTCCAGATGCCGAGCGGCACGCCGAGCACAAGACTGATGAAGGTGGACGACAGCGTGAGGCCCAGCGTAATGACCATCTGGTCCCAGAAGCCGGTGCCGTAAATCAGCAGCATCGCGAGCAGCGTAAACAGCGCAAAACGCCAGCCCACCCGCCACAAACCGATACCGACGAAGAACGCCATGAGCGCCCACATCGGCACCGCTTGCAGACCGTGTTCAACGATGGCCGCGAAGTTCTCGATGACCTTGCCGATGGAATCGAAAGTCTTTGCGTCGTGATCGAGCAGATAGTGAACGCCGTGATCGACCCAGGCGCCAAGTGGAATGATTTCAGACATGAGAACCTCGATGGCGCGTGAGAACGTGCAGCACGTTCGTCTTGTTGACCGAACCACAGTAGGAGCCGTCCGCTTCGACGACCGGCAAGGGCGCGCGGCTCGCGACCACGCGTTGGACCACATCGTCTAGCGGCGTGGTGCGTCGGATGCATTCCACGTAATTGAGTTTCGCCGACGCATTGCCCGTTTCGTCGCGGCACACGAAGCCGCGAATCTTGCGCTCGCTGTCGAGCACGAACGCGTATTCGGCGCTGCCGTTCAGCGTGGCGGACACGCTGGACACGTCGATCTGCGCAGAGTGCGAATGCATGAGCGGCACGGCGTCGGTCTGCATCAGATCGCCGGCGGTCAGATAGCGGCTCGTGTCGATGCCTTCGAAGAACGCGCGCACGTAGTCGTCGGCGGGATTGGTGATGATCTCCTGCGGTGTGCCGATCTGCACCACCTTGCCGCCTTCCATGATGGCGATGCGTGTGCCAATGCGCATGGCTTCTTCGAGATCGTGCGACACGAACAGAATCGTGCGCTGCTGCTCGCGTTGCAGATCAAGCAACACGTTCTGCATTTCCTTGCGCTTAAGCGGATCGAGCGCGGAGAACGCTTCGTCCATGATCATCAGCGACGGGTTCACTGCGAGCGCCCGCGCGAGACCCACGCGCTGCTGCATGCCGCCCGACAGTTGCGCCGGCAGCTTTTGCGCGAACGGCGCGAGACCCACCTGCTCCAGCACCGTCATCGCGCGCGCCTCGCGCTCCTTGCGCCCCACGCCCGCAACCTCGAGCCCGAAGGCCGCATTGGAGAGCACCGTGCGTTGCGGCATCAGCGCGAACGACTGGAACACCATGCTCATGTCCTTGCGGCGCAGCGCCGTCAACTCGCTGCGCGGCACGCTGGCCACGTCGCGGCCGTCGATCAGCACCTTGCCCGCCGACGGCTCCACCAGCCGGTTGATCAAGCGTATCAGCGTCGACTTGCCCGAGCCGGACAGGCCCATGAGCACGAAGATCTCGCCTTCCTTCACTTCGAACGATACGTTGTGAACGCCGACAATCTGACCGGTGCGCGCGAAAACTTCTTCTTTCGTAGCGCCTCCTGCCAGCATGCCGAGCGCCTGTTTCGGGTTGGTGCCGAACACCTTGCACAGCCCTTCAACCACGACCTTCGGGGAATTCATTGAATGCTCTCCTATGTCGGCCAGAGTCAGTGCGAAGCCCATGCCCTGGTCCCATGCAAAGCTGCGTCGCGAACGTCCGTCCGCGCTGTGCATACATAGTTGCCAGAAAAAAGTACGCCTAGCCGACTATTTGCGACAAGCACATGAGGAAATACGACACCCGTGTCGCGCCGGCATTGTCGTGCAGGCGTGAAAGCCTTGCTGGACAAGGGTTTGAGGGATATCGACCCGAGCCGCGCGCGATGTCGCTATAAGGCAAATGAAGGGGTTTTTACGGCGCGTGCGCGAAGCGCTCGCGAGAAGCGGTAATGCCGCGCCGCAACAGAGCGAAAGCGCGGACTTTCGGGCTTCTGCGACCCTTCAATGAGCGCGACGGCGACAACCATGCCCACCAGGCGGGCGCAAAGCAACATCCGATGAATGGAACAGGAGATGCGACGAGGCGAGTGGCGCCCACTGCGGCGCCACGAGTGCAAGCCGTGCCGCATGCACCATCATGCCGCACGATAGCCGCGACTACGGGTTAATGCCTACTGGCTCGCGCCCGTGCCGATGCCCGCCTTTTTCTGCGCTTTCTGCAGGTCGCTCGGGTAGTTGGGGTCGTCGCGCGACGGCTGGTAACCCGCATCTTCGAGCTTCTTCAGCTCGGCATTTTTCTTCGCGCGCGCCTGTTTGCGGGCCGCTTTGCGTTCGGCCTTGGTCGGCTTCGCCGTGCCGGTTGCACCTGGTTGCGCAGTTTGCGCGTCGCTGCCCGCGGTGGTTTGCGCGGTGGCCAGCGGCATGCCTCCCGCTACCAGTGCGGATACTGCAAGGCCGAGCATGATCTGTTTGATGACAATCCGCTTCATGGGTTGACTCCTCTTAAGTTGGCAAGCGTGTTCAGAGTGGTTCACGACGTATCGTTCACTGCCGCGTATGCCGCACGATGCCATGCACGGCTCGCGCTCAGAGCTTAATGCGAAACCGCGCGGCGCGTACTGTCGCGTGCCGCGATTGGTGCAGCCCGTGCGTTCATGCGCGGCTACGCGTGCATGTGGTTGGCACGCGCGGGGGCATGTTGCTGTCAGAAGCACACCAGTTCGCGCCATAGTCAGCTTTTTCGAGCACGAGCGCGTGCGCTGGACTATTGTTTAAACGCGCCGGGAGCGCCACGGTAACGGCCGTGGCAGAACACAGGATGCTCCCCGTGAGCACGAAACAGCTCACAGGCGTGGGTTTTTCTTGCATGCAACGAAGCGACATTAACCTGTTAAGGATGGAGAAAACGTGAAAACAGTCAACCTTCTAAAGGCGCTCGGCATTGCGTTGTGCGTTGCGACCGCCCCGGGCGCTTATGCGCAAGCGAGCGACGCGACCGACTCCGGCATGGCGGCATCGAGCAATTCGCGGACAAAGACAGTCAAAAAGGCGGACCGCAAGCTGGGGCTCGACGTGCGCAAGGCGTTGTCCAGAGCCCAAGGCTTCGACGTATCGAACGTGTACGTTCGTGCTCGCGGCGGTGCGGTCACGTTGACCGGATCGGTGCCCGACGGCGCGCAGATTCCGCAGGCCGAAGAGGTGGCAAAGAACGTCGCCGGCGTGAAATCTGTCTCGAACAAGCTGACTGTCGCGACTCCGAACGGCGGCGGAGGTTAAGTCCTGAACAGCTGAACGAGCGGGTGCCACGACCTGCTGCCCGATTGCATCGGATCACGAAGGATTGCGCCGGCACCGCATGGGCACTGCTTTGGTGCGAGTGCGGCGCTATCCTTTGTCCCTATCCTTTGTCCCGCTATGTGAAGCGAGGCGCAGCTGAAGACTGGGTACAGCAAGCCGCTCAAACGCGGCTATGCGAGGACCTCGCATAACGCGCGAGCATCCATACCGCAGCGGCGCCCGCGGCAAGCAACACGGTTTGCCGCGGATGCATCGAAGCCTGCGTATACAAGCTCGATTCGAGCACTCTGCGCTTTTGCCCCGAACGCTCGCGCAATGCGCCATCGGCACGCTGATTTCCTTCCGGAGTGCGCGGCGGTTCGTCGGTGCGTTGCGATGCAATGCCGAAGCGGCTCATCACACGGTCATACAGGTTCGGCGCCCGGCGCGCGAACGTCACCATGGCTGCCGATGCCCCACCCACGTAGAGATCGCGAACCGGCGTGCAAGCCGCATGCAGAATGGCCTTGGCGACGATGTCCGGAGCATAGACGGGCGGCGGTAATTTGGGCTGCACGTCGAGATGGTTGCGCGCGTGCTCGACGAACTGTGTATGAATGCCGGACGGTTTGATGAGCGTGACAGAAACCGGCGCGCGCTCTTCGATCAACTCCATGCGCAGCGCGTCGGTGTAGCCCTTCACCGCGTGTTTCGACGCAACGTATGCCGCCTGCAGCGGCAAGGCAATATCGGAAAGCTCGCTGCCGAGGTTCACGAGCGCACCTCCGCGCTGTTTCAGGTGCGCAAGCGCAATCATCGAACCCTGCACCACGCCCCAGAAGTTCGTCTCGAAGAGCGCCTTCTGCTCGTCGATGGGAACATCCGCGCAACGTCCGAAAATCGACGCGCCTGCGTTGTTGACCCATGTGTCGAACCCGCCAAAACGAGCAATGGCCTTGTCCGCCGCTGCCTGCAACTGGTCCGCATTGCTGACGTCGGCAACGGCGTATTCGACGAGCGCCCCCTGGTCGGCGAGCTGGGTGGCGAGCGCGCGCAGCGCCTCCTCGTCGCGCGCGATCAGCATGAGGCGCGCGCCTCTGCTGGCGGCAAGACGCGCGGTCGCAAGACCAATGCCGCTTGTCGCACCTGTAATGACGATGACCTGCTGCGCAACCGGTTTGAGCTTCACTGTCATGGCAAAGTCCTCGGAAAGATGACGGGTCGCGGCACGCCGGTTCGCAGCCGGTCTGCCGCGCGAAGTACGTTTGCCTGTAGCAGCATTCATCATGCCTCGCAGCCCGCGCATAGCCCAGCGCGTGCTGCGAGGCGCCTCCCTTTGTTAGCTGCGCGTCAGTGCATGTTATGCAATTGAAGGCGCATCGAGAGCCGACGTAATATGCGCGCCCTTAAATCTTAATCATCGAATGCTTCAATGCGCGCAGCCTGTCGGGCTGACAGATCACGGGATCGGCAGGCACCGCGCCATTTCCAATAAACAACATCCCCGGCGAATTCCATGCGTGCACCGTTGGAAACGCTGAACGGCGAAGTCGAATCTGGAGCCTGCCACATGTTTCGCAGAACCCTGTTACCCATTCCGTTTGCCGCGCTGCTGACGCTCGCGGCCTGCGGCGATCACAACGTCAATTCGACTGCTTCGTCGACACCGGCTTCGTCCCCGGCGCCCACCGTGACCGCGCAGGACGCCCTTAAGACCGCCACGCCAATCAAGCACGTGGTTGTGATTTTCGGCGAGAACGTCTCTTTCGATCACTACTTTGCGACCTATCCGCAGGCGTCGAATCCGGTTGGCGAACCGCAGTTCACCGCAGCGGCGGGCACGCCGGCGGTCAACAACCTGGCGAGCAACAACCTGATCGCAACGAACCCGAACGCGCTTCCCACGTCGCCGAATATGGCGGGACGCACAGTCGGCGCCGTGACGATTGCCGGTTTGGGACTGCCCGCGGCAGATCTGCTGCCATTCCGCCTCGATCGCTCGCAGGCGAACACGGCGAGCCAGAATCACGCCTATGCCGCCGAACAGCTCGCGTACAACAACGGCGCGATGGACTCGTTCCCGCTCTTCACGGCCGCAGGTTCGACAATCGCGGGTAGCACCGGCGCATTCGCGACCAAGGGCCAGGTGCTCGGCTATTTCGACGGCAACACTGTCACGGCGCTGTGGAATTACGCGCAGCACTTCGCGATGAACCAGAACGCCTACACCGACACGTACGGTCCGTCGACGCCGGGCGCACTCGCTGTGGTCTCAGGCCAGAACAACGGCGTGATCGTGTCGGGTGGCACGTCGGCCAACGCGATTCCTGATGCGGCCGGCGGCTTTACGATGGTCGGCGACCTCGACCCCACAGGCGACGTCTGTACGATTGCGGCGGGCAGCAAAGTGACTGGCACCATGTCGCCGGCCAACAAGAATATCGGCGACCTGCTCAACGCGAAGAACATCACGTGGGGCGGCTTCATGGGCGGCTTCAATCTGCAGACGGTCAACGGGAACGGCACGACCGGTTGTGCGCGCTCCACGTTCTCGCAGGTGCTCAACGCAACGAAGACCGACTACGTTCAGCACCATGCGTGGTTCCAGTACTACGCGAGCACGGCGAACCTCGCGCATACGCGTCCTTCGTCGACGGCAGTGATTGGTGCTACCGATCCGCTGGACAACACCGCAACGCCGGTTCATCACCAGTACGACACCGACGACTTTTTTGCAGCGGTGAAAGCGGGCAACTATCCGTCGGTCAGCTTCCTGAAGGCGCCGGCCGTTGAGGACGGCCATCCGGGCAACTCAGATCCGATCGACGAACAGGCATTCGTCACTAACGTGATCAACTTCTTGCAGCAGCAGCCCGACTGGAAGAACACGGCCGTGATCATCGCCTATGACGACTCCGACGGCTGGTACGACCACCGCTATAAAGCGCCGACGAGCTCCTCGTTCGACTCGACCACCGCGCAATCGGCGGGCGGCAAGACGGTGGCGGGCAGCGACAACCTGAGCGCGGCAGGCCAATGCACGGCAGCGGGTGCGGTGCAGCCGCAAGGCGTGAACGGCGGTGCAGTGAACGGCCGCTGCGGTCCGGGCACGCGCACGCCGTTTATCGTGGTGTCGCCGTGGGCGAAGGCCAACTTCGTCGACGACACTCCGATCACCCAGGCGTCGGTCGTCCGCTTTATCGAGGACAACTGGCTCGGCGGTCAGCGCCTCGGCGGCGGTTCGTTCGATGCCACCGCAGGCAGCATCATGAACATGTTCGACTTCGCGGGCTCGGGCAACAATCCGCCGCTGTATCTGGACCCGAACCTCGGCACGAAGCTGGCGACAGCACCCGCCATCTGAGCCCGACGCGGGCCTGAGCCGTGCGTTCATGGTTGGCCGTCGGCAAGCGTGGTTGCCGATGCGATATGGGCGAGCTGCTTGCCTGCATCGCGGACGAACCCGCTTGCACGACCAAGCGTGTGGCTCAGCTTGCAACAGAGCCAGCCGTCGAGCCAGTGCACAAGCGCTGGCTCGATTCGCTTTTTCATCGCATTTGAAGAACTCATTCGTCACCATCGTCATGAACCAAACTTCAGACGCTGCCCTGCCGCCGACGCTTCCCGCCGGCGGCGAACCAGGCCCTGTTCGCGTGCAACTCCCGTTACGTCGAGTACGCGGAGTCGTTGTGTGGGCTGCCGCATGCATCGTCAGCGCGACCGTTGCGTTCGGTGCGTATGCACTGGTTTACCCCGAGCGCATGCCGGTTGCGCTCGGCGCGGTTGTCGAAGAAATCACCGGCGCGAATCCGCAGCCGGTACGTCTGCTGCGTCCAGCGCGCGCACCGTTGAGTGCGGTTGCACTGCTTGGCAAAGAGATATTCTTCGACCGGTCGTTATCCGCTTCGGGCACGCAATCGTGCGCGTCGTGCCACTCGCCGACCAATTCGTATTCGCAGGACAATGCGTTTCCGGTCCAGCTCGGCGGCGCACATATGAACGAAGCCGGTTATCGTCCGCCGCCGTCGCTCACTTATCTGTATCGTCAGGCGCCGTTCAGTATTGGTCCGGACCAGGGCGACACGGACGCGCCCGTGGACCTGACGCAACTGGCTTCACAAGCCGCTGGCGCGCAACGCGCGCAAAAGACCGCACTCGCCGCGCCTGCCGCTGCGGCTATGGTGCCGCAAGGCGGTCTCTTCTGGGACGGGCGCGCAGATACTTTGCAGGACCAGGCAGTTGGACCACTGACCAATCCGGTGGAAATGGCCAACGGCACACTCGAAGACGTTGCGCAGAAGTTGTTGCATACGAAGTACATCGGCCAGTTCAAGCATATTTTCGGACCGGCGATCGAGGCGAACCCCAGCCTGCTGGTGTCGGAGGCAATGTTCGCCGTGGGGCGTTATCAGATTGAAGACCCGTCGTTCCACGCCTTCACCAGTAAGTATGACTATTGGCTCGAAGGCAAGGCCCGCCTCACGCGTGCGGAACTGCACGGCCTGCAACTGTTCAACGACAAGGACAAGGCCAACTGCGCCGGCTGCCACCTGAGTCAGCCGGGCAAGGACGGCTTGCCACCGGTGTTCACCGATACGCAATACGAGGCGCTTGGCGTGCCGCGCAATCCGGACATTCCTGCTAACAAGGACCCGAGCTTCTTCGATATGGGGGTATGTGGGCCGTTTCGTCATGACCTCGCAAAAGAGACGCAGTATTGCGGCATGTTTCTCACGCCGACGCTGCGCAATGTCGCGAACCGCAAGGTGTTCTTTCACAATGGCGTGTACCACGAACTGAAACAGGTGATGGACTTCTACAACCTGCGCAATACGTCGCCAGAAAAGATCTATCCGCGCGACGCGTCGGGCAAGGTGCAGAAGTACAACGATCTGCCTGCGCAGTATCAGGCGAACGTGGATGCTTCGGACGCGCCTTTCGACCGGAGGTCTGGCGATAAGCCCGCGATGAGCGACGCGGATATCGAAGACATCATCGCGTTCATGAAGACGTTAAGTGACGGGTATCACGTCGGGGGATCGTGATTCGCGAGGACTGTGAGCGGGACGGGCAACGCCGCGCTTGTTGAGGTATCCTAGCCCGTTCTGCGATCCACGCCCTGTCCGATGACTCATTTCCCCTTCGACGCCGTTCTTTTCGATTGCGACGGCGTACTCGTCGACTCCGAACCGATTACCAACCGCGTGCTCACCGAGATGCTCGGCGAGTTGGGCTGGCATTTGAGCATCGAGGAAACCATGCGCATTTTCGTCGGCAAGGCGGTGAAAGACGAAGCGCCGTTGATCGAAGCGCGCACTGGTGTGGCGATTACAACGGACTGGCTGATGCAATTCCGCGCGCGCCGGAACGCGGCGCTCGACAGGGAACTAAAGGCCATTCCCGGCGCGGCCGCGGCGGTGCGCTCGCTTCACGGCACGTTGAACGGACGCATCGCGGTCGCATCCGGTGCTGACCGTATCAAGGTTGAGTTGCAACTGAATAAAGCAGGTATCCTGGACTGCTTCGCAGGACGCATCTTCAGCGGGCATGAAACGCCGCGCAGCAAGCCGTTTCCCGATGTCTATCTCGCGGCGGCGGCAGCGCTCGATGCGGACCCGGCCCGCTGCGCGATTGTCGAAGACACGGTGACGGGCGCGACTGCCGGTGTAGCAGCCGGCGCGACGGTGTTCGGCTATTGTCCCGGCGAACTCGGGCACAGCAGCGAAGAGGCGTTGTACGCGGCGGGCGTCGTGCAGGTGTTCCGGGACATGGAGGCCTTGCCGCACCTGCTCGCCGCGTGGCGTGATGCCGGCTATTCGAAGGCAGGATCGACGGGCACGCGGTAGCCGACCGCGAGCCGATTGGTTTCGTTAGCCATCCCAACGACTGCGAGCAACTCGCCGAACATTTCATCGTTCATGCCCGCGCGGCGGGCGGCAGCCGTGTGGCTCGCCACGCAATAGCCGCAATTGTTCGTCACGCTCACGGCCACGTAGAGCAGTTCCTTTATCAATGGATCGAGTGCGCCCGGCGCCATTACGTCCTTCAAGCTCTCCCATGTGCGTGCCAGAGTCGGCGGATGCTGCGCGATGTACTTCCAGAAGTTATTGACGTCCTCGACCTGGCGCGTCTGCTTGATATCGTCGTAGACGGCTGTGACTGCGGGCGGCGCTGCGTCATACTCAACGGGCTTTTGCTGGCTCATGGGTTCTCCTTTGCGTGACTGCATGAAAAGCGCGATTCGCGCCGGGCGCGGCATGCGCGGCATGTGCGCCCGGCACGGCATGCGCGCCAATCATGCGCGCGCATGGGCCCACCGCGAAACAGCGTCACGTTAGCATCAATCCATTAACCAGGCGTTCGCGCAGCCACCGTTGCGGGCGCCGCCGCCTGCAGATGCTCGTTGTTCTCGCCCGGAGCCGGCTGCCCGGGGCGCGTTGAGCGCTGCGATTGCGCGAGCAACGTACCGACCGACGGATCGATCGCATCGGTAAAAGGCTTCGGATCGAGTCCGATCGCGAGTACCAGCAACGCCATTGCACCGAGCAGCACGAATTCGCGCTTGCCGAGATCTTTAAGGGTCGCGACTCGCGCATTCGCAATCGCGCCGAAAATCACGCGCTTGTACATCCACAACGTGTAAGCAGCGCTCAGAACAAGCGTGGAAGCCGCGATTGCCCCAACCCAGAAGTTAAAGCGAATCGTGCCCATCAGCACCATGAATTCGCCGACAAAGCCGGACGTACCGGGCAGACCGATATTGGCCATCGAGAACAGCATCACAAACGCCGCGAAACGCGGCATGGTGTTCGCAACGCCGCCATATTCGTCGATTGCGGCAGTCTTCGTGCGATCGTAGAGCATGCCCGTACACAACAGCATGGCACCCGACACAACACCGTACGAGAGCATCTGCACGATTGCGCCGGCCTGCCCGATACGGTTGAACACGAAGAGTCCCAGTGTGACAAGCCCCATGTGGGCCACGGTCGAATACGCCAGAAGTCGACGCATGTCGGTCTGTACGAGCGCGAGTAGGCTCGCGTAAATCACGGCAACGAGCGAGAGCGTGATCATCATCGGCGCGAAAAAATGGCTTGCCTGCGGTGCAATCGGCAACGCGAAGCGCAGCAGGCCGTAGCCACCGAGCTTGAGCATGCCGATCATCACGGCAGCGCCGGTGGGCCCGTCCAGATGCACGTCGGGCAACCATGTATGCAGCGGCCACATTGGCACTTTCACGCCGAATGCCGCGAGAAAGCCGAGGAAGATCAGCACTTGCGGCATCGTGCCCAGCCGCGTTTCGCGCCACAGCGCAAGGTCGAAACTATGCGTCTGACTGTACAGATACAGCATCGACATCAGCATCATCAGCGAGCCGAGAAACGATATGAAGAAGAATTTCACCGCGGCGTACGAGCGGTTCGCATGGCCCCACGTACCGATCAGCAGGTATAGCGGAATCAGCGTTGCCTCGAACGCGACGAAGAACATCATGCCGTCGAGCGACGTAAAAACTCCCTGCATGAAGCCCGACAACATCAGAAAGGCGCCGAAATACTGCGCGGTGCGCCGCGTGATCGACTCCCACGAAGCAATCACGATGATGATCGTGGTGAGCGCGGTGAGCGCAACGAGCCACAGCGAAATGCCGTCGACGCCCACGTGCCAGGCAATGTCGAAGGTCGGCGACCATTTGATGTTCTCGACGAACTGCATCGACGTTACGTCGTTGCGAAAGCCCGCCACTAGCGGAATCACCGGCGCGAAGCCGGCAACCGCGCCGGCCAATGCGAGCCAGCGTGTGCGGGCGAGTGCCGTGTCGGACCCGGCCCGCGTCACCACCAGCCCGGCGACGATAGGAATCCAGATGAGTAGACTGAGAAGAGGCAATGGCATGTGCACTATCGGAGACTTGAAGGACAAAACAACGCCCAATGCTTTCCATTTCGAAAGCGTTGAAGCGAATATGTAGGCTTTGTGTTTGGCGGAAGAGTTTGAACGCGCTGCTATCGAAGTTCACGTTTACCCGCAGTCGAACGACAAGGGTGGGAGATTACCAAGATAAGAATAATTTTGCATCGCAACAATACGCCTGGGTCATAGACAATGGAGTATTGCGAGGCGGGACCCTTGCAAAATGCGTAAAAATGTGCAATCGCACAATATCGCTGAGTGGCGGCGCAGCGCGGCGATTTGGCTGCGGAAGCGCGCTGTTATGGGGTGTTTAGGTGGGGATCGGGATCTGTGTCCGGCGGACGCGAGCGAACGCCTCTTTGCCTCGCGGGGCACCCAGTTGAACACCCCGTTCCGAGCCCCCTTTCCGGCTCCGCCGGTATCCGCCGGAAATATTTTTTGCGCAGGCGAGCCAGCACGCACACTACTGACGCGCGAAACGCTCACCCAGGAACGTCTCGCGAAAACAGGTCAGCGGCTCTTTCCACGCGCCTTACAGAAGCCGAATATACTCAGCGCTCAACGGGCCGGAATCTGCGCACTTCACTGAGCGAAACGCCGCCGCCCGGCCACATCCTGCGGACCTTGCATGCAGTTTCATGACAAAGGCGAAGGCGCGGCTCCCGCGCTCGAGTGCCGCGCACTCAGCAAGCGGTATGGCAGCGGCCGCGTCGTCCTCGCGAATCTCGACTTCACGCTTGCGCCCGGCGAGTTCGTTGCAATCATGGGCGACTCGGGCGTCGGCAAATCGACGCTCCTCAATCTGATTGCCGGTCTCGACCAGGCGGATAGCGGCGAAGTGACCATCGGCGGCACTGCCGTTTCGCGTCTGGACGACAATGCGGCGACACGTTTGCGCCGGCAGAAACTCGGATTTGTGTTTCAGGCCTTTCATGTGCTGCCGCATCTGACGCTCGAGCAAAACGTCGCGTTGCCGCTGCTGTTGAATGATTTGCCGCTTGCCGGCGCGCTGAAGATGCTCGCGGCAGTTGGGCTCGAAGGCCGGGGCGACGATTTTCCGCGGCAACTGTCGGGTGGCGAACTGCAACGCGTTGCCATTGCGCGAGCGCTCGTGCATCGTCCTACTCTGATTCTCGCCGACGAGCCGACGGGCAATCTCGATCCCGACACTGCGCACGGCGTGCTTGAACTGTTTAGCGCTCAATGCAAGGCGACTGGGGCGGCCACGATAATGGTCACGCACTCCGAGGCCGCAGCCGCCGTTGCGGACCGCATCCTGATTCTCAGCGAGGGCGGTCTGCATCGCATGCCGCAAACCCGGGCGCCTTCACGAGAACATCACGGCTTGCAACCAGCAGCCCGTTCAACCGATGACACCCGCTGATCCCCTCTCGCCCGCGCAAACCCGTGGTCCTCGCACTCTCGCGCGCTGGCTGCTTGGTGCGGAATGGCGCAGTCATCGGGGACGCGCATTGGTTGCAATCGCAACGATCGCGCTTGGCGTGGCGCTCGGCTATGCGGTGCAACTCATCAATAGCGCGGCCTTCAACGAATTTTCGGCGGCGGCGCGCAGCCTCTCCGGCGAGGCCGATTTGCAGGTGCGCGGTGCGCAAGCTCTGTTCGACGAGTCGATGTATCCGCGCCTTGCCAACAAGGCTGGCGTTGCGCTCGCGAGCCCGGTTCTCGCGCTGGACGTGGGCGTGCACGAGCGCAATGCCACCTTGCAAGTGCTCGGCATCGACGTCTTCAGGGCGAGCCGCATTGCGCCCGATCTGATCGGCGTTCCGTCGCGCGATCGGCCTTTCGACGCGCTCGCCGCGGACGCCGTGTTCCTTTCCACGGCCGCGCAGGAATGGCTGCGCGTTAAAACCGGCGATCGGATTGTGCTGCAGAACGGCACGTCGCTCGCGCCTCTGCGCGTGGCCGGCGGTATCACGAGGACAAGGCCAGGTCAACACCTCGCCGTCATGGATATTGCCGCCGTTCAGTGGAAATTCGGCATGTTGGGCAAGCTCTCGCGGGTCGACGTGCAACTGGAGCGCGGCGTCGACCGCGAGCGCTTCAAGCGCGCGTTGCGAAATGAGTTGGGCAGTCAATGGATTATCTCCGAAAGCCGCGACGTCGAGAGCCGCACAGACAGGCTCTCGCGTGCCTATCGGATCAATATGAATGTGCTCGCGCTAGTCGCGCTCTTTACCGGCGCGTTCCTCGTCTTTTCGACGCAGGCGCTGAGCGTCGTGCGTCGCCGCGCGCAGTTCGCGATGCTGCGCGTGCTCGGACTCACGCGCGGCCAGCTCTTGCGTCAGATTCTGCTGGAAGGCGCACTGCTCGGCCTGCTCGGATCGCTGGGCGGTCTTGCGCTCGGTTTCGCGCTCGCGGCCGGGGCGTTGCACTTTTTCGGCAGCGACCTCGGCGGTGGTTATTTCCCCGGCGTGCGGCCGCAAGTCGGATTCGAGCCGCTCGCAAGCGCGGTGTTCCTGACGCTCGGCGTTGCGGTGGCTGTGCTTGGCAGTCTTGCGCCAGCGCTAGAGGCGGCGCGCGCCCGGCCGGCGGCGGCGCTCAAGGCGGGTGCCGAAGAAGGCGCACTCGCTCGGCTCGCCACGCCGTGGCCTGCATTGTTATGTCTGCTGAGCGGCGCCCTGCTAAGCCAGGCGCCGCCTTGGTTCGACGCGCCCATTGGCGGCTACGTGGCGGTCGCCGCGCTGCTCGTCGGCGGAATTGCGTTGATGCCGCGCGTCACCGCTTCCGTTTTCCGCACCGCAGTCCGCGCGTTTGCTGCGCGACCGCGGCGCGGCGCGGCGAGCACGTTGGCGCTCGCGCGGCTGGCGAATGCGCCAGGTCATGCGTCGATTGCAATGGGCGGCGTGCTGTCGAGCTTCGCGCTGATTGTCGCGATGGCGATCATGGTCGCGAGCTTCCGCGTATCGGTGGAAGACTGGCTGGTTCATCTGCTGTCGGCCGATCTCTATGTGCGCACCGCACAACACAGCGACTCCCGCGGCCTGAATCTCGACGAACAGCGCCGGCTGGCGGCCGTGCCCGGCATAGCAAAGGCGGCCTTCGCGCGCACTTCCCCTATCACGCTCGATCCGTCGCGCCCCGACATCGCGGTAGTCGCCCGGGAGATCGACGCGAACGACCCGGGGGCCAATCTGCAAATGACAGGACCTGTACTGCCTGCGCGCGAACTGAAGGGCGGTGAAACACCTGTTTTGGTGTCCGAAGCAATGGTCGATCTGTACGGCTACAGACTCGGGCAACATGTACGCCTGCCGCTTGGCGGGCGCGGTGGTGAGTTCGTCGTCGCAGGCGTATGGCGTGATTACGTGCGGCAAAGCGGTGCTATCCAGATACGGCTTGCCGATTATCGCCGCCTCACCGCCGACATGAGCGCGACCGACGTCGCTATCAGCGTCGAACGAGGCGTGAGCGTGGAGCACGTGGTAGCAGGTCTGCGAGCACTGCCGTTCGGCGCGACGCTGGACATCTCACAGCCTGGCGAGATTCGCGCGCGCACGCTGGTGATTTTCGACCGCAGCTTTGCGGTTACATATCTTCTCGAGGCCGTTGCAATCGTGATCGGTCTGTTCGGCGTAGCCGCGACGTTTTCCGCGCAGACGCTCGCGCGCGCTCGCGAGTTCGGCATGCTGCGGCACGTTGGAGTCACTCGCTCGCAGATCCTTGCGATCCTCGCACTCGAAGGCGGTATGCTCACGGCGTGCGGCATTGCGGTGGGCTTCGTCCTCGGATTCGCGATCAGCCTGATTCTGGTATTCGTCGTCAATCCGCAGTCGTTTCACTGGAGCATGTCGCTGCATGTACCGTGGACCATTCTCGGCACCGTTGCTGTGGTGATGCTGGCGTCGTCGGTGTCCACCGCCGTAGTTGCGGGACGCGGTGCGGTTTCCGTCAATGCGGTGCGCGCAGTCAAGGAGGACTGGTAATGCGGGCGCGGCTGCGGTTAGTAACTCGCCACGTGGCAAGTCATACGCGAGTGGACGTTAGGGAGCCGGTTACCGCTGCGCGGTTCAGAGCTATTCGTTGGAGCCAGTACTGCATTTCTGCTCTGCCGGTTATCGGCATGCTTGCAGTCGCACCGTGCTTTGCTGCACCGCCGGAATTTGCCGTAGTCACGCAGGAGCATCCGGTCGCACTGCCGGCGGACACCGGCGCGCACGCCGACTTTCGCACCGAGTGGTGGTACGCGACAGGCTGGCTGACTACACCGGACAACAAGCCGCTCGGTTTTCAGATCACGTTCTTCCGCTCTGCAACGGACCATGATGCGGCCGATCCGAGTGCTTTTGCGCCGTCTCAATTGATCGTTGCGCACGCTGCGTTGAGTGACCCCGCGCTCGGTCACCTCGTGCACGATCAGCGGATTGCCCGCCAGGGATTCGGGCTCGCCTATGCGAAGGCTGCTAATACGGACGTCAAGCTCGACACATGGAAAATCGTCCGGGCCGCCGACGGCCACTACGATGTCACCGCCGACGCGAGCGGGTTCGCATTGCATCTCGCGCTAACGCCAACGCAGCCGCCCTTGATCCAGGGAGAGCGCGGCTACTCGCGCAAAGGTCCGCGTCCCGAACAGGCGAGCTATTACTACAGCGAGCCGCAATTGCGGGTATCCGGTAGCGTGATGCGACCGGGCGTCGGGGGCAGTGCAGCGCAACGGCCCATTGTGGTCACCGGCATGGCATGGCTCGATCACGAATGGTCGAGCACCCTGCTCGACGCCAATGCTGCGGGATGGGACTGGCTGGGCGCCAACCTGTCCGACGGTTCCGCTTTAATGGCCTTCAAAGTGCGCAGCCGCGACGGACACGCCATCTGGGCGCACGCCGCATTGCGCGATCGCGCCGGACGCGTGACGTCCTTTGCTCCGGGCGAGGTCGACTTCACGCCACGCCGCATGTGGCGCTCGCCGCACACCAACACGTCGTATCCGGTGGCAATGACGGTCACAACCGGCGCGCTGACCTGGCAGCTCGATCCGCTGATGGACGATCAGGAACTGGACTCGCGGCAGTCCACGGGCGCGGTCTACTGGGAAGGTGCGACGCGGGTGAGTCGCGATGGCGTAGAAGTCGGGCGCGCCTATCTGGAACTGACGGGTTATGCGGACGCGCTGCGCATCGGAGGGAAGTGAGTGGTGCGCGCGGTGGAAAGTGAGTGGTCCCCGCGGGTTCACGGTGTGTGCCGCGCCGTACTGCGGCCATTTTTCCGCCGCGTAAACGCCGCAACCCCACCTTTTTGGGGTGGGGTTGCGGACACTGCTGGGGAGCCTGACGATTACCTACTTTCACACGGGTAATCCGCACTATCATCGG
>Ga0209796_10000260_pt1 | contig 46440 bp, 49 predicted proteins | sample AgamicOrSfrz_FD_187167 | JGI IMG/M metagenome (GOLD analysis project Ga0209796, IMG submission 187167) | Agave microbial communities from Guanajuato, Mexico - Or.Sf.rz (SPAdes) (version 2) | ecosystem: Host-associated > Plants > Phyllosphere > Phylloplane/Leaf | place: Guanajuato, Mexico...
CCCACCAATGTCAATTGTAATGGCTTCTTCGATCGAAGTGGAATGAATAACGGCAACAAAGCCGTAATACGCTTCTTCATATTCAGACAATAGTTGAATAGAAAAGCCCGTTTCTTTTTTTACAAGCTCTAGAACTTCTTTTGCATTAGCCGCTTGACGGATGGTAGCTGTGGCCACACAGGTAACGTGCAGCAGCTGCTGATGCTTGATAATAACTCCAAACGTTTTAAGCGTATCAAGCAAGGTATATATTCCTTTAGCCGTTAACACTCCTTCTTTACTTAAATAATTTCGAAGCCGTGCAGCTACTTTCACGTTTTCAATTTGCTTAAATCCTCTGCCTTTTTTGTATTCATAAATAACAAGGCGTATCGTATTTGAACCTATATCAATCAGTCCATGTTTATAAGTCAATGTAATTTCAACACCTTTTTCAAAATAACTTTATGCTCACAAAAGTCACTTTTACTTTTTTCAACCGTATACTGTTACAACATAGTCATATATCAAAGGAGCGAAGTTAATGAGATATATAGTAAAGCGCGGTGAAACCTGGCAAAGCATTTCAGGTGACTACCGGACTCCGGTTGAAGATCTGTGGATGGCTAATCCTTTTGTAAGCCATAGTACGCTGAAGCCTGGGCAAGTAATCATCATTCCAAACCTCCCTGATAAAGAGCTCATTCCTTACACGATCCACGTGTTTATTGCTGAAAAGCAGCTTGAATTACGAAGAAATAATATCATACAAAAAGTCTATCCCATTGCAGCAGGAAAAATGCTGAGCGCAACCCCTACTGGAGACTTTGTTATCGTTAACCGGGAGCCAAACCCCGGGGGGCCTTTTGGCACAATGTGGCTAAGCTTGTCTAAAAAGTCATATGGCATTCACGGAACAAATGATCCAAGTTCTATTGGAAAAGCCGTATCCAAAGGATGCATTCGCATGTATAATGCCCAAGTAAATGAGCTAGCTCAAATTGTGCCAAATGGGACTGGTGTTTATATTCGACCTTCTCGACGAATGGCTCAATAGTTCGGGATTTACTAATCAATGAGGGTTTAACTGTGGGAGCAGCATTTTTAAAAAAATAAAAAGTATGGCGTGCTGTTCCACTTTACTTGTATAAGGAAGCGTAACAAAACAAACCCTATACATAGGAAATTTCATTAATTACCAAAATACTTCTTCGTGTAATTATTTTCAAATGGGACAAGACACGCTATAATGAACGTATCAGCTTTCACCTTATAGGTTGAACAGCTGATATGATAGAAAGGGAGTGAACGTATGTCTCAAGCAAATGGACAAGGCTCTTTGACCCCGTCTGTATCTGAGATTGCACAAGCTATTTTCACTGTAAATCGTCACGCAAAAGCTGCTCCTGATCCTAAGCAGTTATATACGTTAAAGAAAATTGCATTAGATCAACTAATTTTAGAAGGAAAAGCCAAAAAAGAAGGACTTCACTTTTCGCCAAACCCTGGTAAAAGTCAACAAAAATCAGATGTACTTGTATCAGTTGGAGACTACTTTTTCCATATGCCTCCAAAGAAAGAAGACTTCAAAGAGTTATCACACCTCGGCCATTTAAACCATCAGTATCGAAATCCCAAAACGACTATGTCATTATCTTATGCGAAGCGCTTATTATCTAAATATACGGGTCATCTCGTACAGCCGGCTAAAAGCCCTGTTTCGACTCCAAGAAAACGGCAAGCACCTGTGTTTAAACCGCTGGGTAAAAGTTATTTTTAAAAAAGTGCCTGAAGTGGAGCAATCTGCTTTCAGGCACTTTTTTGTGATCCTACAAAATATAGAGATCGATCAACTCAACAAGCTCTCCGATTTCCGGCTTACTTACTTGTCCTTCCGCTCCTACCATCTTTCCCTTGTGACGTAAATCTTCTGTGATAAGAGAAGAGAAGATAATGACTGGAAGTATAGAAAGCTGAGGATTTTCTTTCACTTTTTTAGTTAAATGATGCCCATCCATTTGCGGCATTTCTATATCTGTAATAAGCAGCTGGACTTGATCACTGATTTCCACACCTTCATCGATCACCGAGCTTAGATAGTTCCACGCTTCCTCACCGTTCTCAAAAAATTCCGTGTTCTCATAACCTGCTTGTGCAAGAGTATCTTCAATCATTCGGCGCAGCAGCGGCGAGTCTTCAGCCACGACAATCTTTTTATTAGAGCGTTCCCTAGCCCCTAGCTTTTTTATTTTTGACTGATTAATACCCGCATCAGGGTTCACGTCAGAAATCAACTTTTCAAAGTCTAACAGCAGAATCATTTGACCGTTTAATTTTACCACTCCAGTAATCTGCGTTTCCAAACCTTGATACAAATCTGAAGGCTTCTCAATTTCTTTCCAAGAAATACGGTGAATTTGCGTCACTGCATGGGTATGAAAGACAATTTTTTGCTGATTGAACTCTGTAACAATTAACTTATCTTTTTCCGGCGTATTTGAAGGTTCCATTTTTAACGCTTTTGCTATGTCAACAACAGGAAGTACTTCCCCTCTTAGCTCTATAATACCTTCTATGTAAGAATGCGCATTGGGAACAGGTGTAATAGATACGGGATTAATAATCTCTCTAACTTTTACTACATTAATGCCAAACCAAACATTTCCTATCTCAAATTCGACAATTTCCAGTTCGTTTGTACCACTTTCCAACAGTATTCCTTTATCTGGATTCATATACTTACTCCTCTCATCTCATCTCACCTGCTTATCTAATAGTCCATATTTCCCATTATAGTGACCGCCTCTTATATCCGTAAAGAAAAATTTTCTTATTTTGTTATCCTTTTTCCCTAAAACATATACATAAAATATTGTTTTATGAATTAACAGAATATTATATACTATATAAAAACATGAGCGTCGATCCCTTTCGTCTCATCCTCTGCTCAGTTTTTTAATTGCTCTACTTTACTTCTCTATACTAGCTTATGAACTTGAGTCAAACGACTACTCCTATTCGAACGAGGTGTAATTTATGAACAGAGGATTACAAAAAGAAGAAACAAAAAAACGCATCCAAAAAGCCGCTATCTCTTTATTCCAACAGCAGGGATATCAAAAAACGACTGTGTCTCAAATTACCCATGAAGCGGGTGTAGCAAAGGGAACATTTTTTAATTACTTCAAAACAAAAGAAGAAGTTCTTCACTACCTTGGAATTAATTTTACTAACCGTATCTCCTACAAATTAGAACAGCTCCTTCAAACAGAAGAATCAACTGCTGCCATTGTTAAACAACTGTTTTTATTACTAGCCCAATCAAACGAAGAAGCGAACCCTCACCTAATCCGTTCTTGGTTTCATATTGCTATTACCAACAGTTCCTTTCAACAATCCGAAATTCTTCAAATTGAAAAAATGCGTGCTCATTTTACAAAAGTTTTTCAAACAGGACAAGACCGAGGTGAACTTATAGTCGATATCCCTGCCGAAGAAATGGCTTCTATTGCTATACTTAATTTTTTTGGCACACTTCTTTACTGGTGTACCAACCAACCCGACTCTGCTACCCTTCAAGAAAGAATAGACAAGTCGGTTACTCTTCTATTTAGAGGGTTTCTTATTCATTCCTAAAAGCCTGTTCACAAATTTTTAACAAGAAATCGAAGATAGCTGTGGACTCTACAGCCAAAACGGTTTATACTACACAAAGTGAATGAATAATCTTAAAAGAAGGTGTTCGTAATATGAAAGGCTCCGTCATTCTTTTTAATGACGATAATGAAATGACCATTATTGAAAACGTAGAAGAAGCTGTATATCAAGATATTAAAGAACAAGAAGGCTCTGATCACTGCGTTGTAACATTGGACGATCATGAAGTTGATTTTGGCTACGTTTCCCCCGTTTATTGGCGTGAAGGCCAAATACACACTGACTAATATACAAGACCTGCATATATATGCAGGTCTTTTTATGCGCTTATTATTTTGAATCTAGAATTGAACGTGAAGCGAGGAACCTCTGATTTCCTAACACATACCTCAGCACATTCGCAGCTAAAAACAGGGTTAACAACTATATAGAAAGGGTACATTTCAAGTAATAGAAGCTGCGTTTTATTTTTAAAAAGGAGGTTTATGTTATGAGTTCTTATCGAAAAAATATGAATCACTATCCTCACTCATCTCAGTACACACCTTACCAACACTATTACGCGAAAGAAGCTGATCGTATTTTAACGACTATGAGTACAAACTTTAATAAACAGCATTTGAAATCTCTTATCGACGATGCGTTAGATAACAGAGACGAAGAACAATTTTATGAACTAACAACTGCTTATAATAAGCTATATAACGCCTAACTTAAAACCACTATTTGCAAAATGCGCAAATAGTGGTTTTTTACCTATTTTCATTGTGATAAAATGAGTTGAAAATACGCGGAAGGATTTGAAACCATGGAGCACTTAATCAATAAACGTGTCAAAGAAATTGAACTATCAGGAATACGTACATTTTATAATATGGTCTCACAATACCAAGATGTTTTATCCCTCACAATTGGACAACCTGATTTCTTAACACCACAGCATGTAAAAGAAGCGGCAAAATCTGCAATTGATGGTAACCAAACTTCTTATACCCACAATGCTGGAACAATAGAACTGCGCGAGGCAGCAGCTCAATTTGTCAAAGAAAAATATGCCTTGCACTATAACCCAGCGGATGAAGTGATTGTGACCATTGGAGCTAGTCAAGCAATTGACATTGCTCTTCGCACCATTTTAGAAGAAGATTCTGAAGTTATTTTACCTGGACCTGTTTACCCAGGATACGAACCGCTTATCCGGTTAAACGGCGCTAAACCTGTACATATTGATACAACCGCAACAGGATTTCGACTAACAGCGGATTTAATCCAACAACATCTGACATCTAAAACAAGATGCGTCATCTTACCTTATCCGTCTAACCCTACAGGCGTGACGTTGTCACAGCAAGAATTAGAAGAAATTGCCGCTCTTTTAAGCGATAAAAATATTTTTGTACTATCTGATGAAATATACAGCGAGCTCGTTTTTGATAAAAAACATCAGTCCATTGCCTCCATTTCCTCTATGAGAGAGAAAACAATTGTTATTAACGGAGTATCAAAGTCTCATTCTATGACGGGCTGGCGAATTGGCCTTTTATTTGCTCCTTCTTATTTAGCCAAACATATTTTAAAAGTTCATCAATACAACGTGAGCTGTGCTTCTTCTGTCTCTCAAGCAGCTGCACTCGAGGCACTGACAGCAGGTAAAAACGATGCGGTGGATATGAAAAAAGAATACGAACAAAGGCTGAATTATGTGTATGACCGATTAGTAAACATGGGATTTGACGTAGAAAAGCCGACGGGTGCTTTTTATATCTTCCCTTCTATTCAGAACTTCCACAGCAATTCATTTGATTTTGCCCTGGAGTTAGTAAAAGAAGCAGGTGTTGCACTAGTACCTGGCAGCGCTTTTTCTTCCCACGGGGAAGGATATGTACGCCTGTCGTATGCGTATTCCATGAACACGCTGCGTGAAGCCTGTGATCGAATTGAAGCTTATCTTACATCTCGTCAATCACGCTAAGCCGATGGTAAGAAGTGTATGCATTTTTTTGTGAGTGACAGCACATAAGAGCGGGTATACTAGAAGCATATAAATTGACTTCAATAGTGTATCATTATAAAATGTGCATCGATTCACTAAAGAAATACATACTTTTAACGGAGGTTTTTATTATGACAAAAGATTTTTTTGATGTGGTAAATGAACGTACATCGATTCGAGAATATGACTCTTCAGCTAAATTAACCAAAGAAGAATTAACGGAACTTTTAGAAGCAACAGTGAAGTCACCATCAGCTTGGAACTTACAGCACTGGCATTTCGTTGTTATTACAGACCAAGATGCGAAAGAACGTCTACTTCCAATTGCTTACAACCAAAAACAAATTACAGAAGCAGGCGCTGTAGTAGCTGTCTTAGGTGATTTAGAAGCCAATAAAAATGTAGATGACGTGTACAATCCACTAGTCGAAGCAGGTCACATGACAGAAGACGTAAAAAATATTTTGTCAGGACAAATTAACGGCGCTTATAAAAACGGTGCTTTCGCCCGCGATGCAGCGTTTACGAATGCTTCTCTTGCATCTATGACATTCATGCTTGCAGCAAAAGCAAAAGGATTAGACACTTGCTCAATGGGCGGATTTAACGCTCAAAAATTTGTAGAAGAATTTAAAATTGAGGATCGATACATTCCAGTTATGCTTATCTCAGTTGGAAAAGCGGCTAAAGAAGCACACGCTAGCGACCGTTTACCATTGGATCAAGTTACAACTTGGATTTAACAAAAAACCCTGCGGCTGCAGGGTTTTTCTATGTAACTAAATGGATTTCACCATACCTCCGTCGATTAGAAACGACTGGCCTGTCATATATGAATTCGCTCCCGAGACAAAGAAAGCAACGGCTTTTGCAAACTCTTCAGGCTGACCGTAGCGTTTAAGAGGAATTTGGTTTCTCATCTCTTCTTCAATTTCTGAAACGTCTACTCCCATTTTTTCAGCACGAGTGGTATCTAGCTCTTTCACTCGGTCTGTTGCAATTCTTCCTGGCGCAACCGTGTTAATTAAGATACCGTCCTCTGCTAGTTCTGAAGCAAGTGTTTTGGTAAGCCCCACGATTCCTGTACGGAAGGTATTTGACAGAATAAGTCCAGCAATTGGCTCTTTAATGGAAGAAGAAGCAATATTGACAATACGTCCTCCGCTCTTTTTCATAACGAGCACTACCTCACGAATGATACGAATATAACTGAGGAGATTTAACTCAAATGCATGCTTCCAATCATCATCTGTTAACGAAAGGAAGTTCCCTGCTTTAGGACCTCCTGTATTATTAATTAAAATATCAATGGTTCCAAACGTATCTACTGTATATTGAATAACATCTTGAATGTCTTGAGTTTTCGTGACATCTGCCGTTTTATGTAACACTTGTCCGCTTCCAAGGTATGAAATCTCTTCCGCTACTTGGATTAGTTTCTCTTCTGAACGACTTGCAATCATAACGTTTGCGCCTTCTTCTGCGAGCCTGGCAGCAATCGCTTTACCAAGCCCTTGGCTCGCCGCAAATACAAGCGCTGTTTTTCCTTTTAATTCAACATCCATTTCTTTCACCTCGTCTAATAGTTCGAATCTTTTTAACTTTATCACGTTCTCGTCAAATTCTTCAATAAATATGAAATAATTTCTTTTTTCCATATGGTATACTTAATTATCTGAAAATTTTTTCTTAAAGGAGGCAAAAAAGCAGTGTATAAAAAGCAATGCTTTGTCTTTCATCAAAATAAGCCTGTAACATGTACGGTACGATCATATACATCAAATGACTTCGATGAGCTGATTCGGATTCAAGAAGAAAGTTTCCCCCCTCCTTTCCCTTCTGAATTATTATGGAGCAAAGCTCAGTTAAATAACCATGTTTCCCTATTTCCGGATGGAGCGCTATGCGTGGAGATAGACGGGACAATATGCGGATCTATCACAAGCGCGATTGTTTCAGTGGAAGGAAATGAGGCTCACACATGGGATGAAGTAACAGGAAGCGGATATATTCATACGCACGACCCTTCTGGTAATACGCTTTATGTAGTGGACGTATGCGTCACTCCTTCGCATCGATCGATGGGGCTTGGGAAGCTGCTTTTGCAGTCTTTATATGAAGTTGTGATTCATTACAAGTTAGAAAGGCTGCTTGGCGGGTGCCGCATCCCTGGATACGCATCAGTGTCTTCCTTGTACACGCCCGTTGAATACATGAACCTTGTATCAGCCGGAACTCTCTACGACCCGGTTATGACCTTTTTAATGCGCTGTGGCAGATCGCCTATTGGTCTCGCAGCAAACTATATTGAAGATGAAGATTCACACAACTACGCTGTACTAATGGAATGGAAAAATCCATTTTATACGGCTATTCAAAAAGAGGCTGGGACAAAAATATTTTAGCCCAAGTGAAAAACGAACCATTAATCAACACGTTTGATTAGTGGTTCGTTTTTTTGTGATGGTGAATATAGTTTTATCTGTTTCGTTCCTTCTAGCAGTCCAGCTCATCTATCTCATGTGTTCGTCTTTAGGTTGAATTCATTTAGTTATGTCTCAATCTCTTTTTAGATTATTGAACTTCTTCAATGCTCCACTCTAGCTCTTTATGAGTGAGAACAAGATGCGCCTGCAATTTACTCATCTCTTTGTGCTCAAACCGATCATTGTACATTTCATTCATGTCGTCAAAGTCACCGATTGTATACAAAGGAATTTTAATATCTCTACGCGATTGCACCATGTGTTCAAAATCAATAAACAAACCGTCATTCGTTAAAGTAAGAAGCGTATTTGCTAACACGAGCGGCAATATTGGATATTCTAACTTCTTCCTTCTAAATACAAATCTTTTTTGCTTAATTTCTGACATTTTCAACGGAATGATTCGGCTTAAAATATGCTTCATATCATATACGTCTCGAAAATAGATTTTGTTATAAAATCCATCATCATGAGCTAAATAAACAAATTGATTACCGAGTTTATTATTAAATGGCGAATTGAGCGGTTTTTTTAAATGACCTAAATACAGCAGCGCTGCAATATCTTGAGGTTCTAACAAATCTAACGAAGATACATCCTCAAAATCAATCCAACAAAAATCACCATAATTATAAACATCATCTTCTGCTAAAAGATGAATTTGTTCTTCTTCTACGTAGTCCATATGGGTTTGGTAATGGTAATCACTGTCTTCAAAACCGTGCTTTAACAATAATATATTTGCAAGCGGCGTAGGAAGGGAATGATAAAACTCTTTAAATTCAATTCCATATGTAATAAAGCATTTTTTATTTACATGGCCATTAATATAAACGATATCTCTTATTTCATCTGCTTTACTCAACCGTTCTAACCACCTTATTGATTGATTCTGTGATCGATATGTAACCGTTCTACTGATTTATATATTATACTTCTAAAATAAACAATGTGTAAATATATATTGTTGGCAATTTCTTTTGTATTCACTGCCTCTTCTACTGATCATTTTATTTGATAGGAAAGAAAGGTATAGAGCTGATTGTGAATGTGGTAGAATGTGTGTATCTTATTAATTAGCATGTATGAACACGGAGGTATACAAAATGGATGTTCGCCATTTGCATTACTTAACAGAAGTGGCTAAACATAAAAATTTCACAAGAGCTTCTGAAGCGCTGCATATTTCGCAACCTTCTCTCAGTAAAATGGTTAAATCATTAGAAGAAGAGCTCGGCACACCTTTGTTTGATCGCGCTGGCAAACAAGTTCAGCTTACCGATGCAGGAATAATTGTGTACGAGCAAGCAGAAAGCATTTTATCTTCTCTCCGAGATTTATCGGATTCCCTCTATGATTTAATGCATTTAAAAAGAGGAACCATCAAAATAGGCATTCCCCCTATTATTGGTACATTGTTTTTTCCTACTATTATTAAAGCATTTCGAGAGCAATACCCTGAGATTCATATTCAATTAGTGGAATATGGCGCTAAAAGAATGCAAAAATTTGTGGAACAAGGAGAAGTGGATGTGGGCGTAGTTTTACTTCCAGTTGATGAAAACATGTTTTTTACGACTCCTTTAGCCCGAGAAACACTGCAGCTTGTTGTTCATAAATCTCATCCGTTGGCTCAGCATTCTACGATTTCATTAAAAGAGTTAAAAGACGAAACGCTTATTTCCTTTCATGAAGACTTCACCATGCATGAAATGGTCTATAACGAATGTTTAAAAAATGGATTTACACCTAATATTGCTTTTAAAAGCTCTCAGTGGGACTTCATTGGAGAGCTGGTAGCTGCTAATCTCGGCATTGCTCTTTTCCCTTATTCATTATGTGAAAAGCTTGATTTGGAGCATGTGAAAGTAATTAATCTCGAGAATGCTATTCCGTGGGAAATTGCTTTAATCGTAAAAAAAGATCGCTATATCTCTTATGCTACACAGGCTTTTATTGATTATATTAAAAGTACAGTTTAACAAAGCTGAGACAAAAGTAGTTTAATTAAAAATCCGAACGAGTTTGATTCTTGATAGAAAATCCAACTCGTTCGGATTTTTTTCATGGCGTTGTAATAAGCCATTCATACTAAATCATTTATCCCATTGGTTCGTCTTTAAATTGAATTGATTTAGGCATGTCTCCATCTCTTTTATTAAATAATTAGACCTTATATTTCACAAACTCTTTTTTGTAAAGGTTACCAACGCATTTGTAAAGAGATTTCTTTCAACTATAACTAAAAAGAATAGTTATCATAGTTATTATATATTTCATATTATAGTCGATTTTTTGTAAGATAAGTGTGTAGCATTCATTTACTGAAGTTGTATCCCCATTTGCAAAATCCAAATAGTTTCTCTTTTCCCATGATGGAGTCGTCTTTTCAGCATAGACGACTCCATTATTGTCTCAACAAACTAGGAATGAATGAATAAAAACATAAATAAAGGAGGCTAATCATGAAACTGATTATGGTGATTTTACAGATTTTATTACTAACGGCTCTGTTTTTAATAGGAGAAAGTATTTCACAATGGTTTGACCTCCCAGTGCCAGGTAGTATCATCGGATTTTTCTTACTGTTTTTCTTACTGTACTTTAAAGTAATTAAATTAAGCTGGGTTGAACAAGGTGGAACACTGTTAGTGGGAGAACTATTACTATTTTTCATACCAGCCGTCGTTGGACTCATCAATTATGGAGATGTATTGATGCATTTTGGAATCCAGATTGTGATTATTATCACAATCAGTACGATTATTGTGATGTCTATAACGGGAATCATTGCAGAACATATTTCAAGAAGAAAGGAAGGTTCGCTAAAATGACATTACTCACATGGATTGCTCTTCCGCTTACACTGCTCGTTTATGTCGGTACAAAAGTGCTCTATAAAAAATATAAGTCTATGCTAGTTTCCCCTATTTTACTAGCCCCCATTCTTTTAATTGGCATCTTATTAGTGACGAATGGCTCTTATGATCATTATAAGCAAGGTGCCAGTGCTATTAGCTTTATGCTTGGACCAGCAACCGTTGCTTTTGCTGTTCCTATGTTTAAGTATTTTGATTTACTCAAAAAACACCGTGTTGAAATCAGCTTAAGCGTAGGGCTCGGCACGTTTGCTGCCATGATATCTTCCATGCTGTTAGCATTAGTGTTTCATTTACAATCAACGCTGGTTCATAGCTTGATTCCAAGATCGGTTACGATTCCTATTGCTGTTAATGTATCTCAGACGCTAGGAGGAGATCCGAATATTACCATTATGTTTGTGATTATAACCGGTGTAGTAGGATGTATGGTCGCTCCAAAACTGATTAAGCTCCTCGCACTGCACTCTTCTCTAGCAAGAGGTCTTCTTTTAGGAGTAGCTTCTCATGGGACAGGTACAGCAAGAGCTTTTGAATTTGGAAAAATTGAAGGTACTTTTTCTAGCCTTGGCATGATCGTAGCAGCACTTCTTACAATGCTGTTTGCGAATATGCTTCTGCCTACTATTTTCGCTTAAAAGATAAAAAAGGTGTGATCATATATGATCACACCTTTTTATTATCCAATATGAAAAGTTGATTTTACGAACTCAATAACTTCTTCCGTAGAAGACATTGATAGAATTGTATCTAAATGAGGTTCGATATCAGCTTTTGATAATTGACGGATTTGAGAACGAGCTTTCAGAATAGATGTTGCACTCATTGAGAATTCATCTAAGCCTAAACCTAAAAGAATTGGAATTGCAATCTCATCTCCTGCCATCTCTCCACACATGCCTACCCACTTACCTTCTTTGTGAGCCGCTTTGATTACCATATTCACCAAGCGAAGAATCGCTGGGTTATACGGTTGATATAAATAAGACACGCGCTCATTCATGCGGTCAGCAGCAAGCGTGTATTGAATTAAATCATTTGTTCCGATAGAGAAGAAATCTACTTCTTTAGCAAATAAATCTGCGATTACCGCTGAGGAAGGAATCTCTACCATCATCCCTACTTCGATGTCTTCCGAAACTTGTACGCCTTCTTGTTGAAGTTTAGCTTTTTCTTCTAAAAGAATAGCTTTTGCTTGACGGAACTCATCAACAGTAGCAATCATAGGAAACATAATTTTCAGATTACCGTATACGCTTGCACGTAGAAGCGCACGAAGCTGGGTACGGAACATGTCTTGCATCTCTAGACATAAGCGAATGGCACGGAATCCTAAGAATGGGTTCATTTCTTTTGGTAAATTTAAATAAGGAAGCTCTTTGTCTCCACCAATATCAAGAGTACGAACAACCACTGGTTTGCCTTCCATACGTTCAAGAACTGTTTTATAAGAAGTAAACTGCTCTTCTTCCGTCGGAAGATCTTCGCGGCCCATATATAAGAATTCTGTACGATAAAGGCCAACGCCTTCGCCGCCGTTTTCTAATACGCCTTTTACATCTTCTGGTGTACCAATGTTAGCTGCAAGTTCAACGTGATGATCATCAGCTGAAACCGTTTTTTCATTTACAAGCTTAGCCCACTCAGCTTTTTGTTCTGCATACTCAGCGGCTTTTTTCTCGTAAGCTTTTACTGTTTCTTCGCTTGGATCAACGATAACTTCGCCATCTAAACCATCAACAATTACTAATACGCCGTTTTGAATGTCTTCCATAACTGTTTTTGTACCTACAACAGCTGGGATCTCCATGGAACGCGCCATAATTGCTGAGTGAGAAGTACGTCCGCCAATATCTGTTGTAAATCCTTTTACGAACTTACGATTTAACTGTGCTGTATCAGACGGCGTTAAATCTTCTGCGATAATGACAACTTCTTCTGAGATTAAGCTTGGATTTGAAACGTTTACACCTAAAAGATGAGCTAATACACGTTTTGTTACGTCACGGATATCAGCAGCACGTTCTTTCATATATTCATTGTCCATTGACTCAAACATATTAATAAACATTGCCGCTACTTCATCAAGTGCATGTTCAGCGTTTACATTTTCATTTGTAATTTTATCTTTAATTGGATTAATAAGTTCAGGATCGCTTAGAACTAATAAGTGAGCTTCAAAGATTTCTGCTTTGTCATCTCCAAGTTCTTTACGAGCGTGCTCTCTAATAATTTCAAGTTCTGATTTTGACTTTTCTAGCGCAGCTTCTAGACGTGCTACTTCTGCTTCAACTTCAGTTACTGATTTTTTTTCAACGGTTAATTCTGGATTTTCTAGACGAAATGCTTTAGCAATAGCAATGCCGCTAGAAGCGGCAATGCCTTGAATTTCCTTTGTCATTATTCGCCTAATCCTTCTTTGCTCATTGTATCTTCAAGAGCAGCAAGTGCATCTGCTTCGTCAGAACCTTCTGCAGAGATAGTGATTGTAGCGCCTTTTTGAATACCTAAAGACATAACGCCCATGATTGATTTTAAGTTTACAGTTTTACCGTTGAATTCTAAGTTGATATCAGAATCAAATTTGCTTGCTGCTTGTACTAAAGTTGTTGCTGGACGTGCGTGAATTCCTGAGTCTGCTGTTACTGTAAATGTTTTTTGTGCCATGTTAAATCAATCTCCTTTTTACTTTGAAATGTTAATAATATTTGCTTCTTGTTGAGAAACTTGGCCCTGCTTTAAGATATCAATTTTTTCATCAGCTTGTAAATTCGTGAAAATGATCGGCGTAATCGTCGATGGCGCATTTTCTTTTACAAAGTCTAAATCAATTTTCAATAGAGGCTGTCCTTTTTTCACTTCATCGCCTTGGGCAACTAAAGCTTCAAAACCTTCGCCTTTTAAATTAACTGTATCAATACCAACGTGAATTAAAATTTCACGTCCAGTCGTTGATTCAATACCTAAAGCATGTTTCGTCGGGAATAAGTTTACTATTTTTCCGTCCACTGGTGCAACTACTGTGCCTGTTTTCGGAATAATCGCAAAACCGTCACCCATTAATTTTTGTGAAAATACCTGATCTGGTACTTCCGATAAAGGTACCAATTCTCCCTCAATCGGTGAAACAATATCATTACCATTATCGCTTCCTACTTCAGATGTTGCAACAGGTTTTTCAATTGTTTTTGTCTCTTCTTTTGTGACAACCGGTGTTTTGCCATTCATAATGTCTTGAATTTGACCTTTTAACGTGTCAGATTTCGGACCGAAAATAGCTTGAATATTGTTACCAACTTCAAGAACACCAGCTGCTCCAAGTTTTTTCAAGCGGTTTTTATCAACATTACCTACATCATCTACTGATACACGCAAACGCGTAATACAAGCATCTAAATGTGTAATGTTTTCTTTACCGCCAAGTGCAGCTAAAACATTTGTTGGAAGCTCTGCTGCTTCTACTTTTACATCTTCTTCTCCTTCTTCTTTATCTTCACGACCCGGTGTTTTCAAGTTAAATTTACGGATTGCAAAGCGGAAACCGAAGTAGTAAATAACTGCTAGAACTAAGCCTACTGGAATAACTAGCCACCATGCTGTACGGTTTTGCATAACTCCAAATAGAACGTAATCGATAACCCCACCTGAGAATGTCATACCGATTTTAACATTTAATAATTGCATAACCATAAATGATAAACCAGCAAATACTGCGTGAATTGCAAATAGTACTGGTGCTACGAATAAGAATGAGAACTCAAGCGGCTCTGTAATACCCGTTAAGAAAGATGTTAAAGCAGCTGAACCCATGATACCAGCTACATATTTTTTGTTTTCAGGACGAGCTTCGTGATAAATTGCAAGAGCTGCTGCTGGCAATCCGAACATCATGAACGGGAATTTACCAACTTGGAATGTTCCTGCTGTTAAAGGCACGCCATCTGCTAATTGAGCAAAGAAAATCTTTTGGTCACCGTGAATATGTTGACCTGCTTTATTAACGTAATCACCAAATTCAAACCAGAACGGAGAGTAGAATATGTGATGAAGTCCAAATGGAATTAATGAACGTTCAATCAATCCAAATACAAAAGCTGATAAAGTTGGGTTTGCATCAATCATGTTAGTAGAGAAAGCATTTAATCCGCTTTGAATTGGCGGCCAAATGAAAATCATAATAACACCTAAAACAATTGAAAATACCCCAGTAATGATTGGTACAAATCGTTTTCCCGCAAAGAACCCTAAATAAGATGGTAATTCAATATTGAAATAACGATTATACATGGATGAAGCTAAAATACCTACTATGATACCCCCGAATACACCTGTAGCTAACGTAGGAATTCCTAAGATGCTAGTGTAAGCTGGATTGGCACCCATTTTGTCAGGATCTAGTTGTCCTGTAGCAACTAAGATTGTGCTCATCGTTTTGTTCATAATTAAGTAGCCTACGATTGCAGCAATACCTGCTACACCGTCACCACCAGCTAAACCAACGGCAACACCAACGGCAAACAATAGCGATAAGTTGTCAAATACAATTTGACCCGCTTGCGACAAAACATTTGAAACCAATTGAACCCAGTCTGCACCAAGTGCCGGTACTGCATCCAACAATGTAGGGTTTTGAAGCGCTGTCCCTACTCCAAGTAAAATCCCTGCTGCCGGTAAAATCGCAACCGGTAACATAAGCGCTTTTCCGACTTTTTGTAATACTCCAAAAAGTTTTTTAAACATGGCGCTTACCTCCTTTTATATATTTAGTGTGCAACAAGCTATTTATTTGATACGTGAATCATTAACGCGCTTTCATAAAACGCTTTCTTTAACTAGAAAACTCCTTACATCTCCTGGTGTCCTGAAGCCTAAGCTTTAAATGATTGCGCTTTCTTATAACAAAAAAAGGCATGAGGAAAAAGAAACGATAAATGGATACACTCATCCAATTACACATCGCTTCATTTCTCACTCATGCCTGATCGTATCAGTAACACGTATTGAAATGATTTTATAAATCCGTTTTTGTTATAAGTCGCTGCAGATGCATCGTTAAGTAAACTGCTTCTGCTTCATACACAGGTAAATGTAACGCTTGCTGCATTACTTTTATCACTTTCCAAGACACATTGTAACACAGGGGATATTCTTCTTTCAATAGCAAAGCAATTTTTTTTGGCTCTTCTATTTTTTCTCCTGTTTTTACTCGATCAATCGCAAAATGCAAATGACGAATCAATCTCATATAGTGCACAGATTCTTTGTCTACCTGCAGATGAAGCGATTCTTCAATCACATTAATAATCGTTTGAATAAGCTGCGAGTCTTGATTCACTTCCAGCAGGTTTTTTTCAGTCAGCGCACTGTGGATATGAAGCGCAATAAAACCAATCTCTCCTACTGGAAGCTGCACGCCTATTTTGCGACTAATAATTTCTACCACTTCAGATGCGATCGTATATTCCTCTGGATATAAAGCTTTGGTTTCAAGTAAAAATGGATTTTTAAGCCCCATTCCCTGCTGAAAACGTTTTATCGCAAACGCGATATGGTCCGTCAATGAAATGTGTATATGCTCATTCAAAGGAATGTTAACACGCTTTTGAATGTGCGTTACAATATCATTCATCATTTCAATCACGTCTTCATCCACTTGCGCTAAAAGCTGCTTGTACTGTTCTTGCTCTTCTTCACTCTTTAACAAAAACATTTTCTCCACGGCTTTTGCATCGATTTCATCGCCTTTTTTCTTATTGAACCCTATTCCTTTCCCAATTAGCACAACTTCATCATAGGTAAGGTGTTTAGCAATTAATACATTATTATTAAGTACCTTTTCTACAAAAAAGGACTCTTTCACGAATCCTTCACTCCCCTGTTTCGGCTTTCTATTATTTGCTTTCCTATCTTACAAATAATACGCATAACCGTCAATTCATTTTTCTTTGTTTCAAATATTATTGAACTAAACTATTTGAGTTACGTATTATCTTAGTAGTTCTTCGCTGGAAACGCAACGTCTTTTTTGCTCGTCCCATAACAATTTTTCATAATAAAGTTTTGAAGCATAACGCTCAGAATGAATGCACCCGCTTGTAGAAGCGTAAAAAGAACAAGTGAAGTGGTAATAGATACCAGCAAAACCCCATAGTGAATCAGTAAAATATCTACTATACGCAGCCCCGCTATAATCATTCCAGCTCCAACAAAAAATTCTTTGGCTACACTCCAAACGAGGAGAATCGTAACAATACAAACGTAAATCATCGTGGCATTTACGGAATCATGAGTAGCCGACGCAAACCATCCCGTATAAAACCAATTATTATGAAAATATGCTAACAGCATAAACATAATAGTAGAAGTAATGGCGAGCATTCCGAGAAAAAATGTAGCGTAATGCACAAATGTCATATACCGTTCTGTTAGCCATACATACCAAATCTTTGAAATACTAAAGCCTATAGTCATTAAAGCGCCTGTATAAACTGTTTTCCACCAGTGATGTGTATAAATATCCCAGTGTAAAAATAATTCTTCAATCCCCATAAACATAGCTGAAATGATTAAAATATAGCGAAATTTCAATTGATAAGCAGCTACCACCATAGCCATGATTGGAAAAGCAAACGCTTGAGAAGTTAAGGACCCGAACAAATTATCAAAATATTCATTGGTCATAAAATCAGGATCGTAATCGTAACTTTCAAACAACACAAATACCACATACTCTAGTACATAAGCCATTCCAATGATAAAAAAGAGCAAAACGACTAGCTTTTTATCTTTTTTACGTATGAATACTGTAAGCAAAACGGCTGTGCTGATAATAATCAATGCAAAAAAAGCAGTATAATGAGGCATAGACGTCTCCCTTTTACGACCTAATTATTACTTAGAGTAAGACGTTTTAGCCAAATTATACATAGCTAGCTTCTATTCAAAAAAGCTTGAGACAAAACTACATCAATCCAATCTAAAGGCGAACAAACGGGATACATGAGACAGTATAGATCGCTTTCTACACTGCAGTTGATTTCCGTGCAAGACTTCGCTTTCCGCGGGCGGCCGCTGAGCCTCCTCGTCGCTTACGCTTCTGGGGGGTCACACTTCTCCTGCTTTTCCCGCAGGAGTCTTCGCCTGACCTTTTAATCTACAGGTAGAAGCCACTACATACCTGAAACCTGCGTTCACCCTACCAATAAAAAAATCCGAACGATTCATCGTTCGGATCTTCCTTCAACTAACATACTTTTGTTTCAACCTCTTTTAACTCTTCAGCTTACAAAAACTGGAATGGTATCTATTATCCTTCAATCATTTTTGAAAGGTTAGCCATTTCGATAGCTGATGCTGCAGCTTCCCATCCTTTATTTCCTGCTTTTGTTCCTGCACGTTCAATTGCTTGCTCAATTGTTTCAGTTGTTAATACACCAAAGATAATTGGCACGCCTGTTTGTAAGCTTTGAGATGCAACGCCTTTTGCTACTTCATTACATACAAAATCAAAGTGTGGAGTAGCTCCTCGAATAACGGTTCCTAGCGTGATCACTGCATCATATTTTTTAGATTCAGCTAATTTTTTGGCGATTAATGGGATTTCATAAGCGCCCGGCACCCAAGCCACGTCTACGTCTTCATCAGCTACGCCGTGACGTTTGAGTGCATCTTCTGCTCCACTAAGTAAACGGCCTGTAATAAATTCATTAAAACGCCCTACCACGATTCCGATTTTTAATCCTGTGCCTACTAAATTTCCTTCATATAAATGATTCATCTTTTGTTCCTCCTGCTAGTATTAATATATAGTTATTTACATTTCTTTTCATGAATTAGCTTCATTTGTTATAACGAAAAAAAGTGTAAAATTATAAATGTAATAAATGACCTAATTTTTTAGCTTTTGTATCTAAGTATTTTTTATTGGCATCCACTGCCGGCATTTGAAGAGGCACTCGCTCGATCACTTCAAGGTCGTAGCCTTTTAGCCCAGTAATTTTACGAGGGTTATTCGTTAAAAGCTTCATTTGTTTGACTCCAAGGTCTTTTAAGATTTGAGCACCGATTCCATACTCTCGTAAATCTGCAGCAAACCCGAGTTTTTCATTCGCTTCTACGGTATCGTATCCTTCTTCCTGCAGCTTATATGCTCTTAGCTTATTTAGTAAGCCAATACCTCTGCCCTCTTGACGCATATACAGCAGAATGCCGCGTCCTTCTTCTTCAATTTGCGTAAGAGCTGCGTGAAGCTGAGGACCGCAGTCGCAGCGTTCAGAACCAAACACATCTCCAGTCAAACACTCAGAGTGAACGCGAACGAGAACGGGGCTATTATGATCAATATCACCTTTGATAAGAGCCACATGTTCTTTATTATCAAGTTTATTTGTATATCCTACAGCTTTAAACTCACCAAATGCCGTAGGTAAGCTCACTTCTACTTCACGGCTAATAAGCTGATCATGTTTGCGGCGGTAGGCAATCAAATCTTTTATTGTAATCATTTTTAAATCAAATTGCTCTGCAATTTTTGTTAAATCCGGTACACGTGCCATTGTTCCATCTTCATTCATAATTTCACAAATAACACCCGCAGGCTTTCCTCCTGCTAATACTGCTAAATCAACAGCAGCCTCTGTATGACCTGCACGCTGCAGAACGCCCCCGTCTTTTGCAATCAATGGAAAAATATGTCCTGGGCGTTGAAAATCACTTGCTACCGTCGCTTCATTTACAAGAGCCATAACGGTAGCAGAGCGTTCGTATGCACTGATACCTGTTGTACTTGAAATATGATCAATACTTACTGTAAATGCTGTGCCATGTACATCCGTATTGTTCGCTACCATCGGGTGAAGATTCAATTTATGCGCAATTTCTTCATTAACAGGTGTACAAATTAATCCTCTTCCATGAGTAGCCATAAAGTTAATAACCTCAGGCGTCGTTTTTTCGGCTAATGCAATAAAATCTCCTTCGTTTTCTCGATCTTCATCATCGCATACAATAACCACTTTTCCCTTTTTTAACTCTTCAATGGCTTCTTCTACTTTATGAAACATCTCTTTCACCTCACTGTTAATTTGTAAAACCATGCTGCTGCAATAAATCCTTCATGTTACCTGAACGATTCGAGGCGCCAGGAGTTGACTTATTTGTCATCATCTGATGCATATATTTAGCTAACATATCGCATTCAATATTCACCTTGTCTCCTCGCTGTTTGTCTCCAACGACTGTGTGAAGCACCGTGTGAGGAATAAGAGAAATAGTAAATGATTGGTTGCTGACATCAAAAATAGTAAGACTTGTTCCGTCTACGGAAACAGATCCTTTTAACATCATAAATTCACGAAGTTCAGGATCGACTTGAATTTCATAATAAAAGGCATTTCCTTTACGTGTTTTGCTTACAATGGTTCCAATTCCATCAACGTGTCCGCTAACGAAATGCCCTCCAAACCGGCCATTTGCAGCCATCGCCCGCTCTAAGTTAACACGTGAGCCAACGGTTAGAAGCTGAAGGGTACTTGCTTTAATCGTCTCCGGCATGACATCGACCGTAAATTCATTTTGAGAGTAAGCCGTTACGGTTAAACAAACGCCGTTAACTGAAATACTGTCCCCTAAGTTCACATCTTCTAACACGGTCTTCGCATCAATCGTAAGAACAATTGCTTCTGTGGCCTTTTGAATACGTTTTATTTTTCCAATTTCTTCAATGATACCTGTGAACATTTTCTTCACCTGCTTTGGCGCTATTCCAACTTCTTATACCGTTTTGAAATAGCAGCTGCTTTTTTTTCATATTTATCTTTCCCCCAACCACTGAAAATAAAAAAGCCCCTTGAACAAATGTCCAAGGGGTCGGCTGAGCTGAATCAGTTTTATCTATGCAAAATTCCGCTAATTGTATACGAAATAAACAGTTATATTTTGTGTACAAAAACAAGGGTAGCTTTAAAAAAGGCAAGCGTGCCCCTTATTAATTCAACACAAAAAAACAACTGTGCTTCCTGATCCTTCTCCCATCCAGACTTTTACTGTCGGCTCTAGACTTTAACTAGATCCACCGCTAACATACATCGTATGAAAACGGGTCACGGGCTTAAAAGCATACGCTTTATCACCGCCGGTTGGGACTTACACCCGACCCCGAAGGATAATATATTCGACTGCTATAGTCTTATTTGTTTTACATTATAGCAAAGTAAAATCGACTTGTCACATCATTTAACTTCGTTTTTTCACATCTATTCTTTAAAATCCAGCTTTTAGCTTATTTTTTCTTTTTTAATACATAGCATCCATACAAAAGCTAGTCCAATATAGCCAAATATGGGATACAAAAATTCAAGAAGCTGGGCATATCCGAATTGCCCAATAATAAAGCAAGCCAAGATAATAAACGCAAAAGCTTGTTTGTCATTGAGGGGAAGAAATGACTGAAGCTGCTTAGCGATGCCAAATACATTTCCAATCAATGTAGTAAAAATCTCGCCCAACACAACTACCGTAAATAAAACATTCACCCACGCTGAGATATTTTTAACAACGGCACTCATCGGAATATCAAGTTGAAATGAATAAGGCAAATTGGAAAGGGCAAGATGAGTAGAAACAAGCATAAACGTAAGTACACATCCTCCTATTACGGCCCCTTTTTTAATCACGCTCCTATCTTTCACCGAGCTTCCTAATGGAACCAAAACGGCTTGCGCCAAAGCTAGATTTAGGGAAATATATAAAAAGGGACTAACCGCCCACTTCCACTGTGTGACGAGCGTTAAATCCGGCTTCGTTTGAATCAGTGAGAAATAGCTGATATTTGGCACAAAGATGATAAAAGCAAATGAAAGCATCATCGGCACAACAAGAGAATTAACCATTAAAATACCGTTAATTCCTTTTGCGATAAATATATAAGTTAAAACAATTGTAAAAATCATCCCAACAGGAGGCCACAGCCCGAACTGTTCTTTTCCTATTGCCCCCGTACTCGCTAGCATGACTGAAGTTACTCCAAATAAAATGACAATCATTACACCGTTTACCGCTTTTCCAAGCACATCACCAAATAAATATGTATTAAGCTGCTGATAAGAAGAAGCCCCAATTGCGTGCGAAAGCAGCATCATTTTTGAACCTAGCCAAATAAAAAACAAGCCGCTGACCAAAATTCCGACCATTCCAAGTTCCCCGTACTGTGTAAAAAATTGAACGATTTCCTTGCCTGTTGCAAAACCGGCTCCTACAACGGTGCCTACATACGTAGCAGCAACCTGCAGCGTGAGTTTCCACCTTTTCATGCCCATCACCCTTCTACCCTTCATAGTTCACTATATGTAGAAACGATAAAAAAAAGACGAGCCTTTTTACGTGGAAATCTACGCATATCCCAGCGCTTGTGCCTTTTCGTTTATTTTTTTCATTTTCTTTTTGTATTTCTCACAAAAAACTCCTTAACCCCTAACATAACAGTCATTTTCAAACAAAATATACGGATATTTTCCCTTTAGCTTTTAAATTTTCCTCAATATTTGCTGGAAATTCACAATTTACTGTTGTATAATTTCTAAAAATCAGATAAATTATTAAATAAGTATTCTTTCTATTCAAAAAAATATGTTTCAATTATATACAATTGATTCTTATCATGAGAGGTGGAGGGACTGGCCCTTTGAAACCTCAGCAACCAGTCGTTAGAGACATGGTGCTAAATCCAGCAAGCAATTTATTGCTTGGAAGATAAGAAGGCGAAAAAAGTCTTCTTCTTAAGAAGACTTTTTCTATTTTATCGGCATATTGCATAAAACGAATCACTCGTGAAATAGAAGCGGAACAATTTAAGGAGGTTTTGACATGGGGTTACTTGAAGATTTAAAGTCTAAAATTTTAATTGGGGATGGTGCCACTGGTACCCTCCTTTACTCACACGGTATCGACAGCTGTTTTGAAGAACTAAACATCACCAAACCAGAAGAGGTTTCTCGTATTCACAGAGCCTATGTAGAAGCTGGTGCAAACGTTATTCAAACAAATACGTACGCTGCTAATTATCAAAAACTTGCCCGTTATGGATTAGAAGATTCAGTCAAAGACATCAATGTTGCTGGTGTAAAATTAGCGAAACAAGCTGCAAAAGATCAGGCTTACGTGGTTGGTACACTCGGCGGAATTCGTTCTTTCCAAAAAAACGCTATTAGTTTAGAAGAGGTTAAGCGAAGCATTCGTGAACAAATGTTTTGGCTTTTAAATGAAGGCGTGGATGGCCTTTTGTTTGAAACATACTATGACTTCGAAGAATTAAAAACCGTTCTTACACTGGCAAGAAAAGAAACGGATAAGCCTATTATTACCCACGTTTCCCTGCATGATATTGGAGTACTGCAAGATGGCCGTCCTTTAGCAGATGCATTAAAAGAATTAGAGGCGCTGGGAGCAGATGTTGTCGGGCTAAACTGCCGTTTAGGTCCTTATCATATGATTCAGTCTCTTGAAGAAGTACCGCTTCCTGATCGTGCTTTCTTATCTGCTTATCCTAATGCCAGCCTTCCGGCGTATGTGGAAGGAAAGCTGGAATATGAAACAAATGAAGACTACTTTGTAGAAAGCGCGCGTTTATTCCGCGAACAAGGGGTTCGCTTAATTGGAGGATGCTGCGGTACAACACCAGCTCACGTACGCGCAATGTCATCTGCCTTAAAAGACCTGCCTCCGATTACAAGCAAAGTCGTTAAAATGAGACCTGCCGTTACGGTTCAAGAGCGTGAGCAGCAGGATAAACCTCATATGCATGAAATTGTGAAGAAGCGCCGCTCGGTTATCGTCGAGCTAGATCCGCCTAAACAGCTTGGTCCCACGAAATTTTTAGAAGGCGCAAAAGCACTTGATAAAGTCGGCGTAGATGCTATTACATTAGCTGATAATTCTCTTGCCTCACCTCGCATCAGCAACTTGGCAATGGCAACACTGATGCAGCAAGAAACAAAAGCACGACCGCTTATTCATATTACCTGTCGCGACCGAAATTTAATTGGACTTCAATCTCATTTAATGGGACTTCATACGCTAGGAATGAATCAAGTACTTGCAATTACCGGTGATCCGTCAAAAGTTGGCGATTTCCCTGGCGCCACTTCGGTCTACGATTTATCTTCATTTGACTTGATTAGTTTAATCGCTCAGTTTAATGAAGGACTATCTTATTCCGGCAAACCACTTGGTCAAAAAACCAATTTTTCCATTGCAGCTGCCTTTAACCCAAACGTGCGTCACTTAGACCGAGCCGTTCAGCGTTTGGAAAAGAAAATCGACTGCGGGGCTCACTATTTCATTACTCAGCCTCTCTATTCAACTAAGCAAATTGAAGAGGTATATGAAGCAACCAAACATTTAACAACACCGGTATATATCGGTATCATGCCGTTAACAAGCGCAAGAAATGCTCGATTTATTCACCATGAAGTACCTGGAATTAAATTATCAGAAGATATTCTAGAACGCATGGATGCAACGGGAAATGACCGAATCCGCGGTGAAGTCGAAGGTCTTGCGATTGCAAAAAACTTAATTGATACAGCATATGAGTTATTTGACGGTATTTACTTAATTACGCCGTTTATGCGCTATGAAATGACCGAAATTCTAACACGCTATATTCATGACAAGCAACTTGTTACATCAGAAAGGAAGATATAAATGAGCTCACTTATCGAACAACAACTAAAGAAGCGAATACTCGTCATCGATGGAGCAATGGGAACGATGATTCAAGATGCTGATTTAACCGCTGAAGATTTTGGCGGCGAAGAATATGAAGGCTGCAACGAATATTTGACTCGAACAGCGCCTCATGTGATTCAGCGCATTCATGAAGAGTACTTTGCAGCAGGTGCTGACATCATTGAAACCAATACGTTTGGCTCAACATCTACCGTACTTGATGAATACGATTTAGGTCACTTGGCGTATGAATTGAATATCGAAGCTGTGAAGCTTGCTTGTGCAGCCCGCGATAAATATTCAACTCCCGAATGGCCTAGGTTCGTAGCTGGAGCTATCGGTCCTACCACTAAAACTCTCTCTGTTACCGGAGGCATTACATTCCCTGAGTTAGTAGAATCGTACGAAGAGCAAGCTCGGGGCTTGTTAGACGGCGGCGTTGACTTACTTTTAGTCGAAACCTGTCAAGACATGCTAAACGTAAAAGCCGCGTTTCTAGGCATTACAGCGGCGTTTGAAAAACTAAAAACCGAAGTTCCTATTATGATTTCAGGAACAATTGAGCCTATGGGAACAACTCTCGCTGGTCAAGATATCGAATCTTTTTACTTATCACTGGAACACATGAAGCCTCTTTCAGTCGGACTTAACTGCGCGACAGGCCCTGAATTTATGACGGATCATATTCGCTCTCTTTCAGACCTAGCCACTTCAGCAGTTAGCTGTTATCCAAACGCTGGACTTCCGGATGAAGAAGGCAATTATCATGAATCCCCTGAGCTGCTTGCTCAAAAAATTAAAGGGTTTGCTGATAAAGGCTGGCTGAACTTTGTAGGCGGATGCTGCGGTACAACGCCTGCTCATATTAAAGCACTGGCTGAAGCGGTAAAAGAGGTTGCGCCCCGTTCGCTTGATCGCTCCGAGCATAACCATGCTGTAACCGGTATTGAACCACTTGTATATGACGATTCTATGCGCCCTCTTTTTGTGGGAGAACGTACGAATGTAATCGGTTCTCGCAAGTTCAAGCGTCTGATTGCGGAAGGAAAAATTGAAGAAGCATCTGAAATTGCGCGTGCTCAAGTTAAAAATGGTGCTCACGTTATTGATATTTGCTTAGCGGATCCGGACCGTGAAGAAATGGAAGACATGGAGGAATTTATTCAAGAAGTTGTAAAAAAAGTGAAGGTTCCTCTTGTAATCGATTCAACCGACGAGAAAGTTATTGAAAAAGCTTTAACGTACTCACAAGGTAAGGTCATTATTAACTCCATTAACTTAGAAGATGGTGAAGAGCGTTTTGATGCAATCTTACCGCTAGTAAAAAAATTCGGTGCAGCTCTGGTTGTCGGTACAATCGATGAAACAGGCATGGCCGTTACTGCAGAACGAAAAGTAGAGATTGCTAAACGCTCACATGATCTGCTTGTTGAAAAACATGGCTTTAATCCAAAAGATATTATTTTTGACCCTCTTGTGTTTCCTGTAGGGACTGGTGATGAACAATATATTGGTTCTGCTGAAGAAACAGTTAAGGGAATTAAAATGATTAAAGAAGCCCTGCCTGATTGCCTGACCATTCTTGGCGTAAGTAACGTGTCATTCGGTCTTCCTCCAGTCGGACGTGAAGTACTAAATGCGGTTTACCTTTATCACTGTACGCAGGCTGGACTCGATTATGCCATTGTTAATACCGAAAAGTTAGAGCGCTATGCTTCTATTCCAGAAGCTGAAATTGAGCTTGCTAATGCGTTATTATTTAACACAACTGATGAAACGTTAAGCACGTTTACCGACTTTTATCGTGATAAAAAGAAAGAAGCAAAAGTAGAAATTTCTACGTTAACACTCGAAGAACGATTGGCAATGTATATTGTCGAAGGTACAAAAGAAGGATTGCTTCCTGATTTAGAACAGGCTTTAGCTCAATATGATGATCCGTTAGATATTATTAACGGACCGCTTATGAAGGGGATGGCGGAAGTTGGACGTTTGTTTAATGACAACCAGCTGATTGTAGCAGAAGTGCTTCAAAGTGCGGAAGTTATGAAAGCATCCGTTGCCTTTTTAGAACCTCACATGGAAGCAACTGAAAATGATTCTGGAAAAGGCAAAGTTATTCTTGCAACGGTTAAAGGCGACGTGCACGATATCGGTAAAAACTTAGTAGACATCATTTTAAGCAACAATGGTTTTAAAGTAATTGATTTAGGAATTAAAGTAACGCCCCAGCAGCTGATTGAAGCAGTAAAAGAAGAAAAGCCAGACATCATTGGCCTGTCAGGTCTTCTAGTAAAGTCAGCTCAGCAAATGGTTTTGACTGCCCAGGATTTAACACAATCAAGCATTGATGTTCCAATTATGGTAGGAGGCGCTGCCCTTTCCCGTAAATTTACTGACTTTAAAATTGCCCCGGAATATGAAGGTGCGGTCCTCTACGCCAAAGATGCGATGGACGGATTAGCGTTAGCAAATAAGCTGCAGAACAAAGAAGAAGTTATTCAGCTTTTAGCAGATTTAAAAACGCGGCAAGAAAAGAAAGTAACGGTTCGAGAACGCCAGCCTCAAACCGCTCAAGCAGCTACCGCTGTTTTAGAAAGATCCGCCATTTCAACGGACGCTCCTGTTTTTGTACCGGCTGATTTAAAGCGGCACGTTGTCAAACACTACGATTTGGCACAGGTTCTTCCGTATATTAACTGGCAGATGCTTTTAGGCCATCACTTAGGACTAAAAGGAAAAGTGAATAAACTGCTTGCTGAAAAAGACGAGCGCGCTGTTCAATTAAAAGAAACCGTTGATGACCTGCTCGAACTGGCACTAAAAGAAAACTTAATTAAGCCAGCGGTTATTTATCAGTTCTTCCCTGCTCAAGCAGACGGAAATGATTTAATTATTTATGATCCTGCTGATGAAAAAACAGAAATTGAACGCTTTACCTTCCCTCGGCAAACAAAAGGACAGTTCCTGTGCTTATCTGATTTTGCAAAGCCTAAAGAAAAAGAGATGGACTATGTATGTTTCTTCTCTGTAACAGCAGGAACAGGCATTCGCGAACGCGCGGCGAAATTCAAAGAAAACGGCGAGTTTTTAAAGAGTCACGTGTTCCAAGCTCTTGCGCTTGAACTAGCTGAAGGATTAGCAGAACGTGTTCATCAGCAAATTCGTGACCGCTGGGGATTCCCTGATTCGCCTGACTTTACAATGGCGGAGCGTTTTTCAGCCAAATACCAAGGTCAGCGTTTTTCATTCGGATATCCTGCATGTCCAGACCTTGAAGACCAAGCAAAACTGTTTAAATTACTTAAACCTGAAGACATCGGCATTCAGTTAACAGACGGTTTCATGATGGAACCAGAAGCTTCTGTTACAGCCCTTGTTTTTGCACATCCTGAAGCGAAATATTTTAACGTATTGTAAAATATGGCCGCGGTCTTTTAGACCGCGGCTGTTTTTTACAGTGAACAAACCTGAAAAAAAGCTGCGACAAATGGATTTTAGCTGAAGAAAGATCCGAACGGTAAATCCAGATTCTTAATTGAGAATCAACTGCGTTCGAATTTTTTTCATTGTGATCGTGAACTGGATTTCATGTAGCTGTTTCTAGCTGTTTGAAGGGCAAGGCCAAGACTCCTGGGAAAAAAATTGATGTAGTTATGTCTTAATCTCTTTGAATTGACCGCCGGTTTGAGCTTTTTTTATGAGTTCCTTGGGAAACACTGATAGAATAAGGAATGTAATAAATTTGTAACGCTCTTATCACAGCAAATTTTTCAAGGAAAGGAATTTTCAAGAAATGATTAAATTATTTGTAAGCGACTTAGATGGCACTCTTTTACACGAAGAAAAATACGTAGAACAGCATAATGCAGACGCACTTAGTGAACTTCAGCGCCAAGGAGTAGAGGTTTGTCTTGCTTCTGGACGAATGGATACGGAAATTTTAAAGATTTCTACTGATATTAATAATACATTTCATCGCATTAGCCAAAACGGAGGATTTGTGTGGACCAAAGAAAATCAAGAACTTCATGGAAAAGTGTTTGAAGATGATTTAGCGGTTCAACTTTATAAAAAAACGATAGATCCTAACCGTATTACGCTTGTCTGTTCAAACGACACGAATTATGTAGAGCAGCGAAATGAAATTATTGAAGCGATTGAAACTCACATGTTTTTCCCTATCGAAGAACAAATTGAAATGACGGATTCATTTGGTCACGCTCTTTCTCCATCCAAAATCACGGTTCTTGGAGATCATGATGAAATGGTAGCTCTGCAAAAAGAAGTGAACGAAGAGTTTGGTGATTATATTGATACATATATTTCCGCCAAGCAGTGTTTGGATATTATGCCTAAACATATCAGCAAAGGAAATGCCATTGAAATTTTATTAAATCATCTTCAGCTAAAACCAGAGGAAATTGCATGTGTGGGGGATTCATTTAATGATATTCCTATGTTTCAATTAACGCCGAACAGTTTCGCTATGGCTACAGCTCCTGAAGCTGTGCAGCGCCACGCCTCTGCTGTTGTGTCATCTGTTAGTGAAGCAGCGGGTATTGTTTTAGAAAAAAATAAGCAAACCATCTAAAAAAAGCGGTCAACGTTTAAATTGACCGCTTTTATCTATTTAATAAGAAAACGGTAGTTATTTTTTCCGTAAAGAACGAAAAAATTCACCTAAGCTTTTTTGCTTTCCATCTGCATGCTCTCCGTGATTAACCAAGCTGCTGATTCTTTCTCGTCGAACAACAACCATAATAAGAGTGGCAAAAAAGATAATGGAAACGGCAATGACAACCAGTGCAAGAACGGATGCTACAATAGCTTCAGAAGTCGTTAGTGACGATAGCATCTGCCTCGTACACCTCCATTTCGTTTGTGGCGAAAAGGAGCCTAGCAATTAGAAATGCAAATAATCTTTTTTCTCAGCTTGATGCATGTTATTATACACCATTTTCATTTTAGAAGCTGTAGCTTTTAAAGACGTAGACGAATCCACATCTTCGGCTAACATAATGTTTACTAAGTCAACCACAGAACGAGACAACAACTCTACATTATTTTGCAACTCTAATTCGTCATAAGTCGTACGGTCTTGAAGACGAAGTCGAATAATTTCATTTGCTAGCTCCCTAACACGCACTAATTGTTGATGTTCTCCCATAGTATCTCCGCCGCAAGAAACTTATAATCAGCCCTTTTATTGGCTTTTATAAGAGCTAGAAATCCCTGCAGCTTACCCCTCCTTATAAAGATGCCTAGCACACCTTTATGTAAATCACACTTTCACCTTGTTTACATGTATATTCGCTATAGCTGGTTCTTTTTCCTTTTGAAATTAGCAGTCATCGTCAACGACCTTCTTCGTTTATCGTTCAGATTTCAAATTTTTAAGGATGTGATATACGAAAATTAAAACGCCAATAGCCGTAAGTGTTGCTCCTGCTGCCACTACGGGTGTAAAAGCTTGGTTTTCTAGTACGATCATGAAAAATAAACCAATCATCATGACCGGTAATCCTATATTATGCAACCATACGTGCAGTTTGGCTAATTTACTTTCGCTAAACGCAGGAAACAAATAATAAATAAGTCCCGCTAACGTAAGCGACGTCCATCCTAATAAATTGATGTGCACGTGAACAGGTGCCAAAGTGTAGCTGTGAACAATTGACATATAATACCCCAATATGATGCCAAGTCCAAAATAAACGGCTGATATTTTAATTAATTTAATTCCATCATTTTCTCCCCCTCCGACTTCTGTACTACTTTACGCAGGAAACGTCATTTTAGAAGCGAAAGTTAGCCAAAGGACACGAAATACGGAGTATGATATCTAAAAAGAGGATTCTTTACCGCAAACACAAAAAACAGCTGAGCAAAAGTACTCAGCTGTCTATTTTAAGCAATATAATGCAGCACAAAATTCAAGAAAAACAACAGCGCGCTTACATACATAAACATCGATACTTCACGCATTTTACCAAGGAATAATTTAAGCAGTGGATACGCAATGAACCCAAATGCAATTCCATCAGCAATGCTGTACGTAAGAGGAATAAGCGCAATAATTAAAAATGCAGGGAAACCTTCTGTTAAGTCCTGTAAATTGATGTTTTTGATATTTTGAATCATCAATGCTCCAATAACAATAAGAATAGGTGCAATAGCACTATCTGGAACGAGCTTGATAAATGGAATAAACAGAAGTGAACTTAAAAATAAAACTCCTGTAATCAGCGATGTTAAACCCGTTCGCCCTCCAGCTGCAATACCAGATGCTCCTTCTACAGAAGACACCGTTGGACTTGTTCCAAACACGCCGCTTAGCAAAGCTGAGGCGGCTGTTGCTTGAAAGGCCCGCGGAAATTTGCTATCTTGATTCATCATACCTAGCTGACCATGCAGCAAACCGATATTTTCAAAAATCAATACCATTGTTAATGAAAAAACAGCTGCCCAAAACGCAACATCTCCAATAGCTCCAAAAGACAATGTGCCAAAGCTGCTAAAGAAGTCGTTCACGCTCCCAGCGGACTGTCCTTTTTCTCCACCGCTCCTTACACCAAGTAAGAAGGCAAGGACTGATCCAGCAATCATGCTTAACAAAAAGTTACCTTTCACATTTCGGATAAACAGTACGATTGTGATAATTAACGTCAACAGCGTACTGATCACAAACGGATCTGACAAGTCTCCAAGTGCTACAAAAGTGTTTTCGCTTGGAACTACAAGCTTCCCTTTTTGCAAACCGATAAATGTTAAAAATAAGCCAACACCGACTGTTATCGCTTCTTTTAGCGAATGCGGAATCGAAGAGACAATTTTGGCAGACAGTCGTGAGAAAGCTAATGCTATAAAAAGAAAGCCGGATATTACTACTGCTAATAACCCTTCTTGCCAAGATAACCCCATTGATTGAACCATCGTATACGTAAACAATGCATTAATCCCCATACCTGGCACCAGAATAAGAGGCGCGTTTGCCCAAAAAGCCATAATAACACAGCCTACAAAAGCCGAAGCTACTGTTGCGAATATTCCTGCTTCAAGCGGAATACCAGCATCAGACAAAATGGTTGAATTAACAGCAATAATATACACGATGGAAAGAAATGAAATGACCCCAGCTAAGCTTTCTTTTCCAACAGTTGTTTGGTGGTCGTTTAAACGAAACAACTTTTCAAATAATGCGTTCAATCTAATTTCCTTCTTTTCATCTATCCCTCGCCCACCCAGTGACCAAAAATGCCACCGAAGTTATTATAGCAAAATCAACAATTGTTGCAAGGAAAACTTGTCTCCTTTAGCTTAAGCGTTCATTCCTTATTTAAAACTGTTATCATTTTCTAAACGTAACGTCTTGCATTCATTCTATATATATATCTTGGACTGGACATAATAAAAGAGCGCTTTATCAGCGCTCATTGTTTTAATAATAATAAGGATAATATGGTGGGTACGGCGGATAATATGGTGCTGGATAACCGTAATAACCTGGACCTCCTAATGCACTTCCAAGAATTAATCCTCCAAGAAATGGAGCTCCAAAGCCCCAACCCCAAGGGCGACCAAAGCCAAAGCCGAACCCCGGACGGCCGAAGCCAAAACCAGGACGACCGAAACCAAAACCTGGGCGACCGAAACCGAATCCTGGACGACCAAAGCCTCCAAAACCACCGAATGGTCTTCTTATGTCATTAATATCAAATTCTTGCATGATACATGCCTCCTCAAATTATATTTCATTCTCTTTATTACATATGTTATTCACCTACTTCTTGCATAGGCGATCGCCTCTTTTTTTGTGATTTCTTAAAAAATATTCCTTTTTTACCACCTCGTTAGGATTAAACAAGCGTAGAGACATATATTTTTTAAGGCTTTGAAACATACTACATGTAACTTATGTAAAATAAGAGAGATAAAACGAGGAATGGACCTTTACAATTTTCAGCATCTGCTGCAATGAGAAATAAACATAATATGAACGCATAAAAAGAACGCTCAACAAAAATGTTGACCGTTCTTCTTATGAAAATACATAACGATTTTTTATTAATTTATCTGACCCTTTGCTTGACCGTATATGCCCTAAAGCTATATAATCCCCTTTTTATACAATGCGCTTTGAACATAAAATCATAGGAGCGTCTCCCCAAACGCTGCTATGTATGTATATCTGTAATCGCTTACAAACCTTTAATAAAAAACCGATATGATTTTCTATCTATTTACATTAAACAATATTTTAGGCTAAATTTCAACACATTTTTTGTTTTTCTTTGTACTCAGCAAAAAAACAGGTGATATAGCACAGTGATTTTCCTTTTTTCCTGTCCCTTTTACTTATAGCCATAATCGTTTATAGTTTATAACGAAAGGAAGTGACGCAATGTCTGATCAACTAGAAGAATACTTAGAACGAGGAATGTACGGAGCAAAGGAAACAAAAAGAGACGAAAGAAGATATTTCCTAACTGCTCTACGTGAAAATATTGAAATTGCGCTAAAAAAAGGGCAAGTCATGAAAAAGGATGCAGCAAAAATAAAGCCTCTTTTAAAAAAAGTGAAAGACGGTCATTTGTTTTTAAATGGCTCCTTGTCTTATTCATACCTCTCCCCCTATATTCAAGCGGCTAACCAACATAAAGTGCCTTTTACTATCGTTCAGAACTTAGAAGCTGATACCGATATTGGTCTGGTTTTAACAGGTTCTGAAGGCAGTTTGGAACGAGATATTTTTTTAGACTAAAAAAAAGAGCCAGAACGGCTCTTTTTTACTTGGCAAATACATGATGATCAATTGTTTTAATTACAGCACGTGAACGAATCCAGTTATCGGTAGCTGTTTTTGGATTATAAAAGTAAATGGAATCGTCTAAACGATCTTTTCTAGTCAATGCTTGCTCTACTGCTTTTTTCGAATCTTCTGAAGCAGGTTTGTTAATTGATCCGTTTTGGACCGGTGAAAAAGCGTATGCTTTTCCGACAACTTGTTTAATAACTCCTGTTACCGTATCTGGAAACTTCGGAGAATCTACACGGTTTAACACCACTGTTGCTACCCCTACTTTTCCTTCATATGATTCGCCTTTTGCTTCAGCTTCTACTAAGCGAGCTAATAAATCTTTTTCACTTGCTGAAATCGAAACTGCAGGTGTTTCCTGCTCTGCGAGTTTTGCTTCTGGTTTTGCTTCTGGCTTAGCCGGTGCTGCCGTTGAAGGTTCCGTTGTTTCAGCAGCCAGCACTTTTGTCTTACTCGGAATCGCTAATGTTTCACCAATATAAATCATATCTCCTTGACGATTGTTTAATTTTTTAATATCGTCAATTGTTACACTATATCTTTTACCTAACTTCCAAAGACTATCGCCTTTGACTACTTTATAATTAGTTGCAGCCGTAGCTGTTGCATTAAAACCTATAAATGAAAGAGTAGCTAAACAAGCTACTACCATTGATTTCATATAACTATGTTTCATAGGTAATACCTCCTGAAATTTCGTATGGTATTACTCTATCATAGCTATATAGGGGTTTCACCGAACGATTCAATTACATTTCTTTAAGTTTGATGAACAAAATTACGTTCGGAACACAATTATGACATTGTACCTTGTTTTTTGTCATAATCACGGTAATTTTTCTAAAAAGCAGGTATATTTTCCCGATTTATTTCAGTTTAATCAGAAATTTCTTCATTCGTTTTTCCCTTATAATTCTTATGATAAACATTTAAATTCATCTACTTTTACACAAAAAAGCTGAATGTTGTAATCAACATTCAGCTCTTTTTAATCTTCGATCTCAATTTCTACAACATCATAGAAATCAATCACTAGCTTAGCACCCGTATCATCCATAAACGTAAAGACGTCTTGATCATCTGATAAATGTATCACGTATCCGGTCAACTGCTGTTCACTGTTGTCGTAAACAGTAGTAATTAGAATTTTTTTATGATCTACATATGCTTCTTCTAATAACGAATGGAGGTCATAGTCCCCGTCATCTTCGGGCCGGTTCGTTAACAGCATCCCATAAGTCGTCATTCCATTTTTATCTTTCCATATATGATCTGCAAAATAAAAAGGTGCTGTACTTTTTCGAAACTCATCCATAATATCCCTCCTATAACTAAACACGTTTATTCGTTCTTACCGTACGTTACTAAATAAACGCACAAGCACTTGTAACAGTATATTCTCTACTGTACAGGCTCATACATTCATTATATAAGGCATAATCAAATAATGCCATCATTTCGTTTAGCTCCTAGGAATTTCTAGATACGTATAGGTGAAATCTCCACCGCGTCCAGCTATTCCACGAAAATGTTTGAAATCAGGGCGATTTACTAAAAAAGGGCGAAAAGTAAGAAAGTCTTCTTTTTTAACTTTAATTTCGGTTACTTTTCCTTCACTTAACTCATTCAACATGTTTATTGCTGTTTGTTCATCCATTCAGTTTCACCTCGCTTTTAACTGTTCAGCCAATTTTGCAGAGATACAAATTGAGCTTCTGCTTCTTTATATCCTTGGTTGTAAAGAGCGTCGAGACGCTCACGATTTTTCTCAATTCGCCCTACTACAAGAGGGGTTTGCGGACGAATCACAAAGATATTCCCCTGTCTTTCCTGTTCTTCAATATATGACAATGTTTCATTATACAATTTATAGCGGTTCTCAAGCGCACGAGTCAGTCCATCATAATGACGATATTTGCGCTTCAATAACCAAAGCATATTTGATTTCTTTTTTCGATATCCTTCGTTTCGCGTTAGCACAACAATATTTTTTCTATATCCATCCTGCACTGCTTTTTTGATTGGAATCGGATCACTGATTCCTCCGTCTAACAGCTCTTTTCCTTTATATGTAACGACAGGTGCTAAAAATGGAAGGGAACTAGAAGCGCGAACCGCTGTCAAAATGTCCCGGTCATATTCATCAAAATAAACGGGTTCTCCCGTCACGCAGTCCGTTGCTCCTACTACAAGCTTCTCTGTACGCTCAGCAAATGCCTCAAAGTCAAATGGAAGAAGCTGATTAGGAATTTCATCAAAAACGAAATCCATTCCAAATATCTCTTTTGTTTTAAAATAATTTTTCCACGACAAGTAGCGAGGATCCTCTAAAAAATCTAAATTAGCTTTGCGACTTCTTCCTATTTGTCTAGATAAATAAGAAGTGGCATGACAAGCGCCGGCTGAAACGCCAATTACATACGGAAGGTACAGATTTCTTTCCATAAAGTAATCTAAAACTCCAGTTGTATAAAGGCCTCTCATACCGCCTCCTTCGAGCACGAGTCCAGTATCTTTCAATTTCTACACCTTCTAATTCTTATAATTTATGACAAGATTATACCTCGTTTATTATAACGAAAGATGAACAAAGATGGAACTGTCCTGCTTCTCTCTTTCGTTAAAGCTATCAATTCCTTTTATTTCTCAGCACATTTTACTTATTTTTTCAATTTTATTTTATATTTTTTCAAAAAACCCTTTACTAATTCCCAGTTTTAAGGCAAAATTGTAAAAAAAGAAAACGCTAACTAGTTTTACTATTTTTAAAATTAAAATTATTTAAAAAATTTATAATGAACTAATTTAAAACAAAGGAGCGATGAATCATGAAAATAGCAGAGGTAGGAAACTTGATAGAATTTAAAAATGGCTTACAGGGCATTGTCGAAAAAGTAAATGAAAACTCCGTGATTGTAGATTTGACTTACATGACAAACTACCGCGATTTAGACTTAGAACAGCGAACTGTTGTCAACCACAAAAACTACACCATCATTAATCCAGCTATGTAAAGGAAAAAAGCAGCCGGAAAGCAAAAGCGGTTGCTTTTTTATTGATTTTGAAAGAATTGATTCTTTTGTTCTTCTGTAATAATCCCCAGCTTATACATGAGGTAAATATACTGTTGCACCTTAACATCCTTCGAACTTTTTTTCACTGTATTCCCTCTTTTCTAAAATGTTTCTTTATACAATAATATATGGTTGAGATAAAAAAAGTTTCTTTAAAGAAACAAAAACAGGCCCCATTTTTTCTTGAAAGGGGCTTATTTTCGTGTGACAATAACAACAAGCTACTACTATCTTCTTACCGAAAGGAATTACTAGCATGTTTGATACTGTATTGTTTATCGTTGCTCTTATTGTCATTCTTTTTTTCATCGTGCAGTTCGTTTCTAAACGCAAACAAACTTCAAATAAAAAAACATCCGTTGAACCCATGAATTATGCCGAAGAAGATTCTAACTCCTACACAAGCTGGAGTGAAACTGCTTCTAACCACGATCATGATGGCGATGGCGATGGAGATAGCGGTGGAGATGGAGATGCGGATGGTGACGGAAGATAGAAAAAAGCCCCTTCTTATGAAGAGGCTTTTTTTTATTTTGATAATACTCGCTTGCCATTGGTAAACGAATAATAGCATTCACCTGTATAAATGTCTTGGCTTTCATGTACATGAACCCCACATTTATCTTCAAGAGCAGCTTTCATCATCGATTTGGCTACGTTATACGCTTTAATTGGACGATACTTTCTCCACTTTCCTACAAGGCAAAATGAACACGACTTTAACGTGTATCCCCCAATCTTTTCAAATAGGCGAAACTCTTGGCGCTTGCCTAATAATAACGATGGGCGGAAAAAGTGAGTAGAACGGATATACAAGCTTGCGATATCTTCTTCTACTTGCCCCTTTACTTTACTGTAAAAGAATGGCGAACGAAGATCAGCACCAATTGCTGTGATCGTTAAAAAGTTTTTGCAGCGATATTTTTCTGCACATTTAGCCGCTTTTAAAGGAAATTCGTAGTCCACTTTAATGAATTTCGCTTTTGTTTTTGCTTTTTTCATTGTCGTGCCTAAACAGCAATATACATCATCAACTGCAAAGCATTCTTCGTGCTTATCAAGCTCTGAAAAATCAATTTCAAGCTGACGTAGCTTTGTGTGTTCGATTGGTAGCTTTTTTCGAACAAACACTGTCACATGGTTATATAAGCTGTTGCTTAATAACATTTTTAAAAGTTCTTGACCAACAAGTCCGCTTGCACCTAATACTAATGCTGATCTCTGTGACATTCTTTCACCTTCTCACCTGTTGTTTTTGCAATGGAAAACAGGTTGCATACACAACCTGTTTGTTCGAATTAACGATTATCAATTGTTTCTGGGTATAAATCATGATTCATCAGGCGATAATTAGCCATTTCTTCATACTTTGTACCGGGACGGCCATAGTTTGTATATGGATCAATTGAAATCCCGCCGCGTGGTGTGAATTTTCCCCATACTTCAATATATCTTGGATTCATCAGTTTAATTAAGTCATTCATAATAATGTTCATACAGTCTTCATGGAAATCTCCATGGTTACGGAAGCTGAACAAATAAAGCTTTAACGACTTGCTTTCTACCATTTTTTCATCTGGAATGTAACTAATATAAATGGTTGCGAAATCCGGCTGACCTGTTTTTGGACATAAGCTTGTAAATTCCGGACAGTTGAATTTCACAAAATAATCACGATTTGGGTGTTTGTTATCAAATGCTTCTAGAATCTCTGGTGCATATTCAAACAAATAGTTTGTTCCTTGATTTCCAAGGAGTGATACACCTTCTAATTCTTCATCTTTTCGACCGCTCATTTGTATTTCCTCTCTTTCTACGATTGTCATTCTAACAGCGTTTTTTTATTTTGTATATATCTGTTTTTATTTTTCTTTGTAAATTTTTTGCTATGCGCTTACACGCCTCGTTTATTTCCCCAAACAAGGGCGTGAACCTGCGGCAGAACTCTTACATCGTTCATGTTTTTAGCTGCCACTGCCTTATCGATTAACCACTCATACTTTTTAAGCAATTCTTGTGTTAACGACGCATTATCGATTGTCGTTAAGTCCTCGTTTCCTACTTGAACAAAAAATGGAACCTCAGGATAACGTTCATGAACAGACGCTGCATACTCAAAGTCCTCATCATTAAATACAACGACTTTTATGCTTATGTGCGCCATGCGTTTTTCCTTTATTAATGTCTCTATAATATCGTCTAATACGGCGAAATTTGTTTTCATTAATGAACTTGGAGGCTTAGGAGAAATCGTTAAATCATCGATCTTTAGGAACCAATCCTGATAACGGCTTCCCTGTGTTTCAAGAGCTGCTTTTACCCCATGACTGTGCAAAAGCTCTACAAGTGAACCAATTGCCTTGATAAGCGCAGGGTTTCCTCCAGAAATGGTGACGTGATCAAAGCACTCTCCTCCAATTTCTTTTAGCTCCGTCCAAATTTGTTCTGCTGTTAGCTGACGAATATCGTTTTTAGCAGATCCATCCCACGTAAAAGCTGAATCACACCAGCTGCAGGAATAATCACAGCCCGCGGTACGAACAAACATCGTCTTACGTCCTACAACCATTCCTTCCCCTTGAATCGTTGGTCCGAATATTTCAAGTACTGGAATTGTATTAGCCACGTTTTTTCACCTTCTTTGGGCGGTAAACTACGTAACTTGTCGGCGTTTCCCGCACGAATACTTGTACGCAAGAAGGCTTATTTGGTAGTGTGTCTAGATATTCTTGAACCAACTCATAAATTTTACGAGCAACAACTTCAGTTGTAGGAAAATCATTTGGATTTTCTTCGTTAAAGATAGAATGATCGTTCAATAATGTATGATCAAATTGACCAGAAACAATTTTTTTCAATAGCGCAAAGTTTACTAAAAAGCCCGCTTCGTCTAATGTATCTCCGGCAACAGTTAGATTTACGAAATACGTATGTCCATGGACTTGACGGCATTTTCCTGCTTCTGTGTGAGGAACAAAATGTGCCGCAGCAAACTGCATATCTTTGTTCAGTTCGTATTCATAGTCATGAAATACTTGAGGATACATTTGTTGCAGCATTATTTCTCTCCCCCTTCTTTTGTTTGCATGTATTGATCTAACCCGCGTTTTCGCAATTGACATGCGGGACATTCGCCGCATCCATCAGCAACAATACCGTTGTAGCATGTTAATGTTTTTTCACGCACATACTCAAGCGCCCCTAGCTCATCCGCTAACGCCCACGTTTCTGCTTTATCAATCCACATAAGGGGCGTATGAATCACAAATTCAAAGTCCATTGATAAATTAAGCGTGACGTTTAACGATTTTACAAATACATCTCGACAGTCTGGATATCCCGAAAAATCAGTTTCACAAACGCCTGTTACGATATGACGACCTCCGCTGTTTTTAGCCAGTACGGCTGCAAATGATAAAAATAACAGATTGCGGCCATCCACAAATGTGGTAGGCAACTCTCCTTCTTTTTGCTCGATCTCAATATCATCTCGCGTTAAGGCATTTGGTGCTAATTGATTTAAAAGTGACATATCTAGTACGGTGTGCTTCACACCTAAATCAGCTGCAATAGCTTTTGCTACCTCTATCTCTTGACTATGACGCTGACCATATTGAAAAGTAACCGTTTCTACTTCTTTAAAGTTTTTCAAAGCCCAAAATAGACATGTTGTACTATCTTGACCTCCGCTAAATACAACAATAGCTTTTTCATTTTTCATCATTATTGTTCGTCTCCTTTTTGATTGAAATCAAAAGAAGAAGAAACTTTATTGAACCGTTCGTTCCCTTTGTGACTAATTTTATAACACAAAAAAGAGACTGCTCTTTTCCAGCAATCTCCCTAAAAAGCAACTAAGATACACGTCCTCGCCAGCATACACGTCAAAAAGACGCGTTGATAGAAAAGCACGTGAAAGAAGACACGCTAAAACCGTGTCTTTTGTCATCAACGATGATCTTAGTTTTTTATAGAGGGAGTTTTCGAACCTCTCCCGTACATATACAAACGTGCACGGCGTTTCTTCTTGAATTGTCATCGTATTATACCACATGCGTATAAATAATGCTATGTTTGTTGGCTTCTATCGCCTTTAGCTGCCTTATTTTTCTTTATATAAGAAAGAGCAATAAATAACGCCGGAAAACAGACGCTTAGTACAAATAAATAAAACGGCCAGTAATATTTTTCAAAATAATTGAAGTACGCTGTGTTGGGAATAATATAATACGCCACGCCTGTAATAATTAGACCTAAAGGAAAGCTTAAAAAATTGCGCTCCCGTAAATTACACAATTGAACGATACTTAACTGAATAGCAAAGAAACGGAATTTCTTCTTTTTTAGTCTCTATAGTTTTTGTATGAAAAGGAAATTTATACTTGAAGCCATTTTAATAATCTTTATTTTTGACATCATTTGTGCATTTCTATAGGATAGTAATGGATAATTCTTTGTTATTATGAAGAATGTTTATGCGGAACATTGAAAGGAGTCTATACATGGCACAATCACTTAAAGGCAAAGTAGCTCTTATTACAGGAGCAGGAAAAGGCATCGGTCGTTCAACTGCGATTGAATTAGCAAAAGAAGGCGTAAATATCGGTTTAATTGCTCGTACAGAGGCAGATTTAAAGGCTGTTGCTTCTGAACTAGAAGCATTTGATGTACAAGTTGCTTATGCAACAGCAGATGTTTCTTCTATGGAAGAAGTAAATGCAGCAGTTGAGCATCTACATACAAAATTAGGGGCAACGGATATCTTAATCAACAATGCAGGAATCGGTAAATTCGGAAGCTTTTTAGAGCTAGACCCAGCTGAGTGGAAACAAATCATTGATGTGAATTTAATGGGCGTTTACTACGTAACGCGCGCCGTTCTACCTCAATTAATCGAAAAAAATGGTGGAGACATTATCAATATTTCATCTACTGCTGGTCAAAAAGGCGCTCCCGTTACAAGTGCTTACAGCGCTTCAAAATTTGGCGTGCTCGGCTTAACTGAATCTCTAGCGTTAGAAGTGCGCAAACACAATATTCGTGTAACAGCTCTAACACCAAGTACAGTAGCAACGGAATTAGCGTATAAAGAAAACTTAACGGATGGCAATCCTGATAAAGTGATGCAGCCTGAAGACCTAGCAGAAATTATGGTCGCACAATTAAAATTGCATCCGCGTATTTTTATCAAATCTGCGGGCATGTGGTCCACAAATCCATAAACAAACATAGAAAAAGGAGAGCTTCAGCTCTCCTTTTTTGTGTCTTCCTTTATGTGGTGGTTACCTTATTTACGTTTAGGCGTGATTTCTTCTGATAGTTCTTCAAAAGATTTCACTTTTCCATGCGATGGGTTTTGTGATTGTTTTCGCACATTCCACTGACGCTCTTTTTGACTTTTAGACTGAGTCATTTTGCTTCATCCCCTTTTTATATGCTTACATGTAGTAGGATAAAACAAGCTGCTCTTTTCCATTCATCAAAACTACTTCCAATTTCTTTACTGCTTAGCTAAATGTATTTTAAACCATTTATCAATTTCCGCGTTATATTGATCATAATAAGCAGTTAGCGGATGGTCTCCGTTTTTGTACAGTACATATTTATATTCTTTTCCCTGCTCATCTAATTGTTTCACAAGCTTTTCAGCCTGCGTGTGGTGAACTTTACGATCATGATCACCCTGTAAAATCAAAAGAGGTGAATTTACTTTATCGCTCCAATAGACAACAGAACGACTTTTATACCTCTCTGGATACTGCGCCGGATCTCCTACAATCGTCCGCAGCACTTGTTTCATTTCAGGCCCTCTTTGATCATAGAATTGAAACATGTCTGTAATACCTGATTGTACGACAACTGCATCAAATTTAACGCCGTTTTTCATCGTTAAATACGTCATCATGCCGCCGCGTGAATATCCTAGCGCTACCTTTTGCTGGTGATTTACATAAGGAAGCTGTTCTCCCCACTTAATAAGATTTAATACGTCGTCAATATCTTTACCGCCGTACGTCTCTGTACCTTCACTTCCGCCATTTCCCCTGTATTGAGTCGCAACCACGACGTAGCCTTTACTTGCCCAATATGATAAGTACTGCAGCGTTTTTGCGCGAATCATGCCATGTTCGCGATTTCCTCCGCGATTATATACTAAAAGCGGATAATGTTTGTCTGCAATGTCTTTAGGCTGTACTAAAAACCCTTTTATCTTTAAATTATCACTAGGATACGTAATGCTATATACATCTACTTTATTTGAATAAGGCGATAATAAATTCAATTTTTCTTTATTTACATCATCACTTTCAGCTCGGTTGAAAACCGCTGTCACACCGAGCACAGCTACAGTGATTAATGCAATGATGCCCCATTTTTTCAACAGAAACCCTCTCCTCAATAAATATCTTTTCTCTTTTATAATGAGTGTTTTCATTTGGCTTTACCCTTCTTAAATGTTTGCTAAAAAGGGCATTCATCCCATCGCCAATACAGCTTATTTATCATACCGCAAAACTCAAATTTCTTCATCAATAAAGAAATAAGAATTCATCCAAATATATTAACAAGAAAGACGTATAGTAAATTGTATTATTAAATTATAGATTTGAAAAGTGGAATGATACTTTTTTTGTCGTTTTTTACCTGTCCTTTTTCCAAAAAAAAAGCCCAGTTAAGACTGAGCTTTTTTCTTGGAAATGCCAATGCCTGTATATGCTAAAATAATTGAAAAAATAGGACATAAAATGCTAAAGAATGTAAATGGAATATAGTCAGCTGCAGGAATATTTAATGCAGTTGAAATAAAAGCACCGCTGACACCCCACGGAATAATAGCATTAATAACCGTTCCGCCGTCTTCAAGCGTTCGTGATAAGTTTTTTGGATCTAAATTCCACTTTTCATACAGCGGCTTAAACGTCTGTCCAGGCAAGAGAATCGATAAATACTGTTCGCCTGTAATAACGTTCACTCCAATTGAAGATAGAAGCGTAGCAAAAATAACGTCTCCGCTGCGGCGAATTTGTTTTGCTAACCCTTCTAACAAAGCATCAATAATTCCAACGGCTCTCATCAAGCCACCTAGCGACAAGGCAATCATGATAAGGGAAATAGAAAACATCATGGACTGCAGTCCGCCTTTATTCACAATCGCATCCACTACTTTATTTCCTGACTCTACTGCCGGCCCGCTTTGAAGAACGCCTAGCAATTGACTCAGCGTAAATTCATGCTGTGTGATCATTCCTGTAATGATGGCTGTTACAATACCTAAAACTAACGTTGGCAGTACATCGACTCTTCTCATCGAAAAAACAAGAACTAAAAGTGGAGAAAGCAACGTTAACACATGTAAATTAAACGTATGTTTTAATGCGTCTTGAATTCCTTGAATTTCCCCGTAATTGACGCTTTCCTGATTTCCGTTGATTCCGATTACCAGTGCAATGATTGCTGTAATAACAATACTTGGAACCGTCGTCCACGTAATGTGCTGAATATGTTTAGGAAGCGGCACTTCAACGATACCAGAAGCAAAATTTGTTGTATCAGACAATGGAGACATCTTATCTCCAAACACAGCTCCTGAAACAATCATCCCCGCTGCTAGCCCTGGATGTACACCAATAGCAGTTCCTACGCCAAATAAAGCGACCCCTACCGTACTGACGGTTGTTAATGAACTTCCCGTGAATGTTGAAACTAATACGGTAATAACTAAAGCACTAATTAAAAAGTACTGGGGTGAAATCCAGTGGAAGCCGTAGGATAAAATCGTCGGTATCGTTCCTCCTACCATCCAAATCGCAATAAGCATCCCGATCAGCATTAAAATAAGGATAGGCTTAATGCCCAGTCTGACACCGTCTAAAATCCCTTTCTCCATTTCTGTCCACTTATATTTCAACAAAAAGCCAATCACACTAATAAATGCTACACCAAATATCAGCGGAATATGAGGCGGCAGCTTTAACGTAAATAATGAAACAAAAATAATAGCTAATAGCACCAAAACCACCGCTATTGATTGTATAAATGAAATTTCTTTTTTCATGAGGTATTCCCTTTCTATCTTTCTTTTTCACTTAAACGCTTTTATGCTTTTACGCAGTTAAGTGCAAACCTTCTTGAGTATAATTTTTATCCTTCTTGCTGTCAATAACTTATTTTATCCAACGGTAAGCTCTGCACTCATTTTTCCACTTTTCTTCTTATTAATATTAATTCCCTCTCCAAGCAGATCATTGTACAAAATGCCTCTTATGTTTTTACATGTATAGAACGGGTACACATAAAACACATCTTTTTTTAATGTACTACCTTTTGTACATAAGCGAGGAACTTCCTTCAAAAATTTTTTAAGCAAAAGACTTGAAAGTCAAAAAAGGTCAAAGTATAATGAAATTACGAAAGGTCAAGAAAGGTCAAACACCTGCTGATCTTCGATTAAAATCATTTAGGGAGGCTAATTAAATGATTTGTCAAAACTGTAATAAACGTGAAGCATCTATTCAATTAAATGTACAAACAAATAACCAAAAATCTCAATATCGTTTATGTCATACATGTTATCAAGCACTAATGAAAGAACATAAAATCCCATCAGGTTTTGGAGGTGGCGGCTTTATGAACATCGATGATTTATTCAATCAAATGGCGCACGAACAAGCTGCACCGGAACAGCCACAGCAAGGAAATGGCGGCGGAGGCTTTTTAGACCAGTTCGGTCGAAACTTAACTCAAATTGCGAAAACGGGATTAATTGACCCTGTTATTGGCCGAGAAGAAGAAGTAGAGCGTGTCATTGAAATTTTAAATAGAAGAAACAAAAACAACCCGGTACTAATCGGAGAACCCGGTGTTGGTAAAACAGCTGTTGTTGAAGGGTTAGCTTTAAAAATCGCGGAAGGAAAAGTTCCTGCCAAGCTGTTAAATAAAGATGTATATCTGTTAGATGTAGCATCTCTCGTAGCTAATACCGGCGTGCGCGGTCAATTTGAAGAGCGCATGAAACAGTTAATTTCTGAGCTTCAACAGCGAAAAAACGTGATTTTATTTATCGATGAAATTCACCTTCTTGTAGGAGCTGGTTCAGCGGAAGGTTCAATGGACGCAAGCAATATTTTAAAACCAGCTCTTGCACGAGGCGAACTTCAAGTAGTCGGAGCTACAACTTTAAAAGAGTACCGTTCCATTGAAAAAGATGCGGCTCTTGAACGACGCTTCCAGCCGGTTATGGTTCACGAACCGTCTGTAGAAGAAGCCGTTGAAATTCTAAAAGGAATTCAAAGTAAATATGAAGATTATCACGGCGTTAGCTATACAGATGAAGCAGTCCGCGCTTGTGTAAATTTATCACACCGCTACATTCAAGATCGCTTCTTGCCTGATAAAGCAATTGACTTGCTAGATGAAGCAGGTTCAAAATTGAACTTACAGGCAGGCATTACAAATAAAGACGACGCGGCCGCTCGCTTAAAAGAAATTACAAAAGAAAAAGAGCAGGCGCTAAAGGATGAAAAATATGAAGTAGCAGCAAAACTGCGCGATGAAGAAGCTGCTCTTGAAAAACAACTAAACGAAGAACAGCAAAAAATGAATGTGGATATTGCTGACATTCAAGCAATTATTGAAAAGAAAACGGGTATCCCTGTTGGTAAACTTCAAGAAAATGAATCAGCAAAAATGAAGCATTTAGCAGAGCACTTAGCTCAAAAAGTAATCGGACAGCAGGAAGCTGTAGAAAAAGTAGCAAAAGCGATTCGACGTTCTCGCGCTGGATTAAAAGCGAAGCATCGCCCAATTGGTTCATTCTTATTTGTCGGTC
>Ga0209796_10000262_pt1 | contig 46116 bp, 48 predicted proteins | sample AgamicOrSfrz_FD_187167 | JGI IMG/M metagenome (GOLD analysis project Ga0209796, IMG submission 187167) | Agave microbial communities from Guanajuato, Mexico - Or.Sf.rz (SPAdes) (version 2) | ecosystem: Host-associated > Plants > Phyllosphere > Phylloplane/Leaf | place: Guanajuato, Mexico...
CCTTCCCTTCCTAATTCTCTAGCAAGTACCATATTTACAAGAAATTCAATTAACTCTCCTGCAAAGGCAGCACCTGCTAGAATAAACGTTCCTTTCAAAAAAGTGTTCATCTCGTTATCTCCTCTATCTCCCGTCCTTTTTCATCACTACCTCTTCTCTCTATGTATATGACAAGCCCAATACGAATTATTTGTCTAATTGTATTTTTTCGGTGTACAAGTTCTTGTATAATGTTCAACCTATGTGAAAAAAAACCGTTATATACCTTTTTTACATAGGAAATTCATTCATTCTTATACTTTGGCTCTTGAAACTTACATAGAAAAACAGGAGACTGAGTGAACCTGCCGATTGCTAATGGGAATAGAGCATGTTGTTTTAATGTAACAAATTCACATATTAGTTAAGCGTCTTTATTCACTATTTTCTGTGGATGCACTTCTTTTTTTGACACCGAAGCGTTTTTGCCTAGTACAACCGAAAAGACAACAATTGTTGCTGTAGCAAGAGTAAAAAGTGTAATCGTTTCACCTAGAAATAGAGCTGCAAACAGAATCATTAAAAATGGCTGTAAATATTGAACTTGGCTAACTCTGGCTATTCCACCCATAGCCATCCCGCTGTACCAAGCAACGTATGCTAAAAATTGACTCACTACTGAGAGATAAATCAAACTAACCCATGCTTGTAAAGGCGCATGGAGCATTTCAGCTGTAATGCTTAGTCCCACTGGAACCATAAAAAATGGTGCACCGATGATAATGGCCCAAGCAATTACTTGCCAGCTGCCTAATTCTCTTGCTAACACCCCTCCTTCTGCATAGCTCAGTCCAAGTATCAGCACCGCTGCTAGTAAAGCTGCATCAGCAAACCGCAGTTGACCGAATCCAAGGTGAAGAGCATACACGATAACAGCTGCCGAACCAATCATGCTTGATATCCAGAATTTTAAAGAAGGGCGTTCACCCCCTCTAAACATCGCAAAACCGGCTGTGGCTAATGGTAAAAGAGCGAGTTCAACCGCTCCGTGAGAAACAGGCAAGGATTTCATTGCCCAAGAAGTGAGCAGAGGAAACCCTAAAACTGCGCCTAAAGCGACGATCAGCAGACTTTTAAATTGGCGAAGAGAAGGAAATTTTTCTTTTCGTACAATCAATATCACAGCTACTAAAACAGCAGCTACAGCTGTTCTTCCTAAACCGGCGACTGTCGTTCCGAAATACTCGACTGCAATGCTTGTAGAAGGAAGGGTTAAGCTAAAACAGATAACGCCTACTAACCCCAACAATAAGCCCATTTTCTCTCTAATTTCTTTTTGCATCTTACCCTACCCCTGTCTTTTTATTTTTCAGAACTGTACCATTTTTCTAAAAAAAGTTCTGATATAATTAAAAGGATAGCGCAGGACAACTACTAAAATAAATCATTCTTTTACCTATCTGTACGGGTACAAATTAAAGGAGTATGACCTATGAGTTTAAAATATCTGAAAATCATGGAAGAAATTAAGCTTGGCCTAGCAAATGGATCGCTTATTGCAGGTGGTAAACTCCCTTCTGTTCGCCGACTATCCCAACATTTTTCGTGCAGCAAGAATACCGTTATCAAAGCATACAGTGAACTAGAAAAAGAGCATTTAATTTATTCTGTTCCTAAAAGCGGCTACTACGTTGTGGCAGAATTTCAACATAGGACGAATGAAAATGAAGTGATTGATTTCTTGTCTGCTGGTCCAGATAAAAACGTTATGCCTTATCTTGAATTTCAGCATTGTATAAACCAAGCGATTGAACACTACAAAGAAGAGCTTTTTACATACTCTGATCAACAAGGCTCTTACTCATTGCGGGTACAGTTAGTGAAACACTTGCAGAACCTACAGGTGTTCACTCAAGCTGAAAGGTTAGTTGTTGTATCCGGGTCTCAGCAAGCTCTTCACTTACTAGTTTCTATGCCCTTTCCAAATGGAAAAAATAATATCCTAATTGAACAGCCCACTTATTTCGGTTTTATCGAGTCTCTTACGCTGCACCAAGCTACTACTTTTGGGATCGAGCTATCGATGGAAGGGATTGATCTTGATCGTTTGGAGTACCTTTTTCGAAATAATGACATAAAATTTTTCTATATTATTCCAAGATTTCACAATCCTCTTGGGCATTGTTATACAAATTTTGAGAAGAAAAAAATCGTGGAGCTAGCCGAAAAATACGATGTATATATAGTGGAAGATGACTTTTTGGGCGACCTTGATCCGGATGCAAAATCAGATCCTTTATTTTCTTTTAATCCTTGTGGACGAGTTATTTACATTAAAAGCTTTTCGAAAGTCTTTCTTCCTGGGTTACGTATTGCTGCTGTCGTACTTCCTTCGTTAATGAATAGCAACTTTTTACGATATAAATTCAGTTCAGATTTTAATAGTTCAGCGCTTTCCCAAGGTGCTCTTGAAATTTATTTAAAAAGCGGCATGTTTACGAGTCATCTTAAAAAGATAAAAGAGGCATACCATACCAAAATGCAAACTCTTGTAGAAGCATGTGATTCACTGCTACCCGCTCATACACATTTTTCTAAACCAACTTCAGGATTCTATTTATCCATTAGTTTGCCTGAGCATGTGACAGCAAAACAGATTGTTCACATGCTAAACGAGCAGCACATATATGTTGATGATGCCTCTAGATTTTTTTTACCAGAATATAAAAGAGACACTCTTCTCCGATTAAGCATCTCACAAGTAAATACGAATACGATCAAACGAGGAATTGAACAGCTGGCTCAGTGCATTACTTTAATTGATGATAGAAAACATCATCCTATTCCAAAGAACCTTTTCCCCTTGTAGAATGGGAATTCAATGGACATACTAAACGAAAAGAAGCCAAGGAATTAGAATCCTTGACTTTTTTTATTTAACCGTAACGGTTATAAGAGGCATGTTATGCGTCCCTTTTGCAGAAACATGTGATTGCACGGTATATGTGCCAGGCTCAGAGAAAGATGTTTGTATTTCATATACACCTTCTCCTATTTGTTTAGGCTTTAACATCTTCCCTTTCCCTTCGCTATCTTTTTTTTCTATTTCAAATTCAATCATTTCAACATCATCATTTTTCACTTTTTCGTCTCCATATGTAACTTCGGCTTTGTAGATACCGCTTTCATTTTTCTGTAAAGCCTCTGGGCCTTGAAGATTTACGTCCAACGGTTTTGGCTGCTCAGCATTTGTGGTTTGAGCAGGTTCCTGACCACAGGCCGTTAAAAGTAAACAAAGACTGATTATAGATATACTTATTCTTTTTTTCATATATTCATCTCCTTTTTAAACCCTTTGTTTAACTATAACGCGTATTGCAAAGAAAAAAATGAATTTTTCTAAAAAAGAAGGACTTTTAAAGAATTTTTAAGAAAAAAAGTTCATACTGATACTAACTAGTTTTTTCCAAGGAGGAAGAAAATGAATTCAGCTAAATCTCCAGCTAAAAAATCATGGCTACAGACATTAATCAAAAATAAAAATGAGCGCAAAAAAGTGATCTTTATCTTTACTATCTCTTTTTTACTAGTTGTAGCAGGGCTTATTTACATCCCTATTTATAAACATTCCCTTCCACTCGATTCTAAAATATATGAAGGGAATTTTAAAGAGCTTGGTTCAATCGCACGAATTGGTTTTTTTGCAGCTTTAGCCATTTATCCTATTTTTTTATTATTAAAATGGAAACCGTTATCGCACATAAAAAAAGGAAATTTTGAGTTAAAACCGCTTATCCAATTTTTAGCCAAGTATGTTCGTCAGTGGCACGTTCCCATTGCTCTTATATCAACGGCCTTGATTATTTTACATGGTTATATGGCTTTAATAAAAGGATTTCAAGCAAATTTTACGTACTTTTCAGGAATTATTACGATGGCTGTTCTAGCTTGTTTACTCGTGATGGGCGTGAAGCGCTATAAGCGTACAGATAAAAAGTGGCATCTTAAATTTGCTATCTCTTTTTTGGTTTTGTTTATGATTCACGCTACCTTTTCATAACTTGCCATTGTTTAAAGTTTTTTTATATAGGGTACAGTTCACAATGAATACATGATATGTATCACTATACGTTTTACATCATTTAGGAGGTATAAACATGGCAAGAGTGTTAGCTGTATTATCAAGCGGATACGAAGAGAAAGATTATCACACAGGTTGGTGGGCAGAAGAATTATTTGCTCCGCTGCAAAAGCTTGAGGACGCAGGGCACACCGTTGATTTAGCCTCACCTTTTGGAGGTAAGCCGGAAGTAGACGTTCGAAGTATTTCAGAAGACTTTGATCCAGACGGAACGTATAAGAAATTATATGAATCAGGAAGAGCGGATCAGACAATGAAACTTGAAGAAGTAGATGCTGAGAACTATGATGTTATCTTAGTAGTAGGCGGCCACGGCGCTATGTTTGACTTAGCAAAAAATGTGGACTTGCATGCACTTATGAACAAAGTGTACGACAATGGAGGTATTTTAGCAGCTGAGTGTCACGGACCTTCTGTTTTTGCTTTCTTGAAAGGATCCGATGATGAACTGTTAATTAAAGGACTAGACGTAACCGGTTATCCTGATGAAATTGAACCGGAAGAAGTACTTCCTTTTTTACCATACAGTTTAGAACAAGAACTTCGTGAAGTGGCTAATTACATCCCTGAGATGGATAAAAAAGCATATGCTGTTTGGGCAAATGATCAAATTGTCACAAGCCGAGATCCTTTTTCTTCTGAGTTAATGGGTGATGAATTAGTTAAAAAGCTAAATAAATAAACTAAAAAAAGACTGCTTAAAAGCAGTCTTTTTTGTTTGTTCTATAGGGATGTTTGAAACTGCTGCTCTACCAAACGCCGGTAAAAAGAATGAGAGGCTAACAGCTCTTTATGCGTTCCGCTTCCTGTAACCTTCCCTTCTTCTATTACAACAATTTGGTCCGCATTAATGACCGTAGATAGACGATGTGCAATGACGAGTGATGTGCGTTCTTTCATTACCGTTTCCAATGACTCTTGCACAAGCTTTTCTGATTCGGAGTCTAAGCTAGCTGTTGCTTCGTCCAGTAGTAAAAACTGGGGATTGCGTAACAGCGCTCGGGCAATTGCAATACGCTGTCGCTGTCCTCCTGAGAGATTAATACCTCTTTCTCCAATCATTGTTTCATATTGATCTTCAAAGGACTGAATGAAATGATGAGCATTCGCTAACTTCGCTGCTTCTTCTATTTCTTCATCCGTCACATGCCGCTCTAATCCGTAAATGAGATTTTCTCGAATTGTTCCTGCTAAAATCGGAGAATCCTGCTGAACATAGCTAAACAGGTGACGCCACGAACGTAAGTTGACGTTTTGACTGTCTGTTCCATCCAAGAATATGCGCCCCGATGAAGGCTCATAAAAGCGTTCGATAAGCGAAAAAACAGTAGATTTTCCAGCTCCGCTAGGTCCAACAAAAGCGGTAACTTCTCCTTTTTTAGCAGAAAATGAAACTTCCTGCAATACTGGTTTATCTTCATATTGAAAAGCAACTTTATCGAACCTTAAACTCCCTACCTGTTCAAGCACTTCTCCATTTTCATAGTTCTCTTCTTTCTCAGCTAATATATCAAAGATTCTTTCTGAAGCTCCTTTAGTTTGCTGAAAGCTAGTAACAAATCGGGTAAGTGAACCAACCGGAACCATAATTTGAAAAAGGTAAAGAACAAAAGCTACCAGCTCTCCTGCAGTGATAAATCCCTCACTCACACGATATGCACCAAACCCGACGATGGCAATCATAACAGCGGTCATCACCGTGCTAATAATCGGGGTAATGATGGCTTCAATTTTAGCTCTCTTTACACCGAAGAGGTAGAGTGACTGAAACGATTGTAAGCCGGAATCAACTTCTTTTTTCTCTGAACCGGATACTTTAATCAAGCGGATTTCACTCAGCATTTGAGCTAAAAAAGCTGTAAGCTTGGACATTTTATCCTGCTGCTCACGTGAAATTTTATGTATTTTTCGCGCTAGGGGCATAACCAGTACAAACATAACGGGAATAACCGCTAATAAAATGAGCGTCATGGGTACATCAAGCGTAAATAAAATAACAATGGCAACGATAATAGATAAAATATTTTTAACAAAGTCAATCATTTCTGTTGACAATAAATTCATCACAATGGTTGTATCATTTGTAATGCGGCTTACCATTTCACCGGAACGGTTTTGGTCGTAAAATGAAATCGGAAGCTTTATGAGCTTGTTCCACACTTTATGTCTGAGTTCTTTTACAACACCTTGTCCTACTTGAGCAAGGAGATAAAGAGATACTGCGCTTGTTACCATTTGAGCAGCGAATAAACCAAGGAGTCCTGCTATAAGCTGCGGTGAGACGCCTACTGCAATTTTCTCCATCACTTCTTTAATGACAAGAGGGATAGAAAGCGACGCTCCGGTATTAATTAAGGCCAGTATGAACGAAATGAGTAGCTTTCCTGTCGGAGGGTTCGTTAGCAACCATAATTTTTTAAATGAAAAATGAATTCCTTTTTGCGTATTCATCTTAGTTCCTTTCTAATTCTTTTAATAGGTGGTATACACACTTTAGGCAAACACCACACACTTTACCTTCAAAGTTCCATCTTATTTTACACCATTTCCTTTCTTAACCTGAACTTCTAAGCTTTTACCTATTTTTCAAACTCGTCTATACGAAAATGACAAGCTGGTCATACATTATGGTACACTGAATTCTTTTACTAGATGAGAGGTTGAATAAGGATGTCTGTTTATATTAAATCTATTTCTATTGGAACAATTTCTGGCGGGATCGTTATTTTTGGAAACGCAGGAAATATATCGCCTCCAAGCGGCTCTACGTCCGGCTCTGGTTCTAGCTCTAACTCTGGTTCTAATTCCCAAATGCCGATGCCTCCTTCTCCGGGAAAAGGCCCGAGAGATAATACAGCTTTTAATGGCTAATAAAAAAACAGTGAGATATTTCTCACTGTTTTTAGACTTGAATACTTGTCATCATCGCAATATAAAAAGCAAAAACAAACAAACCCGCACTTAATACGCTAAGCCATACTGTCTTTTTGTAAAAACAAATAAGTAAATACACAAAAAACAGCAGTGCGACAAATAAGAATAGGATTCCCACAATCGTTACGTGAAACGTTAGAGGGAGCGTCACTTGTTTCCCATAGATAAACGGAAGAATCGATGAATCCATTGCCATATGACTTATATTAGTTGGCGGCGATTGCGTTACCATGATAGCTGTAAATAAAAAAATGATAAGCAAAATAATGCTTTCTGCTCGAATCCACATCATGGGCTTATATTCTGGATGTTTTATCGTTTTTTTCATAAGAAAGCTATTGATGACGGCAAATGCAAGCAGCGGAATAATCGTAATATGCTTTAGCAAAAGAGACTGCCCGTAATCTGTAGCCCATGAATTTACATAGTTGGACAGACCCATGATAATGACCATCGAAATGAACCCACTTAATGAAAGAAGCACAAAACAAGCGATTGCAAAAGGAGTAAACCAGCTTAAGAAACTTTTCCAATTGGAGGTTTCTTTTGAAAAAGCGGCAACAATCAGAACCACCCCTCCCCACAGTCCAACTGCTAAAATATGAAGAGAATGAGAAAGCATGCCGCTAAGCGCAGAAGCGGATGCTGCGTGACTTGCGTAGGCGATTCCTCCCACCAAGGCTACAGTCAGTAATGTATACATATGAGGGTGGCTCTCTATTGAAACAGCAACCATACATAAAATAGCAATTAGCATAACAAAGATCCAGGCGTGTCCCGTTCTTGTTTCCAATAATACAAGACGAACTGTTTCACCTAACCCTCTTATTTTTGAAAAAGATAAAATAATCTCAAGCGAATTTCCAACCGAAAAAATAGCGACAGCCGCTGCACTTGCAAGTAGCCATCGCTTTGATAATAAAATTGTTGGCTTTTTTGTAAGCGGTACATATTGCAGTACGGCAAATCCTAATAATAAGGAAAGACCTACGTATGTGAACCACTCAAAAACAGGCAACAAAATACTCATCTTTTTAAGACTTTTTCTTTCTGAAGATTAAGAGTAATGCTCCAACCACAACTACAATAGCAATAATCATGATAACAAAAAACGATGAAGAATCATTGTTCTCTGTTTTTTCATCATTTGCTACTGCACTTTTTTGGTGCTGTTCGGATTGCGTGGCGTCTTGCTTTTTTTCACTATCTTTTCCGGCTGCTTGAGTATTCTCTTCTTTCGCTTCATCTTTCACATCTACTTTAAAAGCAATCGAATCTTTCATTACATGACCATCTTCCCCTACAATTTCCCAGTCCACTGTGTAAGATCCGTTTTCAAGAGGCTGATCGAGAGAAGCTATTAAATCATGACCCTCTACTTTTTGCGATGCAAGTGAAATTTTTTGTCCATCTTTTGTAACGGTTACAGTACTGATTTTCTCGATGTGTGTTTCAAAGGTTAATTTAATTTCTTTTAGAGGAGCTGTAACAGTTGCACCATTTTCCGGCACGGTTGTTTGCACATGTGTATGAGCAAAACTAACTGTCGGAACAGCTAAAAAGCATGCTAAAAGTAAACCTATTATTTTTTTCATATTTATGACTCCCTATCTCTTTTTTCTTTTTTCATCATATCCAAAAATGTTTTTATGTAGACGTTTCCGAACACGATCTATTTCCCTAGTAAGTGTACTCCTTTTTTACTCAGTCTCACAATAACTATTACCAATTCGTTATAAAATGTTCACAAATCCTAGGGAAGATGCCGCTGTAATTTTTTTGAATATTCTTTCAGACTATCCTTGAATATAGTAAAATAGTTAAATAAGATGACTGACTTTTTTCTAGCTTAAAATCCCATACAGAAAGGATAGAAACAATGAAAAAGTATACATGCCCTTGCTGTGGTTATCAATCTTTAGACAGTGATGGTGACTATGACATTTGTGAGATATGTTTTTGGGAAGACGATCCGTACCAAAAGCTGAATGCCAACGAATTAGGAGCCAACTCTATTTCTTTAATAGAAGCTCAGGAAAATTTTATAGTTTATGGAGCGTGTAATAAAGAAAGCTTACAGCACGTGAGAAAGCCTTCTGTTCAAGATGTAAAAGATTTTAACTGGAAACCTATTATAAGTCACGAGTAGCAAAACTAGTTTATAAAAAAAGAATGCTTGCGAAAGCATTCTTTTTTGGATTCAGTAAGAAGTGGAAACAAATGTGGAAAGCACATTTGTAAACCTATAAAAAGTTTGAGTTTTAGACGAAGCTCTTCCTTTTGAAGTGAATGAATGAAACATAGCACTTCGCAGCGGTTGGCTAATCTCTAATTGAATACTTTTCCCGGTACGATTTTTATTTGCAATATTTCCAGAGTTAATGCCTGCAATCTCATCGTGCCCTTTTGTAATCAGTTCGGCCGGAAATCCATTTTGATTTAATAACTGTGTTAATTTTTTTGCGTGCTCCCGATCAGTCCCGCCCACAAAAATATGTTTTTCGTTCCCAGAATACCCGTGAAGAGATAAAACATTATCATACTTGCTTACCATCTTACGCGCTGTGGGCTCGTCAAAATGAGTGCTTGTGAGGTGCAGGTCTCGTGACCCTTTCGACTTTAACGATTCGAATAGGTAAAGAGCATTTTGTTTGCCAAGCTCTTGGGCAATTTCGCTTGTCCCCCCTTCAATTCCTCCACCGTGTGGAGCAAAGATAAGGACAGGGCTTTTCGTTTCTTTGGTCGTCACTTTATAGCTAGCTGAAGACTCGTGCTGTGAGAGCTGCTTGAAATTTTGATATTTATCAGTTGACGCACTAGATGTATCTTGAAAAGGTGAAATGAATAAAACGAGTAGACAGATACATAAGGTAGAGAAACTTACTAAACGATAGCTTTTCAATTTGTACTCCTGCTTTCCGTTGTGTAATAAGACCTAAAACATTAGGAACCTAAAAAATCCAAAAATAATATTTATAGTAGTCTTATTTACTTATCGTTAAAAATTATAATTTATTTAATAGTTCTTAATACCTATTTATGCTGTTTAAAAAAACTTCAGCGCATATTCACTGAAGTTTTTTTACTTTTTTTGTTTTTATTTATTTAAAGCAAGCGCCAAACTAATTTTATCCAGCCAAAGAAGGCGATCCATAAAGGTATGCTCAAAGATGTTCCCCACGCTAAACCAATTAAGAAGTTTCCTCTTTCAATCATACAAACCACTCCTTATGAACATTGTAGGTGAACAAGTACCATTCTATACCTTCACTATAACAGAAAGCGCTTTCATTTGATAGTCACTTACACGTTTTTAGTGCTATATTCATACAGAAAACCAGATTCCAAGTAGATAAAGGGCGACATATAAGAAAATGAATAATTGCAAAGTGTAAAAGTATAATAATCTACTAAAAAAAAGAAACCTTCTTTGAAGGTTTCTTTTCTAGGTGTTTTTTATTGTTCGCCGCTGCGCTGCAAGCGATTCTCAATAAATAGGCGCTCAACAAATTTATTTAGCTGTGCTTGATACAAACGGCGCTCATCTAGCGTTTTTGCGTCTTGTATTTGCTGCTTAAAGCGTTTGATTTGCTGTCTTTGTTCAACCGTTACATGATGAGAAAGAAGCATAGGTCCCCCTCCATTTCACTAACGTTTGAATTAAGTAAACCAAGGTTTACCAAAACAAACAACAAACCTGTTAGCTTCTCTTACATAAATTTTTTACTCAGCCTCTTTAGCCCCAACTAATGCTAAACCTGGACCGTACGGCGTTGTATGAACATCTAACATTAATTCATTTGTATAAGGCACAATAGAAGCTTCCATTGCTACTTGTACTCCGTCGACTTCATACATTTCATCATTTTCAAAAGGCTCTTCAAAAGCTAACCCAATATTAGGGATTTCACAGCTAATTCCTTTGAAATACAAGCGAATTCCTGTTATCTCCTGCTCTTCAAGTATATTGTTAATTAATTGTTTTGCTTCTGGTGTAATATGCATGACTAACCCTTCTTCCTTTCAATACTCTTGCTCTATCCTATCATATCTTTAGAGTTTTTAAAGAGAATAACTATGATTTAAAAGCATCCTTATTATTACTTAATAATTATTATAAATAAGTATTGATTTTAATTTGATATTTGGTATAATATAAATATAAGATAACAACAACTCATTAGGAGGCTATTAACTATGAATTTAGAAAACGTATTGAACCAACAAATTGCCGATTTTAACGTATTGTATACGAAGCTACATCGCTTTCACTGGTATGTAAAAGGGCCTCAATTTTTTACGCTTCATGAAAAATTTGAAGAATTCTATAATGAGACGGCGGACTATATAGATGAATATGCAGAACGATTACTAGCCATTGGAGGAAGCCCAATTGCTACAATGAAGCAATTTTTGCAAGCAGCTACTCTTTCTGAAGATGGAAACGAGCAAACGAGTGAAGAAATGGTAGAAACCTTAATTAATGACTATACGCTACTTGTTAAAAACCTAAAAAATGCAGTTGAAAACGCTGAAGCAGCACACGATCACGTAACAGCTGACTTATTCATTGGAACAATCGGCAACATTGAAAAACATATTTGGATGCTAAAAGCTGCTTTACCTGTAAAAACATCCGTAAACGCATAAAAAGAGCCTAAGCGGCTCTTTTTTACGTTTGTTGATTTACTTTTTTTTGTCTTTGCAGCCACATAAAAAAAGACATATCATCGTGAATGTCATCTTCTAGCACAGCCTTATAGACATGATCACTCGTATAATAGCGATTATATCCGCTTTGCTGCTTGAAAAATAAAATGCATTCCCGCTTCTTTTCAGTGAAAAGTGATTTTAATAACTCTTGTTTCTCAACTTTGCCTTTCACGATATTTTCTGGAAGCACGGAAATATCAAGCTTCCACTCTTCTCCCTTCTGAATCATATACACACTCCACTGATACTTATCTTTTTCATTAGCAAATATCATCTTATAAGGGCTAAAGCGCTTTGTAAGCTGATACCCCATGTGAAAAATAGATTCTTCATCCATTTCATCATTTCCTACGTAAAAATTAATGATGCGATTTGTCATGACATTTAACTCAAAACTCTCCCCTGAGAGAAGACAACCATATTCTCTTAACAGATCCAATAAATGACTGGATACCACCAGTTGATTTGCTTCGTGTTTTAATTCACTTGAGTATGACAGCAGCTCATTCATGTTTTTTGATTCCCCTATCTATAGATCGTGAATTGTTATTGATATTCGCTTTTTTTTCATAAAACCCTTTCACTTTTACCCTTTAATTAAATAACTAGTTGTAAATTAAGTTATGTAGAGCAACATTTTATGAATAAATCAAGTTTGAGTATAAAACCTGAAGAAGTTTAAAGACTATAGTCGATACCGATTTTAAGGAGGACTTAGTATGAATAATCACGAACTTCCTACAAACATGCAAACTGGAGCTGTACCCCCTCAATTGAACCATGGAGGGCATGAACTATTTGACGTTCATGAAACACTTGCGGGCTCGATTAATGTAATGGATCAGTTTATGATGTTTAGGCAATATGTAAAAGAACAAGAGCTGCTTGATATCATTGATCGGCAATATCAGTTTATTTTAAATGAATATAATTTAATCGTAGAAGCTTTTTCTACTGGTCAAAAGCCGGCCGATTCTACACATGTATATAACATGAAGCAGTCTCATACCTTTGTTTATGGCTTAAAGCCTTCACAGCCTAAAAAGCCGAATCAGTCCGTTGAGGAAATCAATGAAAAAGGCATATCAGGTCATATGCTAGGTCTAATTAAGTCTCAAGCATCTCTTTTAACCATGACCGCTTTAGAAATAACAAATCCTGTTGTTCGCCGAATATTCGGAGACAGTGTTCCTAATTGGATTGAAATGGCTTATGAAATTTCTCTTTATCAAAATAAACACCATTATTATCAAGTGCCGCAGCTTGCAAAAGCAGATATGCAGCAAATGATCACAAGTTTTGCAAAAGCCACTGCCTCTCCTCAGATGCCTAATAACCATAAACTGCATTAATTAAAAAGAGGCTGGGGCAAACGTATTTTAGTTGAAGGAAGATCCGAACGATTTACCGTTCGGATCTTTTCATTAGTACGGTGAATATAGGTTATGTTTAGAGTTGCTTCTAGCTGTTGATTGGAGGGAAAGGCGACGACTCCTGCGGAAAGCGTAGCCTTGCACGGAAATCACCAGCAGTGTAACCAAACGACTCATACTAGATCATTTACTCAGTTTACTCGTCTTTAGATTGTATTGTATTGATTTTGTTATATCTCAATCTCGTTTTGTGCGTATATTTCAGAAAATGACAAAAAACTATGCATTTTGGATTATTTTCTGAATATTTGTAGTATTTTGATTAATTGTGTATTATAATACAATTAACTAATAGAAAGGAGTGAGAGATGCATCATATATACTCGGATTACAGTTAAAGGAGGTGTCATAACACACTCGCAATACGTTTGCTAAAAGTCAGTTGAACTGTAGAACCGATATGTGATAGACCATGATGGTAAAGTTAAGATTAATTCCCCTAAATGAACATGTAACATAATAAACTGCTTCTTTTTCTTTTTAAAGATAGAAGCAGTTTTTTTATGTGCGTTTTTCTTTTCTTGATTTAATACATGTTTTCTCCACTTTGGCTAACACTTAAGATATACATTTACATACAAGGTGGTGACTTTGATGATCGCCGTAAAATTACTATTAGTCGCAGTTTTAATTGCATTAACTGCTTTTTTTGTAGCGACAGAATTCGCTATTGTAAAAGTAAGAAGTTCAAAAATCAATCAGCTTCTAGAAGAAGGACATAAAAAAGCTGTATCTGCCAAACACGTTATTACGCATCTAGATGAATATCTATCCGCTTGTCAGCTTGGTATCACCATCACGGCTCTCGGGCTTGGTTGGCTTGGTGAACCGACGCTAGATCGGTTGCTTCACCCTCTTTTTACTACCTTCCATACGAATGAACCGCTTGCTGGTATTTTATCTTTTGTCATTGCATTTGTTGTTATTACTTTTTTACATGTTGTCTTGGGGGAATTAGCTCCTAAAACGTTTGCTATTCAAATGGCTGAACAAATTACGCTGAACTTTGCAAAACCGATTATCGTGTTTTACAAACTTATGTATCCGTTCATTAAAATTTTAAATGGATCAGCTCGTATGTTGACTAAGATTTTTGGTATAACGATGATTTCAGAAAATGAAGCTGCTCATAGTGAAGAAGAGCTGCGTATTTTGTTATCTGAGAGCTTCGAAGGCGGTGAAATCAATCAATCCGAATATCGATATATGAGCAAAATCTTTGATTTTGACGATCGTTTAGCTAAAGAAGTAATGGTCCCTCGTACGGAAATTGTGAGTGCTTCCAAAGACGACGTCGTAGAGGTTTTTTTGCAAATCGCAAATGTCGAAAAATATACGCGCTATCCAATTGTTGAAGATGGGGATAAAGATAAAGTAATCGGTCTCGTTAATATCAAAGAAATTTATAATGATATTGTATTCAACGAAAAAGACGGCACCAATACGTTAGAGTCATACGTCAAGCCTATTTTTAAAGTAATTGAAACCGTACCCATTCATGACTTGCTTGTAAAGATGCAAAAAGAACGTATTCAAATGGCTATTCTTTTTGATGAGTATGGCGGAACCGCTGGGCTTGTTACAGTAGAAGATATTATTGAAGAAATTGTGGGAGAAATTCGAGATGAGTTTGATACGGACGAAATTCCTTATGTACAAAAAATTAAAGACGATCATTATATTCTTGACGGAAAAATGCTCATTAGCCAAGTAAATGATTTACTCGGTACGGATATTAGCGACGAAGAAGTAGATACCATTGCCGGGTGGGTGTTAACCGAAAAGTTTGATGTGACCAAAAATGATATCATTCAGCATGAGCAATTTTACTTTAAAGTTCTGATTATAGAGGATTTTCACATTAAGTATATAGAAGTGAAAAAAAGAAAGAAGAAAGAAAAAAAGGATGATCATCATTAATCATCCTTTTTATTTATTCAAAATCCCTTTTACCAATCGTCTCCTCCATCAAAAAAATCTCCATCCAACAGATCCTCCCCGGCTTCTTCAATATCTTCTCCAATTTCACCAAGCGCCGAGTCTTCAAACATATCATCCATCAAATTCTCAATGAGCAGTCCGCCTAACATACCGGCTGCAAAACCTCCCATTGCTCCTCCTAACCCGCTCATACGTGGGTGGTGTGAATGCTGATCATAGTGAGGAGACTTATAATATTCATAGTCTCGAGGATTCTCCATCATCTCTTCCATCGCTTCTTCCAGCAAACGAGCGATAGTAGATGGCTGGCTTAGTTCATCATTTGTAAAAAAGAGTTCATTTTTTATTTCCCTCTCACGGCCGAAAGAAGGCAAATCTAGCTCCAACAGCACGCGGATCCCTTCTCGTTCAATGGCTACCTCAAACTCAACCTCATTTACATATCCCTTTAAGAAGTCTGTAGGGAAAAATGAAAATTCTTGTTTGTATCCGTTAAATTTTCCTGAATGATGTTTTTCTCTAAAGCCAAGTGCTTCAAAGCCCTCTACTAGCTGATATAAGCTTTTTGGAGCTTTAATGCGCACAGGGTCCCGGTCTGTTGAGTCTACTCCCCCTTCAATATCTAAGTGTGTCTTAAAGAAATAGCTAACGTTGCTCGCAGAGATTGGAAGGTCCAAAGGTAAATGATATGTAAATGGAATTTCTTTTTTCTCGCCTTCATTAATTGTAAATGAAGAAGCTGCGCGCAGGCTTTCCACACGATGTGTATGCATTTGACCGCTTTTCAATTGAACTTCAAGCCAAAATTCAACATCAATTAAATTAATATGTTGCTGAACGTTTCCACCTTGGATGACAATAGCTCCTTCAATTACATGACCGAGCGTATAGGCGGTTTCATTTAATCGTAAATCCACTTTGGCAGCTCCAACTCCAATTTTAGCAAACATTTTTTTAAACATTTTTTTCCTCCTCCAAAATGCTCTTACTATATATACGAAGTATACCGTTTATAAGTTTCAACTTACAAAAAAAAGAACTCAATTTCTTGAGTTCTTTCTGCTAAATCAACGCTTCATTTTAATTCAATTATTTATTAAATTAAAACACCCAGCCCCAACAGCAGCGACGTCTTTTACAACCGCCGTGGTTACCGCCATGATTACCGCCATGACAACCGCCGTGATTACCGCCATGACCTCCGCCATGGTTACCGTCGTGACCTCCGCCATGGTGGCCACCATGATCTCCGCCATGGTTACCGTCGTGACCTCCGCTATGGTTGCCACCATGATGGCATTTTTTATGTCCAGAACGATGATCATCATCATGTTTAGGACAATGATCGTTATGCTTATAATCGTTGTGACAGCATTTTCCTTCATGGCTACTTCTTGGATCATAGCCAGAAGTTTTGTAATAATACTGATTAGAACACCAGCAACACTTCTTTTTATTGTTGTAACTCACATAAACCATCCTTATCTATAAATAAGATTTATATAGGCAATTTTATACCTATATATAAATAGATTATGTAAACTAGTACAAGGAAGTGCATTGCTGTGGGCCATGACCTAAGCCTGTTTTTAGGAGTATGTACGGGGGAGATAAGACAAGAAAAAAAGCCATCTCTAGATGGCTTTTTTTATATTTGATTTTTCACTTTACTTGCGCTTTCTGCATAAAACTCTAGAATTTCTCTTCTTCTTACAATTCCAATAAATACACCTTGATCATCCGTTACAGGAACAAAATTTTGGTCAATTGCCTTTGAAAGGATGTTTTGAACTTCATCATATATAGCAACTGGGTTATAATCTTGATAGCGGTCAATCTCTGTTAATTTAATATTTTCCGTATCTTGAAAGCGATAGTCTCCTAGGCTTTTTAACTTCCAAAGAAGATCTCCTTCAGTAAGAACGCCCACATATTTACCATCATCGTCAACTAGCGGAACTGTAGAATAGCGATGATACTCCATTTTTTCAAGAGCCTGTCTTAATGTGGATTGAATATTTAGTGTTACAACATCACTTTTTGGTACTAAGAAAAATGCAATATTCATTTTTTAATCTCCTTTTCCTTACCCGTTCATCTTACAATTTCTATTTATTTTTTCAGTTTTCGGCTTATTTTAATGTTTTAATCATACAAAATGCAGCTCGCAGTTATCTTACATTTACAACTATAAGCTGTCAATCCTAAGCTATGTAATTTTGACTTCTTATTTTCTTTATTACAGTACCCGTTTTCTAAATAATCAAATCCTAATTTTTAGAAAAACACGTCTAGTTAAAATAATGGTTCCTGCAGCTGCTTCTTTATACTAATAAGGGCCGGAAGAGCTACTTTCAGCTCTTCTTCTCTGCGATAAGAACGCAACTGAACCTCATTATATGCTCTGTTTATACTTTTTGACTCATGAAAAAGTCCCACATGATTCGACTAGCATTGGGGCCTTTAGGGTCTGTATAGCTGCCCGCTGAATTCCCTCCTGACCATGCATGCCCCATTCCATTGATAATATATTTATCAATAGCCAATTCTCCCTTACTGCTTTCGTAGCGATATGTTGTATAATCCCGTCCAAAGAGAATTTTTTCTTCTCTCGTTTTAACCGGGCTATCTTGAATCCATCCATCTATTCTTCCGTTATAAGCAAGATTATTCGTTGTAATCCACTGGTGAACCACTTGATCTGCATTGGCTACATTTACCGTAGAATCAGCGTTACCATGAAATACAATGAGCGGCAGTGGCTTTGCCCGTTTTCCCATTTGCTGATAAGCAATTCTTCCTTGTTTAACGGGGGAAGGACCTTTGCTGGCCATGACAGAATACGCATTAAATACGTTAAGAGCCGCCTGATATTCAATACCTGCTGACACACCTATTCCAGCAAACAGTTCTGGATACGTTACCCCCATAACAATGCTCATTGCTCCTCCTGCTGACAGACCGGCAATAAACACTTTATTTTTCTGAATAAAGTGCATGTTTTGGACTTTTTTTACAATCCCTGCAATAATAGCTGGCTCGCCAAACCCTCTAATTTGATGAAGAGGTTCAAACCAGTTCCAGCATTTATTCATATTTGAGTTAGAAGACTGCTGTGGGTATACGACAATAAATTCTTTTTCGTCGGCGAGCTCGTTCATTTGCGTGCCTATTGCAAAATCATCTGCATTTTGTGTACATCCATGCAGCATAACCATTAGTGGGTAAGATTTTAAAATATGATAGGATTTAGGTAAATAGACCTTGAATTTTTTTCCTTTATGAGTATATGTTTTAAATGATTCAGATGACGCTTCTTGTTGTTCACTTGAAGACACAAGCGTTGACGTATTTATAACATTAGGTAGTGAACCCAACATGGTACCCCTCCTCTTTTTGTCAACGTTTTCATTTTTCTTCCCAATTACGTCCTGTATTACAATACTACATATTATTTGGTTTTTTTGCACGTTCTACATACTCTGAGAGTACAACTTGTTTTGGTTTTAAGCCGTTTTTTATCTTCTTAAAATTTGGGATTTTTTTGCTATATATATACTTTATTACTATATATGAAAATTGTCACTATAATCATGAAAAAAGGACAAACATGCCGTTTGCCCTTTTATTTGGACCCTGATGTTTAAATATCTTTTGCCGAATTAAGCCTCTATACTTTTATTATATGATGCTCCCTATCATTTATATGAATTTATTGCTCTGCATGTTTAAATCTGTAACCTTTACTATTTTATACTTTGCTTTTTTTTTATTCACCACTTCTTTCGCAGCAAATAGCAAGGTGCAGGTGCAGAAGCCACGTTTAAAAAGAAGAATCTTAAAGAGCAAATGTTTTGGTTTAACCTCTTCTTCGTTCGCAACAATTATACAAAGGCTGATTGCAATCACTCTTTTCCCCTCCTTTTGCTTAAATAGGTACAGCAAAGAGATGCTATTGGAGTAGATTCCTTTATTTTGCATACATTTTTTAGAAAACTATGGTAAAAATAAGACTTATCATATGGAGGTGAATAAATTGGCAAATATCCCAAAGGATACTGAGCCCTACTGGCGCGATCATTTAAAGTTTCCAACATACCCATCTCTTTCAGAAAATCGAAAAGTTGATGTTGTAGTAGTAGGAGGCGGTATTAGCGGTATTACAACAGCTTATTTATTACAAAAAGAAGGGCTGAACGTGGCGTTAATTGAAGCTGATAATATTTTAAATGGTACAACCGGTCACACAACAGCAAAGATTACAGCTCAGCATGACGTTATCTACGATGAGCTGCTTTCACACATTGGCGAAGAAAAAACGCTGCTGTATTATAAAGCAAACGAACAAGCTCTGCAGTTTATGAAAAACTTAATTCAAACGGAAAACATTGACTGTGATTTTTCGGTACAAGATGCTTACTTATACGGAGAAACGCTGGAGTTTGATCATCGAGTTCGTAAAGAATTTCGAGCCTATCAGCGATTACATATTCCATGTGAATTTGCAACAGAGCTTCCTTTTAATTTTGATATTAGGGCAGCAGCTATTATGAAAGATCAAGCTCAGTTTCATCCGTTAAAATATCTGCTTCATTTAGTAAAAAAATTCACAGAAAGCGGCGGATTGATTTTTGAAAACACCGTAGCCACGGATGTAGAAGAAAGCACGTCGCCCACCGTTGTCACAAGAGACGGACATCGAATTTCTTGCAAATATGTAGTGGCGTGTTCACACTTTCCATTTTATGATGGAGCCGGCTTTTACTATACGCGCATGTATGCCAAACGTTCGTATGTGTTAGCAGCAAAAGTTGAACAAGCTTACCCTGGAGGCATGTATTTAAGTGCTGATCAGCCTACTCATTCGCTTCGTTCAACAAAAGTTGACGGAGAAGAACTCATTTTAATTGGTGGAGAAGGCCACAAAGCTGGACAAGGAATTAATACTATGTTCCACTATGAGTCCCTTCAGAGGTTCGCCGAAGAAAATTTTACTGTTCAACATTTTCGTTACAAATGGTCTGCACAAGATTTATTTACGCTTGATAAAATTCCATATATCGGTCCCATTAAAGAAAGTAAGCCAAATATCTTTATTGCCACCGGATTTAAAAAATGGGGGATGACTCATAGCACCATTGCAGCACATATTATTCGAGATGCAATAACCGGAAAAGACAACCCATATGCGGAGTTGTATAATCCGTCTCGTTTTTATGCGGACCCTAGCCTTAAGCATTTCTTTCGTCAAAATCTTGATGTGGCTGAACACTTTATTACCGGTAAGTTTTCAATGCCTGAAAAAGGACTGGATCAGCTTCAAAATGATGAAGGATCGGTCGTATATGTAAACAGCAAACGTACGGGAGCTTATAAAGATCCTCAAGGGAAGCTTCACTGCGTCGATACTACATGCACGCACTTAGGATGTGAAGTAAATTGGAACGCTGGTGACCGCACGTGGGACTGCCCTTGTCACGGTTCTCGTTTCTCTTACGACGGATCTGTGGTAGAAGGCCCTGCTAAAAAGCCGCTTACGCCAGTGGATGTCGATTCAAGCGATAAAAAAAGCACGCCGTAGGGCATGCTTTTTTTATCATTATCAATAGATTCACATTTGAGTTTACTCTTTACATCCTTCTTTTCTAAAATATCGATTATACACCAAAACCATTGCATAAATGACTAAAAAAGAAAACGTAAAGATAATTAACCTTCCAGATTCAGGGACATGATCAAGATAGTCTGTTTCAAAAAACATAACAAACATCAAAAATGGCAATAGGAACAAAAACCAAATAAAATCTCGATCCATAAACATTTTTATAAAAAATAAAATGGCCCCGATGTAGACAATCATCAAAAACATAATCATTCACCAAATTCTATTTAATACTAGAGGTGTTGTAATGATTATATCGGATTTCTCCGGCGAAATATAGAGTCATTGGTTTTAATTTTATAAATTCCTTATAACTTTCAAACTGCTATTTTAACATAATAAGGGAATTTACTGCTGTAAAGACTCTAAGTGAGCAAAAAACTGCGGGTAAGAGACGGATACCGCGTCACGATTTTCAATAATTGTTTCCCCTTCTGCAATACAAGAGGCAACAGCGAGCATCATACCGATACGGTGATCTCCGTGGCTGTTTACATTTGCTCCGTGAAGTTTTGCACCTCCGTGAATAATCATTCCATCTTCCGTTGCTTCAATGTTAGCTCCCATTTTGGTTAACTCATTCACTACCGTATCAATACGGTTTGTTTCTTTGACTTTTAACTCTGCAGCATCTTTAATAACTGTAATCCCTTCTGCCTGTGTGGCAGCTAGTGCAATAATTGGGATTTCGTCAATTAGGCGTGGAATCAAGTCTCCGCCTACTTCCGTACCTTTTAAGTGAGAAGCTTCTACAACTAAATCTGCATAGGGTTCCGCTGTTTCTTTTGTTTCTTTGACTGTCTCGATCGAAGCGCCCATATTTGAAAGCACATCTAAAATACCCGTTCGAGTCGGATTCATCCCAACTTTTTGAATTTCAATGCGGCTGTTTGCAATAATAGCCCCCGCTACTAAAAAGAATGCAGCTGACGAAATATCACCAGGCACTTCTACATGCGTTCCTCTTAACGTTTGACCGCCTTCAATTGAAACGGTTAAGCCTTCTTCTTCGACTTTAACACCAAATGCCTCTAGCATACGTTCTGTATGATCACGTGATTTCGCCGGTTCCGTTACAGAAGTTGTTCCTTCCGCCTGCAGTCCAGCAAGTAAAATAGCTGATTTTACTTGTGCGCTTGCAACGGGAGATGTATAGTGTATACCTTTTGCTTTCCCACCTCGTATAACAAGCGGTGTAAAATTAGCATCTTTTCGACCGTCTAAATGAATATTCATATCACGAAGCGGACCGGTCACACGCTTCATAGGGCGTTTGGCAATGGATTCGTCTCCAATCAATGTTGAATGAAAGGGTGTATTTGCTAAAATCCCTATCATAAGGCGAATCGTTGTGCCCGAATTTCCAACATCTAAAATATCAGATGGCTCTTTTAGCGCTTGTATCCCTTTTCCTTTTACTACGACGCTTTGTTCATCAATCATTTGAATATCTACACCTAGTTTTTGAAAGCAGGAAATGGTGCTAAGGCAATCGTCTCCTGGCAAAAATCCGTTAATCGTTGTTGTTCCTTCTGCAATCGAACCAAACATAACGGAACGGTGAGAAATAGATTTATCTCCTGGAATTTGAATCGTTCCTCGTAAAGCTTTTACTGTCACAATATGTCTCTCCTTTTATGCGTGAAGCGAATCACGAAATTCTTTGGCATCTGAAAAGTAATCAAATAATTCGTGACCGTCACCTTTTTCTACTAATAGTTTTACTTGTTCCATTTCTTTCATCCAGTCATCAAGCAATGTTAAAAGCATAGAACGGTTTTGTTTTAGTATATCTCTCCACATATGAGGATTACTTGAAGCAATTCTCGTAATATCTCGAAAACCGCCTGCTGCCATTTCCGTGACAAGATGATTCTGTGCTGAATATCCTTTTACTTGTCTTACAAGACTGGTCGCAATCACATGAGGTAAATGACTGACAACTCCAGTGATTTGATCATGAGTAGCTGCATCAAGCGGTACAAATTGTGCACCTGTAGGCTCTAGCAAATGCATAAGCGCATCTATTTTTTCTTTTTGCTCATTTTCAAACGGCGTTAAAATATAGCGCGCCGAACAAAATAAATCCGCTCGTGCATTGACTGCACCGCTCGTATGAGAACCAGCCATCGGATGCCCGCCAATAAATGAAATACGTTTCTTATTCAGCGCTTCGGCTGCTTTCATAATTTCACCTTTGGTACTTCCGACATCCGTTACGATAACCGTTTCTTTAAGCTTCCAAGTAGAAAGGTCGTGTATCCATGCTGTCGTGTACTCTACTGGAGTAGCAAGCACGATATAATCTGCTTGGGCTGCTTCTGTTTTTATATCTTCAGCTACATAATCAACGATACCTAGCTGGTTGGCTACTTGTACTTCATTTGTATTGATATCAGCTCCAACGACTGTGACGTGACGATGCTTCTTCATAGCTAGCGCTAATGATCCTCCAATAAGGCCGACGCCAATAAGTAATACACGTGTTTTCACCTTTCATTCTCCTCTATTCATTAAAATTGCTTTGCGTATTCTTCATGTTTTTTTACGTTTTCTTGAATTAACTGAATTCGATCTGCCCCAAATTGATCGATAATAGCAGATGCTAGTTCCCAAGCAATCACTGATTCTGCTACAACCGCTGCCGCCGGTACTGCACAGCTGTCTGAGCGTTCAATACTCGCAGCAAATGGCTCTTTTGTATCAATATCTACACTTTGAAGCGGCTTGTATAAGGTAGGAATAGGTTTCATGACGCCTCGCACAACAATCGGCATTCCTGTTGTCATGCCTCCTTCTAAACCTCCCGCATTGTTCGTTTTACGCGTATAGCCGTTTTGTTCATCCCATAGAATTTCATCATGGACTTCACTTCCCGGTCTGCGAGCTGCTTCAAAGCCTACGCCGATTTCAACGCCTTTAAACGCGTTAATGCTCATAATAGCAGCAGCTAGCTTTGAATCTAACTTACGATCATAGTGCACGTAACTTCCCACTGCAGTAGGCATTCCTTCTACTACTACTTCCACTACGCCACCAATGCTGTCTCCATTTTCTTTTGCATCATCGATTGCTTTCATCATTTTCTGTCCCGCTTCTTCATCTAAGCAGCGAACAGGTGACGCTTCTGTTTTTTCCTGAAGTTCTGTCAGCGACTCATATGCCGTTTTTTCAGCTTTCACACCGCCGATTTCAAGCACGTGACATGCAATATTTACGCCTACAGCTTTTAGTAATTGTTTGGCAACTGCGCCTGTGGCTACTCGTACCGTCGTTTCACGAGCAGATGAACGTTCCAATACGTTTCGCATATCTCTGTGACCGTATTTAATCGCTCCATTTAAATCCGCATGACCTGGACGAGGTTTTGTAATTTGTCGCTTTATTTCTTCATCATGATCAACCGGATCAGCACCCATAATGTTTCTCCAGTGAGTAAAATCTTTGTTTTCAACGACTAAAGCAATAGGTGAGCCAAGCGTTTCACCGTGGCGAACCCCGCCTTTAATCTGAACTTGATCTTTTTCAATCTGCATGCGGCGTCCGCGCCCATGTCCCTTTTGTCTTCTTGCTAAATCTTCATTAATATGTTCGGCTGTTAATTCAAGCCCTGCCGGTACTCCTTCAATAATCGCTGTTAATTGAGGTCCGTGCGATTCTCCTGCTGTTAAATATCTCATATTATCGATTCCTTTCTGTTATAAAAAATAAAAAACTCGCCCCTACGTTCATAGGGACGAGTTTTTCTCGCGATACCACCCTAGTTGCAAACATTGCTTGCCACCTCGAATTGTTAACGATCCGCTGACCGCTCTGTAAAAGAGTACTCAAAGAGTGTAATTCGCTCACATTTGTGTACTGACTTCCACCAACCGTCAGCTCTCTGAGACAGGGAAATGTTTGCTACTAGTTTCTTATCACTGTATCACTATGAAATTAAGATAATTTTACTGCTGCACCTTTTAATTCTTCCATGAATTTGTGGAATTCAGGAATGTTCATTTGCTGTGCTGAATCTGATAGTGCTACTGCTGGGTCTGGATGAACTTCTGCCATTACAGCATCTGCGCCGATAGCAATCGCTGCTTTTGCACATGGTAATAATAAGTCTTTGCGTCCTGTTGAATGCGTTACGTCTACTACAACTGGTAAATGCGTTTCTTTTTTCAAGATTGGAACAGCTGAGATATCTAATGTGTTGCGTGTTGCACGCTCGTATGTGCGGATACCGCGTTCACAAAGAATAATGTTTCCATTTCCGCGAGACATAATGTATTCAGCAGCGTTAATGAATTCTTCAATTGTTGCTGCCAATCCACGTTTTAAAAGAATCGGTTTGTCTACAGAACCTGCAGCTTTTAATAGCTCGAAGTTTTGCATGTTACGTGCACCAATTTGAATCACATCTACGTAGTCGAGAGCCGTTTCAATATCTTGAGGAGAAACAATTTCACTGATAATTGATAGGCCTAGCTCATCGCCTACTTGACGTAAGATTTTTAAGCCTTCCACCCCAAGACCTTGGAAATCGTAAGGTGATGTACGTGGTTTGAACGCTCCGCCGCGCATTAACGTAATACCTTGTTCTTTAAGCGCTAAGCCCACTTCTTTTACTTGTTCGTAGCTTTCTACTGCACATGGTCCCATTACAAATTCTAAGTTTCCAGGTCCTACTTTTGTACCGTTGATGTCAACGATTGTATCTTCAGATTTCTTTTTACGAGATACAAGAAGTGCTTTGCGGTGATCGTCTTCTTGAAGCTCTAAGCTTGCTTTGAAAATTTCTTTGAAAATATGCTGAATTGTTGAAGCTTCGAATGGTCCATTATGGTTAGCTAAGATTTGATCTAACGATTTACGTTCACGAACTGGATCAAAGCGATTCACACCTTGTGTACCTTTTACTTTTCCGATTTCTTGTGCGATTTCACCGCGTTTATTTAATAATTCTAAAATTTCTAAATTTATTTCGTCGATTTGTCCTCGTAATTGTTCTAGTGATTTTGTCATTTTAAAAATCCTCCTTTGATTTTATAACCTTGAACGGATCTTCTCGTTTAGTTTGTATTGAAAAATCCGTTTTACACCTACACAGCCGCTTATGCGGATATACAAAAAGTCCCTACTGATTGTATCAGTAGGGACGAATTGATCGCGGTACCACCCTAATTGCAAGCATTGCTTGCCTCTTCATTAAGATAACGGCTATTGCCGCTTTTGACTATTGCCAAAAGAAAGCTCCAAGAATGTAATTCGCAATCTCTTTTGTACTGATTCGCACCAACCATCAGCTCTCTGAATACAGGGAAGATTTTGCTACTATGCTCTTTTCATCGCTTGTAATGGATATAAAATTATAATGGGCCGAAATACAAAAAGTCCCTACTCACCCTTAAGATTTTTCTTAAGAGTCAGTAGGGACGAAAATTCGCGGTACCACCCTAGTTGCAAGCATTTTGCTTGCCTCTTGATTAAAATAACGGCTAGGCCGTCTTTTCCTACTCGGAAAAGATGCTCAAGGAATGTACTTCGAAAAAATTTGTGTTCTGACTCGCAGCAACCGTCAGCTCTCTGTTACAGGGAAATTTTTTCTACTAGTGCTCCTATCAACGCTCAGTATTGACTATGTATGTGTACTTGGATAATCAGTTCCGATCGTTTGAAACTGTTTGTCGCTTCCAAGTTGTGTGTAATGTTGTGTGATGTTGATTTGTATTATGAATGGTTTTTTTATCTTCGTCAACACTTTTTATTAATTTTTTTTATTTTTTAAAAACCATAGCTCCTTCAAACCCATCTCTATCAAGAGTTTTGCTACTCTAATTTTTTTCAAACTTGTATTCCATTTCAGATTCATATTCAATAAATCCATGTTTTTGATACAAGCTTTTTCCAGCGGAAGAAGCATTTAACCATATTCGATTTACACCACTTTTTTGGCAGTACTGCATCAAATGCTTTAAAATAGCTGAAGAATAGCCGTGCTTTCGGTGATCAAAAGCTGTATACATGTTCATAACATATGCTTCTTTTCCTTGGAGGTTACTCGGTGAAGGCGGACGTATAAAAAAGACGATGCTTCCTGCTGATACAATTTCTCCATTCGCTTTTAAAATAGCCGTATAGCTATGTGGATTATTTATATTTGCAGTAAAATATTCTTCTGTAGCTTTTCGAAACAGCTCCTCATTCCCGTTTAATTCTCCCAGTTCTTTCATGAGCAACATTCGCAGTTTAACCAAATCCTGAACGTTTTCTAGCGCTGCTTTTTCAACCATGACTTCCCCTCTTTTCGTCTCTTCTACACAAAAAAACTCTCATTATTTGAGAGCTTCATTTAAGCAAGAAAAACAGCTCCGTATACGAGTGCTCCAACAATAACGAACGCTGGATGCACGCGCAATTTTTCCAATAATAGAAAACTGGCTGCTACTAAAAATAAAGTTTGCCATATCCCTGAATCACCGTATGAATTCATAAAAAATTCATATGCCATCAAGCCCAGTAAAATGGCGATAACCGGACGAATGTAGTTCGTCATTTTCTTAACATTTGGCGAATCTTTATACTTAAATAATATTCGAAGTAAAATAACTAAAAGTAAAACCGACGGAGCAATCGTTGCAAAAAGAGCAATCACCGAGCCTAAAATCCCTGCCTGCTGATATCCGATAAACCCCGCCATTTTTGTTGCAATCGGACCAGGAAGCGCATTTCCAATTGCCAGCATTTCACTAAACTCTTTGACCGTAAGCCAATGATAGTGATCCACGACTTCTTTTTGAATAAGCGGAATCGACGCAGGTCCGCCTCCATAGCCTAAAATATTTGAAACAAAAAACGCCATAAATAGCTGAATATAAATCATACTGATTCCCTCTTTTGCTTGTGTTCAGCACTTTCACCTTTTTTTCCTTTTCGTTTTAGCGGAATCCAAGCTGCTGCCATAAGAACAATAATAATGACCGCTGGATGGATATGGGCGAATTCCATTAGCCCTAAACTAATAATCAGTAAGATAATAGCTGACGTCCACCCTAGACCAGACGTTGATTTTTTAAAAAAGTCCCACGTCATAACCGCGAGCATAACTCCTACTACAGGAACAACTGCTTTGGTCATACCCATAACCCACGGCTGATCTTTAAATTGCGTTAAAGTTGTTAACAGCAATACCATTAAAAAAACGGTTGGAATAACGGCTGCAAATAAAGCTGTCCCGAGACCTAAAATACCGCCGACTCGATAGCCGATGTATCCAGCCAGCTTTGTAGCAATAGGCCCTGGCAGCGTATTGGCGATTGCTAATAAATCGCCAAATTCATCGTCATCCATCCACTTGTACGTATCGACCACTTCTTTTTTCACGAGTGGAATAGCTGAAGGTCCGCCTCCGTAGCCGAGCATACCTGAGCGAAAAAACGCTATAAAAATATCCAATTGTCGCATTTCTCGCGCTCCTTTCTCTGTGATCTAATAAGCAACGACCGCTCCGTCTGTTCGCGCTTCTGTGCCGCCGTATAATACACCGGTTTGTTCATCTCTTAAAATAATCTGTCCTCTTCCAAACGTATGTCTGCTTGTAGCCACATGAATATCATGCCCTTTGCGTTCTAATGCTTCTACAATATGTGAAGGCATTTCTTTTTCCACAAGAACCTTTTTATGTTCAATCCACTGCCATCTTGGTGCATCTAAAGCTGCCTGAGGATTTAGATGGAAATCGATCATATTCATGACGACTTGCACATGTCCTTGAGGTTGCATGAATTTGCCCATTACACCGAATGGACCTACAGCGCTTTTATTCTTTGTTAAAAATCCAGGAATAATAGTATGGTAGGTTCGTTTTCCAGGCTCTAATCGGTTATGGTGCTGTGGGTCTAACGAAAAATTATGCCCGCGGTTTTGCAGGCATATGCCCGTATTAGGCACGACAAGTCCTGAGCCAAAATCCATGTAATTACTTTGAATGAATGATACCATGTTTCCTTCTCCATCAGCTGTCGCTAAATAGATCGTGCCGCTATGAGAGGGCTGTCCGGCTTCGGGAACAAGCGCTTTTTCGCCAATCAGCCCTCTGCGCTTGTTTGCATAAGAATCATTCAACAAATCTTCAACTGCTACTGTCATTTTATCAGCATCTGTAATGAATTTTTGTCCATCTGCAAACGCTAGCTTCATGGCTTCAATTTGCTTGTGATATGTATCGACAGAATCTTTGGCATCGAAAGAAAAGCCTTTTAGCGTATTTAAAGCTAAAAGTGCAATAAGGCCTTGGCCGTTAGGCGGAATTTCCCACACATCATATCCTCGGTAAGAAGTTGAAATTGGCTTCACCCACTCTGCTTTAAAAGCTCCTAAATCTTCTTTTGCTAAAAATCCGCCGTATTTTTTCGAAAAAGCTGATATTTTATCAGCTAAATCCCCTCTGTAAAAAGATTCTCCATTCGTTTCGGCAATTTCAAGCAGCGTAGCAGCATGGTCCGGTGATCGCCACACTTCCCCTACTTTAGGAGCTGATCCATTGTTGGTAAACGTCTCAAACCAGTGCTTATATTCGTCACCTTTTAACGCGTGTGTAAATCGTTCAAACGCTCGTTCCCAATTGTACCCTAAAATTGGGGAGATTGGGAACCCTTCTTGTGCATACGAAATAGCAGGCTGCAGCACTTCTTTTAACGACATTCGCCCAAAGCGTTTTGACAGTTCCGCCCACGCGCTGGGGGCACCTGGGACCGTAACAGGAACAAAACCGCGAGCCGGCATCTCTTTTATCCCCATGGCACGCAGAGCCTCAATAGAGATGGAAGCAGGAGCAGGACCGCTCGCGTTGAGTCCGTATAGCTCTTCATTTATCCACACGAGAGCAAATGCGTCTCCGCCAATTCCATTTGACGTAGGCTCTACAACCGTTAAACAAGCTGCCGAGGCAATAGCAGCATCTACCGCATTGCCTCCTTTTTTCAACATTTCAAGACCCGCCTGAGCGGCAAGAGGCTGACTAGTTGCTACCATTCCATTTTTTCCAAACGTACACGTACGCTGAGATGCATAGGGGTGTGTAAAAAAGTATTCGCTCATAGAAAATCTCCTCTTTTCTTTATATGATGAATAAAACGAATCTTTACAGACTAGACAACGCTACTTCTTCCTCGTAAACTTCTAATGCTGCTTGTAAAGCAGAACCTGCATTCACGGTTGCGCCGTTTCGAATAAGCACTGCTTCAAGACCAGCCAATGTAAAGAGAACGTTGTCTTTTCGACAGCTGTATCCCATTGTACCGATACGCCATATTTTTCCGTGCATCGGCCCAAAAGAACTTGCAATTTCAATTCCAAATTGTTCAAGAAGCGTAGAACGAACTGCCTCTCCGTCAATACCTGAGGGAATTAAAACACAAGTAACGGTTGGAACTTTTGAATGCTCATCCCCGAATAAAGATAATCCCATTGCTTTAATACCGGCTACAAGTGCTTTTTCATGGAGGCGATGCCTTGCAAATCTTTCCTCTAATCCTTCTTCTAAAATAACGCGCAGCCCTTCTCTTAAAGCATATAGCATGGACGTTGCTTCCGTGTGATGATTTAATCTGCGCTCACTCCAATAGTCTTGAAGCTGACTCAAATCAAAATAGTTGCTGATAATATTCGGACGCAGACGAACAGTTTGAGCATCTGCTTTTGTCGCAATTCCTTTTTCAACTTTTTTACGTTCCATGATAATTTTTTCAATACGATCATTGTACGTAATAGGTGCCATGCCGGACGGAACAGATAAACACTTTTGTGTGCCTGCAATCAATGCGTCAATGTTCCACTCATCTACTTTTACATCCGTACCGCCAATAGTAGCTACTGCGTCGACGATAAATAAAATATCTTCGTTGCGGCATGCAGCACCAATTTCTTTAAGAGGCTGCATTCTTCCCGTAGACGTTTCACCATGAACCATTGCAACAATTTTCGGGTTTACTTTTTTTATTTCACGAATAACTGTTTCAGGGTCAAACACTTCTCCCCATTCGCATTCGATATTGTGTACATCAGCTCCGTAGCGCTCGGCAATTTCCGTTAATAAATAGCCGAAGCGGCCGAAAATCGGGACGAACACTTTATCGCCAGGCTCAACTACACTTGCAAGAACTGCTTCAATCCCAGCTCTAGACGTTCCATCAACGGGAAAAGCCCATTTGTTTTTGGTTTGAAATAGTTCACGAAGCATTTCCATCGTTTCGTTCATAATGTGCGTAAATGCGGGGTCAAACTGACCTAAAATAGGTGTTCCTAATGCTCTTAATACGCGTGGATCTGCTTCTACGGGTCCGGGTGTCATAATCGTACGCGGCGGTGTATGAAGCTGTTTTGTTATAGTCATGTCAAATTCCTCCTAGTAGGCAAGTTTATATAATAGTTCTATTAAGACCTTTACTCCTTTTTCTAACTGTTCTCCTTTGGTGAATTCCTTTGGGGAATGGCTGATTCCATCTTGGCTCGGTACGAATAACAAACATGTGGGAACTCTTCGTCCGAATACCTGGGAGTCGTGTCCTGCACCGCTTACTAATTCTCGGGAGGAGATATTCTTTTCCGAGGAAATAATTTTGGAAAGTTCAGATAATTCTTCGCTCATAGCGACAGGTTTTTCATCCATCCAGCAGTCGATATTCACTTCTAAATCCCCTGCTGTTCGCTTTATAATTTCCTTCATTTCTCGTTCTGCTTCTTGTAAAACCTCATACTCATGATGTCTTATATCGACCGTGAATTCTACATATCCTGGTATTACATTCGGTGCATTTGGAGAAAGTGTAATTTTGCCAACCGTTACGTATAAAGCGTTATGATATTTTTCGCTCAATTCAATAAATGCTTTAGCAAGTTTGCAGCTCACATAAAATGCATCTTTTCTGATGTTCATCGGGGTTGTGCCCGCATGGTTACTTTCACCTTTAACAGATACTGTAAATCGTTTCTGCCCGACGATACTAGAAACAATTCCGATATCGCAACGAGACATTTCGAGCTGCTTTCCTTGTTCGATATGCAGTTCAATAAAAGAAGCGATGTCCGTGCGGTATGGCTCGCTGTGGAGGCCTTTTCCGAAATTGAGCTGTTTCATTGCGTCATCCAGCTTAACCCCTTCTTTATTTATAACATGTTTTGCATCACTTTTGCTGTGTAATCCATTCATATTGCCTGATCCCCAATACGTAAGAGGAAATCTGCTACCTTCTTCTTCACAAAGTGATACGACCTCTAAGGTTTTTGTAGGGGAGCCGTAATGCGCATATAGGTACTGCAGAGCAATGATACCTGCCACAACACCAAACGCCCCGTCATACTTTCCTCCGTTTATCACGGTGTCGATATGGGATCCTGTTAAAATAACTTGTTGTTCTGAACCCGTTCCTTGCAACCGTCCAAATAAATTTCCTACATCATCGTAATACGTTTTGAGGTGAAGTCCCTTCATTTTTTCTTCCAATGCCTTTTGAGCTGCATTCCACTGTTCCGTATATAAAAGCCTCGTGACCCCTTCTTTTTCATCTACCCCAAACTGTGCCAACCAGCTAACGTTTTCTTCGATTTGCTGACAAAGCTTAGATTTTCCCGTCATATCTGCAACCATTGCTATCCCTCCTGCTATCTTCATTTTAAGAAAATGACTGATTGTTTTCATTAACACTTTCTACAATGATTTAGTGTTTTTTTAGCTATTATCACTAAATATGCAAAGTCTTATATACGTCACTTTTTCTAACATTATATGTTATTTATTTTATCTTACAGGATTGAATATACTTCTTCATTAACAATTTATACATTTTTTTCTGAAAATTTTATTTATTTTAACTAAACTTTCTTATAAAATAAAAGATAGATAAAGATACGCGCAGGGAAATGTGAGAATTTTTAACAAAAGGAGTAATAAATAATGGAACTACAAACTCTTTTACGCATTCCAATTTATGAGAAAGCATCTGTAGTAGCCGGGCAAAAAGGAGTCACCCGCAAAGTACATAACGTCAATATGATGGACGCACCCGATATTTTATCTTTTTTAAAAGAAGGAGAGTTTTTAATTACAACGGGTTATCACTTCAAAGAACATGAAGAAAGCTTAGCAAAACTTGTAGAAGGAATGGCTAAAAAGAAATGTGCAGGATTGGCCATCAAAACGAAGCGCTTTTTCGAGCACGTGCCTGCTTCTATTTGTCAGCTAGCTGATGAACTTCACTTTCCGATCATTGATTTCCAAACGGACGAAACGTTAGGCGCGGTTATTAACGAATCTCTCAGCTTTATTTTAGATAAAAAAACAGCCGAGCTTCAGCAAGCGATGGTCACACATCAGCTATTTTCCTCGTACATCTTACAAGGAAAAGGCATTGAGAAAATTATGCAATCCATTCAAACGTTATGCAATGCTCACGTTGCCCTTTTTGATACCCATGGCCATGAACTCTTTTATACAAACAAACGCGAACCCTTTTCACTCCCGATGGAAGAAGCGGTAGCGGGCGCTAAGCAGCTGTTTTTACGAACGGTAAAATATACAACCTTTTCCTTTTTACACACAAAAAAAACCGTTACGCTTTTTCCGATTGCTACTCATACAAGAAAGTACAGTTATTTACTTATTGAACATCAAGTTTCTTTATCCGATTCAGCGCTCCTAACGATTGAACAAGCGACAAACGTTTTATCCTTCGAAATGATGAGGCAGCAGGCTTTGTATGAAGCTGAACGGCGACGAAAAAACGATTTTTTCAATCAGCTTGTTAACAATTATTATAAAACGCTTGAAGATGCTTCCTTTCAAGCACAGATGATGGGCTTATCAGCAGGAAACAGCTATATTTGCGCCGTCGGGAAAATCCATTCTACATTCACGCCTTACAGCGATGATGATATGATCTATGAGCTCCTTCAATATGAGTTATCAACAGGTCATACAGAGGCCGTTTTGTTTTTCTATGACAATCTTTATATTCTTTTGTTTACACCTCATTCTCAACCTATGATTATAGAATGCTTGCATCGCTTGCAGGAAGCTGTTTACCGTCACTACGATAAGCGAATGTCATTTGGAGTTGGAAACCAAAGCCAATCCCTACTTACAATCGCTGATTCATATAAAGAAGCTGTTGAAGCTCTTGAAACCATCCATTTTAAAGATCAGTCGAAGCTTATTCAATTTTATCAGCCAAAACAGTTTAAAGAACTGCTGCGGTTGCTTCCAGCAAACGATTTACAGGATTACTATTCTCAAACATTAGAAGGTTTGCTGCAGTACGATAAGAAAGATCGCTCCATCTTACTTGACACGCTTGAAACATATCTAAATTCCAATTGCCAAATCTCAGAGACTGCTAAGCAGTTATTCGTTCATCGGAACACGGTGATCTATCGAATTGAAAAATGCGAAGAGTTATTAAAAAGACCTATTCACACGTCAGAGGAAACCCTTCGGCTGCGCGTAGCTTTTCAAATTTTTTCTCTTGTGCATGCTAATTAAGTATAAATACAATAAAAAACGCCTGAGTGGATACTCAAGCGTTTTTATTGTATTGCATATTCTTTATTTCGCTTTTAATTTAGACTGTACGGATTGTAATTTCCCAGCCATCGTATGATTTTCTTTATCACGGCGATCATCAATTCGTAAATTTGTACATACGCGCTGAATACCATTTTCAAAAGGCACCTCATGCATCTCTTGAACAATGTTTAGCAGCGTACTTAATTCCCCTTCAATCAATGTATTCATAGGGGTTAATTGATATGTAATTTCATCTTCATGCTTGGCCAACACTTTTTGAATATCAGCTACGTACTGACTCACGCTTGGCGTTTCCGTACCTACCGGAATAATGGTTACATCTACAATAGCCATGTTATACACTCCTTTTATTTGTTCCTTAGTTATCATACCAAACTGCGCAAAAATTTCCTACTTCTACGTTTATAAGGCATAGAAAAGAGGAGTAGTTGTAAAACTACTCCTCTTTATTACATATTATAGGTAACGCTTTGCTCCTAAGTAACGTTTTGACCAGTAAGAGTTGCTCATTGAACTAATTGTTACACCTTGAGAAGATGACGCATTTAAGAATTGACCATTTCCTAAATAAATACCTGCATGGCTGGCACCTGGTTTGTATGTTTCAAAGAAAACAATATCGCCAGGTTGAGGTGAACTTACACGTGTGCCTGTTTGATAAATAGCAGCAACCGTACGCGGTAAATTCACGCCTACCGCATTGCGGTATACATAGTTAAGGAAACCGCTGCAATCGAATCCGCTCGGCGTTGATCCACCCCAAACATAAGGTGTTCCCATAAAACGCTTACCGTATGAAATCACTTTTGAAGCTGAGCTTGAGCTTGTGCTGCTTCCTGTTGATGTTGAAGGTTTTGAGCTGCTAGAACTGCTTGAATTTAATTTATTCAGCGTATCTGGACCCGCTTCTCCGTCTACTAATAAACCATTTGCACGTTGAAATGATTTTACTGCACTTGTTGTAATTGAACCAAAGTAGCCTGTTACACCAGCTGAGAAGTAACCTTTATTTTTTAGTTTTTGCTGAAGGCTGCTTACTGCTGAACCTTTCATACCTTGACGTAAAATAGTTGAGCTGCTAGAGCTAGAACCACCAGTTGAAGCGCTAGAACCCCCATTTTTTAACTTGCTTAACGTAGCCGGACCCGCAATTCCGTCCACAGACAGTCCGTTTGCACGTTGAAATGCCATTACTGCATTTTTTGTAATTGAACCGAAGTATTGAGTCGTAGTTCCTTTAAAATAGCCTTTATTCTTTAGCTGCTGCTGTAAAGATTGTACATTTGGTCCAGTTGAACCAACGCGCAGCAATGAACTTGAGCTAATTGATGAACTTCCGCTTCCTAGCAGCTTATTAAATGTAGATGGACCTGCAATACCATCTGCAGATAAACCATTTGCACGCTGAAACGACTTTACTGCGCTAGTCGTGATTGAACCGTAATAGTTTGTTGTTGTACCGTATGTAAAATAGCCTTTGTTTTTTAATTTTTGCTGTAATTCTTTCACATCTGAATTACTTGTTCCTGGGTGCAGTGTAGCATCTCCTAAAGCAGCTTCACTAATTGTAGGTACTACTGTTAAAGATCCACATAACGCTAACGAATATATCAACTTTTTCATAAAAAAAGGTTCCTCCAATGCCATAATCTACTAATCTATAAGACGTTTACATTGTAACAACACATTATTACAAAATAACATCACTAATATTACATTTATGTTACAGGAAACGACAGCAGCGCAGCCGTATGGTGTATATTGTCGTAGTTTATTGTCGTTTAACACTTAATAAGTTCGACAAAAAAGCTAATATATTCCAATATTATTCCTTTTCCTACACTAATAATAGGTAAAAAATCACCCGTAACATTATCTTTATATTTCAAAAAAAACAATTTATTTTTTTTTGAAATGTGAAACTTTTTTAAAATTTATTCGTTTAGCGGATTTGTTTCCCTCTCTAGTAAAACAGCTTTTCTTCTAAAAATTTATATTATTTCCATATTAATGAATAAAAAAGCGAGGGCTGAAAAAAGTAGTCTTGTTATGTTTGAAACAAGGAGGATTATTTTATGAGCCATAAAGGCACTCATGGTACAAATGTTAGCGGATCAGGTGACTCGGAAGACAAACGCTATGCAGCCGGAGAAAACGAGCAGACGCTTACGACGCGTCAAGGTCACCCCATTCGTGATAACCAAAATTCTCGAACGGTAGGCAACAGAGGACCTGCTACTCTTGAAAATTACCAGCTGATTGAAAAACTTTCGCATTTTGATCGTCAACGTATACCGGAACGTGTTATTCATGCCCGGGGAACGGGAGCTCACGGGTATTTTGAGACGTACGGAAAGCTTGGTGAAGAGCCCGTTGAAAAATACACCCGCGCAAAAGTTTTTTCAGGAGCAGGCAAACAGACGCCCGTTTTTGTCAGATTTTCTACCGTAACTCATGGAAAGGACTCTCCAGAAACAATGCGAGACCCAAGGGGATTTGCTGTAAAGTTCTACACAGAAGACGGAAACTGGGACTTAGTAGGAAATAACCTTAAAATATTCTTTATCCGCGATGCTATTAAATTCCCTGATTTGATTCATGCTTTTAAGCCCGATCCTGTGACAAACCGTCAAGATACCGAGCGTATTTTTGATTTTATTTCTCACACCCCTGAGGCTATGCATATGATTACTTTTTTATTTTCACCTTGGGGAATACCTGCTAACTATCGGCAAATGCAAGGTTCCGGTGTTAATACATATAAGTGGATAAACAAAGATGGCGATGCGTTTCTTGTAAAATACCATTGGGAACCAAAACAAGGAATTAAAAATTTGACCCAAAAGCAAGCAGAAGAAATTCAAGCTAAAAATATTAGTCACGCCACTCAAGACTTTTATGAAGCGATTGAGAGCGGTAACTACCCCGAGTGGGAACTTTGTATACAAATCATGGAAGATGGAGAGCATCCCGAACTGGATTTTGATCCGCTCGATGACACGAAAATTTGGCCGGAAGACCAATTTCCATTTCTCCCAGTAGGTAAAATGGTCCTAGATAAAAATCCAAGCAACGTATTTGCTGAAACGGAGCAAGTCGCATTTGGTACGGGTGTACTTGTAGACGGGCTAGATTTTTCTGATGATAAAATGCTGCAAGGAAGAACGTTTTCTTATTCCGACACGCAGCGTCACCGGGTGGGAACAAACTACTTGCAGCTGCCTATTAACGCGCCGAAAAAACATGTAGCAACAAATCAACGCGATGGTCAAATGGCCTATCATGTAGATGCTGCTCCAGGTCAGAACCCGCATGTGAAGTGAACTATGAGCCTTCTTCTCTTGGAGGTCTTCAAGAAGCGCATGACCATCCAAAACCTCATCAGCCTTATGTTGAAGGAAATGTAAAAAAAGAAAAAATTGATCGTACAAATGACTTTAAGCAAGCTGGTGAACGCTATCGTTTACTAGAGGACTGGGAACGTGATGAGCTTATTCAAAATTTAGTAGACGGCTTAAAATGTTGTCACCATACCGTTCAAACAAAGATGATTGAGCTTTTAACTCAATGTGATTTTGACTACGGCGATCGCGTAGCAAATGGCATTGGTCTTCTGATGCATGATGATGGTTCCCTAGAAATTGAAATGGGAGCAGAAATGACTCCTACATACGGGAAATTGCCAAAAGAAGGCGGTTCACCGTTAGGAAGCAACAAAGCTGCTGATGCGGTAGAAGAAGCTAATGAAAAAGGACACGATGCTCATCCTTATTAACAAAAAAACATCCTGCAGCGACAGCAGGATGTTTTTTGGGTTAAACGCTTATGACCAAGTAACGGCAAACACGTGGTAGTCATTTTTTAACTGTGGCGCATCAATGGGTGTCCCGTGCTGATATCCTTGTTTCACTCTTTTAGGATGTAAGGGTTGAACCCATTCTTTCACTTGCTGTTTTGTACCATTTGCTAAAATATATACACAATCAGAAAATGCCCCGTCATTGTTTGGACTATCAACTTTTAGTACTTCCACTAACACATCTTGGACACACGTTTTTCTCTGAATACACATAAGCGTATGGTAGATAATATCAGCGGACACATCGTTATTTAAACGAAAGCCCACCTTTTTTTGTTCAAAAAAAGACGAGAATGAGACGATTGGTAATGTCTTTTTTTGTTCATACGCTTGAGATAAAATCTTGACAAGAACTTCTCCACTCAAGATGATCCCTCTTTCTAAAAAACGCTTCATCACAACATATGTGAGCATTGATTATGCTCATAGGATAATATATTATCATAGTTTAATTCTGTGGTGTTAGTCTTTTTTGGGGTTTTTACACTGGGAATTATACCCGCCTATTTCTTGCGTTTCCCTGACGTTCTCGCTACTAGCAACAGAATTATTAATAAAATAAATACCCCTGCCCCTACAAACATATCATACAAGAAATCAAGCATCATACTCCTCCTCTTCCTTCAAAAAAACGCTGTTAAAACCAAGCGTTTTAACAGCGTTTTTTCGTTAGATAAAGCCTAGCATATTAATAAATACAATGATAATTAAAACAGGTGCAATGTATCGAATAGCAAGAAGCCATAAAGAGAACCAGCGCTTCACATTCGTTGAACCGTGCTTAAATTCTTCAATTAGCACATCTTTTTTCATTTTCCAAGGAACAAAGATGGCAATTAAAAGAGCACCTAGTGGCATAAGAATATTACTTACAAGAAAATCGAAAGCGTCAAAGATGCTTTTTCCAAAGATCGATACGTCACTTAATAAACCATATGATAGCGCTGAAGGTATTCCTACAACGAAGATTAGCAAGCCAGAAATCCAAGATAGCTTTATACGCTTATGCTGCTCTCCTTTGGCTAAAGAAGCAACAATAATTTCTAACATCGAAAACGCAGATGTCAAAGTGGCAAATAAAAACAGCGCCAAAAAGAAAGTTTGAAACACAATTCCGAACGGAAGCTGTTCAAAAATAGAAGGCAATACAATGAATAAAAGACCTGGTCCTTCCGTCGGTTTTACACCCATTGAAAAGACCGCAGGGAAAATTGCCAGTCCTGCTAGTAAAGAAATCAAAATATTTAACGCTGAAATTGAAATAGCCGATTTTGGCAAGTTTTGCTGCTTAGATAGATACGAACTGTACGTAACCATAACTGAAACGCCTACACTAAGGGAAAAGAATGCTTGTCCCATCGCAAACAAAATGGTTTGGGATGTAAGCTTTGAAAAATCTGGATACAAAAAGAAAGATACGCCTTCCATTGCCCCTTCTAATGTTAAAGAACGAATAATGATAATAATAAATAAAATAAAGAGAGCAGGCATTAAAATTTTGTTTGCTTTTTCAATACCATTTTGAATGCCTCTTGCTACTACAACAATTGTTAAAAGAAGAAAAACAAATTGAGAGATAACAGCACGTGTTGGATTAGCAATGGTCGAGTTAAATAAACTCCCGTAGTCACTTACTCCATTCAGCTGACCCGTGACGCTTGCAAAAATATATTGCAAAATCCAGCCTCCTACTACACTATAGAAGGATAATAAAATAAAGCATGTAATCACGCCTAAATACCCGATTCCTTTCCATAGGGAACCGGGAGCAACTGCATCATATGCACGAATTGCTTCTTTTTGTGTATGTCTACCTAGTACAAATTCAGCAAGTAAAAGCGGCAAACCAATAATTGCTGTAAAAAAGATAAACAGTAAAAAGAAGGCCCCTCCTCCGCTTGTTCCGGCTACATAAGGCAGTTTCCAAATGGCTCCGATTCCAATTGCAGAACCGGCAGATGCCAAGATAAAGCCGAGTTTTGATGTCCATTGTTCGTTTTGACTCATTTTTTTCTCACCATTTTTCTTTATTTATTCTGATTTGTCATACTATAGCACACAACCCTTCTGTCGAAAAGGGTTTTTGTTGTTTTAACCCTCATCATGTGTTATGAATAGTATGTAGGTTTCATGATTTATTTTCGTAACTAAAAAAAGTTTGACAGTTAGAGGTACAAAAAATGACAAATCAGCAAGTAATACAGCAACAATTTTTAGATAAGTTCCTTGACTTTATCTTAGTAAAATGTCCAAACTGCGAACTATGTGCGCGAGTTGTAAAACTGGATAAAAAATTGAGCGGGTCAACGCACTCATGCACGTGTCCTCACTGCGGTTATCTAGACGTAACCAACGCTGATAGCCAAGGACCGTTAGAACTTTCTGAAGCAGTAGATCCTTTTTTTCAGCTTCCGCTTTACTTAGAAACGATATGCCCTGAACGTCGACTTTGGGCTTATAACTTAGATCACCTTCAGTATATTGAATCTTATATTGAAGTTAAAACATGCGGGGCTTGTTTCGACGAGCTGTCGGTTGAACATTCATTGCCAGATTGGGTAATTCATAAGCAAGAAGAAGCATTAAGCGAAATTCAACGTTTAAAAGATACCGTCTTTTGCACATTCAAATGAAGATAGAAAAGAAACGTTGCCGAAGAGGCAACGTTTCTTTTTTTACGAAGAACTTTCTTCGGTAAGTTTTCTTCGATAGTCTCCGGCCTTATCGAACTCTTTTGCGGTGCCGACGAAAAAGTAGGTTACCGTATGATTTTTGTTACCTTGAGTCGTTCCATGTATCATCTTCCCCTGCTTCAATTGCTTTCGCTCTCCATTCTTATTTACATAGAAATATTTATTTCTTGCCCAGCCGCCGCCGCTTAAAAGCGTTTTGGTTTTCCCGACTCCCTGGTCATTTACTTTAAATACAGTGTAGTCTCCTTCTGTCTTGCTGGGGTTTCCGTTATCTTTATCATATTCGACCATAACCCATCCTTTGTACCCTTCTGGTATAAGGAAAATGCTCGGTTGAGACGTTTCATCTGGGCGTCCACATCCAGCTGCGATTACAATCAAGAAGCACAAAATGAGCCACCTTTTCACTTTTTCCAACTCCTTTCTTAATAAAAGACGTGCCTCTATACTGCTTTTAGTTTTTGTTGAAGGTGAGATTATATTCTTTTTGCATCCCTCAATTTTTTCCAGTTCACCCAGTCAAATATGCTATATTTACGTATTGTTTGTCACACACTATTAGCAGGCGTTTACAATTTACATGGGAGGATAACAAAAATGAGCTATGTTTTTTTATTTATTTTGCTCTTTGTCATTCCGCTTTACACACAGCAAAAAATTGTTCGTGCCGACCGTGAAAATACACGTACATTATTACTAAGTGAACACGAGCAATCTGGACATAAAAAAAGCGATTCCCCGTAAAACAGGAATCGCCTTCTTTTAATATGTTAAGCTTCCGGCCACAATAAGGCCGACGGCAACCGACGCTGCAAAAAGAGTTACTCCAACCGCTATATTTCCTTCTTCTACTTTTTTGGCTAGGCTCGTTTTAGGCGTCATGATAAATTCAATAATCCAATATGCCACTACTTGAGTAATGATACCTACTACTCCCCAAAGAGTTGCATCTACCAAATTTAAGCTGTTGCTCCATACAGTAAAAATGACAATAGCAAGCCCAATTCCTTTTCCCCATAACTTCAAAGCGACCGCCACATTGCCTTTTTTTATGAGTTCACGGTCATTAAATTTTGTTGTTAATTCAAATACCATAACTCCGATAAATAATAACCCTAACCCTACCGCTACGTGAGATAAAAAACTCCCTATACTAGCCCAATCAATCCATTGTGTCATTTTTATTCCCCTTTTCATTTTAATCCAATCGGCAAATAGTACGATTCGTTATCCGTAATTTGATTTCCAGCTCGTATTCCTACTGCGCTTGCTTTTCCATTTAATAAAAAGCACCCGTACATGATATGAGCCTCTATTGTTTGCGTTTGAGTCTTCATCGTTGCAGTTGGCAAAGGAATAAACTGTTGATACACAGCCGTGTATTCTTGATATGTCTTATGCTGATCTTCGTCTATTTTGATTCCGTCTTCATTATAAATTTCAACGGTATCTCCCTCACGACCAAAGGATGGTTTCTTCACAAATGCTTGTTTTCTTTCAATAAATGTATCTTCTTCTAAATACGTTGGTAAAAAGTATGTTTCAATGATGTAATGCTCTTCTTTAGTGAAGAAAGGATGATGATGTTCATGCAAAGCCCAAATGAGTGCTTGCACGGCTTTGGACTGCAGCAAAAATGCAGAAGGCGGATTGATTATGGCTACTTGTTTTTGCTGTGCTAATGTTAAAAGCATGTGTCCGACTTTTTCATGCGTACTCGGATCTTCATCTTCAATTAAATGTTCAAGCGGATAAGTTTGGCGATAGAGTACGTCTATTTTTTGTCCATATTGATCATACACGCCCGCTTCTATATGTTCACCTTCTTCCACTGTAGAGGAAGGGACAATTCGAAGCTGCGATAATGGAACGTATGTAGCATCTACATCGGCTAGCTTCATTAAATAAAGAGTCGTTAACTTATCTTCTTCATGCGTATCGTGCGAAGAAAAAACGACGTTTGGATAGTTCGTTCTATCGAGCTCGTTATAAGCTTCAAAAATGGCGTGTTTTAATGCTAAAGCAAGCTTTTTTTCTTCAAGCTTATTAGGGTTTTGTACTTGAAAATGCCGACAGACTAACTCATTTACATGAAATAATTCTTTAATGAACGTAGGCGTATCCGCATTTAGTTCTAAAAGCTTGATTTGATCAGTCGTAACAGCAAAATCAAGGCGCGAAATCACACTTTCTGTTTCCATCGTTTTCAGTCGTAGGTACGGGAGGCTGTCTTTTGGAAATCCTAAAGAAAAAAGCGTCTGATCATCTAACGAACGAAGTAAAGGTGCAGTTTTAAAAAATAATTCCCCAATTTGATTTGCAGCTTCTTTAATAGAATCAATGATATGAGAAGACTCTGTATGTACGTCATAAAGAGCATACTCTGTTCCGTATAAATCGTGCCAAAAATCTTCAATTTCTTTATAAAACATTTCTCGCTTTTCTTTATGCATTACCCGCCAAAACCGCCTTTAGAGCCGCTCCCAATTCCAGATTTATACGTGCTGCTTGATTTAAATGATTTATAGGCCGATGATGAGGTCAACTGTTTTTTAGAGCCGTAGTAGCGGCCTCCGTGATAATATGAGCCGCTGTGCGAAGAAGAAGAATCTGAACAGTAGTACGTTTGGGTATCTTCATCCCACTTCCACTTGTCACACGATTTATCTTTCGGTTTAGCTGGTCTTGCCTGATCAGTTGAACCGCAGGCAACGAGCGATGTCATTAAAGCTGTGGTCAAAACCCCGGCTATCATTTTTTTTGTTTTTGACATTACGCCTTCCCCCCTTCATACGTTACGCCTGTTTTTGTTACATATAAACTGTACACGCTGCGATCTTCATCAATTTCCGCAGAGTCTCTTTCCCATTCCCATCCATTGTAGTATGTATAAACTGTTCCGATATAGCTTAATACGTCCAAATGCGTATGAAATGAAGAGACGAATAAAATCGGATGTCCTCGAAGAGAATTCAGTTCGCGGACTTCTAATGTAATCTCTCTGTGATCATCTTCTGCTTGCTCTTTCGGTCCATGTTCATGTTCTTTTACATAAATAATATGTATATCATCTTCGACTGCAGATGAAGTTTGTTTATACGTTACTCCTTCTTTAACAAAAAATTCGCATTCTCTTCTTGCTAAAATTTGTTCAAGTTCAATAGATTGATAGTGATAAATAGATACAAACGTATCATCAGGCTTTAGCAGTCGGTATTCTAACTTCCCCATTGTGCAACTCCTTTTGTGACTTTTTTGTGAACGTTCTTTAATAAATACGCACAGATTTTCAAAAAGTTTCAATTTTTCTCATATTAAAAGGCCTAGCTTTAAATAAGCTAAACCTTTATTTTTTTATCACATCTGTCACAACTTCATAACCGCCTGTGTATGGGTCGAATACATATTCAAGCATGCCGTTTCCACGATTGACTTTAAATAGATAACGGTATTTTTTAGGGCTGTCTTTTGCTGGATATACGTATTTTCCTTTTTGGAACTGACTTAGCAAGAGCTGTTCTCTTTGCGCAAGCATTTTTTTTGCTTCATTATAACCATACAGCGGGAGATTTTTGGCATAGAGAACCGGTACGAATACAAGCACAACGACTGAAATCGTAATAAGCCCTTGTTTGAACCACCGCATAAATCTCTTTGGATTTCGCGAAAGTAACATCGTGATGACAATTACTATTAACAAAGGAACAATATATACTTGAACATACGGAATGTTTGCAAATACAGGTCGATTAATCAATAAGACAATTACTTCGATAGCTGCTACTAATACTAAAATAAAATAGACCACTTACTCTTCACACCTCGACGATTCAATGAATTTTATATGTGTTAGAAAGTATTCCCACTCATGAATGAACTCGTCTATTGTATCATAAGACGCAAAAAAAATATCTCCGCTTCTCTATTTTACGGAATTCAGATAATAAAAGAGATTGAGACATGACGAAATCACCCCAATCTAAAGACGAACAAATGGGATAATGCGCTAGTATGACCCCCTTGTTACACCGCTGTTGATTTCCGTGCAAGCCTTCGCTTTTCGCAGGCGGCCTCTAAGCCTCCTCGTCGCTTGCGCTCCAATCAACAGCTAGAAACCACTACATACATGAAACTCCCTTCACCCTAACCATAAAAAAATCTGAACGCATTTGATTCTCCATCAAGAATTAAACACGTTCAGATCTCCCTTTAACTAAGCTACTTTTATTCCATCCTCTTTATTACGAAACTTCTACGTTTCGATTTTGATTATATTTTTTCCCTTGTAACAGTGAGTAAATGATCGCTGCTGCCCACACAATAAGTATGAATGCATATACAGCTATCTGAGTTGAGCTGCTGGATACCCATGTGTTTAAGAGTGTTCGAGCATTTGTTAAAATGATAAATCCACCAACAAGTGAACCAAGCAAGTGAGCCGGGATAATACGAACAAACCATGCAGCAATCGGAGCCGCGATAATTCCGCCAATCATAAGGGCGCCTACCCAGAACCAGTTTACTTGCTCCCAGCCAAGAGAAATTAAAAAGCCAAGTGTAGCCGAGACGGCAATAGCAAATTCACTTGTATCCACGGTTCCAACGACTTTCCGTGCTGTTGTGCCTTTTTTAGCTAGCAATACAGGCGTTGCTATCGGCCCCCAGCCTCCTCCTCCTGTAGCATCAGCAAATCCAGCAATTAACCCTAAAGGAATGGACTGCTTCGTCGACAAAGGTTTGGTGCTCTTTTCTTCGTTTGTTTTAAACGTAAATAAAAAACGAAATAACACATAAACTCCTAGAAGCAATAAGAATGTTGAAACGTAAGGCCTTACTGCCTCTCCAGGTAAATTACTTAGAAAGCAGGCTCCTACAAAAGCTCCGATGGAGCCCGGGATAATCAGTTTTAACACCATCGATTTATCTACGTTTCCAAATTTAATATGCGAAACACCCGAAGCTGCCGTTGTTACAACTTCTGCTAAGTGAACAGATGCGGAAGCCACAGCTGGTGCAATTCCAAACGTTAAAAGCAGCGTAGTTGATGTCACCCCGTATGCCATTCCAAGTGATCCATCAATTAACTGAGCTAAAAAGCCAATAAGTGCAAACGTAATTAACTTTTTCATGTTGTCCCTCCACTTTCATCTTCTGTTAGAAAGCACAAAAAGGCCTCCAACAGTTGTTTGCTAGA
>Ga0209796_10000264_pt1 | contig 45423 bp, 49 predicted proteins | sample AgamicOrSfrz_FD_187167 | JGI IMG/M metagenome (GOLD analysis project Ga0209796, IMG submission 187167) | Agave microbial communities from Guanajuato, Mexico - Or.Sf.rz (SPAdes) (version 2) | ecosystem: Host-associated > Plants > Phyllosphere > Phylloplane/Leaf | place: Guanajuato, Mexico...
GGTATACCTCTATTGACACAGCTATGATTTATAAAAATGAAGAAGGAGTAGGCCAGGCGATTAAAGAATCTTCTGTTCCTCGAGAACAGCTGTTTATTACAACAAAAGTTTGGAACAGCGACCAAGGTTATGAAAATGCATTACGTGCATTTGATGAAAGCTTAGAACGATTAGGACTTGATTATGTCGATTTATATTTAATTCACTGGCCTACGCCTCAATATGATGAGTACGTGGAGACGTATAAAGCATTAGAAAAGCTTTATCACGACGGAAAAGTAAAAGCAATTGGCGTCTGCAACTTTGAAATTGAGCATTTAGAGCGCTTGTTAAACGAATGTGATGTAACACCGGTTTTAAACCAAATTGAGTGCCATCCGTATCTTGCTCAAAACGAATTAAAAGAGTTTTGTGCCAAACATAATATTTTTGTGGAAGCATGGAGTCCTCTTGATCAAGGCGGAGAAGTGTTACAAGACGAGGTTATTCAAAAAATTGCTGAAGTACATAGCAAAACTCCGGCTCAAGTTGTATTGCGCTGGCACTTACAGAACAACACAATTGTCATTCCTAAATCAGTTACACCGTCTAGAATAGAAGAAAACTTTAACGTGTTTGATTTTGAACTAACTGCCGATGATATGGCAGAGATTAATGGGTTAAACAGCAACCGCCGCAAGGGTCCGCACCCAAGTGACATGAACGTCCGATAACGTTTAAAAAATAAAATTATGCAGCCGTGAATCATCGCTGCTATAAGAAAAAACCATTTTATTTCAGATTATTTAAAATTTTCTTAAATAATAATTGACAAATGATTAATTCAGCGTAATACTTAGTGTAGATACTCTAGTTGCTTTACGATGTACAGCTTAAAGTGTATAGTGATTTAGTCATTTAGCGATTGTATGTATAAGTGAAATACTGATTATTAATAAAAGCCCATAGTGTAAGTAGGTTAGTTTATAGGGGGCTATATCAAAAGGAGCTTGTTTCCTCTTTGATATAGCCCCTTTTTGTGTTCAAAAAGAAAAGGTAGTCTACAGTTTAACAAGGGAGCGGGTATGATGTTTATTCAAATTGATGGAAATTCACTGACGTTCGACCAAATTTACAAAGTTATTTACCAAGGATACTCCGTGAAAATTAGCGATCACGCAGTTGAACATATACAAAAAAGCAGAACGTTAGTTGAAGAGAGCATTACGAACAACAACGTCATTTACGGAGTCAACACGGGATTTGGAAAGTTTAGCGATACGGTTATTTCAAAAACAGACTTAGCTGATCTGCAGATTAACTTGATTCGCAGTCATGCCTGCGGACTAGGAGAGCCATTCTCGTTAGAGATAAGCAGAGTGATGCTGCTTTTACGAGCGAACGCATTAGCTAAAGGGTATTCAGGCATACGACTGGAAACCTTGCAGCTGCTTATCGATTGCTTAAACCAAAATGTAGTGCCGGTTATCCCAAGTCAAGGTTCACTTGGAGCTAGCGGTGACTTAGCTCCATTATCACATCTAGCGCTGCTGTTAGTTGGAGAAGGAGAAGCTGTATATAATGGTCAGCGAATGCAGGGAGAAGAAGCTTTAAAGCTAGCGGGGCTTGAGCCTATCCAATTACAAGCAAAAGAAGGGCTAGCTTTAATCAACGGCACTCAGGCAATGACAGCTGTAGGAGTAGTTTCGTACCTTGAAGCTCAAAAGCTAGCTGATCTTGCTGACGGGATTGCAGCACTGACGTTAGAAGGCCTGCAAGGCATTTTAGATGCATTCATGCCCGAGTCTCATGCAGTAAGACCTTATCCGGAACAACAGCAGGTAGCTGCCCGAATTCTTTCGTATTTAGAAGGCAGTCAATTAACTACTTCTCAAGGTCAAATAAGAGTGCAAGATGCTTATTCACTGCGCTGCATTCCTCAAGTTCATGGTGCTATTTATCAAGTTTTAAATTATGTAAAAGAAAAGCTGTTAATTGAAATTAATTCAGCAACCGATAACCCGCTCATCTTTGCCGACAGCGGCAAAGTAATTTCTGGAGGGAACTTTCACGGGCAGCCCATTGCGTTTGCTATGGATTTTCTAGGAATTGCAATGGCGGAGCTTGGGAATATTTCTGAACGGCGCATTGAACGAATAGTAAACCCTCAGCTTAGCGGGCTGCCGGCATTTTTAAGTGCAGATCCTGGTTTAGAGTCCGGGCTCATGATTACTCAATACGCTGCTGCTTCATTAGTTTCCGAAAATAAAGTATTAGCGCATCCATCAAGTGTCGATTCTATCCCATCTTCAGCGAATCAAGAAGATCATGTCAGCATGGGAACGACTGCTGCACGTCATGCTTATCAAATTATCCAAAATACACGAAGAGTTCTATCGATTGAAGCAATTTGTGCGGCTCAAGCAGCCGATATTCAAGGAGTGGATAAACTTGCTTCGGAAACAAGAAAAATTTATTCAAGAATTAGAAAAACCGTACCAACCATTACTAAAGATCGAATTTTCTCACGTGATATTGAAGCGTTAGCAGCTGATTTCAAAACCTTTGTGCAAGATACTAATTATGAACTAGCGCTGTAATAAAAATGTTCGTTTAACAGTTTTTCATTTTTATAGAGGAGGAAAACAAAATGGAGACAAAACAAAGTGGAATGAAAGCACCTCGTGGGACGGAACTAACGACAAAAGGCTGGGTACAAGAAGCTGCTCTTCGCATGCTTCTAAACAATTTAGATTCTGAAGTAGCGGAGCATCCGGAAAAGTTAGTCGTATACGGAGGAATCGGAAAAGCAGCCCGTAACTGGGAGGCGTTCGATCGTATTGTCGCAGCGTTAAAAGAGTTAGAAGAAGATGAAACGCTTCTCATACAGTCCGGTAAGCCTGTTGCGGTTTTTAAAACCCACAGTGATGCACCGCGCGTTTTATTAGCGAATTCAAATCTTGTTCCTGCTTTTGCAAATTGGGAGACATTCCATGAGCTTGATAAAAAAGGGTTAATGATGTACGGACAAATGACTGCAGGAAGCTGGATTTATATTGGAAGCCAAGGCATTGTTCAAGGAACGTATGAAACATTTGCTGAGTGTGCCAACCAGCATTTTAACGGAACTTTGAAAGGAACGATTACGGTAACAGCTGGATTAGGAGGAATGGGAGGTGCACAGCCACTAGCCGTTACAATGGCAGGAGGCGTTGTAATTGGAATTGATGTTGATCGCACGCGTATTGAAAAACGTATCGAAACAAAATATTGCGATACGGTAGTGGAAAGTGTAGCTGATGCAATCACGTTAGCTGAAGATGCAAAGAGATTGGGCAAAGCGCTTTCCATTGGATTAGTTGGAAATGCAGCCGAGATTCTTCCTGAAATGATAGAGCGAGGATTTATCCCAGATATTGTGACGGATCAAACATCCGCACATGATCCACTTAACGGATATTTGCCGATTGGAGTCAGCTTAGCAGAAGGAGAAAGATTGCGGAATACAAATCCAAATGAATATATAAAACAATCAAAAGCAAGTATGGCTATCCACGTTCAAGCCATGTTAGAGATGCAGAGAAAAGGCGCGGTTGCTTTTGACTATGGCAATAATATTCGCCAAGTGGCGCTTGATGAAGGCATCACGAATGCATTTGATTTCCCGGGATTTGTCCCAGCGTACATCCGTCCGCAGTTCTGTGAAGGAAAAGGACCGTTTCGATGGGTCGCTTTGTCAGGAAACCCAGAGGATATTTATAAAACAGATGAAGTCATTTTACGTGAGTTTTCGGATAATACGCATCTTTGCAACTGGATTAAAATGGCGAGAGAAAAAATTGAGTTTCAAGGATTGCCGGCTCGTATTTGCTGGCTAGGCTACGGAGAAAGAGCGCGCTTTGGAAAAATTATTAATGATATGGTAGCAAACGGAGAACTGTCAGCGCCTATCGTTATTGGCAGAGATCATCTAGATGCCGGTTCTGTGGCGTCGCCAAACCGTGAAACTGAAGCGATGAAAGACGGCAGTGATGCAGTAGCAGACTGGCCGATTTTGAATGCATTAGTAAATACGGCAGCAGGCGCAAGCTGGGTATCTGTTCACCACGGAGGAGGAGTAGGCATGGGGTATTCTCTTCACGCTGGGATGGTTGTAGTAGCAGACGGGACGGAAGAAGCAGCCAAACGTCTAGAACGTGTTTTAACAACAGACCCAGGCATGGGTGTAGTTCGTCATGTAGACGCCGGCTATGATAAGGCTATTCAAACTGCAAAAGAAAAAGGAATACAAATTCCGGCGTTAAATGAATAAAAAAGGAGGGATACGTATGACTATTACGTATATCAAATGCGCTGCACAAGTCATTACGGTTAAAGGAGGAAGTCAGCCTAGACGATCGGAGGAAATGTCAGATCTAGGAATCATTGAAAATGGCAGCGTACTCGTGAAAAATGGAAGAATTGTATTTGTTGGGCCTGACGTCAAAGCGCAGGAATACCTTGAGCATATTCATGAACCTATTAATATAATTGATGCCGAAGGAAAAATCGTAACGCCTGGGTTGGTTGATCCACACACTCACCTTGTGTTTGGCGGCAGTCGTGAAAAAGAATTAGAAATGCGCTTAAACGGGGCAAAGTATATTGATATTTTAAAAGCGGGAGGAGGAATTTTACAAACAACCGTTAGTACACGACAAGCAACAGAAGAGGAGCTAATCAAGCAATCTACAAAACGTTTAAATAAATTCCTGCAGTACGGAGTTACAACTGTCGAAGCCAAAAGCGGGTACGGTTTAAATCTTAAAGATGAAATCAAACAATTAAAAGTAGCGAAGAAACTGAATGAACAGCATCCGGTAGATGTTGTTTCAACCTTTATGGGAGCTCATGCGGTGCCAGTTGAGTACAAAGGAAATGAGGATGAGTTTGTTCGTTACGTTATCGAAGAAATGATACCAATCGTTGCAAAAGAAGAGCTAGCGGAGTTTTGTGATGTATTTTGTGAAGAAGGCGTGTTTACAGTTGAACAGTCAGATCGTATTTTACAAGCTGGAAAAGCATACGGACTAAAACCTAAAATCCACGCCGATGAAATTGTGTCTTTTGGCGGGGCAGAATTAGCGGCTAAAGTGGGAGCTGTGTCAGCGGATCATTTGTTAAAAGCATCGGATCAAGGAATTAAGCAAATGGCTGAAAGCGGAGTTATAGCCGTCCTATTGCCGGGTACTGCATTCTTTTTAATGGAAGAGCCGGCGCGTGCTAGAAAAATGATCGAAGCAGGAGTGCCGGTTGCGTTATCAACAGATAGAAACCCAGGATCTTCTCCTACGGAATCGCTGCCGTTTATTATGAATTTAGCTTGTTTAACGATGAAGATGACGCCAGCAGAAGTTTTAACGGCCTGTACAATTAATGCAGCTCATGCCATTTGCAAAGGCGATCAAATTGGAAGTATTGAAGTAGGGAAAAAAGCCGATTTGGTGCTATTTGACGCTCCAAATTATCAAACGCTGCAGTATAACTATGCGGTAAATCTTGTAGACACGGTATTAAAAGATGGAAAAGTAGTGGTTGAAGGCGGTGTTTTGCATGAACTATCCGTACCCACAGCTTGATCGTCCGCCTTTTTGCTGGCAGCGTCAAAGTACTTCTGACCCCAAAGTAAGTGATTGGATTCAGACAGTTGAAGACACGAGCAACTTCGACTTTACATCGATAGATATTACGGTCTTAGGCGTGCCTCTTTCAAGATCTTCCATTAGCGCTTCTGGAGCCAGTGAGACGCCAATGGCCATGAGGAAGCTCTGGAAATCCTTTAACCCGTATCATATTGAGTATGATACGGATTTGACTTCCTTGTCAGTGTTGGATTTAGGAGACGTCAAGCAGCACGTCACGGATATAGGGAAATCCCATCAGCATATAAAAGAAGCGATGATGTCTATGCGGAAATATCATCCGCATGCGCTGCCTGTTATGCTTGGAGGAGACCACTCTATTACAGCTATGTTAGTAAAAGGGTGGAAAGCGTCACATCCCGAACAGAAGATAGGGATTTTACAGTTTGATACGCACTTTGACTTACGCAGCTTAGAAGATAACGGTCCTTCTAACGGAACCCCTATACGAAATTTAATTGAAAGCAACACGATTGGTGCAGGACATGTATGGAATGTCGGACTTCACGGGTTTTATAATTCAAAATCGTTAAAGGAATATGCAGGTAGCAAAGGCGTTCATTATGTAACGTTACTGCAAGCAAGAAAAGCAGGAATAAATCATACCGTGAAAGAAGCATTAAAACAGCTGAGCAAAGAGGTAGACATGATCTATTTAACCGTTGATATGGACGTGTTAGATATCGCTTACGCACCGGGAGTGCCAGCAGGAACGACAGGCGGAATGAGGACAGATGAGTTGTTTGAAGCAGTATACACCGCCGGGAGTCATCCGCTTGTTCAAGCAATGGATATTGTATGTCTAGATCCGCTGCGTGATGTAGGAGAAATTACCGTGAAAGCAGGCGTACACGTGTTTTTGAATTTTTTAACGGGCGTTGCAAACAGAAAGTAAGGAAGTGTTATTGTTGCTTCAATTATTACTGTAATGCTCAATCAAAAAGCGAAAAAAACAGCTAGATAGTATGAATAAAAGTAAGTCAGCACCAGCAAGTTGCGAACTCGACGTTCTGGTGCTGACTTTATAAAACCTATCTTCTAGATGAACATTACGAAGCCGAATATGTGTTAAGAGCCTCAATCATTAAATCCCAAAAACCATCTGCATCAAGGGTTAAACCAAACTTCGCATTTGCTTTCCTTCCTGTAACTCCAAGCAAATCAACTGAAGTCGTTCCAGCCGTGTATTCTCCGCGTGTTTCTACTACAATATTAACTTCTTTGAGCGTAAATAGTTCTGGAGCTATGCAATAAGCAACGGTTAATACATCGTGAACGGGAGGGCCGTCAAAGCCAAACGTTTCTTTATAGGCAGATTTAAAAAATGCTAATAATTCACCCACCTTTTTTGCTACGGTATTATCAATGTTCATCACTTGGTTAATAACATTATTTGTTGCAACGGCTTGATGCGTAATATCTAACCCCATTACTACGAGTGAAATGCCGCTATCAAACACTTTTTTAGCCGCTTCTGGATCTGCCCAAATATTAAACTCAGCCGTTGGCGTCCAGTTCCCGAAGGTTCCACCGCCCATAAGGATAATCTCTTCAATGTTTTCTTTAATTTCTGGAGCTTTTATTAAAGCTAAAGCAATGTTCGTTAAAGGACCGGTAGGCAAAAGCGTAACGGGATCTTCTGACTCTTTGACCATTCGTATAATAGTATCTACTCCGTGTTCTTCGCTCCAGCTGCGAGAGAGAGCCGGGAACTCAGGGCCGTCTAATCCTGAATCCCCGTGTATACTAGGCGCGTTTTCACGTCTGCGCATCATTGGTTCGCTTGCTCCTTTTGAAACAATTACGTTATGTAACGATACTAAATCACACACTTTCAAAGCATTCATCGTCGTTTTTTCAATTTCTGCGTTTCCTGAAACAGTTGTAATCGCTAAAATATCTAATTCCGGTCGTGCGGCAGCCAAAATAATAGCAATAGCATCATCATGACCTGGATCACAGTCCATAATAATCTTTCTTTTTTTCATTATGATCACCTCTATAGATGGATAAATTGCTGTTAATTTTACATGGATTTTATTTTTTCTAAAATAGCTTCTGTAAACTCCGATGTAGAGGCATGTCCGCCTAAATCTTTCGTTTTCACTTCAGCTTGGAGCGTTTGATAAAGTGCGTGTTCTACTGTAGCAGCCACTTCTGTAAGTTTGTGATCCGCATGTTTTTCAGCCAACCATTTCAGTAGCATGGCTGCTGAAGAAATAATACCGGTTGGGTTTGCTATGTTCAAACCTGCGATATCTGGCGCAGAACCATGAGCTGCTTGTGCCATAGCGATATGTTCATTTGCATTAAGAGAAGGGGCTAATCCTAAGCTTCCTACAAGCTCGCCGGCTAAATCTGAAAGAATATCACCGTACATGTTTTCTGTCACAATAACATCAAAATCGGCTGCACGACGTACGAGATGAGCAGCCATGGCATCGATATGGTAGTCGTCCACTTTTACTTCAGGATATTGCTCAGCTACTTCTCGACAAACGTTTAGAAATAGTCCGGTACTTAATCTTAAAACATTTGCTTTATGTACGATTGTTACTTTTTTACGACGCTGCATAGCCAATGCAAAAGCTTCACGCGCAATTCTTTCTACGGCTTTTCGCGTAAATACGCCCGATGTTACCACAACGTCTTTTGTAATCTGCCATTCGCCGTGTCCAGAATACATATTACGATCGGCATAAAATCCTTCTGTATTTTCTCGGACGATCACTAAATCAGCTTCTTTCACGACGCTTTTAATACCTGGCATTGTTTTAGCAGGGCGAATATTTGCGTAAAGATCTAAACTGTGACGAAGCTCTCCGCTAGGATTACGCTTTTCTTTGTGTTCAAGAGGGTAAGCCGCAGAATCATGCGGGCCAAGTATCCATCCATGCGTATGTTTTAAAGCATCTATCGTTACTTCTGGAAGAGGATCGTTATATTGTTTAATTCCTTCCCATCCCATCGGCAGATAAATCCATTCCATTTTTGCTCCTGCTTTGCAAGAAGCATTTTTAACTACCTTAACTGCGGCATCGACAATCTCCGGCCCGATGCCATCACCCCCTAATACCCCGATACGATAAACAGTCATTGTTTTGAACACCCTTTCATTATGCGCAATGTTTTTATAAATAGATTGAAGGTTTATAGTATTAATCTACTTAAAGAAAAGACAATAATAAAATAGTATTTTTTTATGTTTATAGATTAAATTCTTTTATCTTTCTTTTTGATGCTTTTTTTAAAAAAGAACTAGGTAATGCTTCGTGCTCCAGATTTTCTATCAAACAGCTTCTTAATTGGCGCTGTTAATTTTTAAAAAACACCCAATTAACGCCTAAAACACGATTCAATTATATCATAATTCAGAAAATTAAACGGTTCTACGTTGGCACGAAAATTGCTTGTACTGTATATGAGGAATACAAAAGAAAGGAGCAATATGTAGTCGCAGATAAGGAAGCTGCTTTTAAAGAAAGAGATGTTTGTCTAAAGCTATTATTTCACAATGAAGGGGAGAAGAAGAATGAGTGAACTACAAAAGGAAATGAGTTCATTAAATCAGGTACGGAAAAAAGAGAGGAAAATAAACGTTTTTGCTTTATTGTTAGGCTTTCTTGTGATTGCTACCATTTTAACGTATATCTTGCCAGCTGGAGAATATGCGCGTGTAGAAGTAGACGGGAGAACAACGGTAGATCCTCAATCGTTTAAATGGATTGATTCTACACCTGTTGGATTCTTTGATATGGTCAAAGCAATACATACAGGAATGGTAGAAGGAGCCGACATTATCTTTTTTGTATTAATTATCGGAGGTTTTTTTGGTGTACTAAGCGCTACGGGGACAGTAGATGTATTAATTACAACGATGGCTAAAAAACTTGCTACCCGAGAAAAATTATTAATTCCTGTTATGATGTTATTTTTTGCAGTAGGCGGTTCTCTAATGGGGATGGCGGAAGAAACGCTAGCCTATATTCCTCTTTTAATTCCCCTGGCACTTGCTCTTGGATTCGATGCATTAACAGGGACTGCTATTGTGTTAATTGGCGCATCGGCTGGTTTTACTACGGCAGTTATGAATCCATTTACAGTTGGTGTTGCGCAAGGAGTAGCAGAGCTTCCTATGTTTTCTGGAATGGGCTTTCGACTCATCTTGTTTGTAGTTGTTTACGCTGTTTCAGTTTGGTTTGTCTACCGATATGCGATGAAAGTGAAAAAAAGTCCTTCTATTGGGACGTACGGAAAATACAGCATAACCAGCGCAAACAAACTTTTAAACTCGGATGCCAAGTTAACTAGAAAGCATAAATGGATTATGGCAGTATTTCTTGTTAACTATGTAATTCTTGCTTTTGGCGTTATTAAGTATAAGTGGTACATTACTGAAATTGCCTCTTTATTTGTCATTTTGACAGTTGTAATTGGGATTATTGGAAGGCTCTCTGTTGAAAATACGGTTAAGTCGTTTACAAACGGGGCAGCAGCACTAGTTGGAGGAGCGCTGGTTATCGGAGTTTCTCGTGCTGTTCTTGTTGTTTTAAATGAAGGACATATTGTAGACCCTATGCTTCATCAAGTATCTGGAGCTATTCAGCATATTCCGGGATATTTAAGCGTCATCGGAATCTATAACTTCCAAGCGTTGATTCATCTTATTTTAGCATCTGGAACAGGTCATGCGATGCTGACGATGCCAATCATGACGCCTCTTGCAGATTTGCTTGATATTACGCGACAAACGGCTGTATTATCTTTTTCTTTTGCAGATGGCATTGGAAATATTATCTTCCCGACAGCTGGAACATTAATGGCCGGTTTAGCGATTGCGGGAATTTCATGGACAAAGTGGGCCAAATGGGTGTTGCCGTTAGTCCTTATTCAATATGTGATTGGTTTAATCGCCGTTGTGATTGCTTATTTTATCAATTACGGACCATTTTAAGCATTAAAATTATATAGAAAAATGTTATTCGTAAGTTGAGCTTACTAGTAGGAGGAATAGAAGTTGTTAACCTTAATCAAAAACGCAGAAGCATATGCACCAGAGTATTTAGGAAAAAAAGACGTATTGTTTGCAGACAGCAAAATCATCCTTATAGAAGATTGTATTGATCATGTAAATACGTCCATTCCTATTCATGTTGTAGACGCTGCTCATGATATTATAGCTCCAGGCTTTATTGACTCACATGTTCATATTATTGGCGGAGGAGGAGAAGGCGGATATAAAACACGCACGCCTGAACTAATGTTAACCGATGCAACGACTGCCGGTGTTACAACTATTGTAGGTGTACTTGGAACAGACGGTACAACAAGAAGAATGGAAAGTCTTCTTGCTAAAGCAAGAGGATTAGAAGAAGAAGGAATTAGCTGCTTTATTCACACAGGTTCTTATCAAATACCAGTAAAAACGTTAACTACCAGCATCGAAGAAGATCTTATTTTAATTGATAAAATTATCGGAGTAGGTGAAATTGCCATTTCTGACCACCGTTCCTCTGAACCGACATTTGAAGAACTGGTAAAGGCGGCTTCTGCTGCCCGCAATGGAGGGATTTTATCAGGGAAATCCGGAATATTAGAAGTTCATGTAGGGGATGGAAAACGGAAATTATCTTTATTAAATCAAATCGCAGATGAAACAGATCTGCCAATTCGTCAGTTTCATCCTACACATATTAATCGAAATGAAGAGCTGTTTAAGGAAGGAATTCAATTTGCAAAACGAGGTGGCTATGTAGATTTTACAACTAGCACCATTCCATATTTTTTAGAAGAAGGCGAAGTTAAGTGCAGCAAAGGGTTACGTATCATGCTTGAAGAAGAAGTTCCAATCTCGAGCATTACGTTCTCATCCGATGGACAAGCGAGCCTGCCGTTTTTTGATGATAACGGAGACTATAAAGGGCTTCAAGTTGGAAAAGTGTCTTCTTTATTTCAAGAAGTACGAGGTGCAGTATTAGAAGAATCAGTGCCGTTAGAAACAGCTCTTCAAGTCATTACTTCTAATCCTGCCAAAGTATTAAAACTGGCCAATAAAGGGCATATTCAACCTGGAAAAGATGCAGATTTAGTCCTTTTAGACAAAGAGACACTAACAATTAAAACAGTTTTTGCTCAAGGTAAAGTAATGGTAAAAGACGGTGTCCCTGTTGTGAAAGGAACGTTTGAATAACAGGTTTTAGACATCATTTAACGAAAGTATCGAGGAAGGACACGAGCTAGTCAGAGAAAGGTATTAAAATTTGCGTGGAAAGGATCTTTCAAATGAAAAAGAAACTTGTTTCATGTCTTATCAGTTTTACATTACTTTCTTCTTTGAGTACACCGCTGCTTGCAAAAGCACAAGAAAATACTGGAGACATTAAAGGCAGCCTTGTTATTGCAGGCGGAGGTATAGGGACATCTAATCACGAAATCTATGAAAAATTTCTCTCGCTTGCTGGAGGAAAAGAAAAAGCAAAAGTAGGGATTATTCCAGCTGCTAACACAACGCTGCAGTCTTCTAAAAAGTTTAAGGAAGACCTCGTAAAATACGGAGCAAACTCAGATTCTATTAAAATTCTTCCCGTTTCAAATCACGATTTTTCTGATACACAAAAGGATGAATCAACCTGGAAGAATCAAGTAAATGATAAAAAGTTATCCCGTACGATTAAAGGACTAACGGCAGTTTGGTTTGTAGGAGGAGATCAAACCAAAATTGTGGATTCTCTTCGTCAAAATAATGGAAGTGATTCTGAAGCGTTAAAAGCTATTTGGGATATATATCGTAAAGGAGCAGTAATCGGAGGCACAAGTGCAGGAGCTGCAATTATGAGTGACGTCATGATTACAGGAGGAGACAGTCTAGGAGCGTTAAAAGAAAGTGGAAAAACCAAGGGAAATAAACATGTAAGCGAAAACCAACGCAGTCAAAAAGAGTACGAGCCTCTATCAATTCAAAAAGGGCTGGGGTTTTTCCAACACGGCATAATTGATCAGCACATGGATGAACGAGCACGACTTGGGCGACTTGCAGTAGCTGCATATACTTCTGAACGTGACAAAGAAAAAAACTTTGCATACGGTGTGGACGAAGATACGGCTATGGTCGTTAACAATAAAGATCAAAAGATTGAAGTTGTTGGACGAAGCGGAGTAGCCGTCTTGGATATGAGCAAAGCTGAGCTTGTATCTAAGCAGAAAGCTCGTTCGGGATTAGAGAATATAAAGGCTAGTTACTTATCTCCTGGAGATAAAATTAACTATCATTTAAAGTCATTTGAATTTCCAAAAGAGAAAGTAGAAACGAAGGGATTTGAATATTACTCGTTTAACGCACTGCCTGCTACGGGTGTTTTTACGCCATATGGAAGATTAAAGGCTTATTTATCCTATTCTCTTGTTGACAATGAATCGATGAAATCTGCGAAAAGCTATGTTTATGACAGTAAAGGTTCGGGATATGAAATTGCTTTTCAAAAGGACAATGATACAAACGGCTACTGGAGATATAATGACGGACAAAAAGATGACTATTCCATTGTAAATGTCAAAATGGATATTACGCCCAAAACCTTCAAATTCCAACCGGATAGAAAAACTAGTTTAACGTATAAAAAACCTACTTTTTCTTCATCTGAAAGTCCTGCATACGATTCGATTAAAGGCAATCTCTTAATTGCAGGAGGGGCGCTTGGCAGCAGCAATTCAAGCGTGTATAACAAGTTTATTAATCTTGCAGGAGGAAAACAAGCCAAAATAGGAATTATGCCTGCAGCGAGTACTAAGTTCGACTCTTCTAATCAGTTTAAAAGTGATTTAATTAAATACGGAGTGAAAGCAGAAAATATAGAGATTTTACCTATTTCGAACCATGACTTTAAAGGAACTTCTGAAAATGAGTCGACTTGGAAAACAAATATGAACAGTGATAAACTAGCGCAAAAAGTTAAAGGGCTAACGGGCATTTGGTTTGTAGGGGGAGATCAAACCTTGATTACGGGCTCCTTGCGTAATGAAAAAGGTTCGGACTCAAAAGTTTTACAAGCTATATGGCATACGTATAAAAACGGGGCAGTACTTGGCGGTACGAGCGCCGGCGCGGCAATTATGAGTAATACTATGCTCGCAGGCGGAGATAGCTACGGAGCGCTTTCATACGGATTTACAAACACATATGATGATATGACTCAGCAAGAAGGCGGGCCTGCTTATTTGGAAAAAGGTCTGGGCTTTTTCCAATACGGTCTTGTAGATCAGCATTTTGACAACAAAGCAAGACTCGGACGTCTTATTGCAACAGCATATGAAAAAGGAAATAAAAATCAGCTTTCATACGGAATTGATGAAGATACTGCTATGGTGGTAAATAATAAAGAAAAACAAATAGAAGTTGTGGGAAGAGGCGGTATTACGCTAGTTGACTTAGCGAAGGTACAGGCAAATGACAAATTTCCGAGTGATTACAAAAATATTCTTATCTCTTGTATCACTCCAGGCGACAAAGTAAATCTCACAACAAAAGAAATCGTCATAAACCCAGCTAAAACATCTACTAGAAAAAATGAATACTACAGTGAAAAAGTTGGACCAAATACAGGTCTTTTCTCTCCGCACGGTGTACTAAGCAAGTTTTTAGCTTACGATCTTGTTGATAACGCTCAGAGTAAAGAAATAAAGAGCTATGCGTTTAACCAAAACAAAGGTTTTGAACTTACTTTCCGAAAAAGTGCTGAAAGCAATGGTTATTGGGCTTATACAGACGGTCAAAAAGACAATTATTCCATTGTGAAAGTTGCGTTAGATATCAAACCAATAAAAGTAGCTATTAAATAAAAAGAGAACAGACAGTAATTCAATGCATCTAGCACTTTAGCATATTGTGCCTCCACCTATTAAAGCGGAGGCACTTTTTTCTACTTATTTTTATTTACAATAGGGACAAACGTCTGCTAGATGAAATGCAGGGCAACGTATAAAATGATAGGTACAGTATTCCAAGACTAATCTCTGAAGGCAAGCCAATTTAAAGGCCTGCAGAAAGGTGTTCATACGATGAAAAAGAAATTAGTTTTAATAACAGGAAGCAAGCAAACTAGACTCATTTTGCACAATCAATTAAAAGAACTGCTAGACGATTACATTTTTATTGAATGCTTTGCGATTGACGAAGAATTACCGGGTGAAATTGATGGCGATGTTGTACTCTACTCATCAGAGAGTATAAAGAACGAAATGAAGGACAGATTAGACGTTCAATGTGCACATGAAATTGTAGGAAATAGAACGATTCACCATAAACATATAAATGAATTGCTGAAAATTCCTGCCCATACTAAAGTATTAATTGTAAACGATGACGATAAAGAAACCCTTAAATTAATAGAATCTCTCTATCAAGTAGGTATTAACCATGTTCAGTTTATTCCTTTTAAAAAGCAAAAGACCTATTACGAAGATGTTGAAGTTGCTGTTTCTCCAGGTGAGATTCACTTATGTCCGCCATATGTAAAACATGTAATTGATATAGGCGTTAGGCTTTTTGATATGGCGACCATTTTTGAACTTATAAAATCATTTGGTTTTAATCAGTCTAATCACTCAATTATTTGGGATCGCTATTTACGAAATATTATTGAGCTGCAAAAAAAGCTAATAGAAGCAGAAGGGCAAATGAAAGAACTTCACCTCCATGTAAAGAGTGTTGTAAATGTAGTAGAAGATGGGATCCTGGCCGTGGATTTCAATAAAAGAATTACGTTATTTAATAAAAGGTTAGAATCATTGTTTCAGCTATCTTCTTCTGATGTTGTAGATCGTGAAATTCAACATGTCATTTCTAACGAAGGCCTTGTGGAGTTTATTACATCGTCCGACGAGAAAAGTCAGTACTTTAACGTAAACGGATACGAAATAGTTATCTATAAGTCTATGATTCAGGAAAGCAATACTACGGTAGCAACGTTTAAAAGTGTGAATCAAGCTGTTGAAATAGAAGGAAAAGCGCAGTCAGAACTTAGAAAAAACGGCTTTTCTGCTAAGTATAATTATCAAGATATTATCGGAGAACACCCAGCTTTGCTTAAAACGATTGAAATTTCCCGGAAAATGGCGGTTACTGAGTACCCTATTTTAATTCAAGGAGAAACCGGTACAGGAAAAGAGCTGTTTGCTCAGGCTATCCATAATCATTCTACACGTAAAAACGGACCGTTTCTTGCCGTGAATTGCAGTGCCATGACCGATACATTGCTAGAAAGTGAGCTGTTTGGGTATGAAGAAGCCAGCTTTACAGGAGCCCAAAAAGGCGGCAAAAAAGGGTTGTTTGAGAGCGCTGATAAAGGTACGATCTTTCTGGATGAAATTGGTGATATCAGTCCGCGTTTACAAACTCAGCTTTTAAGAGTGCTTCAAGAAAAAGAAATTAGACGGGTAGGAGGGACAAGAGTTATTCCGATCAATGTAAGAATAATAGCAGCTACTCACAACAATTTACTACATAAAATGAAAGAAGGGTTGTTTCGAGAAGATTTGTACTATCGTTTACACGTATTATCTTTAACGATTCCTCCTTTAAGATATAGAAGAACCGATATTCCTTTACTGATTCATCATTTTATTTCTAAATCAAAAACGTGGACGCATATCCATCCAGAAGCGATGAAGCTGCTTATCGAATATGAATGGCTAGGAAACATAAGAGAATTAAAAGGAGTCATCGAGTATTTGCTTACTGTCTGCGATGAAAACGAAGTGAAAGCAAAAGACGTAGAGTATAGGCTTAGTAGTCAAAAGGAGGAGCATACTTTACATGAAGTTGAAAATGAATCGGTTGACTTGATCGAACTTCAAGAAAATCACGCTCTGTTAGAAACGATAAAGCAGTGTAATGATACAGGAAAAGCAGCAAGCAGAAAGTGGATTACACAGCATTTAAAAGGCTTTACTCTTACAGAACAGCAGGTGAGAAACCGTTTGGATGTACTAGAAGAAAAAGAGTATATTATAAAACGCAGAGGCAGAGCAGGAACGAAAATAACAGAAAAAGGACTGCATTATCTATATCATTTAAAAACAAAACAGCACTTAATCAATCCTTAATATACGGAAGAAAGGGAAACTTCACTAATCAAGTTTCCCTTTTCTATAAAATAGTGTCGTCATAGACTTGGCGTTTACGGCTGATTTCCTCCGTATACTTTTCCTGTAGAGGAAGTAATAACACCGCCGTTTACGTTTAAAGTATAAGCTCACCCTCCAGAACCCGTCCAAGTGGAAAGATTAAAAGCGCTGCCATTAGATAGTTTATAGATAGAAATACCCTAAAAATGCATCCCTCATTGAAAAATAACCTTTAAAAACTTAAAATTGTAATAGAAAGGAAAAACAAGGATAAAAAGAAGAGCTGTCCGCAATAGCGACTTATTTATCAAACAGACCTTCATTCTATCAATATCTTCATCTCTTAAACATTTTCCACCAGCATTTCTACGCAGAAAAATTATACATGAGAGGATCTGTCAAAATGAACAAACAGGAAAGTAGCTACAGATGGGTTGTTTTTGGAACCGCTTTATTAGCGTATTATTTGATTGTCAGTCAACGAACAGCCCCTGGACTTATTACAGAACAGTTAATGAAAGATTTTCACGTTTCAGCATCCGTTATAGGATTGATGACGAGTATACAATTTTTAGCCTATGCAGGCCTTCAGATTCCTGTTGGCTTACTTTCTGATCGGTACGGCCCAAATCGATTTCTCATCATTGGATCCCTTTTAACCGGAATAGGAAGTCTCATCTACAGTACGTCTCCCAACGAATATATCTTAATTTTCTCTCGTTTGCTAGTCGGTACCGGAGACTCCATGATTTTTGTCAATTTAGTGTTAATTTTAAGTCAGTGGTTCAAAGGAAATGAGTTTGTAAAGCTATTAGGTTTAATTGGGCTGGTAGGAAGTGTGGGGTCATTATCAGCTACTGTGCCTTTATCTATGTGGATTTCCTTTTCAGGCTGGAGAGTTCCTTTCCTTAGCATAGGTCTGGTTTTAATGGCGGTATCTTATCTGCTTTATGTCGTTTTAGTCGTAAAGCCTAAACGATTATTTGTAGATGATGCTAAAGCAAATAAATCCTCTGTTAAGACTCCGGAAAGTGTATGGGCAATCCTAAGGAGAGTGATGACGACTCGCCAAGCCTGGGCAACATTTCTTTGTCATTTTGGTGTAGTTGGTACATATATCGGTTTTATTGGTTCTTGGGGAGTTCCTTATGGAATGAATGTGTTCCATTTATCCCGCGCTGATGCAAGTCAGCTTATTATGTATGGTCTGTTTGGTGCTATGATTGGCGGACCTTTAATCAGCTGGATATCAAGCAGGTTAAATTCCATTAAAAAAATTTATTCACTTATTCATCTTATTGTGGTGCTTAGCTGGACTGGATTATTATTATCCGGCATAAAACCTTCATTCATGCTAGTCGTTATTTTGCTTTTTATCATCGGCTTCGGAAACGGCGCAAGTGCTTTGACTTTTGCCGTAGTACGTCAATCTTTCTCACTAAAAGAAGTAGGAGTTGTATCAGGTTTTGCCAATATGGGAGGCTTTTTAAGCGCCGTATTATTACCTAGTATTTTCGGAAATGTCCTGGATTTATTCCCCGAGCGTTCACTGCATGTTGGTTATCATTATGCTTTTATGATTCCCATTTTGTTTTCAATGATGGGGTTGTTAGGTGTCTTACTAATTAAAGAGAAGGAAAAAAAGGAGCAGAAAGTGCTGAATGCTTCTTAATGTCTTATATAATGAGAGTGAGAGACACGCAAAAAAACGGGGCTGTCTGCGCCCACTCTGCGATACTACGAAAAGGAAGGTATTTTACCGTTTATCGAACGAAATGAACATGATCAGCTTCTATACAACGACCAGAATATCGAGTGGGTCAAGTTTGTTTTAGCTTTACGTGCAACAGGGATGCCGCTTGCCGAGATTAAGCAGTATATAGAGTCATATAAAAAAGGCGAAAGTACAATTAGCGAACGTAGAAACATGATGCTTCAGCATAAAAAGAAAGTGGAAGCAGACATGGCACAAACCTATCTGCATTTAGAACGAATCAATTATAAATTAGCGCTGTGTGATACGTTGGAAGCCGGTTTAAACAATAAACAAATAAAAATCTAAATGCTGATAACAAAGAGGCTCCTCTTTATACACAAGCTATAGACCTCAGATGTGAAAAGCTAGGAAACAAAGAAAACAAGATAACTGCCCAGTTATCTTGTTTTCTTTGTACTATTTTAATATGTACTGCTTAAATAAAGAGCTACATCGCGAATTGCTTTATCAGTTTCACTTTCCATTAACTCTCTGTTCTTTGTATACGAATAAAGAGTGTCGCCGTGAAGAAGGTGGTCTGATAAATTTAACAAGCCGACAGCGCGCTTATTAAATTTATGAGCAATGGCCAAAGTAGTAGCTGTCTCCATATCCACACCGAGAAAACCTGCAAGCGACCATTCCTTTACCATGTCATGCGTCTCGATCAGCATGGCACCCATACTGACCGTATGTCCTTTTATATAGCTGTAGCCTTTTTGTTCACAATATCTACAGGCGGCTTCCACTAGCTCTTTGTCAGCTTCCACAAGCGTTTGCTCTGGTAAATACCAGTGTGATACGCCATCCTGCATTTTTGCTGCAGATACAATTAAGATATCTCCATATTGTACAGTGGAAGATAAGCCTCCAAAATAGCCCGTTTGAATAAATAAGTCGGTTCCGCTGCCGGCAAATTGATGTACGATGTTTGACGCCATCGGACTGCCATACACATTTGCAAATCCTATATTTCTGTTATTTAACTTACCTATTACCGTGTTCCATTTAGGCATATGCACATCAGTGGATAAGATCTCTTTCCATAAATTTATATTATCTTGAAATACCCACTCACCATGAATAATAAATGCATTAGGCAGCTCTTTTTCTGATAGCTTTAATACATTTAGCCAATCTTCTTTTTTAAAATCACCATACAGCTTCATCTTTTTCTCCTTATTATCTCATTTAGACTAGTTAGAAAAGAATTCTTCATTACTAGCTTTCATTCCTTTAATTTTTAGAACTAACAAATATAAAAGAAATGAAGGTTCTGATTTTAAAATGAAGTTATACGTGCTTTTTTTACTCATTTCTCGACAAATATTTAGTATTAAAAAGGAATTCAGTAAGAATAAAAGAAATTTCTTACTAGCGGCTATTTAAATTAGATAAAGCTGTGAGAAAAGATCCGTTTAGTTAATGAATGGATAATAGGAGGGAAGGTACAGGTGTCAAATTATTTTCCCGTCATTAAAACAAAAAGGCTTACCCTAAGGGAATTTGAAACAGAAGACGCAAGCAATATTTTAAAATACTTATCTGATAAAGAAGTAATGAAACACTACGGACTAGAGCCTTTTAAAACGGTTGAAGATGCTTTAAATGAGATTGCGTGGTATAAATCAATCTTAAACGAAAAATCTGGAATAAGATGGGGTATTACTCTTAAAGAACAGGATGACATTATTGGCAGCTGCGGATTTCTTAATAGAGTTCATAACCATTACCGTGCAGAAATTGGATATGAGCTAAGCAAAGATTACTGGGGGAATGGGATTGCTAATGAGGCATTGGGCGCCGTTATAAAATATGGTTTTACACATTTTAATTTGCGGAGAATTGAAGCATTAATAGAGCCCGCTAATGCTGCTTCACAAAAATTAATAAAAAAGCATGGCTTTATAAAAGAAGGCCTATTAAGAAGCTACGAATTTACGGGTGGAAAATTTGATGATTTGTATATGTATTCTTTATTAAAGCAAGACTTTGAGAAGCTTCAAGCTTAGATAACGACATTAAAAATACAAATAGCACTATGACAGGGAAGGGGGGAAAATGTATGGCCCATTTTAATGTTGATATTGTTCACTATCATCCTCAATTTGCTGAGGCAACGGTAAAAATGTGGAGAGATAGTAAAGAAAAAGCGATTGAACAAATGGAAATGCACAGTTTTGACTGTCATGTCTATTTTTTAAATCATATATTGTCAGCACACTATAAAATTGAATTAGCGTTAATGGATGAACAAATAGTAGGAATGATTGCTTATCATGCTGATGAAATTAGCCAGCTGTACATTCATGTAGATTATCAAGGAAGAGGAATCGGACAGCTTTTACTCGAAAGAGCCAAGACAGAATCAAATGGAAAATTAATATTACGTACATTCGAACGAAATAAAAATGCCCAGAGGTTTTACGAGAAACACGGCTTCAGTATTATAAAAAGAGGATGTGAAAACGAAGAGCAATTACCCGATATTACATACGAATGGACAAGCAAATGAAGCATACGTAATTTTAATAAAGGAGCGGTTAGTGTGAATAGGTTAGCACATGAAACATAACAATGCTGTCTATATGTCCGTGGTCCGCCTTTTACTAGTTTAGGATAGATGATTAATGCTAGCTATAAAAAGGAGGAGTTTAATATGATAACGGACAAACATTTTTTAAACGCTGTAAACAATACAAATGTTGATTTTACTGGATGGGATTTTTCTATTATTACTCGTACTGGTCGTATGGATAGCGACATGCTTTCGTGGTCATACGGAAGTGAAGCTTTTCGTCTTATTCAAAACTCTAATGCCGCTTTAGATATGGGAACAGGAGGAGGAGAATTTTTATCTTTGTTACAGCCTTTTCCTCGCGTTATGTATGCTACAGAAGGAGACAAACCTAACGTTCCAATCGCTAAAAAACGTTTAGAACCGCTTGGTGTCAAAATTGTTGAACGAACTGAAGACGAAAACTTACCGTTTAAAGATGATACATTTGATTTGATTTTGAACCAGCACGAATCTTTTTGTGCTTCAGAAGTAAGAAGGATTTTGTCAAAGGAAGGAACGTTTTTCACGCAGCAAGTGGGAGGGTTAGACTGTTCACGAATCAATGAATGTATGGGGGTTCCAATAAATAAAGAGTTTTGTAATTGGAATTTAAAGAAAGCAATAGAAGAGCTTAAACAAAGTTCTTTTAACATTATCTCTTGCAAAGAAGAGTTCCCTGTACAGAGATTTTATGATATTGGAGCGCTTGTCTTTTATTTAAAAGCAATTCCTTGGCAAGTTCCTAATTTTGATGTAGAAACATGTATCGAAGGGTTGCATAATATACATGGAATTATAAAGTCTAAAGGTTTCTTTGACGCAAAACAACATCGTTTTATTATTAAAGCTGAAGCAAAGTAAATAGTGTAAACTAATCACATATAAAAATCGGATCTCTAACTGGAGATCCGATTTTTATATGTGAATGATGATTGTACATAAACGTTCTATTTCAGTTATGTAATGGAGCGTTTATGCTCTTTAGTATGATTTTGTGATATACGAGAGTTTGTTAAAATGCAGTCTAATGCTCTTTTAGTAATGGGCATAAAAAAATTAAACAGCACGCCGCCTAAAAACACGGTTAATAACGTTCCTACACCAATTGGTCCGTTTAAAAGCATCGCAGCTAGTAAAAATGTGAAGTAAATCAATGTTCTTGCGAGAAATAAATTTGTTTTAACTAGTTTTTGTATGATTAATGTTAAGCGATCAATTGGAATGGGTGCAAAGTTTGTATGTAAATAGGCTGAGGTTCCTACACCTATAATGATTAAGCCAATTCCAAAACAACATAATTTGCTGTACCACATTTCAAAGGGAGCCCAATTCTGTAATAAAAAAAGCCATAAATCAATACCAAGACCCGTTATGAATGCTGTTAACAGTCCCAGTACTTCCGGCTTTTGTTTGCTTAAAAGGGCATTACCACAAATTAAAACACAGGCAAGTATAATTTCCCAGCTTCCAACGCTAAGACCTACGTTTAGGGATAGTCCAACTAAAAGTGCATCAAAAGGTGAAGCTCCTAGGTTGGATTGGATCGTCAAAGCAATTCCCAGAGTTAATAGTAAAATTCCTCCTGCATAAACAACATATTTCACTGTAATCAGATCCTTTATTCATTATTTTTTGTTGCAAATGCAACTATTTTCAGGTACATTAAACGTATATTATTTTTATTGTATTTGCAACAAAAATATGTGCAAAGGAGATATTTATGAGTGAAATTCTGCGTGAAATTGGAATGATAGCAAGAGCATTGGATTCAATTAGTAATATAGAATTTAAAGAGTATGACCTGACTAAGGGGCAGTATTTGTATTTAGTGCGAATATGTGAAAATCCCGGAATCATTCAAGAAAAGTTAGCTGAGATGATAAAAGTAGATCGAACAACAGCGGCTCGGGCTATAAAAAAGCTTGAAATGAATGGTTTTATTGAGAAGAAAGACGATCTCCACAATAAAAAAAATAAAAACCTTTTTCCCACTGAAAAAGGGAAGAACGTATATCCGTTTATAAAAAGAGAAAATGATTATTCGGATAAAGTGGCATTAGAAGGTTTTACCCAGGAAGAAGCAGATACCATTCTTAAGCTGGTTCAAAGAGTAAGAAAAAATATAGAAACAGATTGGGAGTTTGTCAAAAAAGGAAACAAGAGAAATTATTGATGATATAAAGGAGAGGCGCATGTCAGTGATGATGGATATAAAAAAATGTACTCTTGAAGATGTAAATCACCTTCAAAATATTAGCTACAAAACATTTAATGAAACGTTTAAAGATCAAAATTCACCTGAAAACATGAAAGCTTATTTAGAAAAAGCATTTACAGTCGAACAGTTAGAAAAAGAACTATCAAATACGTCCTCGCAATTCTTTTTTATGTATGTAAATCATGAAATTGCGGGTTATTTAAAGGTTAATACGGATGATGCTCAGTCTGAAGAGATGGGGAAAGAAGCGCTTGAAATTGAAAGAATTTATATAGGTAACAGCTTTCAAAAACAAGGGCTTGGTAAACATTTATTTAATAAAGCAGTAGAGATAGCAACGACACTTAATAAAAAGAAAATTTGGTTAGGCGTATGGGAAAAAAATAAAAATGCGATTGCTTTTTACAAGAAACAGGGATTTGTTCAAACTGGATCTCACTCGTTTTATATGGGAGACGAAGAACAAATAGACTTTATTATGGTTAAAACACTTTTATAGTTTTTTAACCATAATAAAGTATGATAAGGATTATTCACTAATTTAACTGGTAGAGGATAATCCTTATTGTATACAGAGGTTTTATGATTTTTTTCAAAGCAGATGCTTTTAGGGTAAGCAGTAAGCAAACTAATATGGCTGCTGTACCAGCACATAGGAGAATGAAATTAATGTCACATGCTTACCAAAACGTCGGCTTTTTTTATTTTGGAAATTACATTTTTACTTTAATTCTATTTAAAATAACACCTGTTAATTAGATATATATCGAATTAGAAAGCTTAAAAAATGAACGTTTTTACGTCCATTTTAAAAGATAACGGGCCACATCTCTTTCGGATTTAACTCGTATTCTCCATTTTGCCTATACATAAAATGCTGCATAATTAACTCCCTGCGAATCGTCGCATAATCTTCATGATATTTTTTAATATGTTCATTTAATTCTTTTTCTTGATACGTTTTTCCGTGCTGTAAATCACGTATTAAATAGGCTAATATCACGTTCTTTTTCTTTCTTTGACTTGGAATGATTTTTAAAGTACCGTCACTATTTATAAAGTTTTTAACAATAGATAATTTGTCTTTATCCTGTAAATGGTTTTCTTGATTTTCCATCGAATCCTCTCCAATACTCAAAATAGCCTTCGAGTTATATTCAAGTCTTTCAAGGTCTAGATAAAAATAAATAATATTCCCTTGTCTTCTTTGATAAATAATTCCTACATTTCTTAGTTTTGAAATGTGATGAGTAATAGTTGAAGGCTGTAACCCCAGCTTATAAGCAATTGCTTGCCCGTGAAGAGGCCCTTTTTTTAATAGTGAAACAATTCTAATCCTAGTAGGATCACCAACGGCTTTATGATAATTCACCAACTTATCTAATTGCATAGGTTACTACCTTCTTCCTTTAATTCGATATACATCTAATTAGATATTAATCGAATTAGATGTATATGTAAAAAAAATGAAAATATTTAAAGTGAAGAATTGTCACACTGTATATAAAAAATCTGCTCTGTATAATCTTTAAACTATAAAAAAGCACCTATTTCTTCGTATAATTTAACCATTATTTTTACCTGTTCTTTTTACTATTAAGAAAAAGTTACCATGTTTTCATCAAATAATGCCGGAGAACATATTCAAAGAGATAAATGAATTATTAAAGATACATGTATGTAAATAATAAATGAAAAAGGAATGAGTAAATCATGACAGGAAATTCAAAAATTTTAATGGTTGTTACAAATGGACATACAATGGAAAACGGAGAGCTTGCTGGTATTTGGCTTACGGAATTTTCTGAAGCATATTTAGAATTTAAAAAAGAAGGATACGAAGTAGTCGTAGCACGTCCAAAAGGCGGAACATCGCCTGTGGATCCTAACAGCTTAACAGATGATGTAACGGACGAAGACAAAGAAGCAGGAAAGCTTTTAGAGAATACAAAATCATTAGCTGATATAAGTTCACAAGAATTTGCAGGTATGTTTGTACCTGGAGGGCACGGAACAATGTTTGACTTTCCAGACGATACGCACTTACATCGTTTGCTAACAGAATTTGCTGAAGACGACAAGCTAATTGCAGCGGTATGCCACGGACCGGCAGCTCTTGTAGGCGGAAAGCTTAAAAACGGTGAGCCGATTGTAAAGGGTAAACGTATTACAGCGTTTACTGATTCAGAAGAGAAAGATACAACGTTAGATAAATACATGCCGTTTCTTCTTGAAACAAAGCTTCGTGAGCTAGGCGCTGAGTTTATTGCAAAAGATAATTGGAGCGGTCATATTGAAGTAGACGGAAAGCTTTTAACAGGACAAAATCCACAGTCTACTATCAGCCTCGCAAAAGAATTTGTACGTGCTTTAAACGCGTAAAAGTATGCATGACCTTAATAGGGTGAAATAAAATAGGAATTAAGGAAAATAAAAGGACAGCTATTTAAATAGCTGCCCTTTTATTTATTAGAAGATTTGTTTCTGAAAATGTATGTAGTAATTCCTGTCACAATGATAACAGCTACAACACAAATGATCAGACGAACAATCTGTGTCACAAAGATATTATCTGCAATGCTCATGTTTTTGGTTAAAATCAACGTTCCATAAGCAGCTAAGACAGATAAAAACATATTGACGATTCGTTGAGCCATGTTGTCGTTACTCCTTTCGCTTCACTACTTTACACTTTAACATATGTGCTCATTGTAAAAAATATCGAATTAAAAGTATGTCAGAAAATCAACACTCTAGTAAAAGAATCTTCTTATGAGAGAGTAGTTGATATCATATTAGTTATGACAACTAGAGCTCAGAAAAGGAAATGAGGTTTCTTTAGTCGAATTTAACATGCTTATATTATTTTTTTAGATAGGTGGGAAAAGCTTGTTTGATAAATTAAAAAATCTATTTATGGATAAACAGGATCAGGAAACAGATGACAAATATATTTTAGTCCCTGAGAGTGAAATAAATGAGAATTTAAAAAGAGATATAGTAAATTTGGAAGAAGTAGGAGAGGCATACTGTAAAAGTCTTCAGCACAAATATAGAAGTAAAATTGAACGTGAGGATAAGCAGAACTTAAAAATATGGGTGTGTCGGGATATTGATGGCGACCAACTACCAAATCTAAGTTCGGAGCAGTGTTTAGAAAGAGAATATCGTTCCCAGATTGCAATAAACTTTGATGGCTTTACAGATGAAGAAGATGCATACGTCCATTACATCCAGTTGTGGTATTACTTTGGTGGGTATTTTAAAGGGACAGGCACTTTGTATGATTTGTCAAAAAATCATTTAGAAGCTGATATTGAAGAAAAGTTAGAAGAATTACTGAACCAATTATAGATTTCTACTTAGCACTGAGATTATTTGTTAATACATAGGGGGAAGGAATATGAGGGGGCGGCCAGAGTTAGAAATAGAAAGGGAAAAAGTTTATAAAACGAAAAAAAATCCTAACGGAACATTTATAGCGCGAATTATTCAAGTGCCTAAGGAAGAAAATATGTTAGATTTTATGCTAGAAATCAAAAATTTAAAGAAAAAGGAACTTTCTTATAGAAGTTTATTAGTAAGGACTGAAAACTGGTACTATTCTTTTCGTCTTGCTAGAGGAGGATACCGGAGCAACAATAGTAGGGTATTTTGATAAAAATCATAAACTCAATATTGAGTTTTCTTTAGATGACAAGGATAAAGTTGGAGGCATTTTGGTTCAAAAAATGAATAATTAAGATGAGTAATAATCATTTTTGCTGCAGCTTTTAATATGTACTCATTTATGTAAATTGAGTATGTTTGAGCTATAAATCTAAAACAAATAAACAGAAAGGGTTTTTTCCTATTGAGTACGTTTACTAAAGTAGTACCGTCAGCTTTTATACTTCTCTATATAGTATTTTTCTTTTTAGATATTTCTTATCATTATGGTGTTCCTTATTCATACAGCTTTTTTCTTTTTTTATTTTTGTCGTTAATATCTCTAGTCTTATGTTTAGTAATATGGTTTAAGGACAGGGAACGTCTTTTTCTATTTTTGACTGTAGTTTCAACCTTCCAACTTACGTTTACTGTCTTTATTTATCTTTTGCCAGAAGCAGGAACTAAACCATTAATTTATGAAAAAGTAATCACAAAAGAAGATGTTTTACATAAATAAGCTTACACAAAAAAACTTGAAGAATGTGTATCTAGTATAAGGTTATTAAAGAGATCCCTTAAATAAAGAGGATCTCTTTGGTGTAGGTGTTTGTAATAGTAATTATATTAAATAGATCTGTATACTTCTTCATTACAACGTGGTGTTTCATACTTATTAAAAAAAGAAATGTGTACAGTTAGTGTAAGAAAAGGGATCTAACAAAAAACCATTAATTTATATTTTAACCATAATATGTTATAGTATTTTAAAAATGGTGGTGTAATAATGAACGAAGAAAAAGAAACACCCGAAAGAAAAAGAGAGAGATTAAAACACGAAGAGGTAAAAAGAAACCCCGCAGGGAATATGAATGATGCATTTAATAGAAATGAAGCTGGAAACCTATCTGGTTTAGCAGGCAGCTTAGGATGGAAGGGGCTAGGTATACTTATTACTGTACTGATTATAGGCTTTATCGTTGTGTCCCTATTTTTAAAATAATATCAGATTTATAAATTAAGAGTAATGGAGGGGCTATTTTGAAAAATTATGCAGTGTTCATGGGTAGCTTTATAGTGTTACTGTTTGCTTTTCAAATTGTTTCTGGGCTAGTTCTTACGCTTAAATATGTACCTGAGACTTCACAGCATTTGAGTAGCTCAACGGTCAGTGTTTTTTCTTTTAATTATCCATTTCTCAGTTCTATTATAGCAGCGACCTTTTCATTTATTATTTCAAACAAAGTATGTAAAGTTAAAAAGAGCACCTATAAATGATTAGGTGCTTTTTTGTGCTGAAAATATTCATTATGGTTTTTAACAACTGCTATTTTTCCTTTTTATGGTATTATATATAGATACGTATTCAGTACTGTTGAAAGAGGGAGATACTTAATGTTGCAATCACTGATTTTTGATATGGACGGAACGCTATTTCAAACAGATAAGATTTTAGAATTATCACTTGATGATACCTTTAACCATTTGCGCACACTCAATCAATGGGACGCTAGTACTCCTATTGATAAGTATCGTGAGATTATGGGTGTACCTTTACCAAAAGTATGGGAAGCTTTATTACCTATTCATTCAGATGAAATGAGAAAGTATACGGATGACTATTTTTTGAAAAGCTTAGTGGAGAATATAAGAAAAGGGAGGGGTGCTTTATATCCCAATGTAAAAGAGGTCTTTAGCTATTTAAAAGAAAATAATTGTTCCATTTACATAGCAAGTAACGGTTTAAAGGAATATTTAGAAGCGATTGTAGACCATTACGATTTGAATAATTGGGTGACAGAAACATTTAGTATTCAACACATCCAAACCCTCGATAAAGGTGATTTAGTCAAAACAATTATAAAGAAATATGATATCAAACATGCTGCAGTAGTAGGAGACCGCCTATCTGATATCAATGCTGCAAGAGATAATGGTTTAATGGCAGTGGGGTGTAATTTTGATTTTGCTCAAGCAGATGAGCTTGCACAGGCTGATGTAGTAATAGATGATTTAATGGAGTTAAAAAGGATTGTATCTAACATAAATAATAGCTTGTCAGTCTAATGGAATAGATAGTAGGCTTTTATGCATTATAGAAAAAGGATTAATCTCAGTTGTCATCACAAATATATTCATAGTAGCATTAGAGCTAAAAAGCTGGGGCTAGGTTGAAAGATAAAACTTTTTCATTATGAGAAAGGCGGGGATGAAATGGCAATAGGAATCCCATTAACTGTTTTAGTATTAGGTCTTATGTTTGCGAGTGGACTAAGCCAAGGAAAGTTAGCTAAAAGAAAATATATAGTATGGGAAACGACTATTATATTAATAATAACTCCATTCTTTTCATGTCTTTCCATGGGGTGTTTCTATTCTGTTTGGTATTAATCAAGGAGATGGTTTTGCAGCAATTGGTTTAATGATGTTATTATTGCAGCTTTTCTTTTTAATCGGAGTCGTTACTCTTCTGATAGGTATTTTTAAGAAGGACAATATGAATAAATCTATTTAGAAAGCAAAGAAAGCTCTAAGATTTATTCATGGGGCTTTCTTTACTTTTTATTATCTCACTTAACGATATGATGATTATAGATATAATTGATCCTATAAAAATAGCAAAATTAACTACTCCAATTCCCATACCAGTTAATCCTCCGTAAAAATAGCTTATGACAACAACACTTAGACTAACTATTCCTGCAATTAAAGGTATTGTGTATTTTAAAGAGGATGTTGTTCTGCCCAGTTTGTATGAAAGTAAAAGTAAGCAAGCAACTGTAGTTATAACAATCAAGTACATTATAGCCATTTTTAACCTCCTTGAGCTGTATGACATAAATATTACCATAAATTTACACGTTGATAAATGGTTTTTTGAATCTAGAAACAACGATTGGAAATAAATCATAGCCTGTCTATCTCATAGATTTTAAAAGCGAGTTTATACCAACCCAACATATGTATGTGTAATTTACCAAAGAAGTTTGTTGAAAAAGAAATTTTTTAATTAGTATCTATTAAAGGAGGAAGCCAATATGCAGGATAAAACGATGATAACAAAAGTTATGGCTTACATAACTAGATTCAATGAGCCCTATACAGAGTTACTAGTTTGCGAACACAAAGATTATCCAGAAGCAGGAGTTCAAGTTCCAGCCGGTACTGTAGAAGAAGGAGAAACAATTGAAGAAGCTTTATATAGAGAGGTCAAAGAAGAGTCTGGGTTAATGGATTTTTTATCGGTGAACAAAATAAAAACATACGTCTATCATCATGAAAGTAAAAGTCAGTATCATGAACGACATGTTTTTCATTTAGAAGTTCAAGAAGAAACGGCAGAAAGGTGGGAATATAAGTTGAATGCTGAAGGGGAAGATGCAGGATTAATCTTTTTCTATTATTGGGTTCCTGTTGGAGCTGTTCCTAAACTAGCTGCAAATCAAGATGACTGCATTAATCAGTTATTCGTATAGTTTTGAATTTACTCATAAAAGAAACATGCAGTTAAACAAAAAATAAAACCGATTTTCACATTATATTAAACCGTCCATAAGGAGAATAGGAAACATGCTTAATCAATTAAAGCAGTTGGCTAAAAAGTTAAAAAAGCAGCTATTCATCTTATACTTAGCTTATAAAGATGAACGAGTATCTTGGTATACCAAAGTATTTACTGCTTGTGTTGTTGCATATGCCTTCAGTCCAATCGATTTAATTCCTGATTTTATACCGGTTTTAGGCTATATTGACGATATAATTATTGTTCCTTTAGGAATTATGCTTGCTTTGAAGATGCTACCTATAAGTGTTATAGAGGACTGCACAATAAAAGCAGAAGAGCTCATTCAAAATGAAAAACCCCAAAATTGGGTTGCGGGTTCAATTATTATCGTAGTATGGCTACTTATTTTGATGTGGAGCTGTTTTATTGTTTTTAAGTTCTTAAACTGAATGTACTCTTCTACAGAAAAAAAGATATATATAAGGAAGCTAAACAATCTCTAGAGAGTTTATTGCGTAGTCGGTCAAATGTTTGGAATGGGGCTTGTAGTAAATGATTTTATCGGGAGAATCAAATGGAGAAATATACTTGCATACAATCCTGTAGAATATTTTGCATTAATCCTGGCAGCGAGCGGTGTCATAATTTCTCTGATACTAGGCATACAAAGTTTATATCAATGGATAATTGACCAGAGAAATCGAAAAAAATGGGTGAAACAAACTGTATTATCTTCAACAAAGGAATGAGAGCAGTCCTTTATTTCCTCCATATTTATCTTAAAACAGAAACAAAGATCGTACCTTAGCCCATAATTGATACCTATGGTTATCAATTATGGGCTGATTTATCTCTATGCCTTTTTAAAAAATGTTCAGCTATATCGCTTTACAATTAAAAATAAATGTTGAAATTAAGCTAATAATCCATTTGTTTAGTACGTTTTTTTTACTATCCATTTTTTAGAGATGTAGTGTAAGAGAAAGCCTCTGTACTGATTTATAATATAGTAGCTAGCAATATAGAGTATACTTCCAAATAAGAAGCTATTAAGAATCATACCTGTTAAAAAATTCTTTCCTATTTTTGCTCCTAGTTCTAGTCGATTATCCAAATCCTCATCTGTATTCTGAAGTAAAGTTTGATCAAGATCGATTGGGAATATATATCCTCCGACTACTGTATTCAAGTAAAACATAAACGGAAAGGCCCACATAAAAAACATTCCACCAATGAGTCCTGCTATGCTGTTTCCTTTACATAATTTAGCTAAACTTACGGATATTATAAGGCCAAATCCAAAGGTAGGAACAAAGTTCACAACAGAACCTAGACTAAAACCTAGGGCAACTTTATGTGAATGATCTTTTAATCGTAATAGTTTAATAAGTAAGTATTTAAACCGGCGCTTCAAAAACACTAATTTGCTCACATTATTCCTCCTATCTCTTCGCGCTGGCATCCTATCTTTCCTTTTGGTGTCCACCATTACAGAAAGGTTTTTTATTATATTCAAGATTTAGCGTCACATAAGTAAAAAGAAAAATGAGGTTCAAGAACAACAGATTTAACCATTATAAGTATATTTATACTTTATATGACAAAACAAATAGTTACCTCCTAATAAATCAAGTGATTTTTTAAAATGTCACAAAAAATTCACAAATAGGTTGTTTCTTTTCTCTTTCTCCCTGCTAAAATTTTATAGTCAAGAACAAGAAAAATATAACATCGGGGGATATACTTAGTGAAAAAGATAATTTCTTCATTAGCTTTATGCTCGTCATTAATTGTTTTACCAACAATAAGCCAGGCAGCTTTAGGAGACAAGCTATTAAAAGAAGGTATGACAGATCCAGACGTAAAAGAATTACAGGATGTTTTAAGACAGAAGGGGATATTTTCAGCTACTTCGACTGGCTATTTTGGTTCAATTACAAAAGATTCAGTTTTAAGCTTTCAGCGTTCTCATAGTTTAACCGCTGATGGAATTGTAGGATCTAATACATATCAAGCGTTAATAGGTAATTCAACAAGTACGGTTACAAACGGTACACTTTTAAAATATGGAATGACTAGTAATGAAGTTGAAAAAGTACAGCAATTGTTAAAGGAAAAAGGTTACTTTAATGCCACACCAACAGGATATTTTGGTACAGTTACTCAAACTGCGGTTATGAATTTCCAACGGCATCATGGCTTAGCCGTGGATGGAATAGTAGGTCCGGCTACTTTAAATGCCTTAAATAACGCATCTAGCAGCTCCACTGGTTCTTCAACTGTCAATAGTTCAACGCAAGCGACAGCTAGTGATATTGTTGCTTATTCTAAAAAATTCATAGGCGTACCATATGTTTGGGGAGGAACGTCTCCGAGTGGTTTCGATTGCAGTGGTTTCATTTATTATGTATTTAAAAATGGAGGTGGAGTAACTGTGCCGCGAACAGTAGCTACCTTGTATCAGTCAGGAAAAAATACATCTACTCCAAATGTAGGAGATATTGTGTTCTTTGATACTACTGGAGGTCCTTCACATGCTGGAATTTATATTGGAAACGGGCAGTTTATTCATGCTGGAAGTTCAACTGGCGTAACTATTGCATCGTTAAGCAATTCTTACTGGGCACCTCGTTATTTAGGAAGTAAATCTGTCTTCTAATAAACTACAAAGCACTAGTTACCAAGAACGAGAAGGCTAAGATCAAGGTTAAGAATTAAAATTTTTTTGGAGATTACCTTTTTATTTTTATGAATATTGAGCTTTATGATACGATATGAAGTGAACTTTTTAAATGAGGGTCTATATGCAAAAAATTAAAGGTAAAAGGATAAAAATTAGTATATTTATGCTGGGATTAGGGATTATTTTTTTTCTGTTTGCCGGGAAAGAGCTTGTGGTAAACGAAAAGCCGGTAAAATCTGACGTGATTATTGTGTTAAGTGGTGATAATGATCGACTGGAGAAAGGAATTGAATTATATAAAAAAGGCTATGCGTCTCATTTAATCCTTTCGAATGGTCAAGAGAATAATTTTTATCATCAAGCCAAGGAATCAGGGATACCTGAGGATTCAATTATATTAGAAAATCACGCTACAAGTACTACGGAAAACGCTAAATTCACAAAAAGGCTAATGATGAACTATCATTTCCAATCCGCTATCGTTGTTTCTTCCAACTATCATATGAAAAGGGTAGAAAAAAACTTTAATAAAGAATTTAAGGATACCCAAATACAATTAACCTATTGTTCTAGTGGAAGTCGCTATTATAATCCACAGAGATGGTGGGAAACTGCTTTAAATAGAAAAGTTACCTACACAGAATACGTCAAGCTTATTGGTAATTATTTTGGTTTTAGCGGAAAGAAATCTAAAGAACTATTAAGAGAATTTATCTAACAAAATCGTATAAAAAGTCCATAGGGGATGTCTCTATGGACTTTTTGCTATTTAAAATTACGAGTAGTTGAACGGAATCTTGTAAGCTCATATGAAACGGAATGATAATGGATTACTTGTTTAACATAAAGGAAAGCACGGTGCCCCATATAAAGATTACTAAATAGAATAATCTTTGCAGCAGACCGGTAGGCATAGGAACAAAAAATACAAACATAATGAGTATGAGGATGACTAGTAAGGAGACTAACCAGCCCTAAGTCCAATACTTGCCGCTGGTTAAAGATGACGCATACATCCAAAGACCAGCTAAAACAGTGATCATGCCAAGTTGAGCGAATATTGAATGCCAAAATAAATTTATATCAGCCGGTATAAAGCCTGAAACAATGTTACCCAAAGCTAATATAAGAATAAAAGCTGTTGCTAGTTGGGTTATTTTTGTTTTCTTTAGGTTTTGTGAAATGTACAGAACACCAATTGAAAGTGTTAATCCGTTTATAATAAACAATACGTTCATTCAGAAATGGTGAGGAGAGCAAAATTCATGAGGTGCAATTAAATAGGTGTAGGTTCCACAAGAAGTTACGCCAAGATCACTCATTGCGTGATGTAAAAAACTGTAGGGAGCAGTTGAAGTCAAAATAAAAAAAGGTTCAACTAAAAAATGCAAGCAAGTAGCAAACCAGCTTAAAATGCCAACCTTTTTTGATATATACAGAATCATCACCTCTTAAAAAGCGTTATACACGAATTATATATCCAAATAATGTTAAACAGAATGGTCTTGAAGCCTGTTTTTATGCAGGGCTTGAGGTTGATGTGAGGAAGGAGGACAAAGTGTTTAAACTTGGAGGTGTTTAGGAAAGGACCTCTTTATTAATACTTTGTAGCAGTAAAGAGGTCCAAAAGCTGCTTAATTAGAAATGAATAACTGCTGATTATAAGGCTTAACTTACGTGTAGTTTAATGTATCCAAAACGCAGTGACATTCAAGGCGTTTTATTTAAAATTTTATAATCTGAGGTTTTTTTAATATCTATCTCATATTCATGTGCAAATGTTTCTAATTCCTTAAAAACATTTGGTGGATTAAATAATGCTATTCGCATATTCCACCCGTTTTCTACTTTTACTACTGCTAATTTTGTTTTCCAACTTAACCGTTTAAATACAATTTTTTTAATGTCCCTTGGTTTAACAGTTTTTGCATATACTTTAAACCGTAATATATATGTTCTATAGGTTAAAGTATCTTTGTCTATCTGAAATTCATATCTGAGGAAAAGGGAAAGAAACGAACAAAGGATAGCAAAAAGAAGTAAAAAATCAAGTGCTTTATATTGAACTGCTTGAATGCATAATAAAGCATTTAAAGGTAATAGGATGAAAATAATAGTTTTTTGAGCAGTAGCTTTAAATAACATAGAATCTCCTTTCTTTAGTAAATAAGCCAACTGGTTTTTTCTATGATATTATTTAAGTGTTAATTTAGATTAGATTTATATTGGGAGGTCTTTTACATGTATAATACCATTTCAGATTTTATCAAAGAATGGAACAACGAAGCTATGCTAACTCAAAAAGTTTTGGATAGCTTAACAGATGATTCATTGAAACAACAAGTTTACCCTGAAGGACGTACGTTAGGAAGAATTGCTTGGCATTTTACAACAAATATTCCAGATTATCTAACTGAATTTGGACTGAGCATAGACAGAATAGAAAGTACAGCAAGCGTTCCATCTTCAGCACAGGAAATCGCTATAACCTTTAAAAATGTAAGTTCTCACGCTGCTAAAATCATTGAACAGCAATGGACAGATGAATCTTTAGAACATACGCAAGAAGCGTTCGGAAGAACCCAATCAAATGCCACAATCTTAATGGGACTAATCAAGCATATTGTTCATCACCGAGGTCAAATTACCATTCTGATGCGTCAAGCAGGACTAAAACCCCCTGGAGTTTATGGGCCTCCAAAAGAAGATTGGGTTCATTTAGGTGTGGAAAACCCACCGCTTTAATAATATCAGGTAAATAAAAAAGAGGCTGTTCATAGAAAATACTATAAAATTTTTTTCTAGGCAGCCTTTACGTAAAACCTAATTAATCAGTTAGTACTTACTCTGAAAAAGCTTTTGAGTACTGCACAACACCTTGCATATTTTTTAATAATCCCTCTGTTAACTCTAAGGTCATAAAGAATTCTTCAGGCACGTCAAAATGTTCTTTCTTATCGCTGTATTCTTCATTTAAAAAAGCGCTTTTCACAACTTCTTCAGTTTTATTATATTCTTCAGTGAGTTCTTGTTTAATTAAGATATCCATAATTAGTATGTATATATTTTATAGTGTTATATTTTATGAGTCCACCTTTAATACATAATATTTGTAAATTTTTATGGTAAAATATACTATATATTGTTAAATTAGAGTGTGTGAAGAAGGGGTAATATCTGATGTTGAACGTATTATTTATATGTTTAGTAAGCTGCTTCATTATTTATATTGGGAAACGTGTATGGAAAAAAGGTAATACTAATTTCATTGCTGGGTATGGAAAGATATTTACACCTAAGGATGAAAAACAGCTCGCTAAAGGAATCGGCCTTATTATTATGTTATTTGGCTTTGAATCTATAATATTCCCCATTCTCTCTTTGTTTTTTGAAGGGATTGGCTTTTATTATGGATTGCTGGTTGTATTAAACTTCTTCGCTATATTTGGACTTATGATAAAGGATCAGGTGCAGGGAAAAGTCTGAGGAGGAGAAATATGAAAAAGTTCTATCTTGGTTTGTTTGTTATTTGTTTAGTGTTTATCATTTCCGCTTGTTCGAAAACGGAATATGTAAACAATGTTGAGTACTTAAAATTACAGCAAGCAGAGGTAACGTTAACAGATGATAAAAAAATCGTTGGGGAAATGATAGTACCTGATAAAAAGAATAAAAGTAAACGTATCGTTCCAACGGAGTTACACTATACATTCACGATGGAAAATACGTCTAATAATATTATGGCTCTCTCTGATTTTGCTAAAACAAACATTCGCATAGAACCAGATAAGGAGTTAGTATCAGCTGTAAAAGAAGCAATTGGTTCAAATATTTATAATATGGATAACAATAAGTTAGGTATTGGTATGAGTATAGGAGAAATTCCATCTAAAGGAACAAGTAAATTTACTCTTAGTTATACCTTAGGAGCAAAGGAAAAAAATAATGAATTACCTCTTTTGCCAGCTGAAGAAAAACTAAAAAAGCTACAGGCTAATGCATTAAAAGGCACACTCATTATCTCTCAAGATGACAAGGACATTGCGGAGTTCAGGTTAGATTCAAGACAATAAACATGATTTCAAGTGTAAATAAGCGAATAATCCACTTACTCTGGCAACATACGGAGTTAGTGGATTATTCTTTTATATTTAAGCGCTTTTATGTGACAGCTTTTTTTACGTGTGAGATTAGTTTTAATCATTTAGTCACGATAAGCGCTCGAATAATTTCATTCCAATAGTATTTGAAGTTTTTTTCGCTGGTATCTTTTTTCGCTAGACTCATTGATTCCTTCGTATTTTCTTTTTTTATAGTCATTGTGATTTCCCCTTATCTCTTTATATTTATTAATGTTGTGGTTTGATTTACCATATTTTATAATGAAATTAACGATCGTTACAGATGAACATTGCGATTGAATCAATCGGAATATCCGATTATAAAGAGGTGAGGAAAATCGAAATAAAACAACTGATTACATTTAAAACAGCTGCAGAAAACTTAAATTTCACCTATACGGCTAAAATTTTGAATTTTGCTCAATCAAGTGTTACCGCCCAAATAAAAGCTCTTGAAAATGAACTTGAAACTCCTTTATTTGAACGTCTCGGAAAGCGATTGGTTTTAACAGAGGGAGGTAAAGAATTTAAAAGGTATGCCGATAAAATGATTCAACTGACTAAGGAAGCCAAAAACGCTGTAAGTGGAGTGGAGGAGCCTGCGGGTACACTTATTATTGGATCTTCTGAAAGTCAGTGCACGTATAGATTACCTCCAATATTAAAAGAGTTTAAGGATCAATTTCCAAAGGTGAAAATGATTTTTAAGCCCATTTACTCTCAAGCACAAACAAGAGCGCAGCTACTAGACGGCACTCTTGATATCGCCTTTACAATGGAGCCTATCCAACATCATGATGCAAATCTACATACACAATGTCTTGTTGCAGAAGACTTAAAAATTATTGCTTCTCCTCAGCACCCTTTAGCTGATAAAGCGGATATCTACTTAGAAGAGCTTGAAAATGAGACTCTTTTGTATACTGAGTCGGGGTGTTCATACCGGGTAGTATTGGAAAACTTGTTTCGCGAGGCAGGTATTTGTACATCAACTAAGTTTGAATTTGCAAGCGTGGAAGCTATTAAGCAATGCGTCATGCTAGATTTAGGTATTGCGATATTGCCCGAAGTAGTAGTAAAAGGAGAACTTGAGAAAGGCATGTTAAAAGAATTGGCTTGTACTAAAATTGATACGCCTCTTTATACACAAATGTTTTGGCATAAAGATAAATTTATGTCTCTTCCTTTACAATCTTTTATTCAATTGGCTTGCAGTACTTTTGGTTTAAATTATATAGGTATCGAAAGTAAAAAACTCTAGGTGAATTATGCTGACTAAAGAATTACACAGGATACATAAAATAATCTAATATCCTTCCTAATAAGATAAGAGGTGAAGGAAATCTTCATTTCTTCACTAATATATAGATGAACCTTAATAAACTAGATTTTAATTGGTGAAATCTGAGTTAGGAGTTGATCTAATTTGAAAATGGGAGTAAATCAAATTGAACTAAATGGTTTAACATTTCAATATCGAGAGGCGGGCGAAGCTTCGGCACCCGCCATTATTGCACTTCACGCTTTGGGAATGAGTGCAGAGTCGTGGGATGAAGTAGCAGCTGTATTAGGAGAGGAATATCGATTTTTAGCTTTAGATCAGCGAGGACACGGTGGAAGTGAAAGAACCGGCACCTATACGTTTGAACTTATGTGTGATGACTTACTTCAGTTCGTAAATGCGATGAATTTGGAGCGCTTTACGTTAATTGGGCATTCTATGGGCGGTACGGTGTCCTATCTTTTTTCTGAAACATTTCCAGAAAGGGTAGATCAATTGATTGTTGAAGACACTCCTCCACCTTTTACAGGAGAAAAGTTCGAAATTCCTGCCAAACCTCCTGGTTCTTTACCGTTTGACTGGGAGGTTGTACCTTCAATTCTTCAACAGTTAAACAACCCCAATCCTAAATGGTGGGGAAGTCTTACAGAGATAATTGCACCTACTCTCATCATAGGAGGAGGATCCAGCCATATTCCTCAAGATCAATTGCAGGAAGTTTCTAAGCGTATTCCAAATTGTAAATTAGTAACGATAGAAGGGGCTGGGCATGAGGTGCATGCAGGAAACTTATCCGCTTTTTTAACTGCTGTGAAAAGCTTCCTTGCTTCGTGACTTTCTGGAGCTTTTATTTAATTTTAAAGTTTGGTTAAGTAAATAATATGGTAAAAGTTATTAAACTTTTACAGAAAGGGAGACTATACGTTAGTCTCCCTTTTAATCTAGAGATATGTTAATATGTAGATTATATGTAATAAAATTCATAATAAAATATTATTTATGAAGGATAAATAAATGCCTTTTGATAGTAGTAGGGAATGCTATAACTTGTTAAATGAGCATTTGTGAAAGGAGGAAAGTTTCTTGTTAAGATTTATAGAAAAAGGTTTTCTCTATGGGCTTATCTTAGGAGGAACATTAGGTTTCTTTGTGATTCCATATAAAGAAGTCCAATCAGTCGGTGATGCTGTAACAGAAACAACCTATTTAAAACTTATTGATTTTATTATTCATCTAATTCGTTTTAGTGTAGTTATAGCTGTACTGGGAGCGGTAATAGGTTTCTTTCTTTATAGAAAAAAGAGTTTGGAGTGATTTACCCAAGCTTTTTTCCGACTGGTGATTGGAGGGCAAGGCAAAGACTCCTGCGGGGAAAGCGGAACAGGTGAGACCCCGCAGGAGCGCAAGCGATGAGGAGGCTCAGCGCCCGCCCGCGGAAAGCGAAGCCTTGCACGGAAATCAACTGCGGTGTCACAAGCGGTTCATCTCATGTATACTAGTTGTTCATCTTTAGATTGGATTCATTTCGTTATGTCTCAACCTTTTATTCTTTTACTATAGGAACATTCTTAAAAAATTGTTCTCGAATAGCTGCCGATTTAACTGTTTTATTTATCTTTTCTTTATTACGATCTATAAATTGCTGTGCTTTTTCTTTATCAAATAATTTATTACTATCCGGTAAAGTTTTAATGTTGTCGGAAATAAACTGTCCCATTTCTTTTTTAGATACTGAGAATTTTTGATTGTCTACTTTAAAACTGTAACCTTGAGCATTAGGCACTAATATTGTTAAATAAATAGCATTGTAAAGAAAGTTTTTCTCCAATGTATTCTTATCGTCAAACCAATACTTTAACATTTCATCTTCTGATAAAGAGCCCTCTTTAGTACCATAAATTATTTTTGGTGTTTTATTATGTAAATCAATTTCTTTAAACGTTTCTCCTCCGGGCAATGCTCTTACGATAGCTACTACGTTAGAATTATCTCCAACATAAGTTCCGCTGTGGTCTTTAAGCTCTTTTCCATCAACAGTGTTAATACTCGTGACTTCTTCTTTTGAAGAACAGCCGGTTATACCTACAAGGATTAATAAGATTAAACAAAAAAGCACCTTAAAATAGTTCATAAAAACCTCCATTTTATTACTTAAATACCCTTATGTGGATTTTTTTTCAGGAATTATCAGTGTATCGTAAATATGATGTTTTGAAAAGGTGCAGGTACTTTTGTACAAAACACCCTTTGCTATAGGAGACATTTTGTCTGCTGTAAGTAGAAGGAAGGAACTTTAAAACATAAAAAGACCCCAAAGCTTTCTTAAAAAATCGCTTTGAAGTCTTCATATCTCATGTTTTACTTTTAGGAGCTAATCTTTACAATTGATTCGATAATTTGTTCCCAGTCTTCACTATGGACTTCATGTCCTGTACCCTCAAGAGCTATTAATTTAGCATGAGCAATAGCTTTTGCAAGAGCAAGTCCATGTTCGTATGGGAGTGCCGGATCTTCTGTCCCATGAATGATCAGTGTAGGTATACTAATTTCACTTGATCTGTCATAATATTGGCCTCCTCCTTGAAGCAAAGCATGGTTAAATCGACTCGGCAGCTGTTTGGCACGGGCAGCTTCTCTTTCTGCTAGCTTATACATTCTTTCCTCTTCGTAAGGTTTTGTTCCACTTAAAGTTTCCCATCCACCTGCAAGGTAGTGAACGATTGCCTCTTGATTTGACCAGTCTATGGAAGTGCTTTTTGTATGATAATCAAGTATACGCTGGTCCATTGGAGGCAATTTTTCCGCCTCCGTTCCAAATACACTTGATGCAATTAAAGTAAGAGAATCTATGCGATCCGGATATCTAAGAGCAAGAATCTGACCTATCATCCCGCCCAATGACATTCCAACAATATGAGCTTTTTCTATAGAATAAGCATCTAAAACGCCAATTGCGTCATCAGCCATATCCGTTATCGTATAGTTAGAGGTACCGGGTGGATAAGTGGTAGATCGCCCTAAATCACGATGGTCGTAACGAATAACAAACCTCTCCCTTTCGGCAAGACGAAGACAGAAGTTTTCATCCCACCAATCTAACGAAGACATTGCTCCCATTATTAGTAGTACAGCCGGGTTGTTAGGGTTTCCAAAACTTTCTGTACAAATTTCCACTTTGTTAATTTTCAGTATCTGTTCATTCATTCGTATACCTCCTTTTAAATGTTAGAGAAATGAAAAGCAGTCCTTTATTCAGTTCTCTAACATAGGGATATTTCCTTTTAGAATTTTATTTAGGAAATCGATTATTCTACCTATCTCTTTACCTTTTTACTAAAAAGTAAAATATAACGTTCTTGAAAATGTAACTAAGGAAAGAGCCTAAACTTGTTGGAGACTAGGGGAATTCAGCTTTTGCTGTCTGAAACATGTTGATAAGGCAGGAAAGTTGAATGCATGTATGGAAAAATACTTATGTGAGGTGAAATAAGAATGAATGATTACTATGGAGAAAATACCTTTTAAACTTTAATTACATTTTTTCATTTACTACAACTTGATAGATTAATATACATATACGGGATTGCTGAATTCGTGTGCTATTGATAAGCATATGAATTCAACGTTCTCATGAGGAGATGCTTTATGAAGCGGTTAATAAATAAAATTGCGATTGTTACTGGTGCTAGTCGGGCAAAAGGTATTGGTACTGAAATATGCAGGGAATTAGCTAGAGAAGGCGCAGATATTTTTTTCACTCATTGGTCAAAGTATGACCGTTTAATGGATTATTTTAATGAGGATGATTTTAAATGGTCGAGACATCTTATGGAAGAGATTCGCAGTCTGGGAGTGCGATGTGAATCAATGGAATTGGATTTATCGCAACCCGATGCACCAAGAAAGCTGCTTGATGAAGTTCAAAACAAACTAGGTTATCCATCAATCCTTGTAAATAATGCAACACATTCCGTGGACGTAGATTTTCGTTCTATAGATGCTGATATGCTTGATGCTCATTATAACGTGAATGTTAGAGGGACATTTCTTTTGACTGTTGAGTTTGCACGTTTAATCGAAGGTAAGCATGGCGGTCGAATTATTAATATGGTTTCAGGTCAAGATAAGTCACCTGAGCCTGGGAATTTGGCTTATGTTGCAACGAAAGGGGCTGTTTCTACGTTTACTAAATCAGTTGCTATTGAATTAGCACCTCTTAAAATTACTGTTAATGCTGTAGATCCTGGACCAACTAACACTGGCTGGATGAGCAGTGAGTTAAAGGAAGAGCTACTGCCAAAGTTCCCAATGGGTCGACTTGGTGAGCCCCGCGATGCCGCAAAATTAGTTATCTTTTTAGCAAGTGAAGAATCAGAATGGATTACCGGACAAATTATTCACTCAGATGGAGGCTTTTGGTGATTTAACATAGTAGCGGTTCTCCACTTTTTAGCGGATTTTTGTATGAAACAAGCAGTTAAAAGGATCTTCGAATGAAGATTCTTTTTTTATTTCGAAGGGCTTGGTGATGTAATCATTTGATCCATGATCTAGTCCCATCACTTTATCTAGCGTAGTGTCACGGGCTGTCAAAAGAATAACAGGGAGGTAGGCGTTCTTTTTTCTAATTCTTCGAAGGACTTCGATACCGCTAAGTTCTGGAAGCATAACGTCTAATAAAACTAGATCAATGCTATTATGTAAAGCAGCTTCAAGGCCGCTTTTTCCTTCATGCTCTACGAATACTTTGTATCCTCCATGTTCAAGCTCAATTTGAAGAGCTCGTGCAATCATTTCTTCATCTTCAACGATTAAAATACGGTTTTGCATGCAGCTTCTCCTTTCCCGTCGTTCAAAATATAATAAATGCCATTTGGACAAGATAAGTTCCTGTTCAGTTTGACTTTCTTTTTAGTGAACCGCTATAGACTAATACCTTTCATAAGACGGAAGGTTTCAAGAAGTAAAACGTTTAACCCTAGCCATACTCCTCCAAATACATATCCTGCTGCAATATCGCTGGGATATTGTATGCTCAGGTACAAACGACTAATCGCAATAAGCAATAAAATAAGAATGGCTGCTATTGGTGCTAATGTAGGAGTCCATAATCTTTTAGAGTGTCGAACCAGCATAAATACAGCAAACCCATAAACAACAAAAGCCATCAAAGACTGCTCGCTTGGAAAGGTGTATGAAAGCTGTTCTATCAACGATTTTCTAATAGGGGAGAAATGGTGGAAAATTCGTCTTAGGCTTTCTTCGTATAGTTCTCCGCCGCCTGCAACAGCTACCAGAGATAATAATTCGATTTTTTTATCTCTGCCTTTCCATAAAATCCATACAAGTGTAAAGAAAATTAATGCCACCAGAACTTGCTTGGATCCCAGCATGAAAAACATCCGCATTGGTACATTCCAATCTTTATTAAAAAGGGCTGTTATTAATAGACTCGTTATTTTGTTAAAATCTCCAAACTCGTTTGCGATAAAGTCTTGCGTCATTCCAATCATAAGCAGAATAAACCCTAATGTTACTAATGCTGTAAATATAAAAACAAGACCTGCCCGTTTCCGCGTATGAAACACATTTACTATCCACTTGAGACAATTAATTGCTATCTTTTTAATCGTTACTTTGAACTTTTTATAAATGTAAATAGTAACGAACAAACTTACAGCTACAATCATCCCAATGATAAAGTACTTCTTGATAGAATGATGAAACTGTTCCCACTGAGGCCCTAATAACTTTCCTAGAGTAATAAATGTGGTGACCCAAAGAAATGATCCGCTATAGGCGTACAGTGCATACGTACGAAAAGGAAGCCGAGTAATTCCTGAAAAATATCCTGTAATATGTCTAATAACTGGGAGGAAATAAGCAATAATCAACAGTTTGTTTCCATGTACACTAAACCATTTTGACATTCTTTCAATTCGCTCTGGCCCCATATGAAGAGTTTTTCCGTATTTATCAAAAAAAGGAGTCCCTAACTTATAACCAACTCCGTAGGCTATGGTCATTCCAACCATACTCCCTATACCAGCCACCAAGATACTTCCCACCCAGCTCAAATGTCCTTGAAAGGCAAGAACCCCAGCGTAGCCCATGAGCAGCTCCCCTGGAAGAGGAAGAGCAAGAAGTTCCAGCATCAATGCTAGAAACAGCACGATATATCCGTATTGATTTATATAAGATGTGATAAAATCCATGGTTTGTCCTTCTTTCATAGTATGTATTTACCTAAAGCACAGTTAGTAACTTGAATTTTATTGAAAATAGGAGAAGTGAAAAGGGTAATTTCACCTTTGTTTTTTTAATGTAGCACTATTTATAAAAAAAACTGGATTTTTCATTGATTTTTAATGTTATTTTTAGCCTATTTTTAATTACAAAACGTAGACTGAAAATGTGCTATTTGAAAGCTCAACTTAAGACTGTATGTTTTTCTAATAAATAGTGTAAGAAATTCCTAAACAATCTATGTAACGAAAAAGAAGAAAAGATACACCACACAAATTGATTAAAAAGGCTAAATACCCGGTATTAATTTTTTATCATGTTTACTCTTTTATTAGTAGATTAATTTTTCACTCGTATAAATAAGAGAACAAAAAGGTGCGTGAAACAGCCCAGGCTTTACCACATTGCAAAAGCATAAAAACTACAAGGAGGGAAAGTCATGAATAATCGCGAGAAAGATAAATACCTCATTCTTTCCGCTACATTTGGAGAGGGACATAAACAAGTGGCAAATGCGATAAGCGAGGCAGTAAATGAGATGGTTGCTGATGCTGAGCCTATTACCATGGATATCATGGAGTGGATTCATCCCAACCTCTATCCAATCAGCCACTATATTTATA